>Ga0209415_10014299_pt1 | contig 12966 bp, 5 predicted proteins | sample PeaSoiSIISIP2007_FD_187696 | JGI IMG/M metagenome (GOLD analysis project Ga0209415, IMG submission 187696) | Peat soil microbial communities from Weissenstadt, Germany - SII-SIP-2007 (SPAdes) (version 2) | ecosystem: Environmental > Terrestrial > Soil > Wetlands > Peat | place: Germany...
CTTCATTAACGCGATCTACTTCCACTGCGGCGGACTGGACCTTGCTCCAACAGCCACTAAATAGCCGGAAGAGCCCTAAAGGGTTGGCATGGCGGACCGCCGATGATGACCCGTGCTTCCGGCAAAGTGGTCTCTGCCGTCAGCGTGACCTGATTGCAGTGGCCGAGAAGATTCTTGCTGTAGGTCGCACACGCGTCGGTATCCATCTCGAAACCAAGCGTGGCGAAGCCGTTGGCCTCAAAGCCAAGCGCAAGCCCTCCGCAACCCGCAAAGAGGTCCAGCACAAGCGGTCTACCGTTCGGTTTTGGTCGGAGAAGATCGTTTATTCTCTGAGCGTATGTCTTCGGCATCGTGGATGTTCTTCCGTCTATTCTCGCACCAGTTCAGCCAAGTTTTGATGCTGTCCGATTCGCCGCAAGTGGTTGATCATGCCGGTCCTTTGAATGCAAGGCCTTCCGGCGAGGACACAGCAAGAATATCGACATAATTGCGCTCACGCTTTAGGCTAAATCTCCCGTCTTTGGCGGGCGGATTCCTTCGGTGCCAGACGGTCACTTAAAGACGGCGCGACCAGCGGCCCCTTTTTTTCGTGGCCACTCTTCCCAGCGCGCGGGTGCCACCTCCGGTGGCAAACAACAAACGCGGATCGCGCGACCCGACAAGCCAGCGTGCAATCGCGTGCAATGGTCGGCGGGACGGATAGCAAATATGGCAGGCGGCGCAACGAACCTGCAAATTTACACATTTCAAAGGAGGTTACAGGCTTGGAATCCCAGCGCCACCACCCCTGGTTGTGATTAGTCCCCATAAGTCGGCCTGTCAGAAGCCTTTCTAGAGATTACGCGCTCTACAGGTTTTTCCGATCGGAATGTGGCGTTCGTCACCGCCTACCTCGATCGCGGAAAGCAGGCGTTCAAAAAGACCGTCCCACAACTCGCTTGGAACTCTTTTGCGTGGTTCGCATCGGAGCCCGATCACATTGTCGTTCTCCGTGAGGGCGCCGTGGATCAAACCGCGCGCCTTTCGGAACTCCTGTAAGCCCCGCTCAGCCCGCCGCTGCCGGCCGCACGACGCGGCAGCCTTCCAGCCCGTAAAACACGATGTACAGATAGCAGACCGCCGGCATGATGAAGGCCATGTGGATGCCGATCGAGTCGGCCAGCGCGCCCTGCAGCAGCGGGAGGAAAGCGCCACCCACGATCGCCATGATCAGCAGTCCCGAACCCTTGCCGGTGAGCGGACCCAACGAAGCGATACCCAGCGTGAAGATGGTCGGGAACATCACGGAGTTGAACAATCCGACCGCGATCACGCTCCACATCGCCAGCGTGCCGCTGGTGGCGACGGTGGTCCAGACCAGCGCGGATGCCACCAGGGCTGCGCCGCCCAGAACCTTTCCGGGTGCGGCCCTGCGCAGAATCGCAGAGCCGATGAAGCGGCCCACCATCGCCCCGCCCCAATAGAAGGACACGTAGCCGGCCGCGGCTCTCTGGGTGAGGCCGCCGATATTCGGCTGGGAAAAGTAGTTCACCAGAAAGCTGCCGATCGAAACCTCGGCGCCGACATAGACGAAAATCGCGATGGCGCCGAGCACCAGGTGGCGGCGGCGCCAGATGCTGTCTCCGGCTTTGACGCCGTGGCCCTCTTCGATATCCGGGAGCGACGGCAAATGGAATCGCGAAATGGCGAAGGCCAGAACGAACAGCGTGAGGGCGATCCCGATGTACGGCAGTTTCACGGTTGAAGCGTCCGCCGGGCCCGACCGGTCCGACAGGATCAGCAGCCCGCCCAGGTAGGGCGCCAGCGTGGTGCCCAGCGAATTGAAGGCCTGCGCCAGGTTCAGGCGGCTGGAGCCTTTCTCCGGCGGGCCGAGTTGCGCGACATAGGGATTGGCCGCCACCTGCAGCAGCGTGATGCCCGAGGCCAGCACCCACAACGCCGTGAGAAACAGGGCGTAGGAACGAATGCTCGCGGCGGGGAGGAAGAGCAGCGCGCCCATGCCCATCACACCCAGGCCGATCACGATCGACTTCTGATAGCCCACGCGGGCCAGGATGCGCGAAGAGGGGATCGACATCAGAAAGTAGGCCGAGAAGAACGTGAACTGAATCAGCATGGTTTGCGTGTAGTTCAGTTCGAAGAGGGCCTTCAGGTGGGGAACCAGGATGTCGTTGAGAACCGTGACAAATCCCCACATGAAGAAGACCGTGGTGACCACGGACAGGGCAAAGCCGTAATGGGGCTGCCCAGAGCCGTATTGGGAGCGCAATGACTGTTGATTCATGCTCAGTGCGTCATCGCGTAAATCACGTAGTTCACGCCGATCCGAATCCCCAGGGCCGAATACTGCGCGGGATACTCCGGATTGTCGGCGTGTTCCCACGAGTCGCCCAGGTCCATGTCGTGGCAGATCGCCACCACCAGCCGGCCCTTATTGTCGTAGATGCCGCGCCAGTGCGGGTCGTAGCCGTCGTATTCGTAGGTACGGTGGCTCCGTATAAACTGGGCGCCCGGTACCTGGTATTTATCGTCGAGGTCGTAGATGGTGTGGAAGATCGCCTCTTCCTTGGGAAGATCCACGATCTGCCGGTCGGGAAACACGCGGCTCATGCTGTTGAAGAAGACGTCCCACTCTTCGGTGCCATGGAAGTCGTCGCACATGAAGAAACCGCCGCGATCGATGTACTCGCGGAGCGCTTTGGCCTGTGGGTCCGTCAGGTTCCAGTGGCCCACTTCCACCGCATAGAGCCACGGCCAATCGTACTCGTCGGCATCGTCGAGGTTGAGGGGCTCCTCGGCCGAGCGCGCGTGGACGCGGGTGAGCCGCCGCAGCGCTTCCGAAAAGTGGCGGTCGGAGCGTGGATAATCGGTGGTCCAACTGGAGCGTCCCTCGCGCCAGTCGAACATGTACCGGCCGTATCCGCGGCGGCCGCGTCCGTGGACGCCCGGCATGGGCGGATACATCAGGCGTCCGAACGCCCACTCGGTCTTTTCCTGGTAGTCCGGAGGGAGCGGGAAATTGTTGTATTCGTTGCCCGGGTATTCGCGGAATGGCCGCTGGGCGGACAGCGCACCGATGAAGGCAATGCCCAACATCGCGCCGCCGAGCGCGATCCGCGCCCTTATTCCGATCGGCATTGTTCTTATCGTAGCACCCGCCTGCGGTGCGTCCGCTAAGGCACGGTCACCGTGCCCGACGCTTGCCAGCCGGAGTTGAGGACATCGAAATTGCTGCGCGCCGCCGTGTAGATCACCTGGTTGCCCGCGAAGAGCGGAGTAAACGTGATATTGAGGGTCAGGGTGAGCGTGCTGCCGCTCGAGACGGCCGAAGAGCCGGGGCTGTAAACGGTGCACTGGTGGTTGCTCACGGCGCCGGAGCCGTTCAACACCAGCCCGGGCGAGAGCGAAGTGTTGGTGTCGTCGGCCAGGTATAGAACGTTCAGCGGCCGGCTGTAGGCAATGTAACAGGCGCCCGGCCCCAGCAGCACGCTGTTGATCAGGATATCCACTACGCCAAGATCCTGTGTTCCATTGGTGTCGGTAAACGTGAAGATATAAGTCTGGCCCGTGCTATTACTGCGAGCGGGGCTGACTCCACCTGCCGCGGGGCCAGTGGGCGCGGGACCGGGCACGGTCCAAGTGGCCAGAGCTTGCCACCCCGAGTTGTTCCCGGACTGGTCTCCGGCCGCAACGTAGACGATCTTGTTACCCGCGAAAGTCGAGGTGAAGCCGAGGCTCAGGGTCAGGGTCAGTATGTTGCCGGATCCCGCGGCCGAAGAACCAGCGCCATCCGCCCGGCACTGACTGTTAGCCACACTTCCCGAACCATTCAAGGCCAGTCCCGACAAGGAACTGCCCGAGTCACTCACCAGGTACAGAACATTCAGCGGCTGGCTATATGCCAGGTAACAGGCTTGCCTGCCATCGAGCGAGCTGTTGATCAGGATGTTGACGACGCCCAGGTTCTGGTAGCCGGCGGGGTTGGCGAACTGGATTGTAAACGGCTGACTCTGGCCGGCGCCGGTTGGGGGAATTACTCCCACGGCGCTCAGTCCTTGCGTAATGGCAAAGGACTGCCCGGCAATCGTCAGGACGGCGCTCCGCGCGGCGCCATTCGGGCTGGCGGAGACCGTGTAGGCGACGGTCCCGCTCCCGGAGCCGGATCCGCCAGTGATGGTAACCCACGGCGCCGGGCTGGAAGCCACCCACGAGCACGCGGAGCCGGTAGTCACTCCGACGGTTCCGGCGGCGCCGGCCGCGCTTACCGAGACTGCCGAAGCTGTCAGGGCGGCAACGCAGGAGCTTGGAGTGAAGATAGCAGTCACAGTTTGCGGTGCGCCGAGGGTCAGCACCTGGGGATTCGCGATGCCGGATAGAGCACCGGTCCAGCCGGCGAACTGGTATCCGGGGTTCGCTTGGGCAGTCAGTTGTACGGCGGTTCCGGAATCGCAGTAGCCATCCGTCGAGGACGGAGTGACCGCGATCGACCCGGCCCCCGAGGGCGACGCGGCGGTGGTCAGTAGGAATTGGGAGCCGAGATTGGCTACGTAAATCGCCAGGCCGGGCGCGGCGCTGACGGTGTGGGTCTGGGCCTGACCGTCACTCCAGGAGGTGAAGAGAGGCCGCACGCCGGGAGTGGCCGGCGGCGTTACGGCGGCGATGGTGTGCCGGCTGCCGATGGGCCAGGTGAAGCTCTGCGGCGTTGTGTAGTTGACGCCATCCACGGCCACGGTGAGGCCCGGCGGGTTGGTGGCGATGAACCGGGTGACGCTCCTGGCGGGGTTTGCCGGTAACTCCAGGCGGGCGACCTTTTCACCAAACTCCTCAGACTCCTCGACTAACCACAGCGCGCCATCCGGGCCGGTGGTGATCTGCTGCGGTAGGCTGGATGGCGAAGGTACCGGGAATTCGGTGATCGAACCGTCGGTGGTGATACGTCCGACCTTGTCACTTGCATCCTCGGTAAACCACATCGCGCCATCCGGACCTGCCACGATCGCTAAGGCGCCACTGTCCGGCGACGGCAGAGCGTACTCGGTGATCGCGCCGTTCGTCGTGATCCGCCCGATCCGGTTGTATTCCGTAAACCACAGGGCACCGTCCGGACCGGTAGCGATACGGGAGGCGCCGCCGCCCGCGGGCAGAGGGTAGAGAGTCACCATGCCGTCGGTCGTGATACGGCCGATGTTCCCGTTGCTCAGGGTGAACCAAAGCGCGCCATCCGGCCCTTCCGTTATGCCCTGTGACGCGACCGGCACCGGGAACTCGCTGAAGACGCCGGCAGTAGTGATGCGCCCGACATTGTTCCCGAGGTTCTCGGTGAACCACAGCGCGCCGTCGGGGCCAGTGACGATCTCGTAGGGTTCGCGCTGGGGAAGGGGCAACGAGTATTCCGTGAGCTCGCCCGCGGTGGTCAGCCGCCCAATGCGATTGAGATAGCGTTCTGCCAGCCACAGGGCGCCGTCGTTACCGGCCGCGATGGCAATGGCGCCGGCTGTCAGGTACGCCGAGACGGACCCCGTGGTGGTGGTGCGGCTGGTGGCGCCGCTGGAGTCCCCAGAGGACCACAACGCTCCGTCCGGTCCCACGGCAATGGCTTGCGGCAGGGAACCCAGATAAATGAGTGGAAACTCGGTGAACGATGGTTGCGAGGCCGGCAACGCAGCCCGACCGATCCGGGCTGTGCCGGATTCCGCGAACCACCGGGCGCCATCCGGACCGGGCGTGATGCCGAACGGCTGGGCGGCGGCCGTGGGCACGGCGTATTCCGTGATGCTGCCTCCCGTCGTGATGCGGCCGATCTGGTTGTGTGCGGATTCCGTGAACCATAACGCGCCGTCCGGGCCGAGGACGATTCCCTGCGGGTCACCGCCGGACGGGAGGGCGTATTCAGTGACGGTTCCGACCGGATCGAGGGGGTTGTCGAACACCAGATTTTCAATGGCGATGCGCGCGATTTTGCTCGTTCCCGACTCGGTGAACCACAGGGCGCCATCGTAACCGGCCGTGATGTGGCGTGGCAAACTGAGCGCGGTTGGGACGGGGTATTCGGAGATGGCGCCGGCCGCGGAGATCCGGCCGATCCGGTTGGCCGAGGATTCCGTGAACCAGAGCGCCCCATCGGGACCGAGGGTGATGTCCGTGAGCTGGCTGCCGGAGGACAACGGGTACTCCTGGAGTGCGCCGCCGGTAGTGAGGCGGCCGATCTTGCCGGAGCCGGACTCGGTGAACCACACTGCGCCGTCCGGGCCGGTGACGATGCCTGAGGGCGTGCTGCCCGCTGCGAGTGAGAACTCATTGGTGACCACGCCCGCCGTGGTCATGCGGCCGATCTTGTCGATACCGGCCTCGGTAAACCAGAGGGCTCCGTCGGGACCCGTGGCGATAGCGCCCAACTGAGCGCTGGCGCTCGGAACAGCATACTCGGTGATGACCCCGTCGGGAGTGATGCGGCCGATCTGCCGGCCAAGCAACTCAACGAACCAGCAGGCGCCGTCCGGACCAAGCGTGATGGCGGTGGGCTGGCTGCCCGCAGTCAGTCCTTGGTTGAATTCGGTAATCGACGGCTGCGCCGGAATCGGCGTGGCACAACCAAGCATGACCGCAGCCAGCCAGAGGCTCTTAGATCCCAGTCCTATTGCGTCACCTTCAGATTCACCGGCGCGCTGGCGACGCCGCCGACCGTAACGACAACCGATGCCGTGCCGATCGCGGATTGAGACGGAACCTGGTAGTTGATCTGAGTGACTCCCGCGAGGCCGGAAGGAATGCCGATGAACTGGATGGAAGCCGGCACTCCGCCAACCGTGAGGGTGACTGGTTGCGTGGGCTTGGGAAGATTGGCCGTCGCGGTGCCGGCTGCTGGTGCGGCGCCGGTCGAGAGCTGCGGCGAGACCGCGCCATCCCCGGTGATGTACAGCGTGACTATTTGGCCGCGCGCCGCGCTGCCGTTGGGGACCGGCGCGCCGCTCGAATCGGCAAAGATGCCGGGAGCCGCGGGCGCCACCCGGAAATTCGCGGACGCCGTTTGCCCGTTGTTGTTCACCACCAGCGTGACCGTGCTATTGGCAGGCGTCTCGTAGGGAACCTGAATATTCAACTGTCCGGGTGAGACGTAGTAGAGCGGCGCGGTAACGCCGTTGATGGTGGCCGAAACACCCACCAGTTTCGCGGGCAGCGGCACCGTAACGGCGCTCACCGCCGCCGGCGCAAGCTGCGTGCCGAAGACGGTGAGAATCATGCCGGGTGCGTAAACCTGCTTGAACGACGCCCCATTGGTAAGGCCCCCAATCGTCGGCGGGCCGGACAGTGTCGCGGTGACGGCAATGACGGTGGACGCGGCGGCGCTGTTGTAGGAGTTGTCGCCACTGTATTGTCCCGTGATGGTATCGGTGCCCACGGTCAGTTGGCTGCCCCTGACGGTCAGAGTCGCGGTGGCGTTGCCACCCGAGCCTGAGAGCGCGGCGGTTCCGAGCGTCGTGCCGGCCGAGAAGAATGTAACGGAGCCCGTAGGCGTTGTGCCGTTGGTGCCCTTTACCGTGGCGGTGAGGTTGGTGTTACCGCCGGGTGTGATATCGCCGGTATCCGAAGACAGATCCATGGCGGCGGTAACCCGCGGAGTCGCGCTCAGGTGCCAGGCGGTGACCATGGCGTAGACATCTAACGACCCCAGTCCCGTAACCAAGTCGTAGCCCGGGCCGGCGCTGTAACCGATGTTGCCGGACGTGCAGTTGCGCGCCTTGGGGGGACATGGATTGACCATGTTGTCGCCGGTGGTGATGTCGTGAAAGGCGGAGGGAGTAGCCTGCGCAAGGCTGTACAACCGCGGATTGACGTTTCCCTGTCCGGCGCTGGATTGAAAGCCATGGGCGACCTGGTACTGGTTCAGCAAGGCGGTGATTCCCGCAAACGTGGGTGCGCCCACCGAGGTTCCGCCATATACCTGTTGACTGCCACCCGTGTAGACCAGGAACCCATCGTGATCGGCGGAGCCGGCGAGAGCCAGATCCGGGACATCGCGGGCGCCGTCGTTGGGCACGCCGAACCCGGTCTGCCACGAGGGCTTGGCGAAATAGATGCTGACGCCGCCGCCGCTGGCGGAGGGCGAACCATCCGCCACGCTGTCGTTCCACGCGGTCTCGGGAATGTAGGACAGGGCCGAGGCTTGATTGGCGTTGTTCGAGTTGGCCCAGTAGCTCCCGCCTCCGTCGACGAATTCGGTACCGCCGACCGAGGTCACTTCGGGGATGCTGCCGGGCATGTCCACGGACAGGCCGGTGACGGCCCGCGTGGTCGGATCGAAGCAATCCGCGGCGCCGGAGTCTCCCGATGCGGCGATCCAGGTGATGCCCTGGGCGTTAGCCTGCAAGGCCAAGGACTGCATCGTCCGCGCGTCCGAAGCCGGCGTTTGGGCTTCGCACTGGCCATAGCTCATGCTCAAAACGGGCGCGATGTTCTGGTCTATGGCGTACTGCGCCGAAGTCTCGACATCGTCCGAATACACGAAGGTGATGCTGGCCTTTCGCGCCACCGCGCTGGCCAATTCGAGATCCAGGTCGGCCTCGGGCAGGTCGTCGGTGCTGATGCCGGGATTGGCCGTATTGGGGACCTCGACCAGGGTCGGGTCGCCGCCGGGAAGGTTGAAAGAGCTGTGGAACTGTTCTATGTCCGAGAGCTTGATCTGGGTCTGCCCGACCACCACGATTTGTTGTCCGGAGCCATCCACACCCGCGTTGTAGAGCGGTTGGATGTTGTAAATGACCGCCACGTCATCGGGAGCGAGATAGTGACTGCCGCGGGACCCATTGTACTCAGGCTGCAATTGCCGCACTAAGTGCTTGGGCGGACGCAGGCGAAAGTCGGTGAGTCCGTGGATGGCGTTCACCACATCGGCGAATGCGGCGGGGATCGAAGGCTCGGTGGAATTGGCAAAGTGCAGCTTGCCGCCGGCCAGGTAGTGGTGGATTTCGGTGGCGAAGGCGGTCTCGACTTGCGCGGCAGTTCCGCTGAAGGCCACCCAGTTGCGTGCGCGCGCGGTCGCGACCACCGTAAGGTTCTGGTCCCGCAGCCAAGCGGCGATTTTGTCGAGATCGTCCTGGCTCACGCCGAAGCGATCGGCGTACTGTTCGGGTGTCAGCCAGTGGTGGTAGTCAGGAGAGGACGGGTCCTGCTGGCTGGCCAGAAACCGATCGAGGTCGGCCTGCTGGCTATCCGATGGTTTCAGGAGGACCGTGACGTAAGAGAGCGGCAGCGAGGGGTCGACGCGGCCCTGGTCGTTTTCCGCGCGGGCGCTAGGGTGGATGTGGCCGGGCAGCGTCACGCGCTGGCGATTGTCAACCGTCCTGGCGATGCGGTTCGGTTGCGCGAGCAAGTTGGCTGCCGGAAAAAAGAGTATCAGTACGACGAGAAGAACGGATCCGATGACAGTAAGAGGCTTCCTGGGCATACGATGCACACGTTAATCGAGACGGTGGGCTGTGGAGCACGGTTACGGAAAACTGGGGGCTCGGTACTAATCATGACGCAAGCAGGTGAGAGGATTGACTCGCGCGGCACGGCGGGCGGGCACATAAGCCGCGGCCAGCGCCACTGCCAGGAAGAAAACCGCGATCGCACCCAGAGTGGCCGCATCCGTGCCGGCCACTCCCACCAGCAGTCCCTGGAGGACTCTGGCGCCGGCCAGCGCTCCCGCCAGGCCGATCGACACGCCAGCGAGCGCCGCTCGCATGGCCTGCCGCACGATGAGGCCGGCGACCTGTGCCGGCCGCGCGCCCAGGGCCATCCGGATGCCCACTTCGCGCGTGGTTTGCGAGACAAAGTATGCCACCACCCCGTAGATTCCCAGGCCCGCCAGCAGGACCGCCAGCGCGGCGAAGGCCGCCAGCACGCGCGTCAGCGTGGCGGCGCGGGTGAAGGAATAGGCCAGCACATCCTCGAGTGTTTTCACGTCGAACACCGGCTGGTCCTTATCGATCGACAGGACCGCCCGCCTCACGGAGGGCGACCATCGCATGGGGTCGGCCGCGGTGCGCACCACCAGGTGCAGAATCGAGGAAGGGTTCTGCGCGTACGGCAGGTACAGTTGGGGCAGCGGGGTGGGCACGATGCCATCGAGCCGCACATCTCGAGCCACGCCCACCACGGTGAGCCACTGGTTCTGCGACCGCGGAAGCCAATAGCTGTTGGAGTTGGGGAACGCCGGCTGAATGCGTTTGCCCAGAGGGGATTCGCCGGGCCAGAAGCGGCGCGCCATGGAGGCGCTCACGATGGCGACGCCGTGCTGTTCGTCGTTGTCCTGCTCGGTAAAGGCGCGGCCCGCCAGCAACGGGATGCCAGCGGTGTGAAAGTAGTCCGGGCCGACGACCCAATAGTGCACCTGCGGCTCTTCGCCCGGACGCGGCGCGGGTGCGCCGTCGAGGTGAATCCCCACGCTGGTCCAGAGCGTCGAGAGCGGCAGGAAGTTGACCGCGGTTGCAGACTCTACGCCCGGGAGCGCGGCGACTTTCTCGACGGCCTGACGCCAGAACTGCGCGACCTGGGCGCCGGTCGAGTAGCGCGCCGGAGGGAGCCACAACTGGACCGTGAGGAGATTGCGGGAATCGAGCCCGCGGTCCATGCCAGTGGCCGCGAGCGAGCTGCGGACCAGGAGTCCGGCGCCGGCCAGCAGTATCACGGCCAGCGCAGCTTCGAGCGAGACCAGCAGGCTCGAGACGCGGCGGCCGCGCAGGATGTCGGGTTTCAGGTGCTGCACGGAACACTGCAGCGCGGGAGCGAGACCGGCCGCAATGCCGGTGAGCAGCGCGATCGCCAGGTTGAAGGCCAGCACGGGCGCATCCAGGCGAAACGGCTCCTCGCGGTTCACCGCGGAATACGGCAGCGCGTTCAGGAGGCGGATGAGCCCGAGCGCGAGCACGGTGCCAGCGGCGCCGCTGAGCAGGCCCAAGACGCTGCTCTCGGCGAGCAACTGGCGAACCAGGCGGAGACGGCTGGCGCCTAGCGCGGTCCGGATTGCCATCTCTTTTTGACGGCCGGCGGCGCGGGCCAACAGCAGGCTGGTAACGTTGGCACAGGCGATGAGGAGCACGAAGCCCACCGCCGCCTGCACCATCAGCAGGATGGGGCGGATCTCGGCGGTCCACTGGTGTTGCAACTCGACTACCTCGACAAGCCAGCCGGAGTTGTCGGGAGACGGCAGCGCGTCCATGGCGGCCTGGGCCTGTTGGATCGCGACTCCCGGCTTGAGGCGCGCGTACACGAACAGGCGATGGTCCGCGCGGCTGGCGCCGGCAGGGTCGAGCACGAGCGGGACGTACAGGTCGAGATCGCGGTTGAGTACGCGGAAGAGGCGAAAATCGCGAGGCAGGACGCCGGCGATGGTGTAGGTTTGCCCTTCCACCATGATGGTGCGGCCGGGCACCGATGGGTCCGCGCCGAAGCGCCGGCGCCAGAGACTGTCACTGAGCAGCACCACGCGGCTGCGGCCGGGCTGCTCCTCTTCGGGAAGGAAGGTGCGGCCGAGTGCGGCAGTGACTCCGAGGACGGGGAAGAATCCGGCAGTCACTTGCAGTCCTTCGACGCGCTCGGGCTGGTCGGCGCCGGTCAGGTTGAAGTATAGGAAGTTCCAGGCGGCGAGTGACTCGAAGACCTGGTTCTCGCGCTTCCAATCGAAGTAATCGGGGACGGAGGCGAGTTGCTGGGTAAGTCCGCGGGAGGGATTCTTTTGCCGCAGGGCGACGATTCGGCGGGCATCGCGGTAGGGGAGGGGATGGAAGAGGATGACGTTGAGGATGCTGAAGACGGCGGAGTTGAGGGCGATGCCCACGCCGAGGGTGAGCACCGCCGCCAGGGTGAATAGCGGGTTGCGGCGTAAGAGGCGCATGGCTGGGGTTGGCAGGCGAAAGCGCCTGCCCCACCTAAAAGCAACACAGGCAAGAATGCCTGTGCCACACAAGCAACACAGGCAAGAATGCCTGTGCTACCAAGCAACACAGGCAAGAATGCCTGTGCTACAGAAGAACACAGGCAGGAATGCCTGTGCTACTCGTTGTTGTTGCTGCCCGCCGGGGTTCGCGGGGGCGGATCCTTGACGTACTTGTCGAGCCACGTCATCTCTTCCCAGAGCACGTGCTCGATGGTCTCCTTGGCGCGATAGCCGTGCGCTTCGGCGGGGAGGAAGACGAGCCGGACGGTGCCGCCGTTGCCGCGGATCGCCTGGTACATGCGGTCCGACTGGATGGGGAACGTGCCGGAGTTATCGTCCGCTTCGCCGTGAATCAGCAGGATGGGCGTCTTGATCTTGTCGGCAAACATGAACGGCGACATTTTGAGATAGACATCCGGCGCCTGCCAGATGGTCCGCCGCTCGCTCTGGAAGCCGAAGGGCGTGAGCGTGCGGTTCATGGCGCCGCTCTCGGCCAGGCCGGCCCGGAACAGGTCGGTGTGCGCCAGCAGGTTGGCGGTCATGAACGATCCGTAGCTGTGGCCGCCCACGGCGACGCGGTCGCGATCGGTCACGCCCATGGAGACGGCCTTGTCGATGGCGGCCTTGGCGTCCGCGGTGATCTGATCGACGTAGGTGTTGTTGACGGTTTCGGGATCGCCCACGATGGGCATCGCGGCGTTGTCCAAAACGGCATAGCCCTTGAGCACCATGAACAAGTGACTCTGGGCCGAAGTCAACTCAGTGAATCGCTGCGTGGAGCCACTGACCTGGCTGGCGGTGTCGGCGTCGTTGTATTCGTAAGGGTATGCCCAGACTAGCGTGGGCATGTGAGTTCCTTGTTTGTAGTCAGCCGGCAGATAGACAGTGAATGACAGTTCCACGCCATCGTTGCGTTTGTACTTCACCAACTCTTTGTGAATGCCGCGGATGGAGGGCTGCGGATCGGGGAACTTAGTGACTGCGGTCATGGAGCCGCCGGGCGTCCGCAGGTAGTAGTTCGGGGGTTCGGTGGGGCTCTCGCGGCG
>Ga0209415_10014300_pt1 | contig 12966 bp, 9 predicted proteins | sample PeaSoiSIISIP2007_FD_187696 | JGI IMG/M metagenome (GOLD analysis project Ga0209415, IMG submission 187696) | Peat soil microbial communities from Weissenstadt, Germany - SII-SIP-2007 (SPAdes) (version 2) | ecosystem: Environmental > Terrestrial > Soil > Wetlands > Peat | place: Germany...
CCCGCCGTGACGGCGGTGGTCGGCGGCGAGCCCCGGCCCCGACAGGAACGTCTCGATGCAGCCCGAACGGCCGCAATAGCAGAAGGGGCCCGGCAACTCGTCCGCCCGCGGCGCCGGCATCGGGTTATGCCCCCATTCGCCGGCGATCGCGTTGGCACCGACGAGGAGTCGCCCACCGATCACGATGCCGCCGCCGACCCCGGTGCCGAGAATGACCCCGAATACGGTACCGCAGCCCGCCGCCGCGCCATCGATCGCTTCCGACAGGGCAAGGCAATTGGCGTCGTTGGCAAAGCGCAGCGGGCGGCCGAGCGCGGCTTCGAAATCGCGGGCGAGGGGCCGGCCGATCAGCCAGGTCGAATTGGCGTTCTTGACCAGCCCGGTGGCGGCGACGATGGTCCCGGGGATGCCGACCCCGACCGAGGCGCAGGCGCCGACCTCGCCCTCGATCGCCGCGACGAGGCCGACGAGCGCCGCGATCGTTGCGTCGTAATCGCCGGCCGGTGTGGCGATTCGCCGCCGCGCCCGGATCCCGCCCTCGCGGTCGATCGCGGCCGCCTCGATTTTGGTGCCGCCGAGATCGATGCCGATGCGAAGGGTCACGCTCATCGTTCCCAATCCGCAGGTTGCCTTGCCATGGCGAGCCGGAGCCGCCCGTAGCGCTGCCCGGGGGGTTCAGTCCGCGAGCATGGGCGCGGGCGGGCTCCGCTGGCTGTCCCTTTTTTGGCCATCCTGCCCGATAGTTACCAATTGTTAAACCACTGCGCCTTACAACGGTGACCCGTGCGATTGCAGAAAGCCTGCCGGCTGTCGAGCCCAGGGCACTGCGGCGCCATCCTGAGGTGGTTTTTGGGGCCAGGCGAGAATGACGCTCGAAGTGATGAGGCAGCACAGCAATCTCGACCGGCGCGTCCAAAGGACGGTGTTGATTGTCGAGGACAACGACCTCAACATGAAGCTCTTCAATGATCTGCTCGAAGCGCATGGCTATTTCACGCTGCAGACAAAGGATGGGGTTGAGGCGCTGCGCATGGCGCGGCAACACCGGCCGGATCTCATTTTGATGGATATCCAGCTTCCCGAAGTATCCGGGCTCGAGGTTACCAAATGGCTCAAGGAAGACGATGAACTGCGGACCATCCCGGTCATCGCCGTGACCGCCTTTGCGATGAAGGGTGACGAGGAAAAAATTCGCAATGGCGGCTGCGAAGCCTATATTGCGAAGCCGATCTCGGTGGCCGGCTTCATGCGTACCATCGAGCGCTTTCTTCCCTGACGAAGGGCCGACAGGGCCATGACTGCCCGCGTTTTGGTCGTCGACGACGTCGAGCTCAATGTCAAGTTGCTCGCGGCCAAGCTCGCCAGCGAATATTTCGAGGTCGTCAGCGCCGATAACGGCGCCACCGCGCTGGCCATGGCCGAGGCGGAGCTGCCCGACATCATCCTGCTCGATGTGATGATGCCCAGAATGGACGGCTTTGAGGTGTGCAGCCGGCTCAAGGCGAACCCGCGCACCACCGACATCCCTGTCGTAATGGTGACCGCGCTGTCCGACGTCGCCGACCGCCTGCGCGGCCTGGAAGTGGGCGCCGACGATTTCCTGACCAAGCCGGTCAACGATATCGCCCTGTTCGCGCGCGTGCGCTCGCTGGTGCGCCTGAAGCGCATGATGGACGAGCTGCGCCTGCGCGAAGAGGTTTGTCGCCAGTTCGGTACCGCGGATACGAGCGATGAGCCGGCCGCCGAGGTCAGTGCGGCGCGGATCCTCATCGCCGCCGAGCACGGCGTCACCGCGGCGCGGATCATCGACACGCTGGGGCCGGTTGCCGGCTCCGTTGTGCACGCCACCTCCTGCGCCGAGGCGCAAGGCCTTGTGGATGACACGGTCGAGCTGGTCATCGCCAGCCTGTCGCTGCCGGACGGCGACCCGCTACGGCTGGTCTCGCAGTGGCGGGCGAAGGAAAACTCGCGACGGCTGCCGATCCTCTTGATCGCCGATGACAGCGAACTGCCGCGGCTCGCAAAGGGTCTCGATCTCGGCGCCAACGATTATTTGATCCGTCCGGTCGATCGCAACGAGCTCTTGGCGCGGGTGCGCACCCAGATCCGCCGCAAACGCCTCGAGGAGAGGCTGCGCGGAAATTACCAACGCAGCCTGTCGCTGGCGCTGACCGACGAGCTGACCGGGCTCTACAATCGCCGCTATGTCTTCGCGCATCTCAGCGAGTTGCTCGACCGCATGACCGAGGGCAGCGGCGACACGGCGCTGATGCTGATCGACGTTGATCACTTCAAGCAGGTCAACGACCGGTATGGCCATCCCGCCGGCGATGCGGTCCTGCGCGAACTCGCCCAGCGCGCGATGCGCCAGGTGCGCAGCGTCGACCTTGTCGGTCGCTTGGGCGGCGAGGAGTTTGTCGTGGTGATGCCGGAGACGAACCTCGCCGGAGCGGTCGTCGTCGCCGAGCGCCTGCGCGCCGCCGTGGCCGAGGAGCTATTCATCCTGCAAGGCACGGGCGACAAGCTGCCGGTAACGGTCAGCGTCGGCATTGCGATGACCGGCGAAGGGAATGACGATACGCTGGAGAATTTGCTGAAGCGCGCGGACGACGCGCTCTACGCCGCCAAGAATGCCGGCCGCAATCGCACCATCACGTTCCATGCCGAGAAGGGTACCGTCGCCGCGTGAGCCGGTGCCGATTGATTCGCCGCGATATTCGAGATTAGGTTACGCGCCTTCGGCCTAAGGCGACGGCGCCGTCCGCCGCGCGGCCCTGGGTGCACTATTTGATCTTGGCTTCCTTGAAGATGACGTGCTTGCGCGCGACCGGATCGAACTTCTTCAGCTCGAGCTTGTTGGTTTTCGTCCGCGGGTTCTTTTTGGTGACGTAGAAAAACCCCGTATCGGCGCTGCTGACAAGCTTGATGAGGACAGTGCTGGTCTTTGCCATCGGTGGCCCCGCGGGGTTGGACGTTAGTGCGACTGGGAAGATAGCGCGCGCTTGAGGTCTGTCAAGCCAGGCTCCGGTCGCGCGGCGTTGGGCAAGCCCTCGCCGAGCTGGGCCGTCACCGACAGCGCATGCAGCGCTTCGCCGTAGAGCTTGGGGTCGGCGAGCACCCGCTCGGTCAGCTTTAGATCGATCGCTGGGCGGCTGCGGCGCCCCGGGCACAGATGACGCAGCTCGGACCAGGCGCGCTCGTCGAGCGCGGCGCGCGGGCGCGCCGGCAGCCCGCCAACCGAAGGGAAGGCGACCCGCTGCAACCCGGTGGCGAGCGCCCCTTCGTCGTCGCCGAGATCGATCGTGCACAGTGTCGGCACCACCCCGTGCGTCTGCAGGAAATAGCCCGAGGGCGTGACGAGCCGAGCCCAGGTCAGGATCAGCTCGCCGTCGTTGGGCAGACGCAGCACGGTTTGCACGGTGCCCTTGCCGTAGGACGAGCTGCCGACCACCACGGCGCGCCCGACATCCTGCAGCGCCGCGGCGACAATCTCGGCAGCCGAGGCGGTACCGCCGTTGATCAGCACGGCGAGCGGAATCCGCGTGGCGATGCCGGCGCCCGAGGCGGCGAAATACTGGTGGCTGGCGGGGTGGCGACCAACCGTCGACACGATCGGGCCGTCGGGGATGAACAGATCGGCGAGGCTGACCGCCTGGTCGAGCAGGCCGCCCGGGCTGCCCCGCAGGTCGAGAACGATTCCCGCGAGATGCCCGCCGGTCTCCCGTTGGGCGTCAGCCAGCCCGTCGGCGATGCGCTGGGTGGTGCTGCGGTTGAAGCTGGCGATGTGGAACACGGCAATGTCGCCGTCGCGGGACGCGGTCACCGTCGGGACGACAACCAGGGCGCGCTGCAGCCGGAGGTCGCCGGGCTGCACGGTACCCGGACGCAACACGCTGATCGCGACCGCGCTGCCGACCGGTCCGCGCAGTTGCTGCACCACCGTCTCCTGCGAGCGGCCGGTTGTGGCGATCCCGTCGATCGCGATGATCTGGTCCTCGGGGCGGATGCCGGCGCGATCGGCGGGGCCCTCTGGCGTGACGGCGGCGACGCGGAAGGCGTCGCTGGCGGTGTCGAGGGTGACGCCGATCCCGCCGAAGCCGTCGCGTGCCGCGCGCTGATCGCGCGCCAGCTTGGGAGGAGAATAATGCGAGAAGCGATCGAGCGCGGCTGTCATGCCATCGAATGTGACCTGGTCGATGGTGTCCTGCGACAGCGCGGCGAGGCGGGGCGAGGCTATCTTCGCGGCCGTGTTTATGGTGGCAAGCAATTCGCCCCATTCGCGGTTGTCCGTGTCGGCCGGCATCGGATAAAGGCCAATGTCGCGGCCGCCGTAGCTCAGCGCTAGCGCGACGGCGCTCCCCGCCCCGACGCTTTCGCGCACTTGCAGTTCGCTGTCGAGGCGAGACAGCCGCACGATCGCCGACAGGGCCAGCCGGCGGCTCGACACCGGCTCGATATAAAGATCGGCGATCTCGTCGAGCCCGCGGGCAAAGAGCTTTGCCTCGGCGTCGGCCGGGAGCGAGCCCTGCACCGCACACCCGGCGAGGGTCAGGAGGGTCAGAATGAGGCCCGCTCGCGCAAGAGCAACGAGCGGCCGCAGATATCGCAGCGCGCGGATCACAGCCCCCTGACTCGCGTGGTCAATAACTGGCGCGCCCCTATTGCGATGGGCGTCAGCCCGGGTCGCGCCCCCATAGCGCGCCGGGAGAGTAGGGCGCCGCGCGACAGCGATCAACTCGCCAGGGCAAGCGGATTTGGCCGCAAACCGGTCAGCGCCTGCGGCGGTAGAGTCCGCGCCGCGGCCGCGCAAAGGGCTCGCCCTCGATCCTGAAAACCAGCCGGCCGCCGATCGGGTCCGCTTCGACCAGGGTGACCGTCACCGCATCGCCGAGCGCGAAGGTGCGATTCGAGCGGCGGCCGACGAGCCGGTGGCGCGATGCTTCATGGTCGTAATAATTCGAGGGCAGGCTCGAGATCGGAATGAGCCCGTCGGCGCCGCTCTCCGGCAGGGTCACGAACAGCCCGAACGGGGCAACCCCGGTGATGCGCCCGGTGAAGGTCGTGCCGATCGCGCCGCCGAGCAGGCTCGCGCGATAGCGGTCGAGGGCGGCGCGTTCGGCCGAAGCGGCGCGCCGCTCGGTCGCCGAGATGTGCTCACCGGTGGCGGCCAGCTTCTCGCCGCCGCGGTGCGCCGGTGCGGCGAGCAGCGCGCGATGCACGACGAGATCGGCATAGCGCCGGATCGGCGAGGTGAAATGCGCATAACGCGGTAAGGCAAGACCGAAATGGCCGATATTGTTCGGGCTGTAGACGGCCTGGGCCTGCGCGCGCAGCACCAATTCGTTGATCATCGCGGCCTCCGGCCTTCCCGCGGCGCGCGCGAGAACGCGGTTGAAGAGTTCGGGCCGGACGACCTGGCCCTTTGCGAGAGCCAGGCCGGGTATCCCCAACTCGTCGAGGAAATCGCGCAGCGAAGCGAGCTTCTCCGGGTCGGGCTGGTCATGCACGCGATAAAGGCAGGGCTGGTGCCGCGATTCGAGCTCTTCGGCCGCGGCGATGTTGGCGAGGATCATGAACTCCTCAATCAGCCGGTGGCTGTCGAGCCGGGTCCGCGGGATCACCGCGATCGGGCGCCGGTCGCCGTCGAGCACGACACGATGCTCGGCGAGATCGAGCGTCAGCGCCCCGCGGGCGCGCCGCATCCGATCGAGCACCGCGAAGGCGTTGTAGAGCGCCTCCAGTCGTTCCGCTGCGAGCGGGAAGGGGATTTCCGGATGCCCGTCGTGTGCCGCCTGGACCGCATCGTAGGTCAGCCGCGCTGCCGAGCGCATGATCGCCCGCTCGAAGCGGTGCCGCCGCTTACGCCCGTCGGCGTCGATCCACAGATGCGCGGCGAGGCAGGGCCGGTCGGCGCCCGGCACCAGCGAGCACAAATCATTCGACAGCGCCTCGGGCAGCATCGGCACGACCCGGTCGGGGAAATAGACCGAGTTGCCGCGACGCAGCGCCTCGCGGTCGAGCGCGCTGCCGGGGCCGACGTAGTGGCTCACATCGGCGATCGCGACAACGATGTGCCAGCTGCCGGGATTGGCCGGATCGGTATCGGGCTCGGCCCATACCGCATCGTCGAAATCGCGGGCGTCGCTGCCGTCGATCGTGACCAGCGCGAGCCCGCGCAGATCGGCCCGGCCGGCCGGATCAACCGGCCGCGCGGTGCCCGCCTCGGCGAGCGCGGCGGCTGGAAACTCGGTCGGGATCTCGAAGGCGGCGATCGTCATCCGGCTGATCGCGCCCGGTGCATTCGCCGAACCGAGGCGGTCGACGATGCGGACTCGCCTACCGAAGCGGCGCGACGGCAGCTCCGCCGCCACCACCAGCTCGTCATCGGCAAGCCCGGCCGCATCATGGCCGAGCACCCGGTATTCGCCCTTGTCGCGGCGGTCGATCGGGATGACGTCGCCGCCGTCGCGCGTCCGCCGGAAGATTCCGACGATGCGGCTGGCCGCTTCGTCGAGGCGGCGGATGATTTCGGCGTCGATCTCGCCCGAGCCGCGGGGGATGAGCCGCGCCAGCGCGCGCTCGCCCGGTGCGAGCTCGTCGCCGGCCGCACCGATCAGGCGAAAGCTCGGCGGCTCATCGCTCTCCGGCCAAGCGACCGGCCGGGCGAGCGGCACGCCGTCGGCATCGCTGCCGAAGCGCTCGATTTGCATGATCTCGGGAAGCGCCGAACCCGCGACGAATTTGCGGTCGGCGCCGCGCACCAGCTCGCCGGAGCGCGCGATCCGTCGCAGCATGTCGCGCAATGCCGGCTGTTCGGCCGCTCCCAATCCAAAAGCGCGAGCAATCTCGCGTGCGCCGACCGCACCCGGATTGTCGCGCAGGAATTCGATCAGCGCCTCGGGCGAGGGGAGGGATTGTTTGGTCCTGCTCACATTACTGCAGACGCAAATACCGTCATCCCGGCGAAGGCCGGGACCCATTTTGCAAGGATCTCGAAAGCGGATTGGTGGGTCCCGGCCTTCGCCGGGATGACAATTGGAGAATCACGCGGGCCGGCGTCGCACCGGCTTTTTCGCGGCCTTTGTTTGTGGCTTTGCTCTGGGCTTGGCTCGCTTGGCGGCGCGGCGAACCGAGTTTGTCGCGCCGTTGCCTGCCGCGGCGGGCGCCGCGGCTTTGCGAGCCGTCCGGCGAGGCTTGCCCTTGGCGCGCTGCGCCGCCAGCAGCTCCACCGCCGCCTCAATGGTGAGGCGGTCGGGGTCGGCGCCTTTCGGCAACGAGGCGATGATGCCGTCATGGCTGACATAGGGCCCATACCGTCCGCGGTATATCGGGATCGTGCCGCCCGCCGGGTGGGGGCCAAGCTCGCGCAACAATTGCGGCCCGCGCCGCCCCCCCGTCTTGGCCTCCGCCAACAGCGTCACCGCCCGGTTGAGGCCGATCGTCAGCACGTCATCATCGGCGGCGAGCGAGGTGAACGACGTGCCGTGCTTGATATAGGCGCCGAACCGGCCGATCCCGGCGGTGATCGGCTCGCCGGTCTCGGGGTGATGGCCGATCTCGCGCGGCAGCGCCAGGAGGCGCAGCGCGGTGTCGAGATCGATTTGGGCGGGCGTCAGCCCGCGCGGCAGCGCGACCCGCCTCGGCTTATTTTCGTTTTCAGCCTCGCCGAGCTGCAGATAATAACCGTAGGGGCCCTTTTTCACGGCAACGCTCCGGCCGCTGGCCGGGTCGCTGCCGAGCACCGCGTCGGCGCTGCCGGGCTCGCCCTCGATCTCGGCCCCGAAGGCGCGGGTGTAGCGGCATTCGGGGTAATTGGAGCAGCCGATAAAGGCGCCGAAGCGGCCGAGCTTCAACGAGAGGCGGCCCTTGCCGCAGCCCGGGCAGAGACGCGGGTCGCGGCTCTCGGAGCCGTTCGGCGCCTCCTCGGGAAAGAAATGGCGGCCGAGTTCGGCGTCGAGCGCTTCGAGCACCGCTTTGATCGTCAAATCCTTGGTGCCGGCGATCGCGGTCGAGAAATCACGCCAGAAATCGCGCAGCAGTTGCTTCCAGTCGACCCGGCCTCCGGAGACCTCGTCGAGCTGGTTTTCGAGGTCGGCGGTGAAATTGTATTCGACATAGCGCTCGAAAAAGCTCGTCAGAAACGCGGTGACCAGGCGCCCGCGGTCCTCCGGCACAAAGCGGCGCTTGTCGAGCTTCACGTATTCGCGGTCCTGCAAAACCTGGAGGATCGAGGCATAGGTCGAGGGGCGGCCGATGCCGAGCTCTTCGAGCTTCTTGACGAGGCTCGCCTCGCTGTAGCGCGGCGGCGGCTGGGTGAAATGCTGCTCCGGGTTGACCGCGCCGCGCGCCAGGCGCTCGCGCTCGCGCATATTCGGCAGGCGGCGGCTTTCGCTGTCCTCCTCGGCCGCGTCGTCCCGATCTTCCTGGTAGAGCTTCAGGAACCCGTCGAACAGCACGACCGAGCCGGTCGCGTGGAGGCGGGTGCGCCCGCTCGCATCGGCGATGTCGACGCTGGCCTGGTCGAGCAATGCCGACTCCATCTGGCTCGCTACCGTTCGCTTCCAGATCAGCTCGTAGAGCCGGCGATGGTCGTTGTCGAGGTGGCGGGCGACATCGCCCGGTTGGCGGGCGAGATCGGTCGGGCGGATCGCCTCGTGCGCTTCCTGCGCGTTCTTTGCCGGGCTGCGGTATACCCGCGGCTCCTTCGGCACATAGCGCGGACCGAACTCGCCGCCGATCAGCTGGCGCGCGGCGGCGATCGCCTCGGCGGCGATCGCGACGCCGTCGGTGCGCATATAGGTGATGAGGCCAACCGTATCGCCGTCGAGGTCGATGCCCTCGTAAAGCCGCTGCGCGACCCGCATCGTGCGGCTCGCACCGAAGCCGAGCTTGCGCGAGGCTTCCTGCTGTAGCGTCGAGGTGGTGAACGGCGGAAACGGGTTGCGCCGCACCTCGCGATGCTCGACCGAGGCCACGCTGAAGGTGCCGGCGGCGAGGATCGCTGCGGCGGCGGCGCGGGCCTTCGCCTCGCTGTCGAGGTCGAAGCGGTCGAGCTTCTTGCCGTCGAGATGCGACAGGCGCGCGGTGAAGCGCTCGCCCGCCTCAGTCTGGAACTCGACCTCGATCGTCCAGTACTCGCGCGCCTTGAAGGCTTCGATCTCGGCTTCGCGCTCGCAGACCAAGCGCAGGGCGACCGATTGGACGCGGCCGGCTGAGCGGCTGCCGGGTAATTTACGCCACAGCACCGGTGACAGCGTGAACCCGACGAGGTAATCAAGCGCGCGGCGGGCGAGATAGGCCTCGACCAGCTCGCCGTCGATCTCGCGCGGGTGGCGAAACGCCTCGAGCACGGCGGTGCGCGTCACCTCGTTGAAGACGACGCGCTTCACGTCAACATCCTTCAAGGCGCGGCGCGCCTTCAGCACCTCGCGGACATGCCACGAGATCGCCTCGCCCTCGCGGTCGGGGTCGGTGGCGAGGAACAGCCGGTCGGCGCCGCGCAGCGCCTGGGCGATCTCCTTGATGTGCTTTTCGGACTTGCCGTCGACTTCCCACGACATCGCGAAATCGTCGTCCGGAAGAACCGAGCCGTCCTTGGCCGGCAGGTCGCGGATATGGCCATAGCTGGCGATGACCTTGTAGTCGCGCCCGAGATATTTGTTGATGGTCTTTGCCTTGGCCGGCGACTCGACGACGACGATGTTCATACGGGACATTCAATAAAAGCGGCGCTAAGGGTCAGTCAGCGGAGCGAGACCAGATTGCCGGGATGACGCTCGACGCGGCCGGCGAGTTCCAGCTCGAGCAGCAGGGTGGCGACCGCCGCGGCAGACAATTGGCACTGGCGCACCAGTTCGTCAACCGCGACCGGGGTCGGGCTGAGTTTTTCGATGATCAGCTCGAGGGCGGCATCCTCGCCCACCGGTGCGCTCGCTGCCGGCATCTCGCGCGGCGCGGCGGGTCTGAGCGGCAGGCGAGGCTGCGCCGCGGCAATCTCCGGCGTGGTCTCGTGAGCCGGGGGGCGGCCCTGCAGCAATGGGCCGAGCTGCGCCAGGATGTCGGCGGCATTTTCTGTGAGGGTTGCACCGTTGCGCAGGAGGTCGTTGGCGCCGCGGCTGCGCGGGTCGAGCGGCGACCCGGGCACCGCGAAGACCTCGCGGCCCTGCTCCAGCGCAAAGCGCGCGGTGATCAACGAGCCCGACTTCGCCGCCGCCTCGACCACCACGATGCCGAGCGCGATCCCGGAGATGATGCGGTTGCGGCGCGGGAAATGGCGGGCCTGCGGCTCGGTGCCCAGCGGCAACTCGGCGAGGATCGCGCCGTCGCGCGCGAGGGCCTCGTGGAGGGCGCGGTTCTCCTCCGGATAGACGATGTCGACGCCGCCGGCGACGACCGCGATCGAACCTTTTTCGAGCGCTCCGAGATGCGCCGCCGCGTCGATCCCGCGGGCCAGCCCGGAAACGACGACGATCCCATTTTCGCCCAGCTCCGCGGCCAGCTCGCGGGCGAGGCGGCGGCCATTGGCCGAGGCGTTGCGCGCCCCGACCACCGCGACGATCGGGGCGGAGAGGAGCTGCGGGAGCATTTCCGGGCGGCCGAGCACGGTCAACACCGGCGGGGCGTCCTCGACCGCGGCGAGGGCGCTCGGATAGAGCGGCTCGCCCCAGCAAACGATGCGTCCATGGAGACGTTCGATCGCCGCCAATTCGGTCTCGGCCTCGCGGCGGCTCATCGCGGTGACCGGGCGGGACAGGCGGGGCAGCGCGTCGAGCGCGGCCGCGGGCGAGCCAAAACGGCGCAGGAGGGCGTAGAAGGTGACCGGCCCGACGCTCTCGCTGCGGCTGAGGCGCAGCCAGTCGAGGCGTTCCTGCGGTTCGAGTTCGCGCGCGGCCAGGGACTCTCAGCCTTTCCCGAAGGAGATCCGGCTCTCGGTGCCGGCCAGCAGCCGCCGGATATTCTCGTGGTGGCGCAGGACGACAAGCAGCGCGATCAGGGCGATCAGCCCGGCGCGCGCCGGATCGACGAGCACAGTGCCAAGCACCGCGGCAGCGATCGCGGCGACCAACGCGGCCAGCGAGGAATAGCGAAAGATGGCCGCCGTCGCGAGCCAGACGAGGGTGGCGAGCAACGCCACCTGCCAGGCCAGCACGAGGAGCACGCCGAGCGCCGTCGCCACCCCCTTGCCACCGCGGAAACCGAGCCAGACCGGAAACATATGGCCGATGACAACGGCGGCTCCGCCGGCCAGCGCCGCTTCCGTGCTCCATGCGCCGCCGGTCAGCGCGGCGGCCGAGCCTTTCGCCACGTCAAAGAGGAGCGTCAGGGCGGCTAGCCCCTTGCTGCCGGTGCGCAGGACATTGGTCGCGCCGATATTGCCGGAGCCGATCCAGCGAATATCGCCGTGCCCCGCAAAGCGGGTCAGCACGAGCCCGAAGGGGATCGAGCCGAGCAGGTAGCCGACCGCCGCGGCGAGGATGACGGCGGTCATGGCGAGGCCGAGCGAGTGGAGCGAGATTGGTTCGTCGCTGCGCTCCTCGCAATGACAACCCATTTTGCTGTCATTGCGAGGAAAGCGAAGCAATCTCGATCGCGTGGAGGCACGATGATCGCCCCTACCCCCGCCGCTCGAAAATCGTGCGGCCGTCGACAATCGTGCGCTCGACGCGCCCCTGCACCGGGCGGCCGTCGAACGGAGCGTTCTTTGATTTGGAGCGGAACTCGTCGGTGTGGATGCGCCACGCCGCGTCGGGGTCGAAGATGACCAGATCGGCCGGCGCGCCCGGCCTCAGACGGCCAACCTCGAACCCGAGAATGCGCGCCGGATTGACAGTCAGCTTCCGCAGCACCTCGATCAGATCGAGATGGCGGTTGTGATAGAGCTCGAGCGACAATGGCAGCAGCGTCTCGAGCCCGACGATACCATAGCTCGCCGAGCTGAACGGCAGGCGCTTGGAATCCTGGTCCCACGGCGCGTGGTCGCTGGCAATGGCGTCGATCGTGCCGTCGCGCAAGCCCTCGACCACGGCGCGGCGGTCGGCCTCGCAGCGCAGCGGCGGCGACAGCTTGGCGAAGGTGCGGTAATCGCCGATCGCGGTCTCGTTCAGCACGAAATAGGGCGGGGCGGTGTCGCAGGTCACCGGCAGCCCATCCGCCTTGGCCTGACGGATCGCCGCGATCGCCGCCGCGGTCGAGACATGGGCGACGTGATAGCGCGCGCCGGTCAACTCGACGAGGCGCAGGTCGCGCTCGACCATGATCACCTCGGCCAACGGCGTGATCGCCGGCAGGCCGAGCCGCGTGGCGATTTCGCCTTCGGTGACCTCGCCCGCCCCGGCGAGGCTCGGCTCTTCCGGGTGCTGGATGACCAGCTGGCCGAAGCTGCGCGCATAGGCCAGCACGCGGCGCATGACCAGCGCGTCGGCGATCGCCTTGACGCCATCGGTAAAGCCGACCGCGCCATTGGCGGCCAAGAGGCCGATTTCGGTCAGCTCGCGCCCCGCCAGCCCCTTGGTGGCGGCGGCATAGGTGTGGATTTTGGCGAGCTTCACCTCGCGGGCGCGGCGGGCGAGGAACTCGACGACCGAGACGTCGTCGACCGGCGGTTCGGTGTTGGGCAGCGCCACCATGGTCGTCACCCCGCCGCAAGCGGCGGCGCGCCCGCCGCTCTCGATCGACTCCATGTGCTCGGCGCCGGGCTCGCGCAGCTGCACCCGCATGTCGACGAGGCCCGGCGCGAGGCAAAACCCGCCGAGATCGACGATCTCGGCGTCGCCGCCGAGCGTCCCGCCGACTGCCGCGATCCGGTCGCCCTCAACCAGCAGATCGCCCAGTGCATCGAGCCCGCTCCCCGGATCGAGGAGGCGGGCGTTGCGGTAGAGGCGGCGCGCCGCGGTCAAATGGTGGCTCCGGGCCGTCCCTCTCTCTCGTCATGGCCGGGCTTGTCCCGGCCATCCACGTCGTAAGCCG
>Ga0209415_10014301_pt1 | contig 12966 bp, 11 predicted proteins | sample PeaSoiSIISIP2007_FD_187696 | JGI IMG/M metagenome (GOLD analysis project Ga0209415, IMG submission 187696) | Peat soil microbial communities from Weissenstadt, Germany - SII-SIP-2007 (SPAdes) (version 2) | ecosystem: Environmental > Terrestrial > Soil > Wetlands > Peat | place: Germany...
GGTGGCGGTTCGACAACCGCGGGCGGGGGCGGCACCGAGGGCGCAGCGGCCGAGGGGGCCTCGGGCGTGGCCGGCGGCGGCGGGGTCACCGACGCACCGGCCTCGGCACCGATGACGGCCAGGACGGTGCCCACGTTGACGGTGTCCCCCTCGGGGACCCGGATCTCGAGCAGCGTGCCGGCCGCCGGTGCCGGCACCTCCGAGTCCACCTTGTCCGTGGAGACCTCGAACAGGGGCTCGTCGCGCTGGACGGCGTCGCCCACCGTCTTCAGCCACTTCGTGACCGTGCCCTCGGTGACGGTCTCGCCGAGCTGGGGCATGACGACGTCAGCCAACGTGCAACCCCCTACCGGTCAGCGCCAGCACCGTCTCGCCGAAGGACTCGGACAAGGTGGGGTGCGGCTGGATGAACTGCGCCACCTCTTCGGGCGTGGCCTCCCAGTTGACAGCGAGATACGCCTGTCCGAGCTGCTCGGTGACCCACGGCCCCACCATGTGCACGCCCAGGATCCGCCCGGCTCGGCCCCCCGGGGCGCGCTCGGCGACGACCTTCACGAGCCCGTCGGTCTCCCCGATGATGCGAGCCCGGCTGTTGCCCCCGAAAGGGTCCTTCTTCACGACGACGTCGAATCCCGCCTCGATCGCCCCCGCCTCGGAGAGGCCCGCGAAGGCCACCTCGGGATGGCAGTAGATGCACCAGGGCACCCGCGTGTTGTCGACGGGGATGACCGGCTCCCCGAGCATCGACTTCACCGCCACGATCCCCTCGGCGAACCCGACGTGGGCCAGCTGCGGGGTGTCGACGACGTCACCGACCGCCCACACGCCCGGCGCCGTGGTGCGCATGAGGTCGTCCACGGCGACGAAGCCGCGCTGATCGATCTCCACGCCCGTGTCGTCGCCGAGAAGACCCTTCGTGTACGGACGCCGGCCGACCGAGAGCACGACCAGATCGACGGTCACCGACTCCCCGAGGCCGAACGACACCGTGGTCCCCGTCCCGGCGTCGTTCGGCTGGTGGCCGACCACCTTCACGCCGGTGTGGACGGCGATCCCCCGCTTGCGGAACGCCCGGGCCACCACGGCCACGACGTCGGCATCGCACCCGGGCAGCAGGGTGGGAAGGGCCTCCAAGACGGTGACCTGGCATCCGAGATCGGCGAACATCGACGCGAACTCGCACCCGATGGCCCCGCCGCCGATGACGGCCACGGACCCCGGGAGCGAGTCCAGCGCCAGCACCTCGTCGGACGTCACCACGATGCGCCCGTCGACGTCGAATCCCGGCAGCGTGCGCGGCACGGAGCCCGAGGCCAGGACGATGTGGCGACCGGTGAGTTCCACCGTCTCGTCGGGGCTCGCGACGGTGACCTTGCGGCCCCACTGGAGTGTCCCGGTACCCGAGAACGTGGTGATGCCCCGGGCCTTCATCAACCCGGCAAGGCCCTTGTACAGCTGGTCCACGACCTTTTGCTTGCGGGCCTGGCTGACGGCGAAGTCCACCACCGGCTGTCCCGCCTGCACCCCGTACTCCTTGGCCCCCTCCACGGTTCGTACGACGGTGGCGGTCTCGAGGAATTCCTTCGCCGGGATGCACCCGCGATGCAGGCAGGTGCCTCCCACCTTGTCGAATTCGGCCACGGCGACGTCGAGCCCGGCCGACGCCCCGTAGAGCGCCGTCGCATACCCGCCGGGTCCACCGCCGATCACCACGACGTCGAAATCGGTGCGTTCAGCCGTCTTGCTCACCTCCACTCGACTGCCCGACACAGCCTAATGGGCAGGTCGGCGCGGCCGGTGCGTGACCGGCGGTGCGCGCTGGCCGGGAGCTCGCACTGTGACGGCGCCCCTTCGGTACGTCGACGCGAGGGTCGGTCGAAGCGCGGCGCTCGCGCCGGTCCGCAGGGTGCCACCCGGACGCCAGCGCCAGAGCGCGGCCGCGCTCGATCAGGGCTCCGGCGGCAGGGGGAGGGGGCGCCGCCCGGCGAATCCGTCCTCGGGCAGGTGCCACCACCCGAGATCTTCCTCGCCGAGGCGCCAACACAGGTACACGTCGCGGCCGGCGTGCCGGGCTCGGAAGTCGATCAGGCCTTGTTCGGGGTCCCGCAGCTCGATGCCGTGGCGCTCGAGTTCCTCCCGGGCCTGATCGGCGTCCAACCCGGCCACGGGAGCCTCCTGCGGGGGGTCCACCGCATCCTGCGCCGTGCGGGCACCCGGCGGCGACCCGGGGAGACTCGCATGCCCGTTCCCCGTCGCCGCCGCGGCGAGGCGCGTGGCCCGGCGGATCACCCCGACGAGCACCCGCAGGCGCGGGAGATACGCGCGTGCTTCCTCAACGGTCCAATAGCGCATCCGCCCCTCCCGCCCTCGACCTGATGCCCGACGGGGCCCGGCCCGCCGCCGGTCCCCCACAGCGTGAGGTGGGCAGGGGCGCGCACTGCGATCCCGCTCCGCCGTGCGGGTCGACGCCCGAGACCGCCCGCGCAGCGCGTTACTTCGGCGGCATCCGGATGCCGCCATCGAGGCGGATCACCTCGCCGTTCAGGTAGTTGTTCTGCGCGATGTGCGCCACCAGCTCGCCGTATTGGGCGGGCTGGCCCAAGCGCTTCGGGAACAGCACCGACTGGCCGAGGGCGTTGCGCTGCTCCTCGGGAAGCATGCCGAGCAGCGGGGTGTCGAACAGGCCCGGGGCGATCGTGACGACTCGGATCCCGACGGGCGCAAGGTCGCGCGCCGCGGGGAGCGTCATGCCGACCACTGCGCCCTTGGACGCCGAGTACGCCAGCTGGCCGATCTGACCGTCGAAGGCGGCGACGGATGCGGTGTTGACGATCACACCTCTCTCCCCGTCGACGTCGGGGTCGGTGACGGCCATGGCCGAGGCGGCACGGGTCATCACGTTGAAGGTGCCCACAACGTTCAGCTCCTGGATGAACTTGAACGCGCCCAGGTCGTGGGGAGAGTTGTCCCGGTTGATGACCCTGCCCACCCACCCGGTTCCGGCACAGTTGACGGCGATCCGCAGCCGCCCACCTTCGGCCGCCTGGTCCACCGCGCGCTGGCAGTCGTCGGGATCGGTCACATCACCGGCGACGTAGTTGGCGCCGATATCGGCGGCCACGCCCTTCGCCCCGTCCTCGTTGCGATCGAACAGCGTGCACCGGACACCGAGGGAGGCCAGCTTGCGCGCCGTCCCTTCCCCGAGTCCGGAGGCACCGCCGGTGATCACTGCAGAAACGCCGTTCAGGTCCATGCCCGCATGCTACGGGGAGGGCCCGCGCAGCCGCCAAAGGCCCGCAGGTCCCGGTGTGGGACGCGGCGCCCGCCCGACCCGGCGCCGGCCGGCGACGGCGGGTCAGCGGGAGGGCCCGGTGTCCGGCGGGAGCACGTCTCCCGACGTGCCGCGCTGCGTGGAGGCGGCCTCGACGGCCAGGAGGTCGACGCGGTCGTTCATCTCGTCCCCCGAATGACCCTTGACCCAGACGAACCGCACCGATCTGGTCGGGTCGAGCGCCACGGCCAGGAGAGGCTCCCAGAGATCACGATTGGCGACCGGCTTGCCCGCGCTGTTTCGCCACCCTCGGCGGCGCCACCCTTCCCACCACCGATCGCGAAAACAGTTCACAACGTAGGTCGAGTCGCTTCTGACCAGCACCGGGCCCGTGATCGCCTCGAGCGCGCGCAGCGCGGCGGTGATCTCCATCCGCTGGTTCGTCGTCGACCGCTCGGCGCCGCTGGCATAGGGGCCGCACGGGACCGCCCATGCCCATCCGCCAGGCCCGGGGTTCCCGAGGCACGACCCGTCCGTGTAGACCTCGGTCTCGTGCGGGGCGAGTGTCACCGGCGCCCAGCATGCACGCAGCACGGGGCGCGGTGGTCGATGCGCCGGCGCCGGCCGCCGTGGCGGTGGCGCCCGCCCGGCGGTGCCGCAGCCCGATTGGGGCGGGCCGGGTGCGGGGTCCGTAGCTGTCGTCGTCTCCGAACCCCGCGCCCCGCCGCTGCCCAGCGGCCGCCACCTGTCGTTGGGGGCTTGTGTGCGAACCTCCCGATGTCGGCCAGGGCACAACGTAGGGGGCGTTGGTTTCGGGCGCAGGGACGGAGGATGAATGCCGCGCGAACGGGGGCACGATCGGCCGGGGCCATGCGGGTGGCCCCGGCCGATCCCCCGCGGCGTGCCCCACGGCCGAGCGGTGTGGCGGTACACCGCGCCGGCCGCAACACGATTGTAATGGTCGTTTGCGAGGACAAATACGCCACCGGTCGACGGTCCGCCCGGGGAGCCGATCCGCGTGAGGCAGGCGGGGCTCCTGGGGTTCGGCCCGAACCCCACCGCCCCGGCGTCGGAGTCCGAGTGCCCCCGACGCCGGGGGGCGGCGACGGATCCGACCGCCGTGCGGCGAGCGCCCCGGGCCTCGATCCGCCCCGTGGCCGAGGGGGTGCGGGCGACGGCCGGGCGACGGCGCGCCGCCTGCGGGTGGTGCGCCACCGGCGGCGCACGACAACCCGACAACGCTCTGCACCGGGTGGCAAGACCGTGATCATGCAGCACGTCAGCGGGGTGCCGCCTTTAGCATGGAGTCCGTGCTGTTCGACGGGATGTCCCATCAACTTCCGGACATCGACCCGGAGGAGACCGCCGAGTGGCTCGACTCGTTCGACGACGTCGTCGACTCCGAGGGCCGCCCCCGGGCGCGGTTCTTGCTCATGAAGCTGCTCGAGCGGGCGCTCGCCAAGCAGGTCGACTTCCCGTCCACGGTCTCGACCCCCTACGTGAACACCATCCCCCGCGACCAGGAGCCGTGGTTCCCCGGCGACGAGTACCTGGAGCGGCGCATCCGCGCCTTCATCCGGTGGAACGCGGCGGTGATGGTCACGAGGGCCAACCACCGCAGCGAGGGCATCGGCGGCCATCTCGCCACCTACGCCAGTTCGGCCTCCCTCTACGAGGTGGGGTTCAACCACTTCTTCCGGGGCAAGGCCGACGGCGGCGCGGGCGACCTCGTCTTCTTCCAGGGCCACGCCTCCCCGGGCATCTACGCGCGGGCATTCGTCGAGGGGCGCCTCTCGGAGGACCAGCTCGACAACTTCCGCCAGGAGGTGGGCGGACGGGGCCTGCCGAGCTATCCCCACCCCCGCCTCCTCCCGGACTTCTGGGAGTACCCGACGGTGTCGATGGGCCTCGGCCCGCTGTGCGCCATCTACCAGGCACACGTGAACCGCTACCTCCTACACCGCGAGCTGGTCGACACGAGCGCCAGCCGGGTCTGGGCCTTCCTGGGCGACGGCGAGCTCGACGAGGTCGAGTCGATCGGCGCGCTCGGCGTGGCGGGCCGCGAGCACCTGGACAACCTGATCTTCGTCGTGAACTGCAACCTGCAGCGCCTGGACGGCCCCGTCCGGGGCAACGGCAAGATCATCCAGGAAGCAGAGGCCATGTTCCGCGGTGCCGGCTGGAACGTGATCAAGGTCATCTGGGGCTCGAAATGGGACGAGCTCCTCGCCCGCGACATCGACGGTGTGCTCCTCGACAAGATGAACACGACGCCCGACGGGAAGTTCCAGAAGTACGTCACGGAGTCCGGCGCCTACATCCGCGAGCACTTCTTCGGGCCCGACCCCCGCCTGCGCCGGCTGGTCGAGCACCTCTCCGACGAAGAGCTGCAGGCCCTGCCCCGCGGTGGCCACGACTACCGCAAGCTCTATGCCGCGTACAAGCTCGCCACCGAGCAGGTCGGCCAACCCACGGTGATCCTGGCCAAGACAGTAAAGGGCTGGACGCTCGGGCCGGAGATCGAGGCGCGCAACGCCACCCATCAGATCAAGAAGATGACCAAGGCCCAGCTGCTGGCGCTGCGCAACCGCCTGTTCCTCGAGGACGAGATCCCCGACGCCGCGCTCGAAGCCGACCAGCCGCCGTACTTCCGCCCCGCACCGGGATCGCCGGCGCACGAGTACCTCACGGCACGGCGCAAGGTCCTGGCCGGTCCGGTGCCGTCCCGTGTCGTGCGCCCGAAGCCGACCGACCCCCCCGCCCAGAGCGTCTTCGACGACCTGGCCGTCGGTTCGGGCAACCAGGCGGTGTCCACCACGATGGCGTTCGCCCGGCTGCTGCGCAACCTCGTGCGCGACCCGGCAGTGGGCCGGCTGGTCGCGCCCATCGTCCCCGACGAGGCGCGCACGTTCGGGTTGGAGCCGCTCATCGCCGAGGCCAAGATCTACGCGCCGGGAGGCCAGCTCTACACGCCGGTCGACTCCAATCTCATCCTGCGCTACGCCGAGGACCGCAAGGGCCAGGTGCTCCAGGAGGGCATCACCGAGGCGGGCGCCATGGCGTCGTTCATCGCGGCGTCGACCGCCTACGCGACGTGGGGCCGGCCCATGCTCCCCATCTACCTCTTCTATTCGATGTTCGGCTTCCAGCGCATCGGCGATCTGGCATGGCTCCTCGGCGACATCCGGGGCCGGGGGATCCTCGCCGGCTGTACGGCCGGCCGCACCACCCTGCAGGGTGAGGGGCTCCAGCACGACGACGGGCATTCACCGCTGCTCGCCTCGGTCAACCCGGCGGCGCACATCTACGACCCGGCGTTCTCCTACGAGATCGCCGTGATCATGCAGGAGGCGATCCGACGCACCCTGGGCCCCGAGCCCGAGGACCGCTTCTGGTACCTCACGCTCTACAACGAGAACTACACGATGCCCCCGATGCCCACCGGCGATGCGGGCGACGGGGTGCGCAGCGGCATCCTCCGGGGCATGTACCGGTTCGCGGGGCCGGCGGAGGTGGCCGGGGAGGAGCCGCGCCACGGCCAGGCCCGCACCGGCGGGCCGCGGCGGGCCACGCTGCTGTTCTCGGGACCCATGTGGCAGGCGGCGATGGAGGCGCGCGCACTGCTCGCCTCCGACTGGGCGGTGTCGGCCGACGCCTGGTCCGTGACCTCGTACTCCGAATTGCGCGAGGAGGCGCTGTCGGTGGAGCGGGCCAACCGCCTGCATCCCGCGGGCGAGCGGAGGACCCCGTACGTGACCCAGGCGCTCGGCGCCGGCGAGGGGGACGGCCCCGTCGTGGCGGTGAGCGACTACATCCGGGCCATTCCCGACCAGGTGGCGCGGTGGGTGCCCCGGGCGTACGTGTCGTTGGGTACCGACGGGTTCGGCCGCTCCGACACGCGCGCCGCCCTGCGCCGGTTCTTCGAGGTCGATGCGGCCCACATCGTCGTGGCGGTGCTGAGCGCCCTCGCCCAGCAAGGCGAGGCCAAGGCCGACGAGGTGGCCGACGCCATCGCCCGCTACGGCATCGACGCCGACTCGGCCGACCCCTGGTCCGACTGACCCCGCCCGCCGGGCGCGCCGCCACGGTCGCTCCCGGCCCCGGCGGCGCTCGCCAGACGCCCGAAGTCCGAGAAGATGCGCTCGAAGAGCGCGGGGTCGCCCTGGTAGGGCTCGGCGCGTCGGGGCCAGTGGACCACGAGGTCGGTGACCCCCACCGCCGCGTAGCGCCCCACCGTCTCGTCGAAGGCGTCCACCGAGCCGAGCCCGGCGCCGAGCAGGGGGCCGGTGAGCACGAGGCGGGCGAGCGACCCGGGATCGCGCCCTGCGGCGGCGCACGCCTCGTCGAGCCGGGCCATTTGCGCTCCCACGACCCCCGACCCGTGCGCGGCGTCCAGCGGCGGCCCCGCGTGGGCGACGTCGCCGACGGTCACCCACGTCTGGGCGAAGCGGGCGGCGAGCCGCATCCCCCGGCCGCCCGCCGCCGCCACGGCGAAGGGCACACGGGGCTCCTGCAGGCAGCCGGGATACGTCCGGGCTTCGACCGCCGTGTAATGGCGCCCCCGGTACGACGCGGCGGGCTCTCGCAGCAGGAGATCGAGCACCTCGAGGAACTCGGCGAAGCGTTCCGCCCGTTCGTGCGCCGACCAGGCCTCGGCGCCGAGCACCGTGGCGTCCCACCCGGTGCCACCGGCGCCGACGCCCAGCGTGAACCGGCCGCCCGAGATGTCGTCCACGGTGACCACCTCCTTGGCGAAGGGCACCGGGTGGCGGAAGTTGGGGGAGGCGACCAGGGTCCCGAGGCGGATGCGCCGGGTGGCCAGCGCCGCCGCCGTGAGGGTGGGGACGGCCGCGAACCACGGCGCGTCGCGCAACGATCGCCAGGCGAGGTGGTCGTAGGTCCACGCGTGGTCGAATCCGAGCTCTTCCGCGTGGCGCCACAACGCTTGTGCCTGTGGACGTCGGTGCTCGGGAAGGATGACCACACCGAACCGCATGCCCAGGACGCTAATTCGCCACGGCGACGGCGTTTCGCCCACCGTGCGATGTCGGTGGGGGCGCCGAACTCCTCGAGCCCCGGGGTTGAGCGCGGGGCCGGAGGCTGCCAAGCTGCGGCGGTGACCCTCGTCCTCGTCCACGGTGTTCCCGAGACGGGAGCGGTCTGGGACCCGCTGCGCGCCGAGCTCGGTGGCGACGACGTCGTGGCCCTGGCGCTTCCCGGGTTCGGCTCGGCCCGGCCCGCGGGGTTCGGCGCCACCAAGGAGGAGTACGTCGCCTGGCTCCTCGGCGAACTGGAGCGCCTCGCCGACCAGGGGCCGATCGACCTCGTCGGGCACGACTGGGGTGGTGGCCTGGTCATCCGGGTCGTGAGCACCCATCCCGAGCTCGTGCGTTCGTGGGTGAGCGACGCAGCCAGCATCGGCCGGGAGGACTTCGAGTGGCACGACTTCGCCAAGATCTGGCAGACACCGGGCGAGGGTGAGGCGTTCTTCGAACAGCAGCTTGCGCTCCCCCTCGACGAGCGGGCGTCGGTGTTCGAGATGTTCGGGGTCCCCCCCGAGCGGGCCCTCGCCCTCGCCGGCTGGGCCGACGAGGCCATGGTGGGCTGCATCTTGGACCTCTACCGGTCGGCGGTGGACGTGGGGCGCGAGTGGGGACCGGAGTTCCGCGACGTCAGGGCGCCGGGGCTCGTCGTGATCCCCTCGGAGGACCCGTTCCTGTCGGCCGAGGGCGCACGCGCGTCGGCCGCCGCGGCCGGCGCCTCGGTGGCCGAGCTGCCCGACCTCGGGCACTGGTGGATGCTGCAGGACCCCGCTCGGGGGGCGGCCACGCTCCGTACCTTCTTCTCGTCGCTCGATTGAGGTCCGCGGCGGCGCTCGGTCCCCGGGCCCGCCGGCGGTGGTCATGGGGCCGTCCTGGCCCGCCACGAAGGGGCCGACACGGGACGCGTGCCTTCGGCGGTACCCTGCCGGGGCACCGCTCAAGGCGGAGATCCCGGATCGAGCGGCGGACACGGAGGGTCGGCATGGACTTCGACACCTGGAGCAGCAAGCTGGCGCTGTCGCTCGGTGCCGGCGCCACGGTGCGGCTCCGAGAGCTCTTCGCCCCCGGGGGCGTCTTCAGCGACCCGGTCACGCAGCCCACGACCGACATCGCCTCGGTCGAGGACATCACCGACGCGTCGTTCCCCGACTGGGAGCAGGAGGTCTTGTGCGCCCACGGCGACAGCGCCGGGGGCGCCTTCGAGTGGGTGGGACGGGGAACGCTCGGTGGCACCACGCGCATCGAGATGCACGGGTGCACGATGGTGGAGCTCGACGGCGACGGGCTGGTCACCCGCTGGCGCGACTACTTCGATCTGAAGGAGATCGAGACGCAGATGGGCGCCTCCATCGAGAGCTACGGGGCTCCGGCCGAAGACTGAGCTGAGACGGGCCGGCCTCGCCCCTTCGGCTCAACGCCCGGCGCGCCAGTCGGGATGCAGCTTGCGCTCACGGGCGAACCGCTGGGCCGAGATGGTGGTGCCGTTGAGCTCGGCCCGCTCCTGCGCCGTGATCCCGCCCTCGGGATCGGCCAGCCAGGCCACGACCGATGCCGGGACGCTCGGGGGCGCGCCGGGGTACCGACCGGCGAGGCCCAGCGCCTCTTGGGAGGCGGCCATCCGCTCGGTCAGCACGTACCCGGGCTCGACGTTGACGGCGAAGATTCCCGAGGGTCCCAGCTCCACCGCCAGGATGCCGGCGACCCGGTGGAACGCTCCCTTCGACATGGCGTACCCGAGGCCCCAGCCGCCGCGTCCGGTCGGAGCCGGGGGGTCCGACGTGGCCACGGCCGACGTGATGTCGATGATGGTGCCCTCGCCGCGCTCGAGCATGGACGGCACCACGGCCTTGATCAACACCAGCTGCGAGACGGCGTTGGCCTGCAGCTTGGTCTCCACCATGTCGATGGTCAGGTCGACGAAGGCCTCCATGCTCCCGGGCCCGGTGTGGACGGCGTTGTTCACCAGCACGTCGATGCGCCCCCACTGCGCGAGCACGCGCTCGACGACGTCCACGAGCGAAGCCCGGTCGAGCAGGTCGGCCCGGACCGCCAGCGCCCTTCCCCCCCGCTGCTCGACCTGGTGCGCCGTCGACTCGAGACTGCCGACGCCCAACCCCGCTGTCCCGGCTTGGTCGACGACCTCGGCCTGGAGCAGGGTCCGCGCCGTGAGCGCCACGTCCAGCCCGGCGTCGGCCAGGGCGAGCGCCGACGCACGGCCGATGCCCCTGCTCGCCCCGGTGACCAGCGCCACCCGCCGGCCTGCCCGGCGTGCCATGCGCGGCGACCGCTCAGCTCGGTTCGGCGCCCGACGTCGGGTAGACGAGCAGGTGGAGCCCGGCGGCGACGGCTCCTCCGACCAGCGGTGCCACGATGAAGAGCCACACCTGGTGCAGCGCCGTCCCACCGAGGATGAGCGCAGGGCCGAGGCTCCGAGCCGGATTGACCGACGTCCCGGTGATGGGGATGCCGATGAGGTGGACGACGGTCAGGGTCAAGCCGATCACCACGCCCGCCGTGGCCGCATTGCCGATCTTGCTCGTCACGCCGAGGATCACGAAGACGAACATCGCCGTCAGCACGACCTCGGTGAGAAACGCCCCGCCGGCGCTGATGCGGATGTGGCTGGCGGCACCCCACCCGTCGGCGCCGAGCCCGGTCTTGGCCTTTGTGTAGAGGGGGGAGGCGTCGAGCGTGGCCCACAGGAGCAGGGCGCCGAGGATGCCGCCTACGAATTGCGCCACCCAGTAGCCGAGCGCCTCGACCGGCGAGATCCGCCCGGCGAGCAGCGCGCCGATCGTGACCGCCGGATTGACGTGACAGCCGGAGATCGGTCCCAGGGTGTACGCCAACGCCATCAGCGTGAGGCCGAAGGCCAGCGCCGTGGCCACGACGCCGGCGGCGAAGCTCGCCCCTGTCGTCTCGAACCCGAACGAGAGCGTGGCCACCCCGACGGCGAAGAAGACCAGCAACGCGGTCCCCAGGAGCTCGGCAGCGAGTTTTCGACCCATGTCACCCCCTCTATCCGGTGAACGGAATCTAACCCCCAGGACCCGGGGGCGGGCCTGATGGCGCGTCCGTGCCCGCCCCGAGCCGTGGGTCACGGCGCGTCGACCCGGCACCCGCCTCGCCGCCCATCGCACACGGCAAGTGGTGCCATCACCACACCAGCCGAGTGGCGACCCTCCGGATCACCAATTCGCCGGCCGGGGGGCCCCGGCGCGTCGCCGCTGGGGGACAAAACCGGGACGATAGGGAAGACAACGCAGGAGTCGTCGCATCATGAACGGGGTCGGAGGTCACATGGGGACGCGTGCAGCGCTACGGCTGGTCGGCGTCCGGGTCGTGGCGGGCGCGTCCGCGTCGGCACCGGACCACACGACGGGCGACAACGGGAAGCTCGACGATCCCGGGACCGAGGAGGCGTCGTCCACGGCACCCGACGGCGGCGACTTCGCCCTGTCGGTGGATCACGAGGGCCTGACCTTGCACCTCACCGCCATCCCGAGCGTCGTCCGGCACTTCGCCTGGACGTCGGTGGACGCGCTCAGCGTGGGGGCGGCGGACCCCGGCGCCGACCGGGCGCCACGAACGTCGCTCGATCTCACGGTGGAGGGGCAGTCGTTGCGACTGTTGGTGCCCGCCGAGCAGCTCCCCCCGGCATCGCTGTCGGCGCTCGAGGACATCGCCGACGCCGCCTTCGACGGATCCACGCCGGGCCTCGGCGTCCGGCGGGTGCCGCGTGGCCACGGCCTGGGGCTCTTGAGGCCCGGTCGCCGGCCTCGGGCATGCACGCGCGTCGTCCCCGACGCCCAAGATCCGCAGGACGTCTCCGTTCGCCGGGCACGGCACGCCCTGCTCGGTGTCGTCGTCCTGGTGGTGGCGCTCTCCCTCACGATGGCGACCACCTCGAGGACACCGGTGTCCCATCGCGGCGCACCGACTCCCCCGGCGGCGTCTCGGGCCGGGGCGATCGGCACGCGGCACCCCGGGCCCCCCACCAACTACGCCGCCACCGTCAAGGCGGTCCCCCCGGGATCGGCGGCCAACGACGGTTCGCCATCGCGCCGGACGGTGCAGGACCACCACGCCGCCACCCCGCCGGCTCGCCCGGCCCAGGCGCGACTCGCAGCCGGCGCCTCCCCCGGTTCCGCCCCGGGAACCGCACCGCCCGTGGCCGGAGTGAGCCCAGCGATACCGGGACCGGGCTCCCCCGCTGCCGCGGCCCCGGTGACACCCACGTCTCCGGCGGCGTCGCCGACACCGGTGCACGGTCATCCACCGTCGTCGCCGGCGGCGTCTGGTTCCTCGCCCACCACGACCACGACCCCGGCCACGACCGCAGCCACCACCACCCCCGCCACCACCGTGTCCACCGTCCCGCCGGGCGGGAAACCGCCCGGGTTCGTGCCCCCACCTGTGGTGGGACTGCAGCCGGTCACGCTCATCGGCGCGATCACACAGGTGGGGCTCGGATTGGTTGGGACCGCGGCTACCGCGTAGGGATCTGCACCGTCTCCCCGGCCTCTCGACGCCGATGACCGCATCGTGCCGGCGCGGCGTGCCGTCGGCGGGCGCGCACGGGGTCGGGCGCACACGGGGTCGGGCGCACACGGGGTCGGGCGCACACGGGGTCGGGCGCACACGGGGTCGGGC
>Ga0209415_10014302_pt1 | contig 12965 bp, 8 predicted proteins | sample PeaSoiSIISIP2007_FD_187696 | JGI IMG/M metagenome (GOLD analysis project Ga0209415, IMG submission 187696) | Peat soil microbial communities from Weissenstadt, Germany - SII-SIP-2007 (SPAdes) (version 2) | ecosystem: Environmental > Terrestrial > Soil > Wetlands > Peat | place: Germany...
AGCGCGATCAGGCAGCGCGCGTTGTCGGTCCCGTGGACGTGCTGGCTGATCCCCATCCCCCAGAAGATGATCGCCGCGCGCGCGGTCGCGTAGAGACGTGCGACCTCCTTGATCGTCGCAGCCGGTACGCCGCACACCGCCTCCATCTTTTCCGGCGGGAAGTCGACGATCCGCCTCGCCAGCTCGGCGAAGTTCTCGGTGTGCTCGGCAATGTAGCGCGCGTTGGTCAAGCCTTCGGTGACGATGGTGTGCAGCATCGCGTTGAGGAGCGCGACGTCGCTCCCCGGCGTGAACGCGAGGTGCAGGTAGGCGTGACGCGAGAGGTCCTGACGGCGGGGATCGATCACGATCAGCTTCGCGCCGCGTTTCGCCGCGTTCTTGATATACGTTGCGGCGACCGGATGGTTGACGGTCGGGTTCGCGCCGATCACGATGATGACGTCGGCGTCGAGCGCCGCAGCGAACGGTGCCGAGACCGCGCCCGAGCTGAGCCCTTCCATCAGCGCCGCGACCGACGACGCGTGACAGAGGCGCGTGCAGTGGTCGACGTTGTTCGAACCGAAGCCGGTCCGCACGAGCTTTTGAAAGAGGTAGGCTTCCTCGTTGGAGCCCTTGGCCGAGCCGAAGCCTGCGAGGGCCTTGCGCCCCCGTCCATCGCGAATCCGCGCGAGCCCGCCGGCTGCACGTGCCAGCGCTTCCTCCCACGACGCCTCGCGAAAGTGCGTGAACGGCTGTACCGGATCGACCGTGTCGGCGGCGTTTTTCGGGATGCCCGGCAAACGGACGAGCGGCTTCGTCAGCCGGTGCGGATGGGTGATGTAATCGAAGCCGAAGCGGCCCTTCACGCACAAGCGATTGTGGTTCGCCGGCCCGTCGCGACCGTCGGCGCTGACGATCCGGCCGTCCTTGACGTGGTACGTCATCTGGCAACCCACGCCGCAGAACGGGCACAGCGAGTCGACGCTGCGGTCGGGCCACACGTCACGTTGCTGCGTCGCATCGTCGATCAGCGTCGCCGGCATCAGCGCACCGGTCGGACACGCCTGCACGCATTCCCCGCACGCCACGCACGTCGACTCGCCCATCGCATCGTCGAAGTCGAAGACGACCTTCGTGTCGGCGCCACGGTACGCCATCCCGATGACGTCGTTCACCTGCACCTCACGGCAGGCTCGCACGCACAACCCGCACTGGATGCAGGCGTCGAGGTTGACGCGCATCGCGGGGTGGCTGGCGTCGGGAGCGGGTCGCTCGGCGCCGGGAAAGCGGCTCGTGGTGACGCCGATGCGCTCGGCCCACTGCCAGAAGGCCGAGTCGGGGTCGTGCGACGTCGCGCGCGGCGGTTGATCGGCGACCAACAGCTCCATCACCAGACGCTGCGCGGCGACGGCGCGCGCGCTCGCGGTCTGCACCTTCATCCCGGCAGCGGGTTGCCGCCGGCACGACGGCGCCAGCGCGCGCTCGCCGTCGATCTCGACCATGCAAGCGCGGCAGTTGCCGTCCGCCCGGTAATCCGGCGCCGGCGAATAGCACAGGTGCGGAATGGTCTTCCCGGCGCGCTGCGCGACGTGCCAGATCGTCTCGCCGGGCGCGGCCTCGACCGCAACGCCGTCCAGCTCGAAGTTCACGGCGCGACCGCCTCGGGGAAGTAGCGCAAGAGCGTCGTCAACGGGTTCGACGCGGCCTGCCCGAGTCCGCAGATCGACGCATCGCGCATGACCGCGGAGAGCTCGCCGAGCAGCGGCTGATCCCACGTCGGGCGCTCCATCAGCGCCACCGCCTTCTGCGTCCCGACGCGGCACGGCGTGCACTGTCCGCAGCTCTCGTCCTCGAAGAACCGCATGAGGTTGAGCGCGACCGCGCGCAAGTCGTCTTTATCGGAGAGCACGACGACGGCCGCCGAACCGATCAGGGCGCCGTGCGGCTCGAGCGTGCCGAAATCGAGCGGGAGGTCGCCCATCGAAGCGGGCAGGATCCCGCCGGATGCGCCGCCCGGCAGGTACGCGCGGAAGACGTGCCCGTCGGACATGCCGCCGCAGTATTCGTCGATCAGCTCGGCCACCGTGATCCCGGCCGGCGCGAGCTTCATCCCCGGCTCCTTCACCCGGCCCGAAACGGAAAAGCTGCGCAGTCCGGTGCGACCGCGGCGCCCGTGACCGGTCCACCACGCGGCGCCGCGCTCGACGATGTCGCGCACCCAGTACAGGGTCTCGACGTTGTTGATGAGCGTCGGCCGGCCGAACAGTCCGACCTGAAACGGCAGCGGCGGCCGTTGCCGCGGGTACCCGCGTTTGCCTTCGAGGCTCTCCAGCAGCGACGACTCCTCGCCGCAAATGTAGGCGCCGGCGCCGCGCCGCAGGTGCATCGTCGGGCCGCCGGGCGGGAGCTTGGCGATCTCGCGGGCCAGGATCGCGCGCTCGGCCGGGTACTCGTCGCGGATATAGATGTAGACGTCGGTCGCTTCGACGACGTGCGCGGCGATCAGCGTCCCCTCGAGGAAGCGGTGCGGATCGCGGTCGAGGTACCAGCGATCCTTGAACGTCCCGGGCTCGCCTTCGTCGGCGTTCACGCACAACAGCCGTGGTGCCGGTTCGGCGAGGACCGCGCGCCACTTGCGCGCTGCCGGAAACCCGGCGCCGCCGAGACCGCGCAGCCCGGCCCCGTCGAGCGTCTCGAGGATCGCGTCGCGCCCGAGCGCGCCCGAGCGCAGCTTGCCGAGCAGTGCGTAGCCACCGTCGGCGACGTAGGCGTCGTAATCGACGTACGCGGGAATCTCGGGATGCGTGGACCCGGCGGCGAGGGCGGCCAGGACCGTCGCGGGCGTCGCGCGATCGATGAAGCGGTGACCGACCTCGGCCGTGGGCGCGACGTCGCAGCGGCCGACGCACGGCGCACGCACGACGCGCACGCTCTCAGGTACGGCCTGCGCGAGTGCGGCCTGCAGCTCCGTCGCGCCCAGGAGCATACAGGTGAGCGAGTCGCAGACGCGGACCGTCAGCGACGGAACCGGCGCATCGTCTTCTTTCACAACGTCGAAGTGCGCGTAGAACGTCGCCGTCTCGAACACCTCGGCGAACGCCAATCGCATCTCTTCGGCGAGCGCCACGAGGTGAGCCGCCGAGATGCGGCCGTACGCGTCCTGGATCAGGTGCAAGTGCTCGATCAGCAGGTCGCGCCGACGCGGCCGGTCACCGAGCAGCGCAGCGACTTCACGGGCCGCCTCAGGCTCGATCTGGCGCCCCTTGGGGGTCGATTTCGCGTGCCGGCGGACTGCGCGCTCGGCCATCAGTGCGTCGCCGGCACCTGGTCGAGCGGGACGGCGAGCTCGACGACCAGGTTCGCGATGGCGGGGATGTCCTCGAGCGCCACGTGGGGCAACGTCGTCGTACCGGCCGGGAGATCGCTGACGAGCGCGCGGATCGTGGCGTCGGTCGGAAAGAGGAGCGCTTTGCCGTTCGCGACGCGATGGACCTCGAGCTTGGCGTGACCGCCGTGCTTGTAGCCTTCGACGAGCACCAGATCGACCGGGGCGAGCTGCGCCAACAGCTCGGCGAGCCCGAGCTCCGGCGCGCCGCGCAGCTCACGGATCAGCGCAAAGCGTTTGACCGACGAGACCAGCACCTCGTTCGCACCGGCGACCCGATGCTCGTACGAGTCTTTGCCCGGACGATCGATCTCGAAATGCTGGTGCGCGTGTTTGATGGTGGAGACCGAGTACCCGCGCTCGATCAACGTCGGTATGAGGCGCGTGATCAAGCGCGTCTTGCCGGAGCCGCTCCAGCCGGCGATGCCGAGCACGCGCGTCACGCTTGCGAGACCCGCCGACATGTCACGCCGGGTGGTTCGGAGCGGGAGAGCGCAGCACCCGCACGTCGCCGCTGCGTAAGGTCACGCCGGTCGCATCGAAGAACTCGAGCAGCGGCACGGCATACTTGCGCGACGTCCCGGTCAAGGTGCGGAACTCGGAGACCGTGAGCCGGCCGTTGCCGCGCAACGCGCGCTCGAGCGCGGTGCGGAATCCCGCGATCTGCGAGCCCCGATAAACGAACTCGCCAACCTTGACGAGCGCGCCGCCGCACAGCAGCGTCTCGAAGGCCTCGGAGACTCCCGCGATCTTGCTCGTCTTCATCGCCGCGACGAGGTCGGCGGCGACGACCGGGGCGGACGGGTCGTCCGCACCGGCCGGAAACGTGCGATCGAAGAACGCGCGCTGCTCGGCGGCGATCGCCGGTACGAAATCGGGCGTGGCATAGGTCCCGGCGCGGTACGCGAGCGATCCGTCGTCGACGAACGCGGTGAGCACCCGGACGAGCGTCGCCTCCGCGACCGCCAGCGCCCCGGCGAGCGCGATCGACGTCAACCCCATGCGCCAGGGCCGCTCGTGCTGACCCGCGCGCAAGCGCTCGACGGCGCGGGCGCACAGCTCGCCGGCAACGCCGGCATCGACGAAGGCCACCGGCTTCGCCAACGGCAAGGCGCGACCGTCTTCGATCAGCGCCGTCAGCAGCTCGCGGGCTCGATCCTCGCGCAGATTCGCGGCCGCGCCGACCTGTGCCGGCGTCGCACCGCCGAGCCCCGCCGCGCGCAACGCCGCCAGCGCCGCGCCCAGCTCGGCGTCATCTTCGTCCTCGTCGCCCGTCGCCGCGCCTTCGGCGGTAATGACTCCGCCGCCGAGCAGCGTCTTCGGCGAAAGCCGGCGCACGACGAACGGCGCGCCCGGGAACGCGACCGTCGGCGAACGCAGATACAGCTGCGCCGCGGCATCCGCCGCCGTCGTGGAAACGCGTTCGAAGACCAGCGTCCCCAAAATTTCCGCCGAGCCGATGTACGCGCGCACCGGCGTGCGGCGTTTGAGGAGCGGCAGCGCCGCTGCGAGCGGCGCGAAACGCACGTTGAATCGCGCCAGCGCGCCGAACTGCGGGCTCGCCAACACGGCGCCGCGCGCGATCTCGGTCGTCTCGACACCCGGAAGGTTCAACGCGACCCGCGTCCCGCCGTCGACGCGCTCGCGCGCGGCGCCGAAGACCTGCAGGCTGCGCACGCGCACGCTGCGTCCGAGCGGCGAGAGCGCCAGCGTGTCACCGATCGCAACGCTCCCCTGCATCAGCGTGCCGGTGACGATCGTACCGTGGCCCGCCAGCGCGAAGACGCGATCGATCGGCAAATAGGCCGGCGCTTGCGGCGCGTGCGGCGGCAACGCGGCCAGCGCAGCGTGAATCTCCGTCCGGAGTTCGGCCAGGCCTTCGCCGGTCACGCTCGAGACGGGGAGGATGGTGGCATCGGCCGCGATCGTGCCGGCGAGTTCCTCCCGCACGAGCTCCTGCACGAACGCGCGCTCGTCGGCGGTGACCGTGTCGGTCTTCGTCAGCACGATCAGCGTTCGCCGCACGTGCAAGTACCGCAGGATCGCGAGGTGCTCGAGCGTCTGCGGCTTGGCGCCTTCGTTGGCGGCGATCACGAGCAGGACGAGCTCCATCCCGGCGGCGCCGGCGAGCATGTTGTGCAGGAAGCGCTCGTGGCCGGGCACGTCGACGATCCCGGCTTCGGTCCCGTCGTCGAAACGCAGGTGCGCGAATCCCAAGTCGAGCGTCATCCCGCGCCGTTGTTCCTCGAGCCAGCGATCCGGATTCGTCCCGGTGAGCGCGCGCACGAGTGCCGATTTGCCGTGGTCGACGTGACCGGCCGTTCCGATGACGTGCATCAGCCCGCGAGCGCGGTGCGCAGCACCGCGACCAGCCGGGCGTCATCCTCCGGCGGAATGGTGCGCACGTCGACGATGAACGCGCCGTCCTCGACGCGCGCGACCACTGCCGGGCGCGCGCCGCGCGCGCGTTCGGCCAGCGCGCCGGCATCGCCGTCGCGCGGCCGCAGCGCGATCCCGGCCGAGGGCACCGCCGCCGCCGGCAACGCGCCCCCGCCGACCAATCCCGAGGTCACGACGACCTCGACATCGGCGAGGGGGCCGAGCGCGGCTTGCAGCGCGCGCGCGCGTACCCGCAACTCGTCGACGCTCGGACGCAGCATGGCGTAGAGCGGGATGCGCTCGATGCCGCCCGGCTCGAGGTAGAGCCGCAACGTCGCGGCCAGCGCCGCCAACGTCACCTTGTCGACCCGCAACGCGCGCAACAGCGGGTTCGCACGCATCCGCCCGATGAGCGCCGGGTCGCCGACGATGATGCCGGCCTGCGGCCCGCCCAATAGCTTGTCGCCCGAGAACGTGATCAGGTCGATCCCGTCGGCGAGCGCCTCGCCGACCGTGCGCTCGTGCGGTAGGCCGTACGCCGCCAGGTCGACCAGCGCGCCGCTGCCGAGATCTTCGAGCGTCGGGAGGCCGGCGCGCCGTCCCAGCGCGGCGAGATCGCGGGCGGCAACGTCGGCGACGAAACCTTCGATGCGATAGTTCGACGGGTGCGTGCGCATCAAGAGCGCGGTGTTCGGCGAGAGGGCGCCTTCGACGTCGCGCAGGTAGACGCGGTTGGTCGTCCCGACCTCGACCAGCACGGCGCCGCTGCGCTCCAGCACGTCGGGGAGGCGAAAACCGCCGCCGACTTCGATGAGCTGGTTGCGCGTGACGATGACTTCACGGCCCTTGGCGAAGGTGTCGAGCACGAGCAGGATCGCGGCCGCGCAGTTGTTGACCACGAGCGCGTCCGCGGCACCGGTCGTCTCGCGCACGAGGCCGGTCACGCGCGCGTAGCGCGAGCCGCGCTTGCCGGCATCGAGATCGAACTCCAGGTTGGAGTAGCCGCGGCCGATCGCGGCGATCGCGTCGAGCGCCTCGTCCGGGAGCGGCGCGCGGCCGAGATTCGTATGGAGCAGGATCCCGGTCCCGTTGAGGACCGGGAGCAAACTTTCCGTCTCCGCGTGAACGAGTCGAGCGCTCGCGCTCGCAACGAGGGTCGCGAACGATGGGGCGCTGCCGCCGTCGGCGGCAATCCGGCGCCGCGCGTCGCCAAGGGCGTCGCGGACCGCGGCCTTCACGGCGCTCGGCCCGAGCGACTTCGCGAACGCGACCAGAGCCGGTTCATCGAGCAGCTCGTTCACGGCGGGCAGCTCGCGAAAGGCGGAATCCACCCGGGGCGCTTCGACGATGCGGCGAACATGCGCCTTTATGTCCGAGCCCGCCCCGATCTACTTGGACTACAACGCCAGCACCCCGGTGGCGCTGGAGGTTGCGCAGGCGATGCAGCCGTGGCTCGCCGGCCGCTTCGGCAATCCCTCGAGCCTGCACTGGGCCGCGACGGACGCGCGCGATGCAATCGCCGCTGCGCGCCGCTCCGTCGCCGAGCTGCTCGACTGCGCACCCGACGAGATCGTGTTCACGAGCGGCGGCAGCGAAGCGAACAACCTCGCGCTCAAGGGCCTCTTCTTCGCAGCGCCGGGCCGCGCACGGCACGTCATCACGTCGGCAATCGAGCATCCGGCGATTCTCGAACCCTGCCGCTTCTTGGAACGCTTGGGCGCGACGGTGACCCGGCTCCCGGTCGACGGCACCGGACTCGTCGATCCGGACGACGTGCGCCGCGCGATCACGCCCGACACGTTCCTCATCTCGATCATGCACGCCAACAACGAGGTCGGGACGATCGAACCGATCGCCGAGATCGGGGCGATCGCGCGCGAGCACGGGATCCCGCTGCACACCGACGCCGCGCAGTCGGTCGGGAAGATCGAGACCAAGGTCACGCGGCTCGGTGCGAGCCTGCTGTCGATCGCGGGGCACAAGCTCTACGCGCCCAAGGGGATCGGCGCGCTCTACGTCGCGGACGGCATCGTGCTCGAGCCGCTCGTGCACGGGGCCGGCCACGAGCGCGGACGTCGCGCCGGCACGGAGAGCGCGCTGCTCGTCGTCGCGCTCGGAGCGGCGGCGAAACTCGCCCAGAGCGCGATCGGTGTCACGTCGGTGCGGCGGTTGCGCGACCTCTTCTGGGAACGGCTCAAGGCGGAGTTCGGGACACGCGTCGTCCTCAACGGCCACCCCGAACGAAGGTTGCCGAACACGCTGAGCGTCTCGTTCGTGGGTTGTGTGGCGGCCGAGATCCTGGCGCACGTGCCCGAGGTCGCCGCCTCGACCGGGTCCGCCTGCCACAGCGGCAGCGTCGAGCTCTCGCCGGTGCTGCGCGCGATGGGAATTGCGCCCGACGTCGGGATGGGAGCGATCCGCTTCAGCCTCGGCCGCGCGACCACCGCCGACGAGATCGAACGTGTCGTGACGTCGCTGAAGGACGTGCTGCTCGCAGCAAAGGGGCGTTCGTAAACGGCGGCATACTCTGCCAATTGGTGGAATCTCGAGAAAAACTCCGGCTGACGGCACTTTCGACCAGCGGCGGTTGAGCGAGTAAAGTCGGCTCGGCCGACCTGGCGCAGGTCCTGCGCCGCTTACCCGCCACCGCTGACCCGAACGTGCTCGTCGGTTATGGAACGCGCGACGACGCCGGTGTCTACAAGATCGCTGACGATATGGCCCTCGTCCAGACGGTCGACTTTTTCACGCCCATCGTCGACGATCCGTACGACTTCGGACGGATCGCCGCGGCCAACGCGCTCTCCGACGTCTACGCGATGGGCGCGACGCCGATCACCGCCCTCAACATCGCCGCCTTTCCCATCGAAGAATACGGCGAGGAACCGCTGACGCGGATCTTGGAAGGCGGCGCCGCGATCGCGCGCGAGGCCGGCGTGGCGATTCTCGGCGGTCACACGATCAAGGACGTCGAGCCCAAATACGGCATGGCGGTGACGGGTACCGTCCATCCGGACCGGATCGTCACCAACGCGGGCGCACGAGCCGGCGACGTCCTATTCCTCACCAAGCCGGTCGGCACCGGGATCTTCGGCTCGGCGCTCAAGAAGGACGCGATCGACGAAGCACGGATGGCCGAGGCGGTGCGCTGGATGACGACCCTCAACGCGAATGCCGCGCGCGCGATGCTCGCGGTCGGCGTCCACGCGGCGACCGACGTCACCGGTTTCGGTCTTCTCGGTCACGCGGCCGAAATCGCGCAGGCCAGCGGCGTGCGCCTGCACCTCGATGCCGCCGCGGTCCCGCTCCTGAGTGGCGTGCTCGAGCTGATCGACGCCGGGATCGCGCCGGGCGGGACGTACACCAACGCCGAGGAGCACGCTGCCTTCACGGATTTTGCCGCGAGCATCGCGCCGGCGCAGCGCCTCGTCCTGAGCGACGCGCAGACGAGCGGCGGGCTCTTGATCGCCGTCGCCGCGGAGCGCGCCGACGCGCTACGCAGTGCGCTGCTCGCCGGCGGTGCGCTCGCCGCGCAGATCGGTCGCGTCGCAGCAGGCGCCGGCATCGCGGTCGCGTAGGTCGGACCTACGACCGATCTGGGAGGGTACGGGTCTGGTGGCCCGCACGGTCTTCAAAACCGCTGAGGCCTCCGCAATGGGGCTGGTGGGTTCGATTCCCACACTTTCCCGCCAAGTGCGTCTGGCGGCCCGCCAAATGGAGGTTTTCGGCGGTGTGCGGGTGCCCGTGGGCCACTAACGGGCCACTATGACGCGGTTTCGGCCTCTCGCGCGGGGCGCACGGCGCGATCGAGGTAGGCGTCGAGCACGGCGGCTTTCTCGCGCTTCTGCTCGTCGAGGAGATGTGTGTAAAGCTCGGCGGTGATCCCGATGCTGGAATGACCGAGCGACTCGCTGACGGTCTTCATGGGGACGCCGGCCGCGAACGCGAGCGAGGCGAACCCGTGCCGGAGGTCGTGGAACCGGAACAGGGGCAGCTTCTTGCGACGGACGAGCCGGGAGAACTGCCGCGAGAGTTCGTTCGGGTTCCACGGCTCGCCGCTGCGGCGAAGGAACACGTAGCCGTCGCGTTGCCGCCGCCGGGCTTCCAGCTCACTCGTCAAGTCGACGAGGTGCGCGAGCTGCTCGGCCTTGTGGCGGACGAGGAGGTCGCGGACGAACGCCGGGAGATGGTCGCTGCGCTGCGACTTCTTCGTCTTGGGCGCCTTCACGATCACCTTGCCGTCGAGGAGAGCGGCGGCACGACGGACGGCGATCGTTCCGGCGGCGAGGTCGAGGTCGAGGTCGCCCCAGCGCAACGCGCACAGCTCGCCGCGGCGCAGGCCGGTGCCGATCGCGGTCGGGACGATCACGTCGAGCTCCGTGCTCTTCGCCGCGGCGAGCAGGGCCTTCACGTCGTCGACCGTCAGCACCGGGCGCTCGACGAAAGCGGATGCGGGTGCTTCGACCTTGTGCGCGACGTTCTTGGAGATGTATTCCTCATCTACGCCCCAGGCGAGGATACCGCGCACGAGGGTCAGGATGTTTTCGAGCGTCTTCGGCCCGAGCGGCTGACCCCGGCGCGTCTTCCGGCGGCTGCAATCGCGCGCGTCGTCTAGGAGCCGCCGGATATGCGGACGCCGCAGATCGTCGAGAGCGACGGCGCCGATCGCGGGGCGAACATGCTGATCGAGGTTCCGCTTTCTCAGCGCGACGGTCGTCGCTTCACACTCGCGCGCGATCGCCTTCATGTAATCGTCGGCGAGTTCCCCGAACGTAAGTTTCGAGGGGACGTCGCCGCCGCGGATGCGATCGACGAACGCCTGGAGCTGCTGGTACGCCTCTTCCCTGGATTCGGCGAAGACCTGCTTCTGGTGCGTCTTGTACCGCAGCTGCCACTTGCCGGGGCAGCGCTCGCGGACCGAGCCTGTGTCCTTCTGCCGCCGGCGGCGTTTACGGGTGGTGTTCATTTTGCGTGGTTCCTCCTGTTGGGTTCGGGGGTGCGAAGAGCGCCGTCAGCTCGACGATGCTGAGGGCCGCGTCGACCAGCTTCGTCAGCGGCGGGATCAGGTAACCGGGCCGGCGGTCCAAGCGCGGGGCGAGCCATTCGTCGCCGAGCATCCGGTACGCGTGAAAGACGCGCGCTTCGTACCGGAGCTGCTTACCGTCGAGGACGTGCAGAGCGAACGCGATCGCGTCGCCGGGCGGTTTGCCGAAGGTATCGTCACCACTACCCGCGAGCTGCTCCAGGGCCTGCTCGCGGTACTTTACCAGATTCGAGAGTGTGTCCCGAAGGCGTGCGGCGCTGCGATGACCGCTGATGCGGGGATCGGCGAGGACCAGAAATGTTCGCTGATAGAGCTCGCCGCGCGTTGCAGCCGAGTAGCGGTTTCGCTTAGCTATCCCCTCGCGCACAAGCCGCGCGTACGTAGCCCGCGTGCGCAGCTCCTCGTGAGGGATCGACGCTTCGAGCCTTGCGACGAGCTCCTCCGGCGTCTCCGCGCAGAGCGGTACGCACACGAACGACCGCCAAGGCTCGTCGACTTGCGGAAGGCGCTCGAAGAACGCCGCGTGCCGCCGCTCCGCCCACAACGCGGTTAGGCCGCCGCCGGGAAGGGCGCCGCGCATGTTTAGGACCTCACCGAGCTCGAAGACCGCGTTGGAGCTGAGGTCGACCGTCCCGTCGCGGAAGCGCTTAATCCACCCGCGATAGTCCGAAGCGCTGTCGGGCTTCGTCGCAAGCCGCTGCGTCAGCGCCAGCGCGTCCGCACGCAGGCTCTGCCCGGGCGGGAAGGCCCGCTCCACCCAGGTTCGAGAGCCTGGTAGAGCTCCTGACTTTGCTCTACCAACTTTACGTTTTGGTTCGTGCTCTGTCATACTTTTCTCTATGGTAAAGCATGAGTCACAAAAAGCCTATACCAGAGTCAACGATGCGCGACCCGCCGCGCCGGCACCGGGAGCGACGTCGCGAGCCGTCGACGTCGCCACCGCGGCTCGGACGCTAGGCGTCTCGGAGTACCTCGTACGGCGGATGATCGACGATGGCAGCTTGCGGGCGATTCGCCTGGGAAGGCTGCTCAGAATACCGTCGTCCGCGCTCGACGAGCTGCTCGCCAAATGAAAGCGCCGGCGGGACGAACGCCGGCGGCAGGCTCATCAGGGACGTTCAAGGGGCGCAGCGCGGTGCCTTCGCTCGTCGCGGCGGAAGCGCACGCGCGTTGGCGGCGACGCTTTCACGGACGTGCCTGCGGCTGCGACGAGTGCCTCTTCGAGCGCGGGTCGGCGAAGGCGACGGTGGAGCCCTCGCTACTCGACCTCGACGTGACCGACCCCGCGTGTCTCAGTGCCTATCGTCAGGCTCAAGAGATCCTGGAGCGAGTCGAGGCCAAGCGCAGGCGGCGAACTGTATTCGCGATCGCGCTCGAGTTGATGCGGGGCCGCAGCACATGAGCGCCGACGAGTTGCTGGCTGCGCTCGACTCACGCGCTCCGGCCAAGCCGCGAAGGCCCGCTGCGCCTACAATCCACGACGCCGAGACAATCGAGTGGGACGACCCACATCCGTGGCCGACGCTGGACGGCGCCGCGTACTACGGCCTTGCCGGCGAGATCATGCGCGCGATCGAGCCCGAGACTGAGGCTGACGCCGCGCCGATGCTGTTCTCGCTGCTAGCCGCCGCCGGCAACCTAGCAGGACGCGGAGTTCGCGCACTTGTGCACGCCGACGAACATCCCGCGCGCCTGTTCGTCGTGATCGTCGGCGAGACGGCGAGCGGAGCCAAAGGCGATTCATGGGCGACGGTCCGGCCGATTCCGCAGGCTGCGGCGCCCGAGTGGTTCACGGAGCGCGTCTTAAACGGCTTCGGCTCCGGCGAGGCGATCGTCGCCGAGTTGACGCCGAGGAAAGAAGATGATCCCGACGACCTCGACGACGACGGCAAGCCAAAGAGGGTGTCGAAGCCCGTCGATCCCCGGCTCTTGGTCTTCGATCCCGAGTTTGCGCGCGTCTTAACGGTGAACGCGCGCGACGGCTCAACGCAAAGCATGATCCTGCGTGCCGCATGGGATGGAGGCCGGCTCGCGGTGCGGCGCTCGCGCTCGAAGATGGTCGCGCCGGACTCGCACGTCACGATCATCGGCCACATAACCCCGAACGAGCTGCGCGCCAAGCTGACCGAAACCGACTGCACGGGCGGCTTCGGCAATCGTTTCCTTTACGCGCTCTCG
>Ga0209415_10014303_pt1 | contig 12965 bp, 12 predicted proteins | sample PeaSoiSIISIP2007_FD_187696 | JGI IMG/M metagenome (GOLD analysis project Ga0209415, IMG submission 187696) | Peat soil microbial communities from Weissenstadt, Germany - SII-SIP-2007 (SPAdes) (version 2) | ecosystem: Environmental > Terrestrial > Soil > Wetlands > Peat | place: Germany...
TTCGGCGTGCAGCGTTTCATCAAGAGCAGCCGCCTTGGCAAGGCGATGCGGGCGTCGGCCCAGGACCGTGACGCCGCTCAGCTCAGTGGGATCAATCTCAACGGGACGATCGCGGCCACGTTCTTCATCGGCTCGGCGCTCGCCGCCGCGGCGGGTGTCGTCTATGACACCCACTACCACGTCATCCAGTGGAACCTCGGTTACGAGTTCGGCATCATCGCCTTCACCGCCGCGGTGCTCGGCGGCATCGGCAACATCCTCGGCGCGGGGGTCGGCGGATTCGTGATCGGCCTGGTCGCCGCCTTCGCGAGCTACCTCATCCCGAACGGCGGCGCCTGGAGCGATCCGATCATCTTCGGGATCCTCATCCTGATCCTCACGCTCCGCCCGACAGGGTTGTTCGGGATGCAGGTTGCCGACCGTGCCTGAGCCGGTTCCCTCGGTGGACGCGCCGCCGGGAGCGGAGGCTCCCGCCGCGCCGGCCAACGGGAAGGAGGAGTCGCCGGGCGTCTTCTGGATGATCGTGGCCGTCGGACTGGGGCTGGTGATCATCGGATGGTTCCTCCCCTGGTACGTCGAGGAGATCAGCAACGGCGTCGGTTACAGCCCCATGGACGCCGTGCTCAGCTTCACCGGCATCGGCACGGTGATGATCTACGTCGTCGCCGTCGCGATGATCGTGCTCATCGCCGGCCTCGTGGACGACATCCTTCGTCGGCGGAAGCACCTCGAACCTCGGTTCACCAGGCAGCGCGCGATGCTCGCGCTCGCGGGCGCACTGGCCACCGTCGCGGTCGCGGTGCTGATCGGGCTCCTCAACGAGGAGCCGCTCTTCGGAACCCTCGACCAGTACTCGTTCACCGACAACGCGGTCTGGATGACGCTCACCGGCTTCTCGCTGTGCGCGTTCGGTTACGCGTTCAAGCCGTGGATCGTGCGCCACCCCGGGATCGCGTTCACCGCCGTCGCCTTCGCGGTGGGCGCCGCGTTCCCGCTCATCTTCAATCAGGCGGGCGACTTCGTCGGATGGGGAGCGCGGTTTGCCGCGATCTACATCCTGCTCGCGCTCGGGCTCAACGTCGTCGTCGGGTTCGCCGGACTCCTCGACCTCGGATACGCGGCGTTCTTCGCGATCGGCGCGTACACGACCGCGTCCCTCGCCGGTCAGCGCTACGGACTGCATTTACCCTTCTGGATCATCATCTTCCTGGGCGCCGGCATCGCCTCGCTGTTCGGCGCGGTGCTCGGCGCGCCCACGTTGCGGCTGCGCGGCGACTACCTCGCGATCGTGACGCTCGGCTTCGGCGAGATCATCCCCGACCTCGCCACCAACAACGTCTTCGGCGCGACGGGTGGACCCAACGGGCTCGCCGCCGACCCCGCGAAGTTCGGCAGCTTCAACCTCGGGCAGCTCGGCGCCGTTCCCGCCAACACGAAGTTCTACTTCTGGTTGCTGATCATCCTCGTCGCGCTGGTTGTGGTGGCGCTCCGCAACGTCGAACGATCGCGACTCGGGCGAGCGTGGGTCGCCATTCGAGAGGACGAGGTGGCCGCCGCGGCGACGGGGATCAACACCGTCTCGACCAAGCTGCTCGCGTTCAGCATCGGCGCATCGGTCAGCGGTTTCGCCGGCGCCTTCTTCGGCGCGATGCTGGGAACGGTCACCCCCGACAACTTCCAGTTCGCGGTCTCGGTCACGGTCTTGAGCACGGTGGTGCTCGGCGGCATCGGCAGCATCGCCGGCGTCACCGTCGGCGCCGTCGTGATCGCGTTCGTGATCAACTGGATCATCCCGAACGCGCAACAGTGGATGGGCACGCTCGGCACCACGACGGGTGTGACCCAGTTGGGCAACTTCAACGTGAGCCAGTACGTCTACATCCTCTACGGGCTCATCCTCATCGGCATCATGCTGCTGCGTCCCGCGGGGTTACTGCCCAGCAGGGCTCGAAAGGTTGAGCTGACGACGGGCGGCACGGAGGAAGCGCTCTCCGAGGTCGAGGCGAGCTGATGGCCGCGATCCTCGAGGTCGACCGTATCACCAAGGTGTTCGGCGGACTGCATGCGGTGCAGGACGTGAGCTTCGAGGTCGGCGAGACCGAGATCGTGTCGATGATCGGGCCGAACGGCGCCGGCAAGACCACCGCGTTCAACTGCATCACCGGGCTCTACCCGTTGACGAGCGGCGACATCCGATTTCGCGGGCAGAGCATCAAGGGCAAGCCCCCGCACAAGATCACCCGCCTCGGCATCACCCGGACGTTCCAGAACATCCGGCTCTTCTCCTTCATGACCGCCGTCGACAACGTCATGGTCGGTGAGCACTGCCGGATGCACGCGAAGGTGTGGGACGCGGTGATCCGCACTCCGTCAGAGCGACGGGAGGAACGCGAGGTCGAGAAGCGCGCGCTCGACATCCTGCGACGCCTCGGCATCGAGCGCTATGCGGATGCGTACGCGCGCAACCTCCCCTACGGGCTTCAGCGCCGGCTCGAGATCGCTCGCGCGCTCGCCAGCCGGCCGACCCTGCTGCTCCTCGACGAGCCGGCCGCCGGTCTCAATCAGCGCGAGAAGCGCGAGCTGATGGAGGTGATCGCGACGCTGCGCAAGGGAGGACTCACGATCTTTCTCATCGAGCACGACATGCGCGTCGTCATGGAGATCAGCGATCGCATCGTCGTCCTCGATCACGGCGAGAAGATCGCCGAGGGCGCGCCACAGGACGTGCGCAAGAACCCGCGCGTCATCGAGGCGTATCTGGGCAGCGGCGCGAGTGAGGAGATGCGGAGCGCATGACGGAGACCGCGACCCCTCCGGCGCCGCAGGGTTCGGCACCGGCAGCACCCGCAAACGTGCTGGAGCTGCGCAGCGTCGACGTGTTCTACGGCCGTGTCCAGGCACTCCACGGCGTCTCCCTGACCGTCGCGCAGGGCGAGATCGTCGCTCTCATCGGCAGCAACGGGGCGGGAAAGACGACGACGCTGCGCACGGTCAGTGGCCTGGTGCGTCCGACCAAGGGCGGCGTGTTCCTTCGTGGAGCGCCGATCGCGGGATTGGGGGCGCAGCAGATCGCCCGCCTCGGCGTCGGGCACGCACCCGAGGGACGCCGCCTCTTCTCGCGCATGACGGTTCGCGAGAACCTCGAGATGGGCGCGTACGCGCGCCGCGACCACGACGGCATCCGCGATGATTTCGAACGGGTCTTCACGTTGTTCCCCCGGCTGCGCGAGCGCTCCACGCAGCTCGCGGGCAGCCTCAGCGGTGGCGAGCAGCAGATGGTCGCGATCGGCCGCGCCCTGATGAGCAAGCCCTCCATCCTTCTCCTCGACGAACCGTCGCTCGGCCTCGCCCCGATCCTCGTGGATGCGATCTTCGAGGTCATTCGAGAGGTGAACTCTCAAGGGACTACGATTCTGCTCATCGAGCAGAACGCGCTCCTCGCTTTGAAGACCGCGGCCCGGGGCTACGTGCTGGAGACCGGGAACATGGTGCTGTCGGGTCCCGCGCAGGACCTCGCCGCGTCCCCTGACGTTCAGCGCGCTTACCTGGGCATGTGATCTGATCGGGAGGGAAACCACCCAGGCTCGGTCGACGTGTTAAGGAAGTGATGGCACCCACCCGCGAGAGCACTCCGACCTCCCGGACCGAACCTCCGGCGCTCGATGCCGGCGCGGGCTCGGCGGAGGGACCGACCCGGGACGTGGTCGGCTGGACGACGCAGGCCGAGTTCCGCAGCAGCCGGCGCCTGTCCGCCGACGTGACCCGCAAGGTGCTCGCGACCGCGCTCGGACTCGAGCCCGAAGTGCTTGCCGGCGTTGCCGCGGCGCACCTGCGGACGGCACTCGACCACCTTCGGGCGGCGGCGAGGTTCACACACAAGCTCGCTGAGATGGCCGCGACGGACGATCTCACGGGCGCGCTGCGCCGGAGCGCCGGCCTGGGCGCCCTGCAGCGCGAGATCGACCGGTCGCGCCGCGTCGGGGGCGACGGCATCGTCGTCGTCTTCCTCGACATCGACGACCTGAAGAAGGTCAACGACACCGCGGGCCATGCGGCCGGGGACCGGTTGCTCGTCGATGTCGTCGCGGCGATCCGCAAGCGCGTGCGCTCGTACGACCTCGTGATCCGCTACGGCGGTGACGAGTTCGTGTTCGCGCTCATCCACATGACGATGGAAGACGCGGAGCGAACCATCGCCGACATCCGCCGGCACTACGCCGCACGAGCCGGCGGGCACACCTTCAGCGCCGGCGTGACCGTCGTCGGCGCGGAGGACACGGCCGACTCCGTGGTGGCGAAAGCCGACGCGGCCCTCTACCGGGTGCGGCGCGAGGCCGGGGAGTAACCGGGCGCCCCCGTCCGCGTCGATCCGCGCGTGACACTCGGCCACGCACAGGGTTCGAGGCATCCCCTGCCGGGTACCATCGATTCCAGTCTTGGAGCGAGAAGGATGGCGATAGACGTGGTCGGAAAGCTCGCGAGAGTTACCGCCGACATCACCCCCGGACACCTCGGTGAGGTGATCATCGAAGTCCGCGCGGGCACCGAACGATTCCTCGCATGCGCCTCGGACAAGGAAGCGACGATCGCAAGACATTCCCAGGTCCTTGTGGTGGGTAGCCTGGGCGGCCGCACCGTGGAGGTGGCGCCGACGGACACCATGAGGTTGCCTCGATGACCACGCTGGCCTACCTGCTGCTCGGCATCATCCTCGGCGCACTGCTCGTGATCGTGCTGCTGTTTCGCGCGGCATGGCGGGTCGCTGAGCCCGACGAGGCGCTGATCATCTCCGGGTTCCGAACCAGTGAGCGTCCCGACGGCGTCGGTGAGAGCATGGGGTTCCGCATCGTGACCGGACGCGGCTGCCTCGTCGCGCCAGGCATCACCAAGGTGCGGCGCCTATCGCTCGAGGCGCACGAGAGCGAGATCGCCGTCCCCTGCGTCTCGCAGCAGAAGATCCGCGTGGATCTGCGCGGCGTGATCGTCTACAAGGTCGGCGACGACTACCGGTCGATCGCCAACGCGGCGCGCCGGTTCCTCGACCGCCCGGCGCAGGAGCTCGAGACCAAGGTGCAGAACGTCTTCGTCGGCCATCTCCGGGCCATCGCCGGGTCGATGACGGTCGAGGACATGATCAGCGACCAGGACAAGTTCGCGCAGCAGGTGCGCGACCGCTGCTCTCAGGAGATGGAGTCGTTCGGTCTGGTCATCGACAGCTTCCAGATCCAGTCGATCACCAGCCCGTCGAACTACATCGAGAACCTCGCCGCGCCGCATCAGGCCGAGGTCGAGCAGAACGCGCGCATCGCGCGCGCAAACGCCGAGCGCACGGCCGTCAGCCAGGAACAGATCGCGCAGGCGCAGATGGCGGAGTCGCTGCGCGACACCAACATCAAGAAGGCCGGCTTCCAGGCGGAGACGGACACCGCTCTGCAGCTTGCCGCGCAGCAGGGACCGCTCTCCGAGGCGAAAGCCCACCAGGCCGTGGTTTCGGAGCAGACGCGCGTCGCCGAGCTGCAGGCCCAGCAGAAGGAGCAGCAGCTCCAGGTCGACGTCCGCCGTCCCGCCGACGCGGAGGCATACCGTCAGACCACGCTCGCCGCAGCCGGACGGGACGTCCGCATCCGCCAGGCCGAAGCCGAGGCGCAGGAGGTTCGCCTCCGCGCGGAGGCGGTGGCCGCGCAGACCAAGGTCCAGGCCGAGGCGCAGGCCGCGGCACTGAAGATGCAGGCGACCGCGCAGGCGGACGCAACGCGGCTGACCGGCCAGGCTGACGCCGACGCGATCAAGGCCAGGGGCCTCGCCGAGGCGGACGCCATCCGGGCGCGCATGGAGGCCGAGGCCGCGGGCATCGAGCGCCGCGCCGCCGCCCTGAGCCAGAACCAGGAGGCGGTCATCGCCCAGCAGATCGCCGAGAAGCTGCCGGAGATCGTCGCCGCCGCCGCTGCGCCCTTCGAGCATGTCGACCAGTTCACCGTGCTCAACGGCGCGCAGGGCGTCACGGGCGCGCTCGCCGAGATCATCCAGCAGGCGGGTGCCTTGACCGGGCTGGCCCGGCACTCGCTGCTTCCGGCCATCACCCAGGCCACCGCGCCGGTCGATGGCGGGCACCCCGCGGAATCACGGAACGGTGCCGACTATGGAAACGGCGCCCGCAACGGGCGGCGCACACGGCAGACTCCTGTCACGATCACGGACCAGGCTCCGGCCGGACCGGACGCCAGCGAGGAGCACGCGACCAAGTGACGGCAGACCAATCCGAGACGGCGTCGACCGCCGACGCGAGCGGAGCGACGCTCTCCCTCTCCCCGCCTGAGGCGGTCACCACAGTGGCCCCCGCGCAGGCAGAACGAGAGGTGACGATCGACCCCGAGGCGGCCAAGCGGATCGACACCATGGTCGCCGCGTTCGTCGGCGGCATCCGCTCGCTCGACGTCCATGGCGACGACTACCGCCGCCGCGTCGATGACATCGACAGCCTCGCCGACCGGGAGATCCGCAGCACCTCGGACATGAGCAACCGGCTCCTCGACCGTCCGACCCGCGCCATGCGCGGCCTCGGTGAGGGGGACACCCCGATCGCCAAGAGCCTTCTCGATCTCCGCCGATCGGTCGACGAGCTCAACCCCGCGAAGCACGATCTCACGCACGGCGGCCCGCGCAAGCTGCTCGGGGTGATCCCGTTCGGCGATCGGGTCCGGGCGTACTTCGCCAAGTACGAGAAGTCGCAGAGCCACATCGAGGGGATCGTCGGTGCGCTCCGCGAGGGCGGCGGAGAGCTCGACAAGGACAACGCCGCGATCGCCCAGGAGCAGAAGGCGCTGTGGACCCAGATGGAGACGCTGCGCCAGTACGCCTACATGGCAGAGCAGCTCGACACCGCCCTGGAAACCCAGATCAACCATCTGGCGATCGGGGATCCCGAGCGCTCCAAGGTGCTCCGCGAGGACGTCCTGTATCCCGTCCGGCGGCGGCGCCAGGAGATCCTCACCCAGCTTGCCGTCGCCGTCCAGGGCTACGCCGCGCTCCGGGTCGTCGAGATCAACAACCGCGAGCTGATCCGCGCGGTGCGCACCGCCACGACCACGACCATCGCCGCGCTGCGGACCGCCGTGATGGTGGCCCAGGCGCTCACCAACCAGCGCATGGTCAGCGATCAGGTCAAGGCCGTGAACGAGACGACGAGCGCGATGATCGAGAGCACGTCATCGGTGCTGCGCGAGCAGACGGCGACCGTCGAGGACCAGGCGGCGAGCCCCGGCGTCGACATGGGCTCCTTGCAGCGAGCCTGGGACAACGTGTTCGCCGCTCTCGATCAGATCGACACGTACAAGCTCCGCGCGCTCGAGGCGATGAAGATCACCGTCCACGATCTCTCGGATCAGGTCCAGCGCTCGCACGCGCAGGTGGAGCGCCTGCACGCCGCCGAATCGACGGCGAGCGCGCGGATCGGCACGTCCGGCCCGACCCTGCGCCTGTCCTGACGGCCCGCCGCGTCAGAGGCGGGCGAGGCTGATCCAGAGCAGACCGGCCACCGCGGCGACCATGAACACGGCGTACTCCGCGACGAGCTCGCGGCTGCGGGCGGCCGTGGTGCCGAGCGCTCCCGCGACACCGCGCCCGCCGTACCAGAGCACGAGGAGGATGGCCGCTCGCCATCCCGCATGGACGGTGCTGGTGCCGGCCGCGGCGGCGCCGCCGGCGACGACCGCTCCCACCACGAGCGCGGCGAGGATGGTCCACGTGATGGGAACGTGCTCCGTGCGCAGGCTGTCGAGGCTGACCAGGACGGCCACCGCGAAGACGAACCCGAGACGCGTGGGCAGCGCAAGGGTCGGCGTGGCCCCGGCGAGGAGCACCGGGGCGAGGACGGCGATGCCGAGGATGTCGCGCAGCAGCCGGGTGAACCATCCCTCCTTGCCGAGCGCACGGCGCCCGGCCAGCCGGGGAACGCCGCCGATCACGAGCGCCGCGATCACCGCGCCGGCGATCCGGATCGGCAGTGGGAACAGCGCGTTGCCGAGCAACGCCCCGAACGAGAGCGTGGCCGCCATCGGGAGTGCCGTCCCCACCGGGCCGGGGCGCATCTCGGACGGATAGATGAGGAAGTCGTAGGCGACCAGCACGAGGCCGGTGAGCAGGGCGAGCCCCGCGTCGTAGATCGCGCTCCGGCCCGACCCGACTGCCTCGGGCCTCAGCAGCACCTCCGCGGCGACGACCGCCAGCCCGAACGCCGTGTGCACCATCGGCAACGGGATCTCGGCGAGCACCCGAGCCTCGGCGGAGATCCCCAGGGCGTTGCGCGCCTGATCGGCGAGGTAGCCGTGTCCGCGACGGCGAAAACCTGTTCGATTATCCACGTCGGCCTGTGGAAACGGTGGAGAACTCGGTCAGCCCCGGCTCACGGAGCCGAGGTGCCGGCACGTCCGTAGCTGTCCTCGAGGCGCACGACGTCATCGATCTCCGGGGAGGAGACCTCGAACACCTCGCAGGTTTCCACAGCCACAAAGCGATGCCGGCGACCCGGCCGCACGTGCGCGCTCATGCCCGGGCTCAAACGGTGCGTCTGGATGTCGCCGTGGTCGTCCTCAAGCTGGAGATCGAGCGTGCCGGAGACCACGAAGATGGTCTCGTCCTTCTGGACGTGGTACTGGAGGCTCAGCGATTGACCGGCGTCGATGTGGATGAGCTTGCCGAGGTAGCGGTCGGTGATCGCCCACCGCAGCTCGTATCCCCAGGGCTTGTCGACCCTGCCCGCGCCGGCGCCTTGGACGGCTCCGAGCTCCGCGGAGGCGTGGCTCATCCGCCGGCACCGACGGCGATCGGGACCTCGACCCCGCTCTGCTGCTCGAGCGCCGCGATCAGCTCCTCCACACGCGCCTGGGTGGCGGCTTCGGCGTAGACCCGCATCAGTGGCTCGGTGCCACTCATGCGCATCAGCACCCAGGACCCGTCGTCCATGTAGAACTTGAACCCGTCGTCGGTCCGGGTGCGCACCACGCTGCTGCCGGCGAGCGCCGTCGGCTCGTTCTGCTGCATCCGAGCGTAGACCTGCGTCTTGCGCTCCTCGTAGCCATCACGTGGGAACCGGATGTCATGACGGTCGTACGCGTGCGGTCCGACGAGCTCCTCGAGGTGGCCGAGGATCCGCGACAGGGGCATGCCGTAGTCGACGATCATCGACGCCATCATCAGCCCGGAGAGGATGCCGTCGCGCTCCGGGATGTGCCCGCGGAACGCGTACCCACCCGACTCCTCGCCGCCGAGCAGCGCGTCCGTCTCCATCATCTTGGTGCCGATGTACTTGAATCCCACCGGCAGCTCGTGCACCGTGACGCCGAAGCGCTGTCCCAGCGCGTCGAGCATGCCCGAGGTCGTGATGGAACGGACGATGTCGCCGCGCATGCCGCGCTGCTCGAGGAGGTACATCGCGAAGAGCGCCATCACCTGCAGCTGGTTGATGTAGCGGCCGGTCTCGTCGATGATGCCGACGCGATCCGCGTCGCCGTCGTTGGCGATGCCGAGGTCGAACGCTCCGGATGCCATGCGGCGCATCGCCTCCGGCATGTAGCGGTCGATCGGCTCCGGGTGCATCCCCCCGAAGCCGGGGTTGCGCTCGCCGTGCAGCTCCTCGACGGTGGTCGACCCGCCGTCGAGCGCTCGGGCGATCAGTCCCGCGCCGGCGCCGTACATGGCCTCGTGCAGCACGCGCAGACCGTGGCCGCGCAGCGCGTCGAGGTTCACCATCCTCCCCAGCTGCACGAAGTAATCGGGAAGGGGATCGATGATCTCCAGCCGGCCGGTCGCGACCGCTTCGTCGTAGGGCATCTCGGTGACGCCCGCCTCGAGCGCGCCGGCCGTGTGCCGCTCGATCTCGGCAACCACCTCGGGCGGCGCGGAACCTCCGAAGTCGGGCTTGTACTTGATCCCGTTGAACTCCGCCGAGTTGTGGCTCGCTGTGACCATGACTCCACCGGCCGCGCGCTGTTGGGTGATCGTCCAGGACACGGCGGGGGTCGGCGTGACGCGGTCGAGCAGGATCACGCGATGCCCGTTCGCGACCAGGACGCGCGCGACCTCTCGCGCGAACAGCTCGGCGCAGTAGCGCGAGTCGTGCCCGACCACCACCGGCCGGGGCTCCGAGCCGAGATACGCGGCCACGCCCTGCGCGACGGCGCGCACGTTCGCGTACGTGAAGTCATCCGCGACCACGGCTCGCCATCCGTCGGTCCCGAACCTGATCGGGTTCGGCGTCATCGGACCCATTCTAAGCGCACCGATCGCGCATCTCCCGGAGCGCGGCCCGGTCAGGGACCGCCTTTCGACGATTCTCGCGACCGTCAGGAGATCAGAGGAGCTCGTCCCTTCCGGATCGATGGAGCCCTTCGACGACGTCCTTGACCAGTTGTGATCGCGCGGCCGGGACCACCAGGACCGCATCCGGCGTGTCCACGACCACCAATCCGTCGACGCCGGCCACGGCCACGACCCTCCCCGATCGAGCGATCACTGTGCAGTCTCGAGCTGCCGTGACCACCGCGTCGCCGTCGACCACGTTCCCCTCCGCATCGCCATCGCCGCCGGCCACCCGGGCGTCGCGAACATCCGACCAGGCGCCGAGGTCCGACCACCCGAACGAGGCCCGCACCACGGTCAGCCGCTCCGTGCGCTCGAGGACGAGCGGTTCCACCGCCTGCACCCGCTGCTCGGCGTAGATCCGTGCCGCTTCGGCGGGATCGCCTCGGGTCACCGCGTCAACGACCTGCGCCAGCCCGGTGTCCAGGTCCGGGTCCGCGGCGCGCAGCTCGGCGAGGAACCGCCGCGCGGTCCACGCGAACAGCCCGAGGTTCCAGAGGTGGCGGCCGCCGTCCAGGTACTGCCGCGCGACCTCGGCCTTCGGCTTCTCCGTGAACCGCACCCCGGCGAACGCGGGCAGCTCCGCCGCCGCCGCGGCCGTGCGCCGCTCGGCTCCCACCGGGGCCTGCCACATCCGGGGATCGCGCGCCGCACCGAGCTCGATGTACCCGAAGCCGGTGACCGGAGCGGCGGGGACCAGGCCGACCGTGGACAGGCCGTCGGTGGACGCCGCCCAGCCGGCGGATGCGAGCACCGCGGCGCGATATGCCTCCGGATCGCTCACCCGGTGATCGGCATGGACGCTGGCGATCAGCGCGTCGGGATCGTCACGGGCGACGAGCCCGACGGCGAGACCGAGCGCCGGGCCGGTCCCCCGGGCCTCGGGCTCGGCGATGATCGCGTGGCGGTCGATCGGCAGGCCATCGAGCGCCGTGAGGCAGTCGTCCGCCTGGTCGGCCGCGGTGACGATGCGAACGCTGTCGCACAGGCCGATCACCCGCTCGACGGTCGCCCGCAGCAGCGTCTCGCCACCTGCGGCAAGCGGCAGCAGGTGCTTGGGGGTCGATCTGCGGCTCAGCGGCCACAGGCGGGTCCCGCTGCCCCCCGCGAGCACGAGGATGTGCAGGCCCATGCGCGAGGCGCCTCCGAACCGGCCGGGCTAGGCGGTCGCTACGGCGACGAGGAGCGGCTCGGTGCCGGCGTCCTCCGCCCACTGCCGGGCGAGGTCGACGCGCTCCCATGGGAGATCGAGGTCGCTCCTGCCGAAGTGACCGTAGGCGGCCACCTGACGGTAGATCGGCCGCCGCAGCTCCAACGCGCTCATGATCCCGAGCGGCGAGAGGTCGACGTACTCGTCGATCAGCGCGGTGATCCTGTCGATCGGCACCTTCTCGGTCCCGAAGGTCTCGACGAGCACCGAGACCGGCTTGGCGACGCCAATCGCGTAGGCGACCTGGATCTCGCACTTGGACGCCAGGCCGGCGGCGACCACGTTCTTGGCCGCCCAGCGCGCCCCGTACGCGGCGCTGCGGTCGACCTTCGAGGGGTCCTTGCCGCTGAACGCCCCGCCACCGTGGCGCGCATAGCCGCCGTAGGTGTCGACGATGATCTTGCGACCGGTGAGGCCCGCGTCCGCCATCGGCCCGCCGATCACGAAGCGGCCGGTGGGGTTGACGTACCGCTTGGTGGCGGGGTCGAGCCACTCGGCGGGGATCACCGCCTCGACCACGTGGCGCTGCACCTCCTCGAAGATCTGCTCCTGCGAGACGTCCTCGCTGTGCTGGGTGCTGATGAGCACGGTGTCCACCCGGCGTGGACGGCCCTCGTCGTCGTACTCGACGGTCACCTGGGTCTTGCCGTCCGGCCGCGCCCAGCGCAGGGTCCCGTTGCGGCGGGTGACCGCCAGCTGGCGCGCGAGCTGATGGGCGAGCTGGATCGGCGCGGGCATCAGCTCGGGGGTCTCGTCGCACGCGAACCCGAACATCATGCCCTGGTCGCCGGCGCCGCCGTGATTGACCCCCTGAGAGATGTCCGGGGACTGCTCGTCGATACCGACGAGCACGCCACAGGTCTCCCAGTCGATCCCGTACTTGGCACGGGTGTAGCCGATCTCCTTGATCGTCTGGCGCACCAGGCCGGCGATGTCGACATACGCCTCGGTCGTGATCTCGCCGAACACGAGGACGGTCCCGGTGCTGAGCGCCGTCTCGCAGGCAACCCGCCCCAGCGGATCCCGGCTCAGCACGGCGTCGAGGACCGCGTCACTGATCTGGTCGGCGACCTTGTCCGGGTGCCCCTCCGTGACCGATTCGGAGGTGAACAGACGGTGACGCATTGCTGGCATGGGAGCCGGTCCTCCGCCCCACCGGCAGCCACCGAGCCGCCCTGTGCGGCTCCGGCCTGCTCCTGTCCGGGGATCGCACGATCCTACCAGTGCCGTCGCAACGGCGGGTCGTCACGGGTTTGTCCCTTGGCGACGTCCACCCAGACCGTGTACTGTTAGCGGTACGTATCACCAACCCGGGCGCCGATCAACGCGCCGGACGGAGGAACTAGGCGCGTGTCGGTAGACCAGACTCTACGTTGCCGCGATTGCGGCGTCGACTTCA
>Ga0209415_10014305_pt1 | contig 12965 bp, 10 predicted proteins | sample PeaSoiSIISIP2007_FD_187696 | JGI IMG/M metagenome (GOLD analysis project Ga0209415, IMG submission 187696) | Peat soil microbial communities from Weissenstadt, Germany - SII-SIP-2007 (SPAdes) (version 2) | ecosystem: Environmental > Terrestrial > Soil > Wetlands > Peat | place: Germany...
GTCTTGACCCGATTTCGTGGACACCAACGATGGCCCGCGATAGCTGGCCGGGAGGTGTTCAATGGCAGCGAAGAAGAGTCAGAAGCGGAGGCACTTCACGCCGGAGTACAAGGCGGAGGTGGTCGAGCTGTTCCGCAAGGGCGGCAAGACGGCCGGGCAGTCGTCGCGTGCCGACCAAGCCGCCTCCCGAGGACAAGACGGACCCGAAGAAACCCAATCCGTGACCGTGGGGTCCCTCGGCCTCGCGGCCTCGGGATGACACCAATGGGCCCTCGCGATGACCGCACCCTGCGCAGAGCGCGGCGCGTCGGCTCGGAGCGCAGCGGCCGAGCTGGGCCTCCCGCCGCAAGGTCTCCGTCGTGCCGTGGGGGCGGGACGCGAGGCCGCGAGCACCGAGCCGGCGCGCCGCGCGATCCTGCCCGGTTGGGGTCCCTCGGTCGCTTCGCTCCCTCGGGATGACAGCAAGGGCTTGAGCCCCGGCCCGTGAGTCACTAGGCTCCCGGTCCCGACGAGGAGATTCCCGATGCGAATCGCGACGATCGCTTGCCTGCTCCCCTTCGCCGCCGCGGCTGTCGCGTGCGGCGCGAGCTTCCCTCCCCCGAACGACGAGTGGGCCGCCGCCCAGGCCGACGTCGGCCGCGCCGAAGCCGGAGGCGCGCCCAGCGTGCCCAACGCCAAGCTGCACCTGCAGCTGGCCCAGGAAGACCTCACCAAGTCCAAGACCCTCATCGACAACGACAACAAGCGCGCGACCGACCTCATCGCCGTCGCCCGCGTCGAGGCCCAGCTCGCGCTGAGCCTCGCCAAGCAGCAGATCGCGCAGGACGCGGCCCAGAAGGCCGCGGACGACCTCGCGAAGGCCAAGGGAGGTCAGTGATGCGCACCACAAATACCGCCAGCATCCTCGTTTCGTCGCTCGCCCTGCCCTTGCTCGCGGCCGCGTTCACCGCGTGCGGCGGCAACATCCCGCCGCCCAAGGCGCTCGTCGACGCGCGCTCCGAGTACCAGACCGCCAAGGGCGGCATCGCCATGCAGCTCGATCCCACCGACCTGCACGAGGCAGACCTGGCGCTGCAGCGCGCCGAGTCGGCCTGGAGGGACAGCCAGGATCCCAACGACGAGCACCCCATCGACCTCGCGATCGTCGCCCAGCGCAAGGCGCAGATCGCCGAGGCCGAGGCCGCGGCCGCGAAGGCCCAGACCGATCTCACCCAGGCCAAGAGCGATCTGCAGGCCGCCATGGCGGCGCAGCTGCAGGCGACCAAGGGCCAGCTCAATCAGACCCAGCAGGTCCTGAACCAGACCCAGTCGCAGCTGACGCAGACCGCCGCGCAGGCCGCCGCGCAGAAGGCGCAGCTGGCCGACCTCGAGGCTCGCCTCAAGGACGCGCGCGACACCATCGCCAAGATCGCCGCGGTCAAGGACGACAGCCGCGGCATGGTCATCACCCTGCAGGGCGAGGTCCTCTTCAAGACCGGCGAGTGGAACCTCAAGCCCGCCGCCATGGCCAAGCTCGATCAGATCGCCGACGCGCTCCGCGGCAAGGAGCAGCCGATGGTGGTGTTCGGGTACACCGACAACGTCGGCACCTACGACAACAACATCACCTTGTCGCAGAAGCGCGCGCAGTCGGTGCGCGACTACCTGGCCACCAAGGGCATCCCCGGGGACCTCATCACGGCGCAGGGCAAGGGCCCCGACAGCCCGGTGGCCGAGAACACGTCGGTCGACGGCCGCGCCCAGAACCGCCGCGTCGAGATCGTGGTCCAGCCGAAGAAGCAGTAAGTTACACTCGGCTGGCTTGCGGAAAGAACGCCCGGTACGGCCCAAGAAGCGCAAGGCCCAGCTCCACAAGGGCAAGCTCACGGTCGACGCGACTCGTCTCGCGATGGCCGCGCTCGAGCGGATCCGCGCGGCGCTGGTGCGCAAGGGGCACGGCGACCGCATCGGGCCTCCCGTGACGATGCGCGAGCTCGCGGCGCGCGCGAGCTACCTCGGCGTGAACCTGCCCCCGAGCTACACGGCGACGGTGCGGGCCGCGTCGCGCATCGGTGAGCCGGAGAAGCTGCTGACCGCGGCCGAGATGCGCACGGCGTTCGACGAGGTCATCTCGCCGCGGTCGTCGCGCCCCGAGGCCGAGCGGCTGGCGCCGTTCGCGAAGCTCGCCGAGCGCAGCTTCGTGTGCTTCGACCGCTCGGCGCCTGCCGACAAGGAGGAGCTCGCGGTCTCGGAGTGGACCGACGCGATCGTTCGCCCGGTGGCGCGGCACTTCGGCGACTGGCTCGACTCGGTGGCCGACATGCGCGAGGAGGCCCTCGAGCACGCGGCCATCATGCCGCAGAACGTGCGCGATCTGCTCGTGTCCCTGGGCTTCGGCTTCGAGGACCCCATCGTCGGCCGCATCGAGACGGGCGACACCGAGGCCATCGAGGCGCTGCTTGGGCCGGAGCGCACGCGCGAGGTGCGCGGCACGGCCGAGCGCCTGTTCGACTCGAGCGGGCGGGCGGCGCTCACGCTCAACGTCGACGAGTTCACCCTCGCGGTGTCGCTGCGCACGGGGCTGTACGTGTTCGAGCCCGAGGACGTGTTCCGGTGGCTGCGCTGGTTCCGCGACGAGCCGTTCTTCGGCGAGGCGTCGCGCAAGCCGTCGCACCCCGAGCGCGTGCGCGACCTGCGCAAGGCCCCGCGCGAGCCGCCGCTGGTGCTGCGCGGGGTGCTCGAGGTCGCGTGCCAGCCGGCGCAGAGGCACCAGTTCCGGGGCGCGGCGGGGCTGTCGGTGGACGACTTCTACCTGCTGGGGCGCACGGGCTCGACGAGCGAGCGCTCGCCGTCGCTGCTGCTGCACGTGATGCAAGGGCAGGTCCGCGCAGCGCACACGCTCGACGAGCCGCTCACGCACCTGCACGTGACGGGCGACGGCACGGTGTGGGGCCTGTCGCACGGGGGCACGGCGCTGCGCTTCGCCGACGGCGTCGCGCGCGCGTATCCGCTCAAGCGACCCGGCCAGGGAGTCGCGAGGTGGTTCGGCATCGGCGGGACGGGCTCGCGCGTGCTCGTGTGGGGCGCGGGCGCGCTCCTCGAGTTCGACGGCGAGCGCTTCGTGCCGTTCGCCCCTGCCCCGGACCTCGAGGAGCACGAGACGGTGGTCGCCTGCGTTCCGCAGGGCAAGCAGCTCGCGATGCTCGTGTGCGGCGACGGCGTGGGGGCGGTGGCGCGCTTCGACGGCAGGCGGTGGCTCGTCATCCCCGAGAGCCACGTCATCGAGGGGCAGCTGGTCGATCTCGACATGTGGCGCGGCATCGGCATCGTGCTGGCGCGCAGCGGCGAGGTGTGGCGCGTCGACGAGGGACCACCGCGACCGGTGATCTGGGACACGCGACAGGCCGCGTTCATCAGCGACACCGGCGCGCCGCGCGTGAGCTACGCGGTGCGCGGCTTCGATGGAGGCGCGCTGCTGGCGAGCGACGGCGGCGTCATCACCGTGGGCTCGGGCGATCCGGTGTTCCACGCGGTCGCGGGCAGCCACGAGGTTGCCAGGCTCGCGCGCGTGGGCGGCGGCTCATCCGCCCGGAGCGAGCCCGACCAGCGAGCCGCGATCGTCGCGATGTGCGGCGCGAATGCGTGGATCTGGCGCTTCGATCCCGGCGCGGCAGAGCGGCGAGACGCATTTTGGGTCATCGACGCGCGCGACTGGTGATAGACGCTGCATCATGGCGACCCGAGATCCGGCGGCAGAGCGGCGCGCGTGGGCGGCCGGCGTTCCGGGGCGCGGGCTGACCTACGAGCGGGCGCACGCGTTCGGCGCCGAGAAGCTGCACCGGTGGCGGCTCGACAACGGGCTGACGGTGCTGCTCCTGGTCGACGCGAGCGCGCCGGTCGCGAGCTACCACACGTGGTTCAAGGTCGGCTCGCGGCACGAGAAGCCCGGCAAGACGGGGCTGGCGCACCTGTTCGAGCACCTGATGTTCAACGAGACCGAGACCATGAAGGCCGGCGTCTTCGACCGCAAGCTCGAGGAGAACGGCGCCGAGACCAACGCCGCCACGTGGGTGGACTGGACGTACTACTACGAGAGCCTGCCGTCGGACCGCATCAAGCTCGCGGTGAAGCTCGAGGCCGAGCGGATGTCGCGGCTGGTGCTGCGCGAGCCGCAGGTGGCGAGCGAGAAAGAGGTCGTCGCCAACGAGCGGCGATACCGCGTCGAGGACGACGTCGAGGGGACGGCCAACGAGCTGCTCTACAAGGCGGCGTTCCCCGAGCACCCGTACGGGTGGCCCACCATCGGCTGGATGCAGGACATCCAGGGCTTCACGCCCGAGGACTGCGTCGCCTTCTACCGGACCTACTACGCGCCGAACAACGCGACGGTCGTGGTGGTCGGCGACATCCGCGAGCGCGACCTCTTGCTCGCGATACGCGACGCGTACGGCCCCCTGCCGGCGCAGATCGTGCCGCCCGAGGACATCGTCCCCGACCAGCCCCAGCTCGAGCTCCGCGAGCACGAGATCCGCAAGCCCACGGCGACCGAGAAGCTGCTGCTCGCGTTCAAGGGGCCTGCGCTCGGCGACGCCGACCACGCGACGCTGTCGGTGCTGAGCGAGGTGCTCTTCGGCGGGCGGGCGGCGCGGCTGTATCGCTCGCTCGTGGTGGAGCAGGAGCTGGCGATCGACCTGCGCGGCTGGGTGTCGACCTTCCGCGATCCGGGCCTGTTCGAGTGCTGGGCGACGGCCCGCGAGGGTCACACGACGCGCGAGGTGCAGGTCGTCATCGACGCGGCCCTGGCCGGCGTGCGCAGCGACGTGGTCACCGAGGACGAGCTGGCCCGCGCCAAGGCGCGCCTCGAGCTGGGCCTGCTGCAACAGCTCGAGACCATCCCCGGCAAGGCCGAGCAGATCGGCTTCTACGAGACGGTGCTCGGCGATCCCACGCACGCCTTCGACCGCGTCGAGGCCTACCGGCGCACGACGGCGAGCGATCTGCGGCGCGTCGCGCGGCGGTACCTGGTCGATCGCGCGCGCACCATCGTTCGCGTGCTGCCCGAAGGGCCTCCGGCGGCAGAGGCGGCCCAGTGAGCGCAGCCAGGAAGGTCCTGCCCGCCCCGGCGCGCTTCGACCTCGGGGGCGGCGCCGTCGGGCTGCACGAGGCGTCGCACGCGGTACCTCTGGTCTCGATCGCCGTGGCGTTCCGGAGCGGGGCGGGCGTGGAGCCGGCGGACAAGAGCGGACTGGCGCGCATCGCGATGCGCATGCTGCGGCGCGGGTGCGAGGGAATGACGGCCGAGCAGATCGACTTCCGCATCGACGTGCTGGGCGCCGAGATGGCCGTGGACACGTCGTCCTCGACGGTGGCGATCCACGCGCAGGTCATCGCGCGCAACGTCGAGCCGTTCGTCGAGCTGCTGGTGCGCCTGCTGACGACGCCGACGTTCCCCGAGGACGAGCTGGGGCGGCTGAAGCGAGAGACGATCGCCGAGATCATCGAGGGGCGCGACAGCGATCGGCTCGTGGCCCAGAAGGCGATGCAGCGGACGTTCTTCGAGGGGCATCCCTACTCGCGCAACGCGGGCGGCACCACGCGGACCGTCGCGGCCATCGGTCGCGAGGACGTGCGCGACTTCTACCGGCGGCGCGTCGTGCAGGGCAACGTGGTGGTCGCGCTCTCGGGCGACGTCACGCCGGACGGCGCCGCAGAGATCGCGCGCAAGCTGGTGGCTCCCCTGCCCGCGGGTGCGGCGGTGGTCGACGACATGCCCGAGCCCACGATGCGTCCGGGGCGGCGCCTGCTGGTGGTCGACAAGCCCGAGCGCACGCAGACGCAGATCCTGGTGGGCGCGATGGGGACGTCGCCGCACGACGCGGACCACGTGCCGCTGGTCGTGGCCAACGCGGTCTTCGGGGGCACGTTCACGTCGCGCCTGATGCGCGAGGTGCGGTCCAAGCGCGGCTGGTCCTACGGGGCGAGCGCCCGCACGGCGGTCGACCGCCACCGGCAAGCGTGGATCATGTGGACGTTCCCGGCGGCGACCGACGCGGCGCCGTGCCTGGAGCTGATGCTGTCGCTCATGGATGCGTGGGTCCGCGAGGGCGTGACGCCGCGCGAGCTCGCGTTCATCCAGCGGTACCTGGTGAGGTCGCACGCGTTCGAGATCGACACGGCGGCCAAGCGGCTGCACCAGGCGCTGGACGTGGAGCTGCTGGGGCTGCCGGCCGATTACTACTCGGGCTGGACCCACCACGTGCAGGCCGTGGACGCGGCGACGGCCAACGCGGCCGTCAAGAACCGCATCCGCACCGAGGACCTGCTCGCGGTCGTCGTGGGCACGGCTTCGCAGGTGCTCGAGCCGCTGCGCGGGGCGATGGGGACCCTCGCCGAGTCGTCCGTGATTCCGTTCGACGCCGAGTGAGGGCGGTCAGCTTCGGCTGGCCAGGGCCTGGGCGAACCGCGTGTCGTACCGCCCGGCGCGGAAGTCCACGTCGGCGAGCACGCGGCGCAGGAAAGCGAGGTTCGTCGTGCACGGAGCGATCTTGGTGCCGCCGAGGGCCCCATCGAGCTCGGCCAGCGCCGCGTCGCGCGTCTCGCCCCACGCGACCACCTTGGCGATCATCGGATCGTAGAACGGCGTCACCTTGCTACCCGCGACGACGCCCGACTCGACGCGCAGCGTCCGGGTCTGCGCCTCCCCCGCCCCGCCGGCCCACACGAGCTCGTCGATGGGTCCAGGCTTCGGGATGAACCCCTTCGCGGGGTCCTCGGCGTAGATGCGCGCCTCGACGGCGTGCCCCGTGCGCGCGACCGTCGAGAGGTCCGGCAGGGCCTCGCCCGCGGCAACCCGCAGCTGAAGCTCGACCAGATCCAGCCCGGTCACCATCTCGGTCACCGGATGCTCCACCTGCAGGCGCGCGTTCACCTCGAGGAAGAACAGGTTGCCGCCGGCGTCCGCGATGAACTCGCACGTCCCGGCGCCGACGTAGCCCGCGTGCTTGACCACGCGAAGGGCCGCCTCGTAGAGGCCCTGCCGCTTCGCCTCGCCCGCCGTCCCCTGGAAGAACGCCGCGGGCGACGGGGTCTCCTCGATGATCTTCTGGTGCCGGCGCTGCACCGAGCACTCGCGCTCGCCGAGGGCGTAGGCCCCTCCCCTCGTGTCGCAGAAGACCTGCACCTCGATGTGGCGGGGCTGCTCTACGTAGCGCTCGAGGTACACGCGCGCGTCGGCGAAGGCCGACTTGCCGCGGTCCGAGCAGCTCTTGAGGGCCCGCTCGAGCAGGTGCGGCTCGGTCACGACCTGTATCCCGATGCCGCCCCCGCCACCGACGGCCTTCACCACGACGGGGTAGCCGACGTGGGCCGCGACCCGCCGGGCCTCGTTGACCCCGTGCTCGGTGTCGATGGGGATCGGCTCGTCGGTCCCCGGCACAGGGGCGGTCCCCGCCACGAGGGCGACGTGCCGGGCCTTCATCTTGTCGCCGAACGCCTCGAGCACCTGGGGCGGCGGTCCGATGAAGACGGCCCCCGCCTCGGCCACCGCGCGGGCGAACGCGGGCTTCTCGCTGAGGAAGCCGTACCCGGGATGCACGGCGTTCGCGCCGGTGCTGCGGATGGCCTCGATGAGGCCCTCGACGCGCAGATACGAGTCCTTGGCCGCAGGCGGTCCGACCAGCACGGCCTCGTCGGCGTCCTTCACGTGCGGCGCGTCGCGGTCGGCTTCCGAGTACACCGCAACGGTGCGGATCCCGAGGCGCTTGCAGGTGCGCATCACCCTGCGCGCAATCTCACCGCGATTGGCTACGAGGACCTTCTCGAAGGGTCGGGACATGACCCCCGGATAGCGGCGGCGCCGCGCACCGTCAATCGTGCATCACGGCTGCGCGACCGACTCCCGACCCCAGGACAGCGCCTGCCCGTGGACGCGCAGCGCCGCCAGCGTCAGCAGCGCCTGCGCGATCGACGACGCGGCGAAGATGAGCACGAGAAAGGTCACCGACGAGGAGCACGCGTGCTCGATCCCCTCGCGTCGCGCCAGCTCGACGGTCACGAAGTGGAGAGCGGCGAGGGCCAGCAGCCCGACGTTGGCGATGAGCGACCCCACTGCCCCCGAGCGCGCCGCCGAGCCGGCGTGGGGCGACCGCGCCAGGACGAGCCACGCGCACCACGAGTTGAGCAGCGCCAGCACGATCCCCGGCACGAGCGGGATCGCGATGCCGTCGAACGGGTAGTTCGTCAGCGCCAGCAGGATGAGCGGCGCGAAGACCAGGGTCAGTGCCACGCTGCCGAACGAGGCGGCGCGGGCCAGCCCCGGAGCCCTATGCAGCGTGTCGGAGACGAAGTCGCTCGACCGGTAAGGGCCGTGACGGGCCTTCTGAGTCGCGCAGGGCACCCGCGCCCAGCGGGTTCGGCCGCGCCGCTCGAGCCAGGCGAACACGACGACCGCGCAGACCAGCGCGCCCAGGATCCACTGTCCGACGTGGAAGGTTCGCGCCACGGACGCCAGGGAGTCGTCGAAGCGCGGGCCGGTCGCGGTCGTCATGCGGGTACCTCGCTGCTGGGCGAATCTCCATCGAAGGGCGGCGGCGGAATCGTGTACCCGCCGCCCCCGCCAGTCCCGCCGCGCTTGCGCCCCTCCAGCCACCGGTGGGCCACGACGAGCAGCGGGGGCTGCACGATACGCGTCAGGACGGCGAGGATCAGCGATCCGCCGATGACCACGATGGCGAGCGGCTTCTGCGTCTGCGCGCCGATGCCGTTGGAGAGCGCGGCGGGCATGAGCCCCAGCGTCGCGACCAGGGTGGTCATCAGCACCGGACGGAACCGCTTCTCGGCCGCCTCGCGCGCGGCCAGCTCGATGGAGTGCCCCTCGGTCTCGCGCAGGCGCTGGAAATAGGTCACCACCAGGATCGCGTCCTGGATGGCTATGCCGAAGATGGAGATGAACCCCATCGCGGCCGAGACCGAGAAGTTCTGGTGAGTGAGCAGCAGCGCGAGGACACCGCCCGTGCACGCGATCGGGATGCTGATGATGACCAGGATGGTGTCCAGCCAGTGCTTCACGGCGCTGTACGTGAGGAACGTGATGAGCAGGAACGTGAGCGGGATGATGATCCCCAGCCGCCCCTCGGCCTCGTGCAGCTCGTTGATCTCGCCGGCCCAGTCGAGGCGCATGTCGTACGGGCGACAGAGCTTGGTCCATCCGGGCGGCGCCTTGTCGCACCGGGGGATCTCGGCGTCGATGCGGATCTGCGCGTCGGCGATGGTGCTCGCGAGATCTCGCCCGCGCACGCTGAACTTGACCGGCGAGTATCTGACCGCGTCCTCGCGGTAGATCATCGCGGGCCCCTCGGCGGGCTGGATGTCGGCGATCTGCCCCAGGGGCACCTGAGATCCGTCGGGCGTCGACACGGTGATCTCGCGGATGGCCTCGAGGGTCATGCGGTACTGGGGCTTCCAGCGAACCGTGAGGTCGAAGAACTTCTCGCCCTCGTAGACCTCGGTCACCGCCTGCCCGCCGATGGCCGCCTGGATGACGGCGTCGACGTCACCGGTGTTCAAGCCGTAGCGGGCGCACTCCTCGCGGCGCGGGGTGATCTTGATGCTCGGCTCGCCGAGCACCTTGAAGTGCCCCAGGTCGGCCACGCCGGGGACCTTGCTCATCGTGTCCACGACCGCCTCGGCGACCTGCTCGTTCTTCTCGATGTCCTGGCTGAACACCTTGATCGAGTTCTCGCCCTTGACGCCGCTGATGGCCTCTTCGACGTTGTCCGAGATGTACTGCGAGAAGTTGAAGACCACGCCCGGGAAGGCCTGGTTCAGCTCCTTGCTGATCTGCTCCGTGAGCTTGTCCTTGGTCAGCCCGCGCGGCCACTCGTCGAACTTCTTGAGCGGCGCGAAGAACTCGATGTTGTAGAAGCCCGACACGTCGGTGCCGTCGTCCGGGCGCCCGAGCTGCGAGACGACCGTCTCCACCTCGGGATACTTGCGGTTCGCGTCGGTGCAGGCGACCGCCTCGTCCTGCGGGCACCCGCGCAGGATGTGGCGCATGCGTCCCACGTACTTGGCGCTCTGGTCGAGCGAGATCGACATCGGCAGCGTCGCGCGGATCCAGAAGTTGCCCTCCTCGAGGTGCGGCATGAACTCGCGCCCGAGCAGGGGGAAGAGCACGACGCACAGGACGATGGGGGCCATGCTGAAGGCCAGCGCGCCCTTCGGGAACCTCATCGCGAGATCGAACGCCGGCGCGTACGCCTTGTGGAGAACGCGCATGATGACGCTCTCCTTCTCCTCGGACTGCGCCGGCACGAACTTCGAGGCCAGCACCGGCGTCAGTGTCAGGGCCAGGCAGATCGCGCCGCCGATCGCGAACGCGTAGGTGCGCGCCATCGGCGCGAAGATGACGCCGGACACGCCGGTCATCGTGAACAGCGGCAGGAACGCGACGCCGATGATCAGCGTGGAGAACGTCATCGGCGTCGCGACCTCGCGCGAGCTCTGCTCGATGCGCTCCAGCATGGTCCCCTTCCCGTGGGGACCCGTGTGCCGGAAGATGTTCTCCATCATGATGACGGTCGAGTCGACGACGATGCCGAAGTCGACCGCGCCCAGCGAGATGAGGTTCGCCGACGTGTGCGTCCCCACCAGGCCCACGAAGGCGATGAGCAGCGCGAGCGGGATGTTGATCGCCGTGATGATCGCCGCGCGAACGTGACCGAGGAATAGCAGCAGGACGAGCCCCACGAGGGCCATGCCCACGAGCAGGTTCTCCATGACCGTGCTCGTGGTCAGCTTCACGAGGTTGCCGCGGTCGTAGTAGGGCTCGATGTCCATCCCGGGCGGCAGGATGTGGTTGTCGCGGATGTACTGGAGCTTCTTGTGCACGCCGTCGAGGGTCGGCTGGGTCTCGCCGCCGTAGCGCATGAGCACGATCCCTTGCACGACGTCCGGCAAGTCGTCGTAGCCCACGATGCCCAGGCGCGGGGCGAACCCGATGTTGACGTCGGCAATGTCCTTGATGCGGACGGGCGTGCCCTTCTGCTCGGCGACGACGATGTTCTCGATATCGTGCACCTGGTAGCCGGTGCGCGCTCCCAGCAGGCCGATGCCGCGGATGTCGTAGCTCTGCTCGCCCATGAACAGGCGCTGGCCGCCGACGTTCTGGTTGGCGTTCTGGATGGCGGTCGTGATCTGGTTGAGGGTCACGCCGTGACCGCGCAGGCGATAGGGATCGACCTCGACGTGGTACTGCTTGGTCTCGCCGCCGTAGCTGGTCACGTCGATGACGCCCTGGACCTGCTTCCACTGGCGCTCGAGCACCCAGTCCTCGGCGGTCTTCAGGTCCTTGAGCGTGTAGCCGGGGCCGGTCAGCTTGTACCGGAACACCTCACCGATGGCGTTCCAGGGCGAGAGCTGCCCCTGCAGACCCGCGGGCAGCGTGGTGAACTGCAGGCGGTTGATGACTTCCTGGCGGGCGTCTTTGTACTCGGTACCCCAGTTGAAGTAGCACTTCACGTCGCTGAGGCCGAAGAGCGAGAAGCTGCGGATGTGATCGAGCCCGGGCATGCCCGACAGGCCGATCTCGAGCGGGATGGTGACGTAGCGCTCGGTCTCCTCGGCGCTCCAGCCCGGGGGCTGCGTGAGCACCTCGACCAGCGGGGGGCACGGGTTGGGGTACGCCTCGATGTCGAGCTGCGCGTACGCCCCGAGGCCCAGCACGATGAGCAGCACCGCGCACGAGAACACGATGAAGGGCATCCGCAGCGCGGACGCGACGATTCGCTGGATCATGCGCGGCTAGCTCACTCGAGATTTGCGGCGAGCAGGATGGCCCCGCTCACGACGATCTTCTGCCCCTTTTCGAGCCCGTGCTTGACCTCGAGCCACTGGCTCGACTCGCCCTCGTCGACCTCGACCGGGACCCGCTTGTACTTCACGAGCCCGTCGCCCTCGCCGACCTCGATGAACACGATCTTCTGGTCGCCCAGTCGCAGGATCGAGTTTCGCGGGATCGCGACGGCCTTCTTCTGATCGACCGAGACCTGGACCGTCGCGTACATCATCGGGCGCAGGAACTTGTCGGGGTTGTCGAAGTTGCACCGGACCTTGGCCGTCCGCGTGCTCGGGTCGAGGCTGCCGCTCACCCAGTCGACCGTTCCCTTGAACACCTTGCCCGGATAGGCCACCACGGTGACCTGCGCCGGCGCGCCCACGTGCACGCGCGCGAAGTCCATCTCGTACAGGTCGCCGATGACCCACACGTGATCGAGCTCCCCGATCGTGTAGAGTTCGTTCGAGGCGCCGCCGCTGTACTGACCCTGCACCTGGATGCCGGGGTTGATGTTGCGCATCAGGATCTCGCCGTCGACGGGCGCGACCAAGGAGAAAGTCTGAGTCACGGCGTCGGCGTTGCCGACGCGCAGCAGGGCGTCCCTCTCCTGCGCACGCTCCACCTCGGCCTTCGCCCGCCGGTACGTGTCCTGGGCTGCCTCGAGCTCGGCGCCCGATCCGGCCTTCTCTTCGAACAGCTCCTTCTTGCGCTTGAGGTCATGCGAGGCTGCGATGAGGTCGGCCTGCGCCTTGTGCAGATCGGCCACTGCGTTGCCGATGTCCGGCGACTCGATGAGCGCGAGCGCGTCGCCCTTCTTCACGCGCTGCCCCAGTCGCGCGCGGATCTCTTGCACGCGACCGGTCACCGGCGAGTAGACGTGCCCCGTCCGCATGTCGTCGAGCGTCACCGTGCCGCTGGTGAGGATTGTGTCGTCGACGTCTTCCTCGGCGACGTCGGAGATCTGGATCTTGGCGTCCTGGGTCTGAGTCGGCGTCAGCCACACCTCGCCGGGCGGCACCTTCGCCGCGGGCGCGGGGGCTGCGGCGGCCGTGGCCTTGTTGCCGCACCCGGCCGCGCCGCCCAGCACTGCAATCAGGAAGAGGAACGACTGGGTCTTCATGGTCTATTGGCGTCTCAGAGCTTCTGGGAGATC
>Ga0209415_10014307_pt1 | contig 12964 bp, 13 predicted proteins | sample PeaSoiSIISIP2007_FD_187696 | JGI IMG/M metagenome (GOLD analysis project Ga0209415, IMG submission 187696) | Peat soil microbial communities from Weissenstadt, Germany - SII-SIP-2007 (SPAdes) (version 2) | ecosystem: Environmental > Terrestrial > Soil > Wetlands > Peat | place: Germany...
CACCCGGGCCGACGTCGAGGCCCGACTGACGCGGCGGTCACTCCCACCGGAAGGTTCGCGCCGCGGCCAGGGGCGCGAGCACGGCCCAGGCGAGGAGCACGGCCCATGCCCGCGCCGGCACGCCGCCGCCCGTCCCCAGCGTCGCGTGCAGCGCGTCGGCGAGGTTGGCCGCGGGGAGGGCGCGGGCGATGCCCTGCACGCTCCCGGGGAGCTTCGACAGCGGGACGACCATGCCGCTCGTGAGCAGGAGCAGCAGGTAGATGCCGTTGGCGGTCGCGAGCGTCATCTCGGCCCGCAGCGTGCCGGCCATGAGCAGCCCCACGCCGGCGAACGCGGCCGTCGCCACCACCACCTCCACCCCGACGGTGATCACGTCGCCGCGCGGCTGCCACCCGAGCGCCACGCCGGCCAGCCAGATCACGACGAGCTGCAGCGCCTCGACGACCAGCACCGCGGCGATCTTGGCGGTGAGCAGCGAGGGGCGGCCGAGGGGTGTGGTCCCCAGCCGCTTCAGCACGCCGTACTGGCGCTCGAAGCCCGTCGCGATGGCCAGGCTCACCATCGCGGTCGACATGACCGCCAGGGCGGCGATGCCGGGGGTGAGGAAGGCGGCGGTCTTGATCCCGCCGGTGACGGTGCGGTCGGGGTAGCCGATGAGCGAGAAGAACCCAAGCAGGACGACGGGGATGCCGAGGGTCAGCAGCAGCGACTCCCCGCGGCGTAGCGTCATCGCGATCTCGGCCCGGGCCTGGGCCCGCACCGCCCGCGCCGAGCTCATCGTGACCCCGCGCCCGACGTGGTCGACCGCGCCGTGGGGCTCACCGTGACCCCGCCCGGTGCCGCCTCCGCTGCCTCGGCCCCGTGAGCACGGGGGACGTGCCCGTGTCCCCGGTCAACCGGAGGAACACGTCCTCCAGCGTCTGGCGCCCCGCTCGCAGGTCGCCGAGCGCGATGCCCCGCTCCGCCAACCACGACGTCAGCGCCGCGACCCGCTCGGGCGTGCCCGCGCCGTCGACGCGGTACTCGCCCGGCTCGACCTCGGTCACCCTGGCGGAGATGCGCACGCTGAGCGCGTCGACGTCGATGCCGGGCGGGGCCCCGAAGCGGATGTCGCTCCCCGCCCCGGACCCTGTGAGCTCGCCCGGCGTCCCGTCGGCGACCACGCGGCCGTGGTCGATGATCACGATCCGGTCGGCGAGCCGGGCCGCCTCGTCCAGCTCGTGGGTCGTGAGCACCACGGCGACGCCGTCCTCGCGGAGCCGGCGGATCACGTCCCGGATCACGATCCTGCCGCCGGGGTCCACGCCCGCGGTCGGCTCGTCCAGGAACGCGACCAATGGCTGGCCGACGAGGGCCAGCGCAAGCGAGAGCCGTTGGCGCTCACCCCCGGAGAGCCGACGCCAGGGGGTGCGCGCCGCGTCGAGCAGGCCGACGCGCTCGAGCAGCTCGTCCGGATCGAGCGGATCCGGGTAGTAGGCGGCGAACAACCGCAGCGCGTCGGAGGGCGACATCGTCGGGTACACACCGCCCTCCTGCAGCATCGCCCCGATCGACCGGCAGACGGCGGCGTGGTCGGCGATCGGATCGAGGCCGAGCACGCGTACCGTTCCCGACGTGGGTCGGCGGTAGCCCTCCAGCGTCTCGATCGTGCTGGTCTTGCCTGCCCCGTTGGGCCCGAGGACCGCCGTCACCGTGCCGGCGAGAGCCGTCAGCGACACGCCGTCGACGGCGGTCAGCGCGCCGTACCGCACGACCAGATCGTCGACAACAACCGGGGCGGTCACAACCGCTCACGCTACCGTTGCCCCGCCATGATCGATGTCCGCCTCGTCCGAACCGATCCCGAACGGGTGCGCGCCGCGCTCGAACGTCGCGGCGCCGGCACCGGCGCGGTCGTCGACGAGCTGCGCCGGCTCGATGCGCAGTCCCGCGATCTCGCCAAGGCGCGCGACGACCTCCGCGCCGGGATCAAGCGGCTGTCGCAGCAGGTCGGCGCCGCCCGCAAGGCCGGTGACACCGTGCTTGCGGACGAGCTCTCGGCGCGCAGCCGCGCGATGGGTGACGAGGCCAGAGCGACCGAGGATGCCGCCGAGGCCGCGGGCAGCGCCCTGCGCGACCTGCTGTTGCGCACCCCGAACCTCCCTTCCGACGACGCACCCGACGGCGCATCGGAGGCGGACAACCCTGTCCTGCGCATCGAGGGCTTCGACCCCGACGCGTACGCGCCCCACCAGCGGGTCCCGCACTGGGAGACGGGTGCCGCGCTCGGCATCCTCGACCTCGAACGCGGCGCGCGGATGAGCGGGTCGATGTTCGCCATGATGCGGCGCGGCGGCGCCACGCTGGCCCGGGCGCTGTGCCAGCTGGCGCTCGACCGCAACGCCGACGCGTTCGAGGAGATCCGGCCTCCCACCGTCGTCCGGACGGCGACGATGGTGTCGACCGGGCACCTGCCGAAGTTCGCCGACGAGGCATACCACGTCGAGCGCGACGACCTGTGGCTGATCCCCACCGCCGAGGTGCCGCTGACGTCGATGGCTGCGGGAGAGGTCCTCGACCCGGCCGACCTGCCGATGCGGCTCATGGCCCACACCGCGTGCTTCCGCCGCGAGGCGGGCGCGGCCGGGCGCGATACGCGTGGGCTGCTGCGGGTGCACGAGTTCGACAAGGTCGAGATCCTCGCCTACTGCACAGCCGCGCAGGCCCAGGCCGTCCACGCCGAGTTGCTGGCCCGGGCCGAGGGAACCCTCGCCGCCCTCGGCCTCGCCTACCGCGTGGTCGACATCTGCACGGGTGACCTCGGGAGCTCGTCGGCCCGGACGTGGGACCTCGAGGTCTACGCGCCCGGCTGCGACCTGTGGCTCGAGGCGTCGTCGGTGTCGTGGTTCAGCGACTACCAGGCCCGCCGTGCCGGCATCCGCTACCGGGAGGACGGTGGCAACGCCGTGGCCCACACGCTCAACGGCTCCGCTCTCGCGGTGCCGCGGGTGTGGGCGGCGATCGTCGAGGCCTACCGCACCGAGGACGGCGGGGTCACCGTCCCCGAGGTCCTGCGGCCCTACTTCCGGGGAGCCGACCGGATCGCCTGAGTGGGCTGCGCGCCCGGCGCGCGGCTATCGTCCGCGGCCGATGCCGGTTGCCCTGTCCACGGCGCAGACGCTCTTCTCGATCGCCCTCGGGGTCGTCGCGCTGATCATCACGGGCTTTGCGGTCTACGTCCTGTCGACGGTGCTGTGGGCGGACCGGTGGGTGCGGAGGCGGCCGTGAGCGGGGCCACGGAGTCGAAGGCACCGGGCCCCTACGGCAAGTCGTCGGTCTACCAGGGCCGGTCCGGCCAGTGGGCGTTCGTCCTGCACCGCATCACCGGGTTCCTCGTCTTCATGTTCCTGCTGCTCCACGTCGTCGACGTGTCGCTCATCAACTACCGCGGTGGCCGGCTCTACAACGAGGTGCACCAGCTGTACGGCAACATCTTCCTGCGGATGTTCGAGGTCGGTCTGCTCTTCGGCCTGCTGTACCACGCGCTCAACGGGCTGCGCATCGTGATGATCGACTTCTTCCCCGGCGCCGTGCGCAGCCAGAAGAACCTCTGGTCGATCGTCCTCGGCCTCAGCCTGCTCGGCACGGTCATCGGCGGGGTCATCATCGTCAAGCCGTTCTTCACAGGGAGCTGAGGTGTCGATTCCCGTCCAGGAGCGCGCCGTCGGTCGCCGTCCCCGTCAGAACTTCGAGACGTGGTCGTGGTTCTTCATGCGGGTCTCGGGCCTCGTGCTCGTCTTCCTCGCGCTCGCCCACTTCTCGATCACGCACCTCGTGCACGACGTGACCAAGACCAACTCCGGGTTCGTCTCCACACGGTGGAACAACCCGCTGTGGCGCATCTTCGACTGGTCGTTGCTCGCGCTCGGCCTGATGCACGGTGTCAACGGGGTCCGCATGATCACCGACGACTATGTGCGGTCGCCGGGTAAGCGCGCCGCGACGAAGGCGGTGCTGTACGGGGCCACGTTCACCATGTTCATGTACGGCACGTTCACCATCGTGTCGTTCACGCCCTACCACGGCCACTGACCGCCGGCCGCACGCCGCGATGTTGCCGCGCCGACCGGCGCGAGGTCCGCGCCTTCGGGGAGGAAAGCCGCCTCGCGCCGGGGCGGATCAGCCCGCGAGCGCCTCTTCGAGGACCTTGGCCGCGTGGCCGTCGGCCTTCACGTGGTACCAGGCGCGGGCGATCTTCCCCTTCTCGTCGATGAGGAAGGTGGAGCGGATCACGCCGACCGTCGCCTTGCCGTACATCGTCTTCTCACCCCACGCGCCGTACTTCTCCATCACCGTGTGGTCGGGGTCCGAGAGCAGCGGGAACTGAAGGCCGTACTTGTCGCGGAACTTGACGTGCGCAGCCTGTTTGTCCGGTGAGATGCCGATGACCGGGATGCCCAGGCCCTCGAACTGGGTGAGCGCGTCGTTGAACTGGCACGCCTCCTTGGTGCAGCCCGGAGTGTCGTCGCGCGGGTAGAAGTAGACGACCACCTTGCTGCCGGCGAAGCTCGACAGCGACACCTTCTTGCCGTCTGCGTCGGTGAGCGTGAAGGCCGGGGCCTTGTTGCCTGCTTCGAGTTTGGGCATGTCTGCTCCTAGTGGGGGCGGGATCCGTGGATGATGCTCATGGCCTCGGCCCTGGCTGCGGCATCGTCGCGCAAGACGCCGCGTAGCGCCGAGGTGACGGTGACGGCGCCGGGCTTGCTCACCCCCCGCATCGACATGCAGAGGTGTTCGGCCTCGATCATGACGACGACCCCGCGGGGCCGGAGGCGTTGCTCGAGGGCGTCGGCGATCTGTGTGGTCAGGCGCTCCTGGACCTGCGGCCGGCGGGCGAACCCGTCCACCAGCCGGGCCAGCTTCGACAGCCCCGTCACGCGGCCGTCGACGCCGGGGATGTAGCCGACGTGGGCGCGGCCGGTGAACGCGAGCAGGTGGTGCTCGCACAGCGAGGCGAACGGGATGTCGCGCACCAGGATGAGCTCGTCGTGGTCGACGTCGAAGCGGACGTCGAGGTGCCGGGCCGGGTCGGGGTCGTGGAGCCCGGAGCAGAGCTCCGCGTACATCTGCGCCACCCGTTCCGGCGTGCGGAGCAGGCCGTCGCGGGTGGGGTCCTCACCGATCGCCTCGAGCAGCTCGGTGACGGCCCGCACGACCCGGTCGTGGTCGACGCCGGCGGGGGGCGGCGCCGGGGGCGGCGCGACCGGGACAGGCACGGTCGGCATCGGCGCGACGGGGACACGGGCACGGGGAGACGGCGCGGCGACCTGCGAGGGGACGGGACGGGGTGCGGCGACAGGAGGCGCCGGGGCCGGGCCCCGGACCGACCGGTAGCCGGGCCGGGTCCGCATCGGGGGGCGCTCGACGACGCGGACGGGCACGCCCTCGACCCCGGCCTCCCCGGCGAAGCGCAGCAGCTCCACCCCCGCGTCTCCGCCCGTCGCCGCGCCCGCGCGCTCCAGCACGGTGGACAGGATCGCCATCGCCGAGAGCGCCAGCTCGTCGAGCGGCCGGTTGCGGTGCTCGCGCACGCCGAGGTCGACCTGTCCGAGGCCCCGCATGCCCACCCGGCGCCACGCGTCGATCAGCAGCGCGATCTCGACCCCCCACCCCTCCACCATCGGCACCGACTCGAGCAGCTCCCGCCTCCCGGCGTACTCCCCGGCCAGCGGCTGGGCGAACCCGGCCAGGTCGGGGAAGAACCGGCTGAGCAGCGGGCGGGCGACGAGCTCGCTCACCCGTCCCCCACCGGACGGCTGGCCGTCGAGCGGGCGTCGGTAGTGGCCCTTCACGAACTGCAGCCGGGAGTCGGTGAGCAACGGTCCGATCAGGCCGGTGATGAAGTGGAGGTCGAAGTTGCGGATGTCGGCGTCGACCCAGCACACGATGTCGCCGGTCGTGGCGGCGAGCGAGCGCCAGATCACGTTGCCCTTGCCCGACCCCGGCCCCTCCTCCGGGAGGATGGTGTCGATCGGCACCACGTCGGCACCGGCCGCCAGCGCGACGGGCGCGGTGGCGTCGCTCGACCCGTCGTCGACCACGATCAGCTCGTCCACCAGGCCGAGCCCGTCGACCAGGCGGCGCCGGATCGGCGCGACGATCTCGCCGACGGTCGGCGCCTCGTTGCGCGCCGGGAGGCACACCGAGACGGTCACGCCCTGGTCGTCCTTGAGATCGGCCAGGCGCGCCGGATCGAACGCCCACCACGCGAACGAGGTGGGAGCGGCACGGCTCACGCGAGCACGCTACCGGGGCCGCACCGCCTAGTTCGACGCGACGGGCCGCCCTAGTTCGACGCGACCGGCGGCGAGCTCGACGCGACCGGCCGGGGCCGCCGCCACGCCGTCCCGACGCCGAGCCACCCGAGCTCGAAGACGAACTCGAACGCCCTCCAGGCCACCGCGAGCGCGGCCGCGTCGGACGTGCCGATGCGTCGGTAGAGGAGGCCGACCATGGCCGTCTCCCGCACCCCGATCCCGGCCGGGGTGACCCCGATGATGCCGATCACTCCGGCGGCCTGCACCGTGCCGGCGAGCAGCCACACGTCGCGGGCGTGGATCGGGACGAGCGCAGCGGTGAAGGCGACGAACGCCACCGTCTTGGCGAGCGAGAAGGTCCCGTAGAGGCCGATCGCGCCGTACAGCGCCGGGCGCCGGCCGCGGGTGTGGGCCAGCGTCTGGAGGGCCGGGACGCGATGGAAGATGCCCGCGGCCCAGGGGTACACGAGCGGCAGGGCGACGAGCCCGGCGCCGGCGCCGGCGCCCAGCAACCAGCGCAGGGGCGTGGCCAGCAGGGTCGAGGGCAGCCCGATGGCGGCCATCAGGCAGGCCCAGCCGACGAGCACGGCGACCTCGAGGGCGATGCTCGCCGCGCCCAGCGGTGCGGGCACGCCCTCCTGGCGGGCCAGCGCGGCCCGTGACGCCACCGCGGCGAGACCGGTCGGCACGTAGCGGGCGACCTGCGCCCGCCACCACACGCGTACTGCCGTCGGCACGCTGAGGCGGTGGCCGAAGGCGATGAGCAGCTGCCGCCAGGCCAGGGCGAGCGACAGGCTTCCGGCCGCATAGAGCGGGATCGCCGGTACCAGCCACAGAGGGCGGAGGCGGAGGTGGACGTGGGTGAGGTCCGACGCGTTCCGCCGCCCGATCAGCACCAGGACCCCGATCGCCGCGAACGCGACCAGCGTGCGGGCGACACGCATCGCGACGCGCCGTCGGTCCTTCGCTGCGGCGGGCTCGTCGCTCACGAACCCGACGCTAATGGTCCTCCTCGACCGTAACGCCGGACGGCGCCTACGGTCGAAGGAGCCATGGACCGCCCGATCGATCTCGCCGCCGCCGTCCCCGGCGCGGTGAAGGTGACGGCGGGGGAGGCGGGGGGTCGGACGCGGGTCATGTTCCGCGTCGATCCGAGCCACCACGCCGGCGCGCTGTCGGCCGCCGCCGGGCGCAAGATCGCCGACGCGGCCCGGCTGGCGCTGCGCCTGCGCCGGCCCCTCGTCGGCGTCGTCGCGTCCAGCGGCGCCGACGTGTACGAGGGCGTCGCCGCCCTGCACGGGTGGGGCGGGGCGGCGCGGGCGCTGGTCGCCTGCTCGGGCATCGTGCCGGTCGCGCTCGCGGTCACCGGCCCGGCGGTGTCGGGGCCCGCGCTCCTGCTCGGGCTGGCCGACCTGGTGAGCATGACCAACGACGCTTTCGCCTACCTGAGCGGGCCCGATGCCGTCGCCGGGTGGACGGGCGCGGAGCTGACCCCGCGCGAGCTCGGTGGCGCGCCGCTGCACAGCCGCTTGACCGGGGTGAGCGCGTTCGTCGCCGACGACGAGGAGGGCGCACTCGCCGCGCTCGACCACGCGCTGGCCTACCTCCCCGACCACAACGACGACGAGCCGCCGCGGTGGCCCCATGACGACGACCCGCTCCGCCCCACCCCCGAGCTGACGTACATCCTCCCGGCGTCGCCCAACGGCAGCTACGACGTCCGCACCATCGTCGCCGCGATCGTCGACCACGGCGAGATGTGCGAGCTGCGGTCGAAGTGGGCCCCGAACATCGTGACCGCCTTCGCCACCATCGACGGGCGCCCCGTGGGCATCGTCGCCAACCAGCCCCAGGCCGTGGCCGGCACCCTCGACATCGAGGCGTCGCAGAAGGGTGCCGCCTTCGTCACGCTGTGCGACACGTTCAACCTGCCGATCGTGACCATCGTCGACACGCCGGGGTTCTTCCCGGGCAAGGACCTCGAATGGCGGGGGATGATCCGGCACGGCGCGCAGCTGGCCTTCGCCTACGCCGAGGCGACGGTGCCCCGCGTGTGTCTGATCACGCGTAAGTCCTATGGAGGCGCGTTCATCGTGATGGACTGCAAGACGATGGGGAACGACGTCTGCTTCGCATGGCCGTCGGCCGAGGTGGCGGTGATGGGCGCGAAGGGCGCCATCGCCATCATCCACCGGCGTGAGAGCGCCGACACCCAGGCCCGCCTCGAGGACCAGTACGCCGCCGAGTACCTCTCGCCGTACGTCGCGGCCGACCGCGGCTACATCGACGAGGTCATCCACCCGGCCGAGACCCGCGCCGCGATCGCCCGCGCCCTCGACCACCTCGGCGCCAAGCGGGAGCGGCTTCCGGGCCGCCCCCACGCCAATGGGCCGCTCTGATGACGTACCTGCCGTCGCCGGCCCGGTACGCGACGATGCCCTACCGGCGGTGCGGCCGCAGCGGCCTGCTCCTGCCGCCGGTGTCGCTCGGCCTCTGGCAGAACTTCGGCGCGGACCATTCGCCCGAGACCGCGCGCGCCATCCTGCGGCGGGCGTTCGACCTCGGGATCACGCACTTCGATCTGGCCAACAACTACGGGCCTCCGCCCGGCGCGGCGGAGGAGCGCTTCGGCGCGGTGCTCGCCTCCGACTTCGCCGGCCATCGCGACGAGCTCGTGATCTCGACCAAGGCGGGCTGGGACATGTGGCCCGGCCCTTACGGCGACTACGGGTCGCGCAAGTACCTGCTGGCCAGCCTCGACCAGAGCCTGCGCCGGTTGGGCGTCGACTACGTGGACATCTTCTACTCCCACCGTCCCGATCCCGAGACGCCCCTCGCTGAGACGATGGGTGCCCTCGAGACCGCCCTCCGCCAGGGCAAGGCACTGTACGCGGGGATCTCGTCGTACTCGCGTTCGGGCACGCGCGACGCAGCCGTGCTGCTCTCCGCGCTGGGCACGCCACTGCTCATCTCACAGCCGTCGTACTCGATCTTCAACCGCTGGATCGAGACCGGGCTGCTCGACGTGCTCGAGGAGGTCGGCGCAGGGTGCATCGTGTTCTCCCCGCTGGCGCAGGGCCTGCTCTCGAGCCGCTATCTCGACGGGATCCCGGAGGGCTCGCGCGCCAGTCGACCCGGGTCGCTGCCGCCGGCGGTGCTCGGCGCCGAGACACTCGAACGCATCCGCGCCCTCGACCGGATCGCGTCGGCCCGCGGCCAGACGCTCGCGCAGATGGCGCTGGCGTGGACGCTGCGCGACCCGCGCGTCACGTCGACGCTCGTCGGTGCCAGCAGCGTCGCGCAGCTCGAGGAGAACGTGGCCGCGCTCGACCACCTCGATTTCCCCGAGTCCGACCTTTCCGCCATCGATGGGGTGATTCCTGCGCCATAGATTTACGGGCTATTTATTTGTCTCGAGTAAATATGCCGTAAAATCGCGGTGTAACACGTCGTTCATGTTCGGGAAGCAACGCGGAAATGCGCGGGTTTTACGTTCCTCTAGCGGCGTGGTTCGCACGCTGAGCTCCGCAGGCACCGCGCAACGGTGGGCGTTGCCCGCGTCCCGACCCCGAACGAACTGGAGGAGATGCGTGGCCGAGACCACCAAGTCCGGAGAGATGAGGAGAACCCTCAACCTCACCGGTGTCACCGTGAACGCGATGGCGCTGATCGCGCCGGGCGCCTTCCTGTGGACGACGTTCCAGACCCAGGCCGCCCTGCAGCGGCACGGGTCGTCCACCGCCAACGAGATGTGGACCGGCCTGTTCTTCGCCTTCATCCTGGCGATGCTCACGGCCTACAGCTACGCGGAGCTGGCGCGGATCTACCCGAACGCGGGGACGGGCTCGACCTACTACTACGCCGAGGCCGCATTCCTCGACAAGGAGCGCGGCGAGCACCAGCGCTACGCCCGCTTCGCCAAGCTGTCGATCGGCTGGGTGAGCCACCTCTACTACTGGATCTATCCCGGCATCATGGTGGCCTACATCGCCACGTTGACCGACTACATCTACCTCGGCATCGCCCACCACTCGTTGACCGGGCTACCCACCGGGATCATCGCGGTGGTGTCCGCATTCCTCGTCGGCTACATCGCCTACCGCGGCATCCAGGGATCGACGATCACCGCAATCGTGATCAACGTGATCCAGATCGTGTGCCTCTTCGGGCTCAGCTTCATGTTCATCATCTTCCGGCTGGGCCACTCCCATGCCGGCTACGAGCTCGCCAACGCCGGCCGGGTGGTGATCCCGCACAACTACATCAACATGCTCTACCAGTCGACCGTGGCCATCCTGCTGCTCGTCGGCTTCGAGTCGGTCACCGCTCTCGGCGCCGAGGCCAAGAACCCCGAGAAGGACATCAAGCGGGGCGTGCTGATCAGCCTGCTGATCCAGGGCGGCGTCTGTTACCTGTTCGAGTACTTCGCGGCGAACTTCGCCGTCGGCTCCGGCACCATCGCCTTCAAGACGAGCGGCGGGATCGAGACCGGCTACGCGGCCGCGTCGGACGCGCACCAGACCGGCGCGCCGATCGGGACGATGATCCACAACATCGCCGAGGCCCACCTCGGCCACACCGGCACGACGGTGTCGCTGATCGTCGCCTTCACCGTGCTGCTGGCCCTGATCGGCACGACGCTGTCGTGTGTCAACACCGGCGTGCGGGTGACGTACGCGATGGCCAAGGACAAGGAGATGCCAAGCCTGCTGAGGCTCGGTATCCTGCACGGCGAATACGCCACGCCCCACATGGCCATCTGGATCATGACCATCCTCGCCGCCGCCCTCGGCGTGTTCGGCTCGGTGCCGTGGCAGATCGACAACCTCGTCCAGATCACGCTGGCGTCCAACATCGGGACGTTCATGGTCTACGGGGCGACGTGCGTGATCGCCTTCGTCGCCTTTGCCAGCCGCCACGACAAGCACCTCTTCAAGCACCAGTTCATTCCCGGGCTCGGGGCACTCATGAACTTCGCCGAGCTGATCGGCGTCGTGTACATCGCGATCACCGGATCGGGCACCTCGCCCGGCGACGCCGAGAAGGCGATCGGGGTGGTCGTCATCTGGTGCATCGCCGGTATGGTCTGGGTGGTCGCAAACCCCAACAAACACCACGCGAGATCGACGGTTGAGGACAGGAAGAACACACCGGAGGAGCGGCTCATCAGCCCCTCCGTCTAGCCGGCTCCCCCTGGGCGCGGTGTCCCGACCGGTGGCGGACCGGTCGGGACACGCGCCTGCAGGGGTCGGTCGGGCCGTGCGGTGACCCTGCCGCCCGGCACGCGGCTCGACGGCTACACCATCGAGGAGCATCTGGCCGACGGGGGGGAGGCCGAGGTCTACCGCGCGTCCGACGTGGGGAGCGGCGAGCCCGTCGTCATCAAGCTGGCGCACGAGGCCAACCTCACCCAGCCGATCCTCGCCGCCCGTTGGCGCCGTGAGGTGCGGCTCACGGAGCGCCTCGACCACGAGCGGCTCCAGCGCCGCCTCGACGTCGGCCGGCGCCACTCCCGCCCCTACCTCGCGCTCGAGTACCTCCCGGGCGGGAGCCTCCGCACCGTGCTGTCCGACCACGGCCCGGTGCCCATCGGACAGGCGGTGATGTGGGGGCGACAGATCGCAGACGCGCTCGCCTACCTGCACGACCGGGGCGTCGTGTACCGCGACCTCAAGCCGGAGAACGTGCTGCTGACGGAGTGTGGCGACGTGAAGCTGGGCGACTTCGGATCGGCGGCGCGGTTCTCCCGCTGGGTTACGTGGCGGCCGCCCGAGCCGGCCGAGGGCACCGCCGGGTACGTCAGCCCCGAGGTCGTCGCGGGCGAGCGCGGCGATCCGCGCAGCGACGTCTACGGCTGGGGCGTGCTCATGTACGAGCTGTTGACGGGCGCGCCCCCGTTTCGAGCCGACAACGTGAGCGAGCTGCTGAAGGCCCCTCTGAGCGAACACCCCCGGCCACCGGCGGAGCTCCGACCGGACATCCCCCCCGGGCTCGAGACGGTGGTGCTGAAGGCGATGCGGCGCCGACCGCAGAGCCGCTACCCGGACATGGCAGCGGTGCTGGCCGACCTCGATCGTGTCGACGAGCTCGGCCCCGCCGACTACGACCTCACGCCGGAGCCTCCGTTCTCGATCGGCGCGTCCGAGCTGCAGGGGCTGCTGCATTTCGCCGGCGTGTTGTCGCTCGGCTTCATCGCCTTCGCCGCACTGGTCGTGCTTCTGACAGTGGTGTTGCGGTGAGGACAGACTGATCGGGTGAGCGGTTCGGAGCGCAGTGCCGTGATCACGGGGCTCGGCGCGGGCGCGGCGGCGATCGCGGTCGCCACCGTTGGGCTGTTGCCGTTCCGCCATGGGATCAACCGGGCGACGCCCGCGCTGGTGTTGGTCGTCCCCGTCGTGATCTCGGGGATCGTCGGCCGGCGGGCGGCGGCGGTGGTGACCGCCCTCTTGTCCGCATCCGTGTTCTCCTTCGCCTTCGTCCCGCCCTATGACCGGGTGTCGATCGCCCAGTCGGAGGCGCCCTCGTCGATGACGCTGCGCCACGAGGTCGCCGATTGGGTCGCCGCCGGCTGGAACAACGAGCGGATCGAGCAGGCGGTCGTCGCCCGCTACGGACCGGGTGGCCTGCTCATCCCGGCCGGCTCAGGGTTGGACGCCACGCTCTACCTC
>Ga0209415_10014312_pt1 | contig 12963 bp, 14 predicted proteins | sample PeaSoiSIISIP2007_FD_187696 | JGI IMG/M metagenome (GOLD analysis project Ga0209415, IMG submission 187696) | Peat soil microbial communities from Weissenstadt, Germany - SII-SIP-2007 (SPAdes) (version 2) | ecosystem: Environmental > Terrestrial > Soil > Wetlands > Peat | place: Germany...
GCTGGGCGCCACCGACCGCAAGCGCATCGGCGAGGTGCGCCGGCTGGACGACGTGCTGGACCGGCTCAACCGGGCGATTCGCGCCTATCTGAGCGAGCTGGACCCAGACGCGTTGAGCGAGGCCGACCACCGGCGGCTGAACGAGATCCTGGTGTTCACCACGAATCTGGAGGCTGCCGGCGACGTGATCGCGCGCGACATGATGGGCCACCTGGCGAAGCGGCTGAAGCGCGGCCTACCGATGCCGGAGGCCGAGCGGGCCGAGGCGCGGCAGTTGCTCGCACGCCTGGCGGCCACCGCGCGTGCCGCGGCGGCGGTGTTCATGACCGAGGACGCCCGCGCCGCACGGCTGCTGGTGGCGGAGAAGGAGGCGTTTCGCGAGCTGGAAGCCACCGCCACCACCATGCACTTCACCGGGCTGCGCGCGCGCGCGGGCCAGGGGACGGGAACCGGGACCGGGACCGGGCCGAGGAACGACGCGGTGGAGGGTTCGGCGCTGCATCTCGACCTGCTGCGCGAGTGCAAGCGGCTGAATTCGCACCTGGTGGCCGCGGCGGCCTATCCGGTGCTGGAGGGCCAGGGGGAGCTGCTGTCCAGCCGGCTGCGGGCCGATCCGTAGCGGGTTGTCCACTGCCGGTGATACGTGGGGTACCTGGGGGGAACTGTAGTCCCCAGGGGGCGAATCGATCGCGAATCCCCAGGGTCTCCCTTGGGATCGGGCCGGCGAATCGCCACATCCGGGGACCGGCGAGTCGGCTGTCCAGGCCCCTCCGTCGATTGTGGCGAGGCCGCCACAATCGGGTATCTTGTGGGGACCCAGGGCAAGACCCGCCTATATCTAGTTGACGAAGTGCCTCGGGCGGGATGGATAATGGGGATTGTCGGAGCCGGGCCAGGGGGGTCGGCCAACTCGGGGGAAACGGACGTGCTTGATGCGGTGCAGATGCCAGGGCGCTACCAGGTTCATGTCGATCGCTCGCGCGACGTGCTGCTGACCGAGTTCGGCCGCGCCACCCTGACCGACCGCTACCTGATGCCGGGGGAAGAATTCCAGGACCTGTTCGCCCGCGTCGCCAGCTACTACGGCGACGACCAGGCGCACGCCCAGCGCATCTACGACTACATGAGCAAGCTGTGGTTCATGCCGGCCACGCCCGTGCTGTCGAACGGCGGCACCCAGCGCGGCCTGCCGATCTCCTGCTTCCTCAACGAGGCGTCCGACAGCCTGGACGGCATCGTCGGGCTGTGGAACGAGAACGTCTGGCTGGCCTCCAAGGGCGGCGGCATCGGCTCCTATTGGGGCAACCTGCGTTCGATCGGCGAGCGGGTGGGCGCGGTGGGAAAAACCTCCGGCGTCATCCCGTTCATCCGGGTGATGGACAGCCTGACGCTGGCGATCTCCCAGGGCTCGCTGCGGCGCGGCTCGGCGGCGGTCTACCTGCCGGTCTGGCATCCGGAGATCGAGGAGTTCATCGAGATCCGCCGCCCGACCGGGGGCGACCCGAATCGCAAGGCGCTGAACCTGCACCACGGCATCCTGGTGTCCGACGCGTTCATGCGCGCGGTGGAGGCGGACGAGACCTGGACGCTGGTCTCGCCGAAGGACAGCGCGCCGGTGCGGACGATCTCGGCCCGCAGCCTGTGGATCCGCATCCTGACCGCGCGAATCGAGACCGGCGAGCCGTACCTGATCTTCTCCGACCACGTGAACCGGGCGCGCCCGGAGCACCACAAGCTGGCCGGGCTGGAGGTGAAGACCTCCAACCTGTGCAGCGAGATCACCCTGCCGACCGGGCTCGACCAGCACGGGATGCAGCGCACCGCGGTGTGCTGCCTGGCGTCGCTGAACCTGGAGAACTGGTTCGAGTGGCAGGGCCATCCGCTGTTCATCGAGGACGTGATGCGGTTCCTCGACAACGTGCTGCAGGATTTCATCGACCGCGCGCCGGCGGGGATGGAACGGGCAAAATATTCGGCGATGCGCGAGCGCAGCGTGGGGCTGGGGGTGATGGGGTTCCACTCGTTCCTGCAGTCCCAGGGCGTGCCGTGGGAGAGCGTGATCGCAAAAGTGTGGAACAAGCGGATTTTCAGGCACATCCGCGCCCAGGCGGACGCGGCCAGCCACATGCTGGCGGAGGAGCGCGGGCCGTGCCCGGATGCGGCGGAATACGGCATCATGGAGCGGTTCAGCCACAAGCTGTCGATCGCGCCGACGGCGTCGATTTCGATCATCGCGGGGAATTCCAGCCCGGGGATCGAGCCGATCGCGGCGAACGTGTTCTTGCAGAAGACCCTGTCGGGCAGTTTCACCGTGCGCAACCGGCATCTGCAGATGCTGCTGGCGGCGAAGGGGATGGACAACGACGCGGTGTGGTCGTCCATCACGCTGACCAAGGGCAGCGTGCAGCACCTGGATTTCTTGAGCGAGCAGGAGAAGGCGGTTTTCAAGACCGCGTTCGAGCTGGATCAGCGCTGGATTGTCGAGCACGCGGCGGATCGCACGCCGTTCATCTGCCAGAGCCAGTCGGTGAACGTTTTTCTCCCCGCGAATGTGAGCAAGCGGGACCTGCACCAGATCCATTTCATGGCGTGGAAGCGGGGGGTGAAGTCGCTGTACTACTGCCGCAGCCTGTCGATCGCGCGGGCGGACAATGTGAGCGAGAAGGCGGTGGCGCCGACGGCGTTCACCGGCGTGATGGGCGTGCCGGCGAACGACGGGCAGGCGCAGTTGCCGTTGGTGGCGATGGCGGCGCAGGCGGCGGGGGCGACGAATTATGAGGAGTGCTTGGCGTGTCAGTAGATACTGTCGAGAACACACGTCAGTTGCGGGTTTTTGGTCACACTATGCTCGCACCCGATGAGCAGTTTTGGTTGATTAGGGTCCCTTCCGATGTGCCCGCAGACCAAGTGAACTCCGGGTCAATTGTGCGCGAGATCAAGCGCCAAGACTCGGGGTCGCACAGGATCGTCGTGATGTCGAAGGACGCTAATGGACGCAGAGAGTTCGATGGACCGCGTGACTTAGTGGCGCATCTTCAAAGTATTGGAAATCGCTGTCCGGATGACCGAGGCGGCGGCAGAGTGTTTGACCTAACTATCCGGAACCAAGTCCGCCGCCCGTCTCCGGCGACCTTCTGTGACAGGTAAAGCGATGAACGCATAGCAAGACGACGCGCGACCTGATACCCTGCCCTGCATGGACCAAGCCACCATCGACCGCCCCCTGATCGAGGCCTACAGCCGCGGTGAACTCGACCGCCAGGAGATTGCCGCCCGCCTGGGCCGCGCCGTGTCCGTTGCCGACCTGATCCTGGCATTGCGTGCCGCGCATCTGCCGATGCCGCGCTATCCGTCATCCCTGACCCCGGAAGACCAGGACTGGCTGCACCGTTGGCTGAGCCAGCCGCAAGACCGCGGCGATGCCGCCTGACCGCCTCACGGCGAAACTGCTGATCGTCGATGCCGGTCCGCTGATCACCTTGGCCGCCGCGGCCAGCCTCGACTACCTGCTTTACGCCAGCGGCCCCGTCATAATCCCCGATGCCGTGTTCTTCGAGGCCACGCGCGATGCATCGCGCCTCGGCGCGGGGATCATCGTCGAGTGGGCGAACGCCAATCTCGACCGCGTGCACATCGCACCGACCAATGCGTTCGCCGCATTTGCCCGAGACTACGAGGCAGGTCTGACCGAACGCGAACCCGATCTCGGCGAGAGCGCGGCGATCGAATACGCCCGTCATCACGTTCATCTGGAACCGGACGAGCGCGCGGTGCTGCTCAGCGAAGACCGCAAGGTCACCGGCCTGCGCATCGCGCGCGAGGAGTCGGCGCGCGCCATCATCATAACGATGCGTGACTTTCTGCTCACGCTTGAGCGAATTGGCCGCATCAACTCGGCCGACGCCATTTACGACGCCGTTGTCGAAGCAGGGCGCACACCTTCGCGCCGAGAGTTACTTGATCAGCACGATCCGATGTTGCGGGACGCCGTCGCGCGCCTATTGGGTCGAGCCGAACCTGGCGGTGGGGAGGAACCGCCGGCCTGACCGGGCGTGCCACGCTCGGTAGGTATCGTGGAAGGCCAATTCACGCCGCCTGCAACCGCATCTCCGCATGGACCTCGCGGCAAGCCCGGATCAGCTCCACGATCGCCTCCCGGCCGAGATCCTGGTCAGACGCCGATCCATGCACGATCCGGTTACGTTGATCCCACGCACGATCGAGCGCATCCACCATCTCCTCGCCGACCACGCCACGGAATGCCAGGTCGCGGACGATCGCCCTCGTCGCGTGCAGTTTCCCCTTGATGCGGTGCTGCGCCCCGACATCCCTGATCAACTCCTCCAACACCGAGGCCGCATAGAGCAACGCAGCATCCGGCAATCCGGCGTCATACAAAGCCAGCGCCCGTTCCGTCAGACGATCCAGTGTCGTCTCGCTCGGCGGAACCACGTCGCGCGGACTCGGACCGAGAGCAATCAGCTCGAACCGCCAGCCAGCGTGCTGATCCACCGCGGCAGCCAGCTCCCTGAGCTCATTGGAGCCCTTGAGATCGGCGGCGCGCTTGATCTCCAACACGACGCGGTCGGCTTCGCTGGTGGCGATCAGGTCGGGCGAGAATCCGCGCAGGAACGGCGGCAACTGATCACCGCTGGGACATTCGACCACATCGTATCCGAGCTTCCGGTATTGCCGCGCGGCAGTCTGCCGGTTGCGCGCGCGTCTTTGTGAGTTCTCGGCATTCAACCCAACGCCTCGTCCCGCAATGCCAACCGACCTTCCGGCCGCATCCCGCACGGGACAGCACTACCCGACGGCACGCCGTACCGATCTCGTCGTGTCCGTTGCCCGCCCCCGTCGGCGAACCGCGCCGGCGCGACGCGTGGGGATCCGGACCAGGCCGTCCCCGATCTCCTGCTCGGCCCGCCGCAGATCGTAGATCTGCTGCAGGTTCATCCAGAACGCGGCACTGATCCCGAAGTAGCGGCCCAGCCGCAGCGCCGTATCGGCTGTGATGCCGCGCGTGAAGTGCAGGATGCCGGTAATGCGGTTGGGCGGCACCTCGATGTCACGCGCCAACTGCGTGGCTGTGATGCCGGTCGCCGCGATGGCGTCGGCCAGATGCTCCCCCGGGTGGATTGCGCTGCGTGCCATGCCTGTCCTCAGTGGTAGTCCTCGACCGTGACATTCTCCGGCCCCGGCGAACCCGACGGCCAGGTGAAGCACAGCCGCCACTGCTCGTTGATGCGGACACTGTAGGTGTCGCTCCTCGCGCCCTTCAGCTTCTCGAAGTGGTGGCCGGGAAACCGGGCCACATCACCCAGAACCGTCGCCGCATCCAGCCGGTCGAGCGTCTTCTCTGCCTGGCGGCGGAACGATTCGAACTGCCTGACCCGCTCACCGCGGACGCAGCGCGCTGTCCGAGTGTCGCCGTAGCTGCGGATCATGCGGGCTATTACCGGAATTTATGGTTTACGTCCACCATAAACCACGGTGATCTGACCGGCCTGGCCGGCTGGGTGTGCCGGCCATGAGCAGAACCTTGACGGGGTCACCGATCACCCCGGGTGCGACAGCAGGTTCTCCATCGGAATTGCCAGAATCCGCGACAGCTTCCGCAGCGCCGCCGCACTCCCCGGCTTCTTGCCGGTCTCGATCTCCGCGAGGTAGCTCGGGCTGACCGCCGCCTGCGCCGCCAGCTCCCGCTGCGTCAGCCCGCGCTTCTCGCGCCACACCTTCACCGGACTCTCATCGTCCAGAATGCGTTTCATCTCGTCACCGGTCAGATAGTCGCGCCACGCAACCTCCTTGCCGACCTTCGCCTCATACGCGAGACGCTCCTCGACCGCAGCAAGGTCTTCCAGATCCTCGAGCCGGGCGATGAGCGCCTTCCAATCCCGCTTGCGCAGCGTGACAGTCTTGCTGGTCTCCGCGACGGGCCGCGGCCATGGTGCATTCATCGATATACCATCTTGCGGTTGCCTATCCGTTCAACAATCACGTCGCCATCCTCGATGGAGTATACGGCACGCCAATCTCCCTGCCGCACGCGGAACACACCCCCTCGCCCAACCAACGGTTTGACGCCGATCTGCGGCGCCAGCGGGTTCCGCGCGATCCGCTCCAACCGCTCACGCAAACGTTTCGCGTCAGCGCTCGGCATCGCCGCGAATTGCCGGGCGACCTGCGGCGGGATGATCAGCGCCACGGTGTATACTCGCTATCAGCGAGCACGATGTCAAGTGTCCGCAACGCCACTTCCCTTCGCCGCCGATCTGGGGTTCACGCCCGTCGGCAGCGATGATTCCGTCAGTTAGGTTTCCGTTTGCTTAAGAGGCTGCCCCGGCATGGACAAGAGCCTCCTTCCTGCCGGACCGTGCTAGACTGCCCGTCATGAACACCGCCCTGCGAAAACCCCGCATGACCCGCGAGCAGTTCTTCGCCTGGGCTCAGGCGGATGGCGGAAGGTGGGAGTTCGACGGCTTCGCGCCCGTCGCCATGCCAGGCGGCACGGTCAACCATAGCCGGATCACCCAAAACGTCCTGGTGGCCCTGCGTGCCCGGCTCCACGGGACCGCCTGCCGACCCCTTGGCCCCGATGCCGGCCTTGCCACCATCGGCGACGCCGTCCGCTACCCCGACGCCCTCGTGACCTGTGCCAAGGTTCCCGGGGATGCCCACGTCGTCCCGGGGGTGGTCGTGGTCTTCGAGGTGCTCAGCCCGACCTCCGGCCGCATCGACCGGATCGTCAAGCTGCGCGAATACCGGGCGGTTCCCTCGGTCCGCCGCTACGTCATCCTCGAGCATGGCAGCATCGGCCTCATTGTCCTCACGCGGGCCAACGCCGGCGAGGATTGGACCGCGACCGCGCTGACGGCGGAAGACACGCTTCGGATGCCCGAGATCGGCGCGGACATCCCGGTCGTCGCGTTCTATGACGGCGTCGACCTTCCGGCACCAGCCGACGACGATGCGGGCAAGGCGTCCGCCTGACAGGCGCCGTCAGGCGCGAACCCCCCCCTGCCCGAGCGCCCCGTTCAGCCCCCGGCCGCAGGCGATGCCAGCCGAAGCGATCCGAAGCATCAGGGTGTGAAGAAGCGCAGCACCGATCCGCCACGCCTGCCGCGCTCCATCAAGGCCAAGGTCGAGAAGCGGGCCAAGGCGGACGGCACCAGCATCAACCAGGTCGTGGCCACCCCCGTTGCGGAAAAGCGCGCGGCGATGAACCCCGCGACGTACTTTGCCGAGCGCCGTGCCCACGCCGACTTCACGGCCTTCGATCGGCTGATGCGCCGCAAGGGCGGAGAACCGCCGCGACCGGACGACACATTGTCATAGACCCGCGACTGGCTGGTTCATTGCCGCCCAACCGCGCCTCGACCAAAAGCCGGCGCGTGCAGCCCCCCGTCGCACCCGGCGGCGATCGCGTCGACCCGACCGGCCGCGGCGTCGCAGGCCTCGGGCGAAGCCTCAGAGGTGGGCTGCGACGTGGGTGAAGGCGTGGCTCAGGCCGCTGCCGAAAGTGGTCAGCCCGCACAGCAACACCACCACGATCCCGCCGCAGATCACGCGGGATTCCCGCGCGGTCACCGCGCGCCGAACCCGGGTCGCACGCGCGATCATGCCGTCGTCCAACGCAAAGGCGAGGCAGGTCGTCGGATGGTCCATCATGGTTCTCTGGCCTTTACGCACGGCGCTCTTGACTCCCTCGAGGCGGCTGGCTGTCCCGCGGGCGCTGTATGGCCGCCTGCTGACGCATCAATATACGAGACTTAGAGCATATTCCCGACGAGTCGGCCACGAATTAGCTTCGTCAAATCGTCTATTTACACGATTTTAGTCCTTCGAATGATACGACGAACGGTGGAAAGCGTCACGCCGGGACGCGCGCCATACGTCCGATCGGATCTGCATCCGCCGTCACCGCACCAACATGCAAGTCCAGAGGACCACAATTGCGATCCGCGCGATCGGGCGGCCAGGTTGGCCAGTCCGCTACCTGGGGGAAGACCGCCCCAAGGGACACTGCGAGGCTGTGGGCAGGCCGGCACTAGGCGCGCGCCGAGGCCACACCACTACTGATAGATTACAGAGGATAGTCCATATTTATATACCGACATGCAGCCTGCATGAAACCTCTATGGCAGCTTCCCACCTGCCCCGTCGCCAACGGGGCACCAAGCGCAGGATCGACATAGGCCGTCCGCGGCCGCAACGCGGGCTACTTCTTCTTCACCGGCCCACTGCCCGAGCTGGCATGCGCCACGGGAGCAGCCGCGTGCGGCGCCGCGCCGCCAGGATGGAAGCCGCCCGCCGAAGCGCCAGGATGGACGAACCCGCCGCCCACCGCGGCGGGATGGGCGCCAGGCGCCACCAACGAATGGCCACCGCCCGCCACCACGCCAGGATGCACACCGCCGGCCACGCCAGGATGGGCACCGCCGGCCACGCCAGGATGGGCACCGCCGGCCACGCCAGGATGGGCACCACCGGGCACCACGCCGGGATGGACACCAGTTGCCACGCCGGGATGGACACCGGTTGCCACGCCGGGATGTCCGGTCAGCCCCGCCGCGTGCACCTCACCCGGGTGCGCGCCTGCACCCGCAACCTCACGGTGCACCGCCGCCTCGTCGCGATAGCCGCGCAGGCCATGGCCGCCCGGATGGAAGCGGTCCATATGCGCCCGGTAGCGGCCCGGCGCGTCGTGCCAATGGTGCCCGTGGTCGTAGTAGCCCCACCCGATGTCGCCGCCGTAGATCAGGAACACCGCCTCGCCGTCGATCATCGCCTCCGGGACCCCGCCGACATAGGTGATTCCGTCGACCCCATCATCGCCCGCGACCACGGCGAACTCGGCCGGCTGCGCCACGGCCACGCTGGCAGTCAGCAGGTTCGGCGGCGGGTTCAGCCAGATGCCGCGGTGATTGTTCAGCGCCTCCAACTGCTGCATGCGATAGGCGTCGGGCGCGTCGGGCGCGACGACCGCGCCGCCATTCACCAGCGCCACCTTGGCGATATCCGTGCCGTCGCCGAGCACGCAGATGTAATGCCCCGGCTCGTTTTGCGGACTGCAGCTCACGCTGTCGCCATTCGCGGCGATATAGGCTTGCATCTGCCCCGCATACGGCGCGCCGAGGCCTTGCAGCCCGTCCAGCACATAGGTCTGATTGTCGGCCACCAGTGTCGCGGTGTCCCGCACCACCGGATGCTGCACGCTCGCCGGCGGCGGCGGCAGGCTGGCCCATATGCCGCGCCGCGCCGCCTGTGCCGCGGCTTCCTGCTCGCGATACGCGTCGGGCGCGTCGGCCTTGGCGCGGGCCGCGCCGTTGATCAGGGCCGCCTGGGCCACATCGGTGCCGTCTGACAGCAGGCAGACGAATTCGGCACTGGTTTGCGCCTGGCAGGTCACCTGGTTGCCGCTCGACGCCAGGAAGCCTTGCAGATTGTCGACCGCCTCCCCCTGAACACCATCGATACCGAACAGCGCGACCGTGGTGCCGCCCGACTTGAGCGTGGCCGTGTCGACCACCGTCGGATGATCGAGACTGACCGGCTCCGCCGGTGCCGGCGCACCTGGCGCGGCGCTGGCCGGCTGCGCGGTGTCCGCCGGCGGGGTCAGCGTCGTCGTCTGGACCGGTGCCGGCTGGGTCGGCGTCGTCGTCTGGATCGGTGCCGGCGTCGGCACAGGGGCCGGCGCCGAGGGCGCCTTCTGGTTCTCCGACGTGGTCGGATTCACCTGGACGATGCCGTCCTGCACGTTGGCGCCGGACGACAGGGCCTGAATCTTGGACTGCGGAGCGCCCGGCGCGGCAACCGGCGCCGCCGGATTGACGTCCATGTCGAGGCCGCCGGACTGGTGCGCCGCCGCCGGCGGCGTGGCCGGGCTGGCATCCATGTCGAGACTTTGCGCACGGACCCCACTCGCCAGGACGAAGCTCCACACCCCAGCCGCGCACCCGCACACCAGCAGGTTCCGCCGCCACCTGGTGCCGGATGCCGTCGGCCTGGATGTTGTCGGCATGGTCCTATCCTCCGAAAGCGAGACTGCGTTGCAGCATCACTTTCCTATCGACCCCGCGGGAAAACGAGCGGGAAGCGGGCCTGTTCATTCTGTCCGAAGCCTGTCGGGTCATTTCCAGGAAAATGGTCGCCGAATTTCAGCCTGGCCTCGCGTCCGCCATGGTAGACACGACGAAGCCGCCGGCCACCCCCGCGCATCCAGGCAGCGTCGCATTCCGCCGCCACCTGGTTCTAAGCGTCGTCGGCATGGGACCGTCCTCCGGGTTGCAGACCTTCCAGGCTAAGGCATCTTGGCGAGGCTAAGGCGTCTTGGCGGGCGCCACCCAGCCGGAGGGCGCCGCAGATTGGCCCGCCGGCGGCGGTGCCGTGCCGGCTGACCCGGCCGGCGGTGCCGCACCCGGGGACCCGGCCGGCGCGACCCAGTTGCTCGGCGCCGATGCGGTGGGGGCTGGTGCGCCGGTCGGCGTCGATTGCAGCCTGGCCAGCAGGCGCGGCGACGGGCTGCCGTCCACCGGCAGGCCGTTGGCCTGCTCGAAGCTGGAAATCGCGCCGCCCGTCTTCGGGCCCATGTAGCCGTCCGCCCCGCCCTGCAGGTAGCCCAGCCGGATCAACTCGGATTGGGTCGAGCGAACCAGGGGATCCGGGCCGGACGAGACCGGCGGCGGCGGCGGCGCCACCGCGATCGGCGCGTAGCCGGGCACCTGATCGCCCTTGGCATACATGCATTGTGAGAAAGCGTTGTCGTACTGCTGCTGGATGGTCATCTGGGCGTACGAGCTGCCACTGGCGCCGTAAGCCGCACCCATGCCCGCCCCGGACGCGGCACCGATCGCCGCGCCGGCCCCGGCATTGCCATACGCGCCGCCAACCGCCGCGCCGAGCCCGGCGCCGATCACCGTGGTCAGCACCCCGGCGCCAACCGCCTGCTGGTTCGCGGACTCGGCCTGACCCTGCACCTGGCCAGCCGCGTAGGACTTGCAGTTCGCCTGGTCGGCCTGGAATTGATCGAAGGACATGCCGGGCCCCGGCATGACCTGCACCGTCGGACCCATGGGGGTTTGCGCACAGCCGGCCAGCATCAGTCCCGCCCAGGCTGAGATGACGATATGCCCTACGGTAGAACGGCGGACGGCCATTGCGTGTCTCTCCCGACGAAACATGATGCGATTAACGAAGCATAAGCGTTTGGCCCGAGGCACGCAATCGGTTCGCCAATGCACGAATTGCCCGCTGCGCTGCGGCGATGCTCGCAGATCCACTCGCGATGTTTGGATAAAAAGCTGATATTACAGCAAAATCATGCGCGTCGCGAAGCCCGGCCAGCGCCGGTCGAGGCCTATCGCCATGATGTGAACGCAGAGCGGCGCGGCGTTCACCTGGTTTGCGCTTCCCTGGTGGGCGTTCAATTGGTGGCGGTCGCCGCGCCGACGCGTTTCAGCGTGAAGATGGTGCACCCACCGCTGTCGACCACGCGCCCGCTGAACGTCCTGCCGCCGTCGTCCGAGCGGCCGCTCAGGCCAAGCCACTGATAGCCCGGAGGCTGCAGCACCCATTTGACCGGCGTCAGTGTCATCGCCCCGCCCTGCAGGTCGACCGAGCCCTCGACGATGAACGCGCCACGCGGCACGGCCGGGCTCGTCGGCTCCGGTCCGAAGCTGAACATCGCGCGGCGGCGCGGCTCGCCCGCCTGCGGGAAGACCTTCAACGTCAGATGCGCCATATTCCGCCCGCAGAAATACGCACCCTGGAATTCGGCCTCCGCCGGCGCGCCCGCGGGGACGGGCTGCTGGCCCGCGCTGTTCCATCCGGCGGCGTAGTCGACGTTGACGGCGAGCTTGGTGGCCACCGTGGCCAGGCGTTGGCGCGCGACCTCGCAGCCCAGGGTGAACTCGCCGCGGCTGACGCCGTTCGGACCGTAGCAGGAGCCCGGTCGCGGCAGGCCGATCTGCGCCAGGGCGAAGGCCGCGCCGTCGCGGTACGGCCCGCGCAGCCCCGCCAGCCAGGCATCCCAGCCGCGGCGGGCGTCACGGCCGGCAACGAAGCCAGGCGGCACACTGGCCTGCGGGACCGGTGCCGCCAGGGGGGGCGACGGCGGAGCCGCCGAGTTGGGCGTCGGGGTTGGCGCCAGGGTCGGCGACGCCGTGGGCGCGACGACCGGCCGCACGCTCGCCATGACCGCCTGACGCGCCGCCGTCGGCGCGTCGCCATCGTAGACCAGGACATTCATCGAGGTCAGGTCGGCGTGGGTCAGCCACTCGACGCGGCCCGGCGTCGTCTCCACCATCTTGCCGATCACCGCCGGTGGGATGCCGTCCCTGGCCGCATCGCGTGCCATCAGCGTGGTCACCGCCAGAGAGGCGTCGGTCTCCTGCTGGTTCTCGTTCGCGCTGTGCACGCCGACCAGCGCATCGGACGCCGCCATCCGGTGCGGCGAGGCGGCAATCAGCAGGAAGCAGGCCGACACGCACTGGCTGTTGGACGGAATGACCACCGGCAGCTTGCGCGTGCGGATCAATCCGGCGAGCTGCTCGCCCTCCGCCACCAGACCGCCGGGACTGTCGAGCGCCAGCGCCAACAGCCGCCGCCCCTGCGGCACCGCGCCCAGCGCCTGCTCCAGGCGCGCCGTGTCGCCTTTGACGATCGGCCCGCGTCCGCCGAGCATCACCTCGGTCGGCGAGATCTGCACCTGCTCGAATTGCATCGCCCACGCCGGCGCCCCCGGCAGCGCCAGGCCGAACAGGCAGACCAGCCGTGCCGCGAGACCCAATCGCATCATATTCCGCCGACCCCGTGCACCGCCGCACCGCGCAACGATACCGCGACGGGCGGGTCGTTGCCACCACGGCAATCGAGTGAACCGCCAGAAGGCCAGGGGCTTTGCCCCTGGACCCCACCAAGGGGCGCTGCCCCTTGGATCCCCGCCAAGGGCGGAGCCCTTGG
>Ga0209415_10014314_pt1 | contig 12961 bp, 13 predicted proteins | sample PeaSoiSIISIP2007_FD_187696 | JGI IMG/M metagenome (GOLD analysis project Ga0209415, IMG submission 187696) | Peat soil microbial communities from Weissenstadt, Germany - SII-SIP-2007 (SPAdes) (version 2) | ecosystem: Environmental > Terrestrial > Soil > Wetlands > Peat | place: Germany...
AATCGAAGCTGCCGGCGCTGCCGCCGCTGCGGACGGTCGGCGCGAACGAAGAAGACTGGGAACCGCTGCTGGCGGGCTAGGCCCCCGCCTTGTCGATCACGTCGAAGACGTTGCCCTCCGGATCCTCGAGGGTGACGAAGTCCTCGTCGGGTGATGAGTCGCGCTGCAAGCGCGTCGCACCCAGATCGAGCAGGCGGCGAACCTCATCCGCCTGGTTGGCCGCGTACAGATCGAGGTGGAGGCGGTTCTTGCCAGCCCGGGGTTCGGGGACTCGTTGGAGCGAGATGTTGACGTGCTCCCCGCGTGGATCACGCAGCACCACCCAGTGTTCCTCGGGTGGCTCTCTCGGTACGTATCGGAGTGCCTCCTGCCAGAAGGCGAGCATTCGTTGAAAGTCGTTGCAGTCGATCACGACAGAACCGACGTACACGGCGAACCTCCATGCAGATTGCGCATTCGAGCGACACGATGACTCAGCAGGTGACGTGCAGGATGGCGTTGGTGTGTTTGGGGTTTGCCACGAGTATCTCGATGGCCTCCTCCGTCGGTACGGTCACCAGATCAACGTGACGGCGCCGGGCCTCGGCTTTGACGTCGTCCATCACCGGCAGCAGGCCGGCGGCACCGGTGCCGACCACCAGCCGGCGGCAGTTCCACGGGATCTCCTCTTCGGTCGACAGCGGTGTGTGGCCGAACGTCTCGCGGTGCCGCTTCGACAGCTCCTTGTGGCGCTTGCGCACCTTGCCGCCGGCGATGACGACGTCGTGGGCGTACGAGTGCCCGTCGATGTCCACCGACCCGAATGAGAAGTTCTCGATGCGCATCGTCAGCGTCCGCTCGACGGCGGCGGCCGTTCCGGGGAGAGGACTCTGGCCGGGATGGTGGTGACCAATAGCCCTGTTGTGGTCATGGCGCCCGATCGACCATGGGTTGTGGAATCTTGCAACAGCGCAGCGTTGTCGAGAAGGAGTGAATCATGCGCGCGGTCATTGTGTATGAGTCGCTGTTCGGGAACACCAAGATGCTCTCCGACACGATCGCGACGGCACTGCGGGCCCGGTATGAGGTCGTCGTCATCAGCGCGTCGGACGCCAGTCTCGAGTATCTCGCGCAGGCGGACCTGATCGTCCTCGGTGCTCCGACCCACGCGCATGGGATGTCGCATCCTGGCACGAGACGAGGCACCGCGAACCAGGGTGTCGCGCCGGATGTCGCGATGGCACCGGGCATGCGGGAGTTGCTTGCGAAGCTGGTCGCCACGCGCGACTGCGCCGCGGTGGCATTCGATACGCGCGTTCGCGGTCCACGCTGGGTGACCGGATCCGCGTCGCGAGGGATCGCCGAGCGGCTCCGCAGCGCAGGGTTCCATGTGCTCGTCCCGCCGGAGAGTTTCCTCGTGACCGGCACGCGCGGACCGCTGGTGGACGGTGAGGTGGAGCGTGCCGGCCGCTGGGGCGAAACGGTCGCTGAGCGAGCGAACGGCGTGCATCCCCATGCAACCGCCGCCTGAACCATCGGGGCTGCAGGCGGTACGGACACCGAGGGCGTTGCTCCCTGCTACTTGACACCCTGAACCAGGGCACGCACCGCGTCGACCACCAGCTGCACCGCGATCGCCGAGAGCAGGAGCGCGAGCACCCTCGTGAGGAAGTCGACCACCGGGGGCCGGAGCACACGCGCGAGCATCCCCGCGAGCAGCAGGATGACCGCGACCGTCACCACCACGGCGACGACCCCGAGCGCGACGCCGAGGTGGCCGCCGGTGCCCGTCTCACGGTTCGACAGCACCATCACCGCCGCGATGGCACCCGGTCCGGCGAGCAACGGCGTCGCAAGCGGCACGAGCACGATGTTGACCCTGGCGTCGACTAGTGTCGTGTGCCCCCGGAACATCTCGAGCGCCACGAGCAGCAGCAGGAGGCCGCCGGCGATCGCGAGGCTCTGAATCGAGACGTTGAGGTAACCGAGGAGCAGCCGTCCGAAGAGCGCGAAGATGCCGATGAGCACGCCGGCGATCGCGGCCGACTGGATCGCCGCCCAGCGGCGTTCCGCCGGCGTGCGGTCTGCCGTGAGCGCGACGAAAACCGGAACGGTGCCCAACGGGTCGACGATGACGAAGAGCGTCACGAACGTCTCCGTGAACGCCAGCCAGTTCATCGGCGAAAGCGTACGGCTTCCCTGGTGCGGCGCCGTGCCGTTTCCCCACCAGCCGCCGGTGGTTCAGCGTCGCCGGGTCACGTCACAACGAGGACGGGGCACGGCGCGAGCCGCACCAGGCGTCTCGAAACGCCTCCGAAGAGCAGGCCGAACAGTGAGCCACCTCGTCCTCTCCTGGTCACGATGAGATCCGCATCGCGCTTGCTGGCAAGCTCGGTGATCACGCTCGCGATCTCCCCCGACGATGCGAGCATCGCCAGCTCAGTGCGCACCCCGGCGTTGCGCAGGCTTTCCACCTGCCGTCTGACGTTCTCCTTCAGCTCCGCCTCACACGCGTGGACCGAGTGCGCGGCCATGCGGCCACGGACGAGCTCATCGACATGCGCGACCACGATTCGCGCTCCGGTGGCCCGCGCGATCGCTCGTGCGGACGCGAGCTGACCCTCTGCCGCGCTCGAGCCGTCGGACGGGACGACGATCGTGGTGACCATCCAGTTCATTGCATCTCCTCACCATCAAAAGCAGTTCACTGGTGACGAGTGTACAAGGTGTTGGCGTCACCTGTCAAGTGCCTTGGCTGGTGATGCGCCGGACAAGTCGGGGCGAAGGGGCGCGGATGTATCCTTCGGCCCGTGTGCAGGAGCGCCCGCGATCAGCGGAGCCTCCACGGCGGCGTACGCCAGTGGATCGCACGAGGCGTTCCTGAAGGGTTGACGCCATCCGGAGAGGGACTGCGGTGAGCGCCACCGACGTCGATCGCTGGCAGTTCGCCATCACCACCCTCTATCACTACATCTTCGTCCCGCTGACGCTCGGCCTCTCGGTGCTTGTCGCGGCGATGGAGACGGTGTACGTGCGCACCAAGGATCCCACCTGGCGGCGCATGACCATGTTCTGGGGGCGGATCTTCGTGATCAACGTCGCGATGGGCGTGGTGACGGGCATCGTTCAGGAATTCCAGTTCGGGATGAACTGGTCCGTCTACTCCGCGTACGTCGGCGACATCTTCGGCGCGCCCCTCGCGATGGAGGCGCTCCTCGCCTTCTTCCTCGAATCGACCTTCATCGGCGTGTGGGTGTTCGGGTGGGACCGGCTCACGCCGCGTCTCCACCTGACGGCCGCGTGGCTTGTCGCCGGCGGCACGTGGCTGTCGGCAACGTTCATCCTCGCCGCCAACGCATGGATGCAGCATCCGGTCGGCTACGTCTTCAACGCGACCACGGGCCGGGCGGAGCTGCACGACATCGGCGCGGTGCTCTCGAACCCGGTGTTTCTCGTCACGTTCCCGCACACCATCCTCGCGGCGCTGCTCACCGCAGGAGCGCTGCTGCTCGGCGTGGGGCTCTGGCATCTCGGTCGCAACCACGAGGTGGCGGTGTTCCGGCCCACGGCTCGGATCGGCGCCGTCCTCAGCATCGCCGGCGCGGCAGCCGTCGGGCTGACCGGGCATGCCCAGGCGCAGGTGATGACGAACGTGCAGCCGATGAAGATGGCCGCGGCGGAAGCGCTCTTCGACGGCGGCAACAGCGTGGGCTTCTCGCTCTTCGCCGTCGGCGACGTCGCTCACGGGAGAAACACCTTCAACATCACCGTCCCCGACATGCTCAGCGTGCTCGCCACCAACAGCCTCAACGGTCACGTCTCGGGCATCAACGACCTGCAAGCCGAGTACACGGCGAAGTACGGGCCCGGTGACTACGAGCCCAACATCGCGGTGACGTACTGGACCTTCCGGCTCATGGTCGGAGTCGCGATCCTCTCCGGACTGGTTGGATTGCTTGCCTGCATCTTCTGGCGACGCGGAACCCTCGGCCGGCAGCGATGGTTCACGCGAGTCGCGCTCGGGGCGATCGCGCTGCCATTGGTGGGGAACTTCACCGGATGGATCTTCACTGAGATGGGCCGCCAACCCTGGGTGGTATTCGGCTTGCTCAAGACCGCGAATGCCTCATCGCCGTCGGTTGATGCGATCTCCGCGTGGGTCACGCTCGTCGGATTCACCGCCCTGTACGGTGTGCTCGCGGCGGTCACCGGGCGCCTGGTGCTGCGTCATGTGCGTGACGTTCCCGGAGACGTGCACGGTGGTGGTGAGGACGACTCCGCGACAACCGTCGCGCCGGCGTACTGAGATGGAGATGCGATGACGTCGCCGTCCGGGCTGCAGATCCTCTGGTTCGGCCTCATCATCGTGCTCTGGGTCGGCTACTTCCTGCTCGAGGGCTTCGACTTCGGCGTTGCCATCCTGTCGCCGTTCATCGGCAAGGACGACGTGGAACGGCGCATGGTCCTGGGCTCCATCGCTCCGGTGTGGGACGGCAACGAGGTGTGGCTGCTCACCGCTGGGGGCGCCACGTTCGCCGCGTTCCCGCTCTGGTACGCGACGCTCTTCAGCGGGTTCTACCTCGCGTTGTTCCTCATCCTCGTCGCGCTCATCGTGCGCGGCGTCGGCTTCGAGTTTCGGCATCAGCGCGAGGACGCCAGATGGCGCAGCATGTGGGACTGGCTGCTCTTCGCCGGCAGCCTGGTACCGGCGCTCCTCTGGGGCGTCGCCTTCGCGGACATCCTGCACGGTGTGCCGATCAACGCGCATCACATCTATACCGGCACCCTGCTCGACCTCATCAACGCGTACTCCCTTCTCGGCGGAGTGACGTCCGCGGGCCTGTTCACCATGTACGGCGCGACGTTCCTCTCGCTCAAGCTCACCGGCCCGCCGGCGGAGCGCGCGCATGCGGTGGCACAACGCATGGCGCTGCCCATGACAGCGGTCGTGTTCGCATTTCTCGCGTACACGCTCGTCAACGCGATCAACGCGACCAACACCGGGGTGGTGCCGGGTCCGCTGCCGATCCTCGCCGTGGTCATGCTCGGCCTCACCCCGATCCTCATCAGCAATCGCCTCCATGGATGGGCGTTCACGTTCGTCGGTTCCTCCATCGCCCTGGTCGTGCTGACGCTGTTCCTCAACCTCTACCCTCGGGTCCTCGTATCGAGCACCAACAGCGCCTTCAGCCTCACGATCACGCAAACCTCGTCCACGCCGTACACGCTGACGGTGATGACCATCGTCGCGGCGATCTTCGTTCCCGTCGTGCTGCTGTACACCGGGTGGACGTACTGGGTGTTCCGTCAGCGCCTCACCCGCGATCAGTTCGAGCTGCCCCGGTTGCTGCAGAAGAAACCGGGCCCGGCAACCCCCAAGGAGACTTGAGCAGGTTCACGCTGCGCCTCCTCGCCGGGACGTCGGCCCGGCGCGGCGTCATCGTGTCCGCCGTCTGCGCCACCCTGCAGAGCGCCTGCGTCGTGATCGGCGCCGCAGCGCTCGCGACGGCCATCAGCGGCGTCTTCGAGCACCGTGACGACCTGGCGCGGGAGGCGGTCCCGGTCGCCCTCTTCGGCGGTGCGCTGGCGCTTCGCGCGATCCTCGTCTGGCTTGCGGAGGCGAGCGGGCATGTCGCCGCCGCAGCAGCGGTGGACGAGGTGCGCCGCGAGGGGTTGCGGCGGGCGCTGGCACCAGGTGGCGGGCGGTCGGATGTTCCGGCGGGGGAGACGACAACGCTGCTGACCAGCGGCGTCGATCTGCTCGATCACTTCTACGGCAGATACCTGCCGCAGCTCGTCACCGCATGTGCGGTTCCCGTCGTCGCGGTTGCGTACGTGCTCAGCGTCGACTGGTTGTCGGCGCTCATCCTCGTGCTCACCCTGCCGACCATCCCGCTGTTCATGGCGCTCATCGGACGCTACGCGGAGCAGCGCACGCGCCGGCGGTGGGAGACGTTCGCGCGCCTCGGCGCTCACTTCCTCGATGTCCTGCAGGGTCTGCCGACACTGCGGATCTTCGGCCGCGGTCCCGCGCAGGTGCAGCGCATCCGCGACATTTCCGAGCGGCTTCGCGCCACCACGATGTCGACGCTGCGCATCGCCTTCGTCTCCGCGTTCGCACTCGAACTGCTGTCGAGCCTCGGTGTGGCGCTGCTTGCGGTCACGATCGCCGTCCGTCTCGTGGGGGGCTCGCTCGATCTTCGCAGCGGTCTGACGGTGCTCATCCTCGCGCCCGAGGTCTACCTGCCGCTGCGTACGCTCGGCGCCGCGTATCACAGCAGCATGGAGGGTGTCGCGGCCGCTCGCCGGCTGATGGAGGCGGTGCCGCCCACGCGGTCCGGCGAGACCCTCACGCCCGTGTGGATCGCAGGGTCCGCGATCCGCCTGCAGCACGTGACCTTCACGCACGCCGGTCGCAGCGCGGGGATCCGCGATCTCAGCTTCGATGTCGGACGTGGGCGGCGCGTCGTCGTGTGCGGCCCGAGCGGAGCCGGGAAGAGCACCGTGCTCGCTCTCGTGCTCGGCCACCTGCGACCGGACACCGGCGAGGTGGCGACCGACGGCAGCGATATCGTCTGGCTGCCGCAGCACCCGCATCTGTTCGACGGCACCATCGCGGGCAACGTCACCCTCGGCGACCCGCGCTGCTCGGATGAGGCGGTCGTCGCGGCGCTCGCCGCCGCCGGCGCGACGTTCATCGAATCCCTGCCGTCAGGGCTGCGCACGCGCGTCGGCGATCGCGGCCTCACGCTCAGCGGCGGCCAGCGACAGCGCGTCGCGCTCGCGCGCGTGCTCGTGCGCGTGCGCGCCGTGCCGACTTTGCTCCTCGACGAACCCCTTGCCAACCTCGACAGCGCGCGCCGCGCCCAGGTGAGCGCCGCCATCGAACGCGCGACCCGCGGACGAACCGTGGTCATCGCGGCACACGCGATCGAGCAGTTCGGATGGGCGGATGCCGTGATCACCCTTCCGGTCGCGCGCGAGGACCCTGCGGCCCACCCCATGATCGAGGCCGTCCGATCGTGAACGCGCCGACGCGATCCCTGCTCGCGCGCGCGGTACCGAGGATTCCGCGACTCGCCTCCGGCGCGCTGCTGTCCCTGCTCACCATCGCCGCGGGTGTCGCCCTCCTCGCGGTCTCCGGATACCTCATCCAGCAGGCGAGCCTTCGGCCGCCCATCCTCTCGCTCGATGTCGCCGCGGTCGGTGTCCGCCTGTTCAGCCTGCTGCGCGCGACGGGTCGCTACTTCGAGCGACTGGCGACTCACGACGCCGTGCTCCGCCTTCTCGCGGACACCAGGGTCGAGGTCTACGAGGCGATGGAGCCGCGTACGCCCGGCGCATACGATCAGGAGCGGATCGGCGACCTCATGCGCACCGTCACCGCCGACGTCGACTCGCTGCAGGACTTCTATGCGCGGGGGCTCCTGCCGCCGGCCGTCGCGGCGATCGCCCTGCTCGCGGGTGGGTTCGCCGCGGGCCTTGCCACCGCGTCGCTCGGCGTCACGCTGTTCGTGGTCGCCCTCGCGGGCGCGCTCGCGGTGGTGCTCGGAGCGGCGCTGTCCGCGCGCGGGGCCGCGGGACGCCTCGCCGATCTCAGCGGGGCGCTGGCGGCCGACATCACCGACGCCCTGATCGGGCGGGCGGATCTGATCGGCGCCGGCGCCCTCGACCTAAGGATTGCCGAGATCGAAGCACGCAGCGGGGCAGTCCGGCGCGAGCAGGAGCGGCTCGCCTGGTCGAGAGCCGCCGCCGCCGGTCTTGTCTCCCTCACCTCGGCGGCGACTGTGCTCGCGGTGGTCATCGCCGGCATCATGGCCGTGGCAGCCGGGCTGATCCCGGCGATCACGGTCGGCATCGTTGCGATCGGCGCGATGGCGGTGGGGGAGCCGGTCGCGATGCTGCCGGCGGCGGTGGACGGCTTCCGATCCGGGAGCGCCGCGAACGGGCGGCTGGCGGCGGTCACCACCCGGCCGCTACCGGTCGCCGACCCGATCGATCCCCTGGCGCCGTCCCGCGACGGCCGCGTCGAGCTCCGCGGAGTCACGATGCGCTACGCGCCCGGGAGCCGGCCCGCGCTCGACAACGTGTCCCTCGTCCTCGAGCCCGGGCGGAGCGTCGGGATCCGCGGAGCGAGCGGCGCGGGTAAATCGAGCCTCGCGGCGGTGCTCGTTCGCTTCCGCGACTACGAGGCGGGCGAGTACCGTCTCGGCGGGATCGATGTCCACCGGCTGCGTGCCGCCGACGTGCGAGCCAGGGTCGGGCTGCTCGCCCAGGACGCGCACGTCTTCGCGACCTCAGTGCGCGAGAACGTCCGCCTCGCGCGTCCGGCCGCGTCCGACGACGAGCTGACCGAGGCCGCGCGCCGGGCGCAGCTCCTCAGCTGGATCGATTCGCTCCCGCAGGGTTGGGACACGCTGGTGGGCGAGCGGGGAGCGATGATCTCCGGAGGGCAGCGCCGGAGGCTCGCGCTGGCGCGAGCGCTCCTCGCGGACTTTCCGATCCTCGTCGTCGACGAGCCGACCGAGGCGCTCGACGCGGCCACCGCTCGCGACGTCATGGCCGACATCCGCGCCGCGACCCGAGATCGCGCGCTTCTCGTGATCAGTCACCGCGCGAGCGACATGACCGGCCTGGATGCGACCTACACGATGCGCGGCGGCCTCCTGCTTCCGGATGCCTCAGTTGCGCGAAGGCACCACGAGAACGGGGCACGGGGCGATCTCCGGCATGCGCCGGCCGACACTGCCGAACAGCAGCTCTGACAACCGGCCGTGGCTGCTGCTGCCCGTGACGATGAGGTCCGCCGAGCACCGCCTCGCGATCTCGGCGATCGACGGGGCGACGTCGCCGAACGTCGCCCGGATCCTGACCTCGGCGTCGAGGCCGGCCGCCTTGAGGTCGGCGACCTGGAGCTTGACCTTCAGCTGCAGCTGATCCTCGTTGGGGTGCACGGGCTGGCCGCCGCCGCGTCCGGCCATCAGCTCGTTGACGTGCGCGACGACGACCTTCGACCGGCCTTCTCGGGCCAGTGACCGGGCCACCTGGACGAGCCGGTCAGCGTTGTACGAGCCGTCGGAAGCAACAAGAATCGTCGTGAACATTGGTCATCACCTGTGGACACGCTCCGACCCATCCTCGGAATCTATCCGCGGCGCCGTCAACGCGGAGTCAACGGCCGGATGCGGCGAGATACGACCCGCCCCGGTCGTGGCGACCTCCGCCAGCGCGGCGGTTGGCGGCTCGGACGCCGTGACGTGGATCCCATCCGCGGCAAGCGTCACCTCGAGGCAGGCGAGGATCCGCAGTGCGCTCCGGATGCCTGTTTCCCCGATGTGCTCGTCGACGTCGGCAAGCGGCAGCTCGATGCGCGCGACGGCCTGCGAGCTCGGCTGCACCGTGGCGCCAACGCGTCGTGCCAGGTCGAGGATCTCGGTGTTCTCCCACTGCACGTAGCCGCAGAACCGCGAGATGCCGTTGCGCAGCGCGATGAGCGCGAGCGCCTCGAGGAGCACCGTCGCGATGCCCCGCCGCTGGCAGCTGTCGATGACGGTCACCGCTGCCTCGGCGCACGTCGGGTCATCGTTGAGGCGCACGTAGCGGGCGATGGCGACCCCGGGCTCGCCGGGATCGTCGATGGCAAACGCTCCGAGGGCGACGTGATTCGTGTAGTCGATCTCGGTGAGATAACGCAGCATCGACTCGCTGAGGCGCGTCGGCGGGATGAAGAAGCGGCGGACGCGAGACTCCGCTGACAGCTGCTCGAACCCTCGCACGATCCCGTCCTGGTCGGCGATCACCACGGGCCGGATGCGAATACGGCTCCCGTCGCTCACGGTGACCTCGGTGGTGCAGGCGACGATGCGCGGATCGTCGGCCGTGCGGATGCCCGGTGGCGGTGGCGGGCTCGATGACGGGCTGCTGACCCGGTCCACACATGCGCGGCGAAGCCGCTCGAGGTTCGGGGACACACGCACGGTCAGTGGCTCGGGCCCGCGGATTCTGGCAGCGCCCTCCGGCAGGAGTTCGAGATCAGCGTCGAGCCGCGTGCGCATCGTCTCGACGCTCTCAGGGTCGGTGGTCCTGCGTCCGGCAAGCATCACGGGACGGAGGACGCGGGTGAAGCCGGGGATGTCCTCTTCGCGCAACCCGAGGATCTCGTATCCCCGGCGGAGGTTGCGGAAGATCTGCTTCGCGCCGGGAAGCGTGCCGGTTCCAGCGGAGAGCTCGAGCACCGGACGGCCGTCATACGCGACGAGGTCGAACACGCACTCCAGCGCCGCGTCCTCGGACGGAGCCGAGCCGAAGCCGACGACGAACGCGTCGACGGGCGCACCTGCGCTCACCAGCGCGTCGATGCCGTACTCGTCGAGCCGGCCGCTCGCGAGGATCGGTGCGCCGCGGCAGCCGGCGTCATCGAGCAGCTCGCGCGCGGTGTGGGCCAGCGTTTCCACGTCAGGACTGCCGAGCCGGATTGCGAACGCGTCGCCGAGCCCCAGCGCCCGCGCGACCGCGATGGCCCGTTGCACGCCCACCGCGGTGTCGAATGTGTCGACGAGGAACGCCGGCCGGTCGGGGAAGTCCTCCGCAAACGACCGGAGGGCCTCGCTCTCGTCGTCGAACGCCTCGATATACGAGTGCGTCACGCTCCCGGAGAGCGAGAGGCCGAGGCGATCGGCGGCGGCCGCGTTGGAGGTGGCTGAGAACCCCGCAATCGCCGAAGCTCGGGTTGCCGCGATCGCCGCGTCCAGGCTCGGCCCCACGGGGAATCCGGCGTTGATGAGCCGGCGCCCCCTGGCCACGACGCGGCAGCGCGCCGCCCTGGTGGCGATTGCGGTCTGGAAGGTGATCTGGTTGAGCAGGAAGGTCGTGACGACCTGGGCCACCGCGATCGGCGCGGTCACCTCCAGGAGGGGCTCGCTCTCGAAAACCACGCTCCCCTCCGGGACGGCCCAGACGTCGCCGGTGAATCGCATCGCGGCCAGCGCGCGGACGTCGGCCGGGCGGAGCCCCTCCACCGTCTTCAGGAACGCGCGGTCACTCCGGCCGCTCCCCCATCCCTCGAGAAAGGCGAGGCAGTCCTCGAGCCCGCAGGCCACGAGGAAGCCGCGGTCAGGAGGCAGCCGGCGCACGCACAGGCTGAACGTGGCAGTGCCGCGCATGCCTCTCCGGAGATAGCTGGTGGCCATGCGGAGATCGGAGCAGTCGGCGAGCGATAGCGACCCCATGGCTTCAGTCTGCGAGCGCGTTCGCTGCCGCCACCAGGGTACATGGTCATCTCGGCGGCCCCCAGGGTGGTTGCCCTGGCGGCGCCCGATCGAAAGCCCGTGACCTCGGACCCACCGAACGCAGGTCCGGGTGGACCTTCGGCCCATGGAGATGATTGCGATAGCCCCTGTTCCAATCCGGTCCGCGAGGCCCAAACTCCGAGATGACGTTTTCGTGGAACATGAGGACACTCCGATGGCATGGCTTCGCTGGCAGCGGCACAAGGCGAACAAGGCTGAGGATCGAGCGATCCGGACGTACCTGGAACGTCGTGAAGCTCACCTGGCGCTGTGCGAGGTCATCGTCGATGCGCACCGGCTTGCTGAGGCGCACTGGCGTCTCGACGAAGTCCTCGAGCACACCCGTCCTGCCGCTCGGTAGGCGGCGCGCGGTGCGCCGGGTCGCGGCCTCGGTGCAGGGCGGCTACAGCAGCCAGCGGTAGCGAGGGTCGATGTACGGGCGCACCGCCCGGCCCTCGCCGGCCATGATCCAGAGGTAATAGAGGCGGTATCCCGGCGCGGCCGCGACCGGGTGGAAGCCGGAGGTGATGGCCGCCGCGTCGCCGTCGCGCACCATGCGCGCCTCCTGCGCACCGGTCTCGGTGTCGTAGCGCACCTGGACGCCGAAGCCCTCGGCGGGTTGCACCCGGTAGTAGTAGACCTCCTCGAGCCGGACCTCGTCGTCGGCCTCCCGGTCATGGCGGTGCGGCGGGAACGACGACCATGTGCCTGCCACCGGGTGGATGGTCTCGCCGACGATCAACCGCGACGCGGCGTCGTCGGGTCCGAGGATGGTGCGAACGTTGCGCTGCCAGAGGTCGCGGCCTGCCACTCCCTCCACCTGGGCTCGCGCCGCGATGATCCGCGCTTCGCCGCCCTGAAGCGCCCCCATCTCCGCGCCGGCGACCGCGATCCGGCATCCCATCGTTCCGCCGGCGACTCCGGTGAGCGATGCCGGCGCCGACGGCGGCAGGTAGACGGCATCGGCGGGCCCGTCGAAAACATCGTCACGGCCACCCGCGACCCCGAGCTCGCGTTCGCCGCTCACCACCCGCACCTTGCCCGAGAGCATCACCAGCACGCGCTCGCGCCCGGGCTCGAGGTGTACAACCTCGCCGGCGGGCACGTGCGCGAGGTCGAGCGAGATGTATGCGGTCTGCTCTCCGGCACGGATGAGCGAGGTGATGCCGGGGCCGCTGTCAGACGTCGTCATCGCCGTCTCGCGATGCCGCCGTCGGCACCGCGCGGTGCGCACATCAGACGTTGCGCGGAAAGCCGAGATCCACCGTGCTGGTGCTCGGATCCGGCCATCGGGCGGTGACCACCTTGGTTCGGGTGTAGAAGTGGATGCCGTCCGGTCCGTACATGTGCGTGTCCCCGAAGAGCGACGCCTTCCACCCTCCGAAGCTGTAGTACGCGACCGGCACGGGTATCGGGACGTTGACGCCGACCATCCCCACCTGCACGTCGAACTGGAACTGACGTGCGGCGCCCCCGTCGCGCGTGAAGATGGCGACCCCGTTGCCGTACTGGTTGTCGTTGACCAGCCGCACCGCGTCGTCGTACGTGTCGACGCGCACCACCGACAGCACGGGGCCGAAGATCTCGTCGTCGTACACCCTGGTCCCGGGATGGACGCGATCCACCAGCGATGGCGCGAGGAAGAATCCGGCGCCCTCGGGCGTGCTCGTGCGGCCGTCGACGACGACCTCGGA
>Ga0209415_10014316_pt1 | contig 12960 bp, 9 predicted proteins | sample PeaSoiSIISIP2007_FD_187696 | JGI IMG/M metagenome (GOLD analysis project Ga0209415, IMG submission 187696) | Peat soil microbial communities from Weissenstadt, Germany - SII-SIP-2007 (SPAdes) (version 2) | ecosystem: Environmental > Terrestrial > Soil > Wetlands > Peat | place: Germany...
CTCCCTCGCGCGCCAGCCGCAATGCAATTGCGCGACCTATGCCACGGGAGGCGCCGGTGACCATGGCGGTCCTGCCTTCCAGATTCATAAACGCTATAGTATCTGGTCCCCGAAGCTGCCGATGTCGCCGGAAGCCCACTCCTGATAAAGTAAACCAGAATGCGTATGCTGCTTCTACTGGCGGCGCTGCCGATTCCGGCGCTCGCGCAGTTCACACTGTACAGTTGCGGCGCGACGTTGAAGAACTATGTGGTGGGGGCCAGGCTGCCGCCCAGCGGCATCTTCGTCAAGGCGGCCGCGGGCGAGTGGCGGCACGCGGGCTACAATCATCCGTTCGTCTCGGCGCTGGATTACGATCGCGACGACCCGTCGGTGCTGTACGCCGCGGCGGGCAACGGACTGCTGCGCGTCTCGGACCGCGGCGAGCGCTGGAAGATTCTGACCGGCAGCGAGGTCACCGAACTGCTGGATGTGGCGGTGGACCCGAACGCTCCGGGCACCATCTACTTCAGCCACACCGCGGGCATTCGCGTGAGTCGGGATCGGGGCGCCACGTGGGGCGACGCCAGCTCCGGATTGCGGCGCAAATACACGGCCGCCCTTCGGGTGGACCGGCGGCGCAGCGGAGTGCTGCTGGCGGGCAACGAAGAAGGCATCTTCCGCAGCGAGGATGGCGGAAGATCGTGGCGCCTTGCCGGCGCGGCCGGTATTCAGGTGATGCATATCGAGCAGTCGCCAGACGACCCGTGTTTCTGGCTGGCCGCCACCGAGGGCAGCGGGCTGTTCGCTTCGAGGGATTGCGGCGTGACCTTCGAGAGCAATGGAAATCTTGCGGTCGGGCGGAACGTGTACGACATCAGCTTCGATCCGGCCAATGCCGATCGGGTCGCAGTGGCCGGGTGGGGAATCGGGGTGGCCGTCTCAGAGGACCGCGGCAAGACTTGGCAGCTTCGCGGCGTTGGGCTTCCCGGGGGGTTGCCGTCCGCTAGCGTCTGGAGCGTGGCTTTCGACCCGGCAAAGCCCGGACGGATGTATGCCAGCGTGCACGAAGAGGCGCTCTACGTGTCGCCGGATTACGGGCGCACGTGGGTCAAGGATGGTCTCGAAGGCAGCGCGATCTACCGCATGAAATTCGTTCCGGAGGGCGTGCGATGAGGCGCTTGTTGTGGTTGTGCTGCCTGATGGCGCCGGTCGCGGGCGCGGCGACTCCGGAGTTCGAACAGCGGGCGCGCTCCGTCATCGAAGCATATGCCCATCCGAAGGACCCCAGCCAACTGGGCTACGCCAACATCGCGGCGAAGCTGCGGCTTCACGAGGATGTGGAACTCTGCTCACGGCGGCTGGAAGAGTTGCTGGCGGCCGGGCCCACGGGCGACATGTTCTGGATGTTCCCGGTGACGGCGATCGCTTACCTGGATCACGGCCAGTTGTCGGCGTCCGCCCGGGAGGCGCTGCGGCAATCGTTCCGGACGTACATGCCGTATCGCGGAGACACCGAGAATCACTGGCTGCTGTACTACACGAGCCTGTACCTGATGGCGCAATTGTGGCCGGATCAGGACGGCGGGCAGTGGTACACGGGAAAGTCGTCGGCGGAGAATCTGCGCGAAGCGGTGGGGTGGATCGAGTCGTGGGTGCGGCTCACGACCACGCGCGGGCAGGGCGAGTACGACAGCCCGCACTACATGGGCCTGTACTTTTTGTCGCTGTCGTACCTGGCGGAGTGGGCCAAGGATCCGGCGATGAAGAAGCGCGCCGCCATGATGCTGGATTACCTGATGGCCGATTATGCCGCGGAGGACCTGGACGGCATTTACGTGGGCGCGCACTCGCGGGTTTACGACCTGCCGGTGCTGGAAAAGTGGCAGAACCCGTCGACCGATTTCGGATGGGTGCTGTTCGGACAGGGCCACCCGCTCGATCCGCCCGGCGGCTACATTATTTATTACGTGCTGGCCAGCGCGTACGAGCCGCCGGAGATTCTGAAGCGCATTGCCACCGACCGGTCGCAGCCGTACACGCACTACGAACGCAAGCGGACGCGGAATCGATGGCGCTTCTTCGACGATCTGCACGGGCCGGTGTACAAGACGACTTACGTGCGGCGGGAGTACGCTGTCGGGTCGGACCAGGGCGGCACGCTGCAACCCATCCAGGAGCACTCCTGGGATGTGACGTGGAACGTTCCGGACGCGCGCGGCGTTCACAACACGCTGTTCACGGTGCATCCGTATTCGTCGCTGCGCGAGCTGGAGACGTACTTCACGTTTCCGCCGGATACCGGGATCGCGGGCGTGGTGAGCTCGAAGAAGAGCTACGATTCGCCGGACAAACTGGTGGGCGGGTCGCCCTACGAGAAGATCATGCAGGACCGCGACAGCATTATCGTGCTCTACGACATTCCGCCGGATACGCGCTTTCCGCATATCAACGGGTTCTTCTCGAAAGACCTGGCGGAGTTACGGGAGGATCCGTCGGGGTGGATCTTCGCGCGCGGCGGAGAGGCTCTCATTGCCTGCCGTCCGCTACAGCCATATGGGTGGAAGCCGATTGAGGGCGGAGGCAAGCGGCTGTTCGGTCCGTACCTTAAGAACGGAATGGTGGTGCAGGTGGCGGCGCGTTCGGAGTTCGGCGGGATGGAGGCATTCCGCAAGGCGATTCTGGCGCTGCCGCTGGAGGTGCGGTTGGAGCCGGCGCCATCGGTGAGTTTCCAATCGCTGCGGGGCGCGCGGCTGGAATTCACGTACGGGCAAATTCCGCGGGTGGATGGCGCGGCGCTGGATTACGATCGGTGGCCGCTGTTTGGGGGACCGTTCGTGGAAGCGGCGGTGGATTCGGAGGCGTTGACTTTGAAGTACGGGAAGATGCGGCGGACGCTGGATTTTCGGCGGTTGATGGTGACGGACACTCCCTGACGGTCGTGGCTCCGATCAGAGCCGCGCGCGTCAGCAAGCGGTCCCGCAAATGAAACAGGAGGTCGGGAGTATGACGAAGGGAACAGGGCGGCGGGGATTTCTGAAGACCGTCGCGTTGGGTGGTGCGGCGGTGACCGAGTCGTCCGCACAGACCGCGGCGGAGGCCGCCGCGCCGGCTGCTGCGCCGGCGACACGCGGAGTTGAAGAAGTAATCTCGTACCCGCGACGCTTCACCGGGCGCAGGCTGGCGATGATTGCGTTCCCTCTGGGCGGCGTGACGGCGGGAGCGATCTCGCTGGGCGGGCGCGGGCAGTTGCGCGATTGGGAGATCTTCAACCGCTCGGAAAAAGGGAAATCGCCGCAATACGCGTTTCCCGCGATCTGGGCGCAGGCTGGAGATGCGCCGCCCGTGGCGCGCGTGCTCGAAGCCCGGATTTTGCCGCCATTTGAAGGACACGATGGCTTGGGCGCGCAGAATGCGCCGGGGCTTGCACGGCTGGCCGGAGCGACCTTCACCGGCGAATTTCCCCTCGCCCGAATCGACTTTCGCGATTCCAAGCTTCCCGTGACCGTGAGGCTCGAAGCCTTCTCGCCCTTTGTGCCGCTGGAGCCGGACGATTCGGGGCTGCCCGTGGCCGTGCTGCGCTACCGCGTGCGCAATCCCGGTAAGAAGAGCGCCAAAGTCTCCATCGCTTTCGCGATCGACAACCCCGTGAACTTCGAAGCGCCGGCATCCAATGCTCCGGCAGCGGCTCGGGTCAACGAGTTTAAGGAGTCCGAAGGGCTGGCCGGGTTGTACATGCACAATCCCGGATTGGAAGCGACGGCGCCGCGCGCGGGCTCGTTCGCGGTGTGCGTTTTGAATCCGGGCGGCGGGCGCGTGACCCATCTCGGCGGGTGGCCGAAAGCCAGGTGGTGGACCAGTCCCCTGCTCTTCTGGGACGACTTCACGGCGGATGGCGAGCTCGGTCCGGAGACGGGGGCGCGCGACGCGGTGGGCTCGTTGTGCCTGCAGCGCGGAGTGGCGCCGGGAGCCGAAGCGGAGTTCGCGTTTCTGCTGGCGTGGCATTTTCCCAACCGGACGCCGGCCCGCATGGGGTGGTCGTCGGATCGCGGCCACGCCGACACGGTGATCGGCAATTACTACGCGCAGCGGTTCCCGGACGCTTGGGCGGCGGCGGAGTACGCGGCGCGCAAGCTCCCCGAGCTGGAAAAACGGATGCGGCAATTTCTGACCGCGATGCGCGAATCCACGCTGCCCGCGGCGGTGAAGGAAGCCGCCATGGCGAATGCGTCGACGCTCGCCTCCACCACCTGTTTCCGCACGGCCGACGGCCGGTTCTTCGGCTGGGAGGGCAGCGGCTGCTGCCACGGCAACTGCGACCACGTGTGGAATTACGAATGCACCACGCACCACCTGTTCCCCTCGTACGCGCGCTCCATGCGCGAGACCCATCTGGACCTGGCGGAGAGAATGAAGGGCGCGATGCCCATCCGCGCGAACCTCCCGCTCGGCATCCAGACCGCTGGGACCGCGGCGGCGGACGGCCAGATGGGGCAGGTGGTGAAGGCCTACTTCGACTGGCAGCTTTCGGGCGACGACGAGTGGCTGCGCAAATGGTGGCCGTCGCTGAAGAAGGCGATCGAGTTCGCCTGGGTGCCCGGCGGTTGGGACGCCGATCGCGACGGCGTTTTCGAGGGCGTGCAGCACAACACCTACGACGTGGAGTTTTACGGGCCCAACCCGATGTGCGGAATCCACTACCTGGGAGCGTTGCGCGCGGGAGAGGAGATGGCGCGCGCGGCCGGCGATCCGGACGCGGCGGCGCAGTACCGCAAGCTGTTCGAGCAGGGGCGCCAGTGGATCGATGCGAACCTGTTCAACGGCGAATACTACGTGCAGCAGATTCGCGGCGTGCCGCGCGACCGGATCGCCCCGGGCCTCATCGCGGGGATGGGCGCGGAAGACCCGACCCATCCGGATTACCAGATAGGCGATGGCTGCCTGGCCGACCAGTTGGTGGGGCAGCACCTCGCGGAGTATGCCGGGCTGGGCCCGCTGGTCAGCGAAGAGCACATCCGAAAGACCATGCAATCGATCTACCGGTACAACTACCGGCGGTCGCTGGCGGAGCACGACAGCGTGGAGCGCACCTACGCGCTGAACGAAGAAGCGGGGCTGCTGGTTTGCGACTACGGGAAGGGCAAGCGGCCGCAGGTTCCGTTCCCGTACTTCTCGGAAGTGTGGACGGGGTTCGAGTACCTGGCGGCGTCGCTGATGATGGCTTACGGGATGGTGAAGGAGGGAGTGGAGATCGTGGAGAATGCGCGCAGGCGGTATGACGGCGAGCGGCGCAATCCATGGGATGAAACGGAGTGCGGGCCGCACTACGCGCGGGCCATGTCGGCCTTCGCCACCATCTCAGCATTGAGCGGTTTCCGATATCAGGGGCCGCGCAAGCAGCTCACGGTGGCGCCGCGGATGAAGACGGGCGCGATGCAGTCGTTCTGGTCGACGGGGACGGGATGGGGCAGCTTCACGCTGGGCCCGGCGAAGTTTTCGCTTTCGGTGCTTTTCGGAAAGCTTCCGCTCGAAGTCGTGGAGCTGCCGACGGGCGCGGCGCCGAGTTCCGTCCGGGTCGGCGGCCAGGCGGTGGCGCATACCGTTCAACGCGGCCGCGTGCACTTCAATGAGCCGCTCGACCTCTTGGAAGGCCAGCAGATCGCGATTCAGCTATGAGCGTCCCGACCCTGATTTTCGTCGGTGGATTTCTCGGAGCCGGCAAGACTACGCTCATCCTGCGCGCGGCGTCCCTTCTGCGCGACAAGGGCACGCGGGTCGCGGTGATCACCAATGACCAGGACCGATCCCTGGTGGATTCGCGGCTGGCCGAGGCGCAGAACGTTGAGACGCGCGAAGTGGCCGGGGGATGCTTCTGCTGCCGCTTCTCGGACCTCATAGCGGCGGCGGACGCTCTCGCGGCGTACCAGCCGGCGGTCATTTTCGCCGAGCCGGTGGGGAGCTGCGTCGACCTTTCGGCGACCATCCTGCAACCGTTGAAGGCATCCTTTCGCGACCGGTACCGCCTGGCGCCTTTGACCGTTCTAATCGATCCGGAGATGGCGGCCCGCGTGTACGCCGATCGCGCCGATCCGGACGTGAGCTTCCTCTATCGCCACCAGGTTGCCGAAGCCGACCTGACCTGCGCGTCGAAGATCGACCGCTATCCCGGCTGCCGGGAACTGCCCGTGCCGATCGACTTCCAGGTGAGTGCGCTCACCGGACTGGGGGTCGGCGATTGGCTGGCCGAGGTAATGGACTCCAGCCGTGTGGTGGGAGCGCACCTGCTGGACGTCGACTACCAGCGATATGCCGCGGCGGAAGCCTCGCTCGGCTGGTTGAATCTGCATGCGGACGTGGAACTGGCGGAGCCGCTGAGTCCCGCGATGCTGGTGGGGCCGCTGCTCGAGGAACTGGACCGTATGCTGACGGAGGCCGGAGTGCAGATCGCCCACCTGAAGATCTTCGACCAGGCGGCGTCGGGCTACGTGAAGGCCAGCGTGTGCGCCAATGGCGAGGAGCCATCGCCGATGGGCGACTTGGCCGCGTCGCCGGAGCGGCGTCACGAACTGGTCATCAATCTGCGGGCAATCGGGGAGCCGGAGCTGCTGCTGGCACTGGTACGGCAGGCGTCAGGCGCGATTTCGGGATCGATCCGCGAGCGGCACGCGAGGTGTTTCCGTCCCGCGGCACCGCAGCCGGAACATCATCCTTCGAAGAACACGGTGTCCTTCTCCAGGACATGACCGCTGATGAAGTCGCCGACCTCTTCGTCGATGGCCTGCTCGTTTGCAGTGGCTTCCGGCGGCGCCGGCTCGAGCTGGGGGGCCGGGTTGGAGTTGTCTTCCATGCCTCAAATACTATCACCGCAGCCGCCCGGTAACGCCGGCGGTCTTGCCGCCGGCCGGCCCCTACCGCAGCCGCAGACTGTTCGTCACCACCGTCAGGCTGGAGAGCGCCATCGCGGCCGAGGCGAGCATGGGGGACAGCAGTCCCAACGCGGCGATGGGAATCCCCAGCGTGTTGTAGGCGAATGCCCAGAAGAGATTCTGGCGAATGATCCGCATGGTGCGGCGCGACAGCTCGATGGCGTCCGCCACTCCGAGCAGGCTGTCGCGCATGAGCGTGATGTCGCCGGCTTCCATGGCCACGCTGGTGCCCGAACCCATGGCGATGCCCAGATCGGCCTGCGCCAGCGCGGGGGCATCGTTGACGCCATCGCCGGCCATGGCTACGCGTTTGCCGGCGGCTTGCAGTTGGCGGATTTGGGCTACCTTCTGGTCGGGCAGAACCTCGGCGAGCACGTGATCGATACCGGCTTCCTTGGCGACGGCTTCGGCAGTCGCGCGGTTGTCGCCGGTGATCATCCAGACCTCCAGCCCCATGGCCCGCAGACGGCGGACCGCTTCGGCAGCTTCCGGCTTGATGGTATCGGCGACTTCGATGGAGCCCGCGAATGCGCCATCAACCGTAATAGTTACGCCAGGGCGGGCGACGACTACTTCGCGGCCGGCGACCAGCGCGCGGACGCCGTGGCCGGGCATGGCGGCGAAGCCGGTGCTGTCGGGCAAGGTGTGGCCCTTCGCTACGGCCGCTTCCACTACCGCTTTGCCCAGCGGGTGCTCGGAGTATCGCTCGGCGGCAGCCGCGAGGCGCAGCAGTTCGTCCGCAGTGTATCCCGCCGACGGCGTCACGCGAACTACCCGCGGTTTGCCGTGGGTGATGGTGCCGGTTTTGTCGAGCACGATCACGCCGATTTTATGGGCCATTTCCAGAGCTTCGCCGCCCTTGATGAAAATGCCGCGCTCGGCGCCGCGGCCCGTCCCCACCATGATGGCGATGGGGGTGGCCAGGCCAAGCGCGCACGGGCAAGCGATGATCAGCACCGCCACGGCATCGATCATGGCGGTGGCGAATGGCGCAAAGAAGAGCCAGACCGCGAAGGTGATCAGCGCCGCGACCAGCACGCCGGCGGTGAACCAGCCGCTCACCACGTCGGCCAGCCGGGCCACGGGAGCGCGCGAGCCCTGCGCCTGCTTCACCATCTCGACCATCTGCTGCAAGACGGTGCCGCGGCCCACCTTCCTCGCTTCGTAGCGGAAACTGCCCGAGCGGTTGATGGTGCCGGCGAAGACCGCGGCGCCGGGCTGTTTGTCCACGGGCATGCTTTCGCCGGTGAGCAGGGACTCGTCCACGGCGGATTCGCCTTCGATCACCGCGCCATCCACGGCGATCCGCTCGCCGGGCCGTACCACCAGCACGTCGCCAGGACGGACGTCTTCCACCGGAGTTTCGGTTTCCACGCCGTTGCGGATCACGCGCGCAACGGGAGGCTGCAAGTCCATCAGGCGGCGGATGGCCTCGGAGGCGCGGCCGCGCGCGCGGGCCTCGAGCGTGCGGCCCAGCAGGATCAGCGCGATGATGACGGCGGCGGCTTCGTAGTACACCTCGTGGATGGCGCGCAGGGTGGCGTAGAGCGAGTACAGAAAAGCGGCGCCGGTGCCCAGGGCGATGAGCGTATTCATGTTGGCGGAGCGGTGGCGCAGCGCGCTCCAGGCGCCCGAGTAGAATGGCGCGCCGGAGTAGAAGATCGCCGGCAGTGTTAGCGCCAGTTGCATCCACGGCGCGCGGTGCGTCATTCCCAGGAACATCACCGGCGCCGCACAGAAGATGGCGACCAGCAGGCGCCGGCGGTACAGGGGCTCGGCGGCATCGGGCTGAGCGGCGGCGCGGGGCACACCATAGCCAAGATCCTCGATGGCCCCGATGAAGTCGCCCACCTTCACGCGCGTACGGTCATACTCCACGGTGGCGGTGGAGGTGGCAAAGTTCACGCTGGCGCGCTCCACGCCGGGAGTCTTGCCGAGCTTGCGTTCGATGGCGCGGGCACAAGCGGCGCAAGTCATGCCGGAGACCGGAAGATCGACCCGTTCAGGAGCGGTGGTGTTCATACCGTGGCGCAGGCACTCCTGCCTGCCGGGTCGAGACTCGTCTCGACCCCCTCTTCGTGCGTCCACGCAGGCTCCGGCATGAGTGCCGGCGCGGCAGGCACGAGTGCCGGCGCCACCTTCGCTTTTCTCATGCCGGTACTTCGTATCCGAGATCGCGGACGGCTTCCGCCAGCGCCTCGGGTTTCACCCGCTCCACGTCGTATTCCACGGTGGCGCTGGCCCCCTGGAGATTGACGGACGCTTTGCTCACGCCGGGTGTGGAGGCCAACGCGCGCTCTACGGTACGAGCGCAATTTCCGCAGGTCATGCCGCGGACGGGAAGATGCAGAGTCTGGGTCGCCATACTTATATGATGCGCCCGTGCGCCATACTGTCACAGGAGGAATTGTGATTTTTGGCGATCTGGCGCTGGCCAGGCGGATCGAGGCGGCCGACGCGGAAAACGCGCGCGGATGCAGCGCCCCACCCGGCGGCCCGGTGCTGGAGGTGGCGGGAGGCTGCGCCATATTCGCGGGCGTGGATTCGCCGTTGACCCAGGCGGTGGGGCTCGGCCTGAACGGGCCGGTGAGCGAGCAGGAGATCGGAGCACTCGAGGCGTTCTTTCGCAGCCGCGGGGCGCGCGTGTCGGTGGATCTCTGCCCGCTGGCAGACCCCGGACTGCTGGCGGCCCTGGCGGAGCGCGGTTACGGCGCCACTGAGTTCAATAATGTCCTGGTGAAGCGGTTGGGCGGGACGGAGATCGTGCTGACGCCGCGCGTGCGCCGCGCCGTGCCTGGCGAGCGGGACCTGTGGTCCCACACGGTCGGCACGGGCTTCTTCGAACAACGGGAACTGACTACCGAGGAGATGGACGTCGGGCGTGCGATCTTCGCCATGCCGGGGGCCATGTGCTATCTGGCGATGTCCGAGAGCGGGGAACCGGCGGGGGGCGGGGCGCTGGCGATCCGGGAGGGTCTCGCGACGCTTTTTGCCGACAGCACCGTAGCGCCCTTCCGGCGGGGCGGGTTGCATCGCGAGATCATTGCGGCGCGGCTCAACGAGGCCGTGGCGCGGGACTGCGATCTGGCAACGGCCACCACGCTGCCCGGCAGCGGATCGCAGCGGAACTACGAGCGCCTCGGCTTTCAGGTGGTGTATACCAGGATCACGCTCGTAGGATAACTTTTTGAGATATCCAGGTCTGGTTCGCTACTAGAGACTTGTGGACGGTTTGGAGATAGGGCATGAGATGGCTGGATCATTCGATTTTGACGTGCCTGGCGCCGCTGGCCATCTGGATCCTGGTGAGCGGCCTGGACGACCTGTTTATCGGCCTGGTCTACCTGCTAAAGGGTCGAAAGCGGTTCGACTGGCCGACGGAGCAGGAACTGGACCGCGCCCCCGAGCGGCGGATCGCGATTCTCGTGCCCCTGTGGAAAGAGCACCGCGTCATCGGCCAGATGCTGGAGCGTAACCTCTCCGCCATCCGGTATGGAAACTACGATGTTTTCGTGGGCGTGTATCCCAATGACGAGGCGACGGTGCGATCCGTCACGGACGCGGCCAGCCGCTACCCGCGCGTGCACCTCGCCTTGTGCCCGCACGATGGGCCCACCTCCAAAGGCGACTGCCTGAATTGGATCTACCGGCGGATGGAGATGCACGAGATCCGGCACGAAGTCCGATTCGAAGTGGTCGTCACACACGATGCCGAAGACCTGATCCATGGGGAGGCGCTGCGCCACATCAACTGGTACTCGCCGGCGTACGACATGGTGCAGGTCCCGGTGCTGCCGCTGCCCACGGGGCTCGGCGAATTCACCCACGGGCTCTACTGCGACGAATTCGCGGAGTACCAGTCCAAAGACATACCCGTGCGGCAGCACCTGGGCGGATTCCTTCCATCCAACGGGGTGGGCACGGGCTTCGGCCGGATTGCGCTGGAGCGCCTGGCACACACGCGCCATGGCCGCATTTTCGATCCCGAATGCCTCACCGAGGATTACGAGAACGGATTCCAGTTGCACGCCCTGGGCTCGACCCAGATCTTCGTGCCCCTGCGCTTCCAGGCGGCCGACCGCATGGCCACGCGCGAATACTTTCCGCGCGATCTCCGCGGGGCCATCCGGCAGCGCAGCCGGTGGGTCGCAGGCATCGCGCTGCAGGGGTGGCAGCGTCACGGGTGGCGCGTTCCCTGGCGCCAGGTCTACTGGTTCTGGCGCGACCGCAAGGGACTGGTGGGCAATCTGCTTACGCCGTTCGCAAATGGGGTCTTCGTCTACGGCGCAGCCCGCTACCTGCTGGCTGCGAAAGGCGGCGGGGCGTGGCACTTCGGCGATCATGTCCCGCATTGGCTGCCCCGCGCCTACTACGCGACGCTCTGGATTTCGATTGCTCAGGCAGCCATCCGAATCCGGTGCAGCGCGCGAATCTACGGATGGCGGTTCGCCGCGGCCGGACCGCTGCGCATCATTTGGGGGAACCTGGTGAACAGCGCGGCGACGGTGGCCGCGTTGTGGCAGTTCCTGGGAGCGCGTCTCAAGAACCGCGCCCTGGCGTGGCTGAAGACGGACCACGTCTATCCCGCATCGGTTACGGCGGAACACGGAAGGCCCCGCTTGGGCGAGGTGCTGGTGAGGATGCGGTGCGTTTCCATGAGCGAAGTGGAAGACGCGTTGGAGTCGCGCCCGGCCGGCCTGCGCATCGGGGAGCACCTGGTCCGCTCGCGAAAACTCTCCGAAGAGCATCTCTACCAGGCATTGAGCTCCCAGGCCGGCATTCCGCTGGGTGTGCCGCTCAGGAGTGAGTTGCACCGTTCGGCGACCCGCGTCCTCCCCGCCGAAACGGCTCGCCGGTGGAGGGTGATGCCATATCGCGTGGCGGTGGGACAACTCCACGTGCTGACCCCCGACTTGCCCTCCGAGGAAATGACTCGAGAGCTGGCCGGCCTCTCGGGTCTGGAGATCCGCTTCCGCCTGGTGCGGCCCGGTGAGTTCGACGCACTGGCACGGGAGTATCTGCCGCCCCCCAGGGTGCCTGCGGCGTCATAGGGGGGATGTGCTGAGAGGGGGCTGGTCAGGAGGATGTGTTCTTTTGAGCGAGCATAATCGCAAGTCTCCCGACCGCGGCCTATCATCATAGCGTACGTGGTTGGCGGGCGTGCTTGCATCCGCGTCACCACCGCCCCGCCCACCCCGGAGCCGCCTGCGGATCGGGCGTCAGGCCCCGCAGATCTTCCGTCCACACCCGCTCCAGCGTCGTACCCTCGCAGCGGAAGATTTCCAGCTTGCCGTCTCGCGTCGCCATCAGGAGACGGCCCTGATGATCCCAGTCCGCCCAGACTGCATCGGGCAGCGGCGTGACATCGTCCGGACCGTCTTGTAAGAAATATTCCAGTTGCACCCCTTCCATCCCCGGCCGCCGGAAATCGACTCCCCGGTGGATGAGACCGAGCTTCACCCCGGCGCCTCCAGGTCGTTCGCGCCGGAGAGCCAGACCCGGCGCGGCCGGCACGTCCTCCGTTGCCATCTCCCAACCCCGCTTCAGCTCGTTCCAGACGTCTCGCTGCGGCCAATCGGTGCCCATCGGCCCAATCGACACTGAGCCTGCCGGATAACAGCCGGGCTGAAAGGGTTCGTACATACACGCGCGGATCTCCAGGTCTCCCGATTCCGAGAACCGGCAACCCCACGTCCAGGTTCCGAGCGTCTCCCACATCGCCAATGCCTCCAGCCACGGCGGCCGTGAGACCGCAAAGTGGCCGAAACCTTTCTTCAACGCGAAGTAGCCGAACAGCCGGCCATCCGGAGAGATATCGCCGCGCCGCGGGTACAGCGTCCCGTGGAACCACGCCCCTGGCGTAATCGTCAGCCGATCGAGATCCCAGCGCAACAGGTGCCACCAGTCACTCGGCCCGCGCCGTAGTACCAAGGCCACGGGGGCCCTGGCCGCCGCCAGGACATAGAGGCGGCAAGCAGTTAGCGCTCGTCGCGAAATAACCGTGCCAACCGCTCCCTTACGGTCGCGGCTCCGATGCGCTCTCAGAGCCGCGACC
>Ga0209415_10014317_pt1 | contig 12960 bp, 19 predicted proteins | sample PeaSoiSIISIP2007_FD_187696 | JGI IMG/M metagenome (GOLD analysis project Ga0209415, IMG submission 187696) | Peat soil microbial communities from Weissenstadt, Germany - SII-SIP-2007 (SPAdes) (version 2) | ecosystem: Environmental > Terrestrial > Soil > Wetlands > Peat | place: Germany...
CAGCGACCGCCCCGTCTCCCGCAGCAGCGCGGACACGAACAGCCCGCCGCTCATCCCGATCCGCCGGTGGATCCGCCGCACCGTCGCTCTGTCGCGAGCGGTCGGATGGCATCGGGTCCAGTCGCCGTGACCAGGCAGTCAGTCGGGATCAGTCGGAATCAGTCGGAGCTAATCGCGTGCGATTGGCTCTCAGTTAGGCACCCGAAGGCACCCGGCCGCTCGACCCCATTACACAGCGGCCCCGCCGGAGCGACTCAACCGCCCGGCGGGGCCTGACGGACACAGGAGGTCCGCTATGGCAACTATCCCAGCCCAGCCCTACGACGTGTACGCGAAGCTCGAGGACCCCATGGGCGTGCTCAGCATCGCGCTCGGCCAGTGGGAGGACCGCGACGACACCAGGGCACAGCCGGAGGTGCGCCGGGCCGCGAACAAGGCCATGGACGCCATAGACGGCATGCTGCGCGACCTGTATGCGATGCGGTCGCGACTGACCGGCGAGATCCGCCAGGCCGACGACGCAAGCGCGGCGCGAGCCGACGCGCTGCTCGCCGAGTGCAGGGACCGCCGCGGCGGTGCGGCGTGATCGCCTGGCTCAGGACCCATTGGTCCAAGGTGGTTTCCGGCCTGGCGCTCGCCGCGGTGGCTGGCGTGGCCGGGGTGATCTCCTACATGCACATCTACCGGCTGACGCTGGCTTTGCACCAGCCCGTCATGGTGGCCCGGCTGATGCCGATCGCCGTTGACGGCCTGGTCGTGGTCGGCTCGGTGGTGCTGCTGCAGTCGGCTCCCGGTCAGCGCTGGCTCGGCTGGGTGGGAGTCGGCCCAGGCGTGGCTATCAGCCTGTTCGCCAACGTCGAGTCAGGTATCGGGTACGGCCCGCTCGCCGCGGCGTGGGCTGGTATCCCGGCCGTAGCGTTCGCGCTCGCCACGTTCATGTTGGAGCGCTGGCTGAAAGCTCAGGTCGCACCCGGGGCCGTACCCGATGTACCCGCAGAGCTGAACGGCCACGCTCACCAGGCGGCCGGGCTGTTCGCCGCCGACCTCGAGGCCGGGCGCGTGCCCGGCATCCGCGCTATCCGCTCCGGGCTGCACGTCGGCCAGGAGCGCGCCGCTCAGGTGCAGGCGTACCTGCGCGGGCTGATCAGTACCCCGTAAGCACCCGGCCCGGGTGCATTCGCCTGGACAGCAGGCACCCGGGCCGGGGTTCCCCACCGAAATGGAGACATCCACCATGCCAGAACCGATCGCAGCAGGGGAAGGCCGCGGCAGGACCCGCGGCGAGCTGGTGCCGTTCCCCGGCGTACCCGCGCCGGATACCGGCGTACTCGAAGGCGAGGTCGTCGGCGCCGGGCCGCGGCCGTCCGCGCCCGCCCGGGTCGTGCAGATCGCCCGCGTCGTCGTGCAGCACGAGCACACCCGGCGGGCCGGGCGTCACCTCGGGTACATCCCGCTCGGCGCCGCCGTCGTAGCGAAACGCCTCTGGGATTCGCGGACGACGGCCCGTTACGAACGGTGGATGCGCCGGGCCGAGACCTCGGGTGACCAGGCGTCCGCGCTGGAGTGGGAGAAGCGGCTGGCCGACTTCCGCAAGGACCGCCACGCGCGCCGGGTCGACCTGGTCCGGGTGCCCGTCATGTTCGTGATGGGCCTGCCGAAGCTGCTTTTCGGCCTGGTCATGGTCCTGGCCTTTATCGGCTGCCTGCTCGCCGCCGCCGAGCGGAACATCGCCGAGGTGGCCGTGCCGTTCACGACGGCCGCGCACGTCGTCGAGGTGGTCATCATCGTGTTCTCCGTCGCGTGGGGCCCGTTCGTGCTGGCCGCGCCCTGGGTCGCCGTAGGCGCCCTGTGGTGGACCGGCCGGGGCTACGCCCGCGCGGCCGGCTGGACGACGGCGGGCAAGACCGCCGAGCAGGACGGCGGCATCATCGTGACCGCCGACACGATCGTCCTGGCCCTGCAGCACCTGCGGATACCGGAGCTCAAGAAGGCCGCGCGAGAGGGATGGAAGCCGAGTTTCCACACGCTGCCGGTGCGGGACGGCCGGGGCTACTCCGCGGTGTTCAGCCTGCCGCTCGGCGTCACGGCGGAGATGATCGCCGATCAGCGCACGGTGCTGGCCCGCAACGTACACCGCGCCGAGGTCGAGGTGTGGCCGTCGGACGCAGAGAAGGCCGGTGCGGGCCCGGCGGGCACGGTGGCCGTGTGGATCGCCGACAGCGGCGTGCTGTCCAAGGCCGCGCCCGAGTACCCGCTGATGCACGAGGGCACGGCCGACGTGTTCCGCGGCGTGCCGGGCGGCATCAGCCCGCGCGGCGACGGGCTGGACATCCCGATCGTCGGCAACAACTTCGTGGTGGGCGGGCAGATGGGCCAGGGCAAGAGCAACGCGTGCCGCGTGGTCATGCTCGGCTGCGCGCTCGACCCGCTGGCCGAGCTGGACGTGTTCGTGTTCGCCAACAACGGGGATTTCGACGCCTTCCGCCCGAGGCTGGCGCGGTACTTCAAGGGCACCGAGGATGACGTCGTGGCCGCCGCGGTGGACCGGCTGCACGAGCTGTACGCGGAGGTCGCGCGGCGCGAGCAGCGTCTCGCCGACCTCGGCGCCAAGAAGCTGACCCGGGGCCTGGCCGAGCAGCACGCGGACATGCGCCCGATCGTGGCGCTGTTCAGCGAGTGCCACGAACTGTTCGGCCACAAAGAGCACGGCGAGATGGCCTCGGAACTGTCGGTGAAGACCGCCAAGCGGGCCCGCAAGACCGGGATAACGCTGCTGTTCGATACTCAGTCCAGCCGCGCGGCCGCGATTCCCCCGGCGCTGGTCGAGCTGGTCAGCGTCAACGCGTGTTTCTACGTCAAGACGTGGCGCTCCAATGACGGCTTCCTCGGCGACGGCTCGTTCGCCGCGGGCATCCGCGCGACCGAGCTGCGTCCTGGCCGCGACCGCGGCACGTCGCTGATCACGGGCGTGAGCGAAGCGCAATTCGAGCTGCTGCGCTGGTATTTCGTCGAGGTCGACGACGACACCGGGTTCGACGCCGCGGCCGACCCGATCGCCCGCGCGGTCGCGCGGATGGCGCCGGGCGTGGCCAGCGGCAGCGTGCGGCAGGCCGTCCGGTCGCGCGACCTGCTCGACGACCTCGGCACGGTGCTGAACCACGAGCGGATCAAGCTCCGCGACGCCGCGGGGCTGCTGCGCACCGCGGCCCCGTCGTGGGCGCCTTACCAGCGGATGACGGCTACGCAGCTGCGCGACGCGCTGAACGCCGAGGGCGTCAAGACGGTCAATTCCAGCGGCACGCCGTACCTGGATCCTGCCGATTTGCGCGCCGTCCTCGACCGCCGGGCGGGCAGTGACGATGAGTGATCGCCGCTGTGAGTTTCCGCTACGGCCAGTGGCTTTTCCCACGGGCGCCCCCGGCGGCATCACATGGCGCTGACCTGCGGAAGTGACTTTTGCGCGTCCGTTTCGAGCGGTTTGGCTGTGAGTTTCGGGCGGCCCCGGAAGTCCCCAGGAGGGTAATCGTGCATGGTACTTGGAAAGTCACTGGCTACGGCCTGCTCGGCTCGCTGGCGTCGCTCGGGTTCATCGCGGCCGGGGCTGCGGCCGGGTTCGAGGCTGCGGTGTGGCTGCTTGCGCGCATCGTCTGGGTTCTCGGCACGCTGGCCGTCGTCGTCGCCCTGGCCGCCGCCGTCATCGTGACGCTGTTCCGGCTGGCCGATCGCCGCGACGCGCGCCGCATGGAGGTGTGGAGGATGCAGCGCGCGGACGCGGCGCAGCCCATCCCGAGCGCGCCGCCGCCCGAGCTGGGCGCCGCGCAGACGTGCTCGTGCGGCGCGCGGCCGGATCTCGCGCAGCCTGCCGGGCGCGCCGCGCTCGGTTTCCGCGACCTGCATATCCACCTCCACGGCACGGCCGACGAGGGGCAGGCCGAGGTGATCAGGCGAGCACTCGGCTCGAGCTAGGCCCTCGGGAACCTTCAGGCTCGGCCGTCACCCGTAATCCGCCGCGCCGCACAGCGCGTCTTAAAACTCACTAATACCTTTCGCCCATAATTCTCGCAGAAGGACCTTTCATGACCACTTCCACCAAGCTGGCGTGCGCCCTGGCGGTCGCCGCGGTTGCCTCCGCGGCGGTCACGGCGGTGATGACGACGCGGGCCACCCGGACCAGCCTCGCCCTGGCGCGCCACGCCATCAGCCGCCCGTATGACGCCGACCTGCTCGCCGGTCTGGTCGTCGACGCGCTCGCCGAGGCCGTCCGGCCCGGCCGCCAGCGCCCGCGCGGCCGCCGGCGCCCGCCGGACGGCCAGCGCCCCGCGCTGGTCCTGGTGCGGGGACCAGGCGGCTACGTCTGACCGGCTCTTATCAGGACACGGCCCGCCGCCTCCGAGCGAGGAGCGGCGGGCCGTGTCGACGTCCGCGGCGGCTAGCGCCGCTCAGCGGGCGGGATGACGTAGGATCCGCGGCCCGGCACCGTGCGGATGGCGCCCTGGTCGCGCAGCCATGCGATAGCGCGCCTCGCCGTGGTCCGCGCCACCCCGAACATGTCCACTAGTTCCTTTTCCGAGGGGACCGGCTGGCCGGGCTGCAGGTCCCCGGACTCGATGCGCGCGAGTATCCACGCCGCGATCTGCCGGTGCGGCGGCAGCTCGGCGCGGTAGTCGATCTCGGGCGCGTCCATGATGATCAAGGTAGCTGGCCAGCACCGATGCGCTCTCTAGAGCTACGTGGCTGTACGTGCCGCTACGGTGCGCGTAGTGTTCGGAGGACACGCAAAGCGGGCCAGGCCGGTGCTTGCACACCAAACCTGGCCCTGACCGACCCCGGGAGGCCGGCTATGCAGAATCATCCCACCGAAGGCCACGGCGCCTACTTCGACGCGATGCACGACCTCGACGAGGCGACCGACAGGGCGCTGGCCGCGGTGCGGGCCGGGGAGGACGCCGGCCGGATCACCGCGGCGCAGGCCGCGGCCGAGCGCGTCGGCCTGCTGGAAAGTCACCTTGCCGAGTGCCGGCGGCTCCGCCGCGAGCTGCTCGGCGGATCGTGAGGCCCGCCATGCGCCCGGTGCCCGGCGGGCCGGACCAGGTGCCCCGCCTGCTGCGGTTCCGCGAGCAGCACCCGGACGTGACCATCACCCTCGACGGCTTCTGGCGGGCCGTGATTCCCGCGGAGAACGGGGAGACCGTCATATGCCGGTACGAGCTGGGCGCCCTGCTCGATAAGCTCGCCGAGGTGCTCGGCGCGGCTTCCTTACGTCGGGTCCTCGGCCCGTGTCTTCCTGTCAGCTAAGGGCCGTGACGGTCGTAAAAATCCACGAACCGCCGACCTTCGCGCCGAACCCCTGCACCTTATGGTTGAGCATCACCGGAGGCGTCGAGGTCACCGCAGATAGCTGATGGCCCGCGGTGATCGCGCCGCCGCCCCCGATGGACCAACTCCACTCCTGCCAGGTGAAGTTCGCCGCGCTGCTCCCGAACGCCGACACGCAGGTGATCGCACCGCCCGACTGAATCGGGTAGCCCGAGCTGGCCTGCTGATACCACGCGTTCGCCGTGCCGTCATCGGTCAGCGCGGTGTCCGCGATCGCCGCCGGGGCCGTGCCCGCGCCGACGCCGACGATCGCGTTGGCGTTGCTGAACGCGTTCGCGCCGCCGCCGGTGATCAGGTTCGTGAGCTGGCCGAGGCCGACGGTCACCAGCAGGTTGCCCTCAGCCTCGGCGGTGCCGTCCTCCGGCGCGCGGAACAGCGCACGGAAGACGCCGGCGCCGGGCTCGGCCAGCCCGGACACGCGCACGGCGTGTGCGGTCTGGTCCGGCGAGTACTTATCGACCCTGGCCCACGCCGCCCAGTGGATCTCCTCGGTCCCCCGCACGGCCAGCACGTCAGGCATAGCCGGTGCCCTTGGCCACGTCGTTCATGAGCCCCCCCTCGCTCACCGGAACTGCTCCCGGCCGCCGCCGCGGCCGCGCTGACCGCGGCGGCGGCCTCTGCATGCCCCGGCTGACGGTGGACATCATCCGGGGCAGCACGCCGGGCAGCACCCCGCAGCGACCGCCCGGCGCCACGCTCACCAGACCTCGGTGCGTCCGGGCAGCAGGGCCCGCAGCGCTGCCTTACGTGGCGACCGCGGCGGCGTCCCGGCTCGGCGCCGGGCCGCGAGGCTGGCCAGGCTGGCAGCCTGGCCACGGCGCCGCTTGTGCTCGTCGTAGAGGGCCTGCACGCGCTCGGCCCACTTCACCAGGTCGGCCGCGTTCCCGGTCACGAGGACTCACCGCCCATCCGGGGCATGAACTCCGCCAGCTTGCCGTCGATGAGCGGCTGCATCTGCGTTCGCATCCGCAGCCGGGTCCGGCGGAACGTGTGGTAGCCCTTAAATGGCGTCGACTGGTTGCGCCGCGACGTGCCTTCCAGCCAGGGCCAGCTGTACCGGCCTTCGCTGATTCCGCCCGAAATGGTGTACGTGCTGCCGCTCCCGGCTACCTCCACGCCCCCGGCCGCCGCGCCCGTGTCGCTGCCGGACCTGGTCATGCGGTCGGTGTCCAGCTTGATCCAGTCGCCGCCGACCTCCGCGATTTCCTTCGCCAGGCTCGCGGTGAACTGGGCCGCGGCCTCGGCCGCGGTGCCGTCGAAAATCGGACCAGATAGGACAATTTTCGTCGTCGCCATGTCATCCCTTCCCTGCTCGCGGCTTCCCCGCGGCCAGCGCGTACGCAGCGGCGGCCAGGACCGCCGCCACGAATCCCGTGTCGGCCATCGTCCGGAGCGCCTCGTGGGCGTGCTGGGCCGTGGTCCGCACCAGCTCGCGCTGTGCCAGCTGGCCGCGCACGAACTCCGCGGGCAGGCCAGTCCTGGCGGCTACCTCGGCCACGAGCGCGGTCTGCGCCGCCTCCCAGCCTCCATCGCGGCCAGCTCGTGCCGCGCCCGGCCGCACGGCCTCGAGCTGCGCCAGCTGGCGGTGCAGGAACGCGTCGACCTCGGTCGCGGTCATGGCGGCCATCAGTCGTCGTCCGGGCGCTGTTCGGCCAGGCGCAACTTGGCCCAGGCGCTGAGCACTGCCGCCAAGACCGCCTCGGCCGGGGCGAAGTTGCCCCGCCGCCAGCTCACCAGCAGCGAGTAGACGAGGTACTGCTGCAGCGGGGTCAGGCCGCGCGCCTGCTTCACCGTCGACGCCGCGGCGTCCCGGCCCTCTCGCATCGCCTCGATGATCGCGACCGCGACCTGCGACCCCGGGTCGCCTGGCCAGGTCCGCTCCAGCAGGCGGTCGTCGAGGAACTCTCCCAGCGTCTTGGCGGGGTTGAACTGCGGCGCGTGCCAGTCGTTGAACACCCGCGGCGGGTCACGGCCCTCCAGCAGCGCCGTCGCGAGGGCCTTCCGCGCGTCGACCGGCTCCCACCGCCGCGCCTGCATGCGGTCCACCGCCGCCCGCCGCAGCTGCGCTATGTCGGTGTCCATGACCGCCCCCTTCACTGGAGCACCACCAGGGGTGAAACGCTCTGCGAGGCCTTGGTCGTGTACGGCGACCGCGGCCAGAAACGCCCGTCTACACGGTGGCGGATTCTTATATTGCTCGTGTCGCTGGTGAACCCGGCGCCCTTGCTGCTGACCTCGACTGTCATTTCTCCGCGATCGGCGACCAGGTACAGGTCCAATTCGCAGAGCATTACGTCGGCGGGAGATCCTGTGGCATTTTGATGATCGTTCGGGAAAGCAGGGATGCCGAGCAGCGTCCAGTAGCCCAGCGTCGGGTTGTAGACGAGCCATTCCGAGGGCGGCACGATTCCCGCCGCCGAGCCGCCGGTCGGATTGAGGTAGAGCTCCAGGAGCGCGCTGAAGGCGTCGGCGGACAGCAGCCAGCATGCGGCCGTCCAGCTCTCCGGGTGGAGCGCCTGGGCGAGGGCGATGATGTCAGCGTGGACCGGCGCCTCCCCGCTGTTGGCCCGGGTCACCGTGACCGCGGCCGGGGCGTTCGCCAGCGCCTCCGGCTGGCCCACGCCACTCCCCGAGGCGACAAAGAGATCGTCCTCGAAAAAAGCCAGGCCGCGCGCGATTGTCGTCGGCAGGAATACCTCAGTGAATGCGGGACTATCCGCCAGCAATTCATTGGGAACGTTCTGAATGTATGCGCCGATCTTATTCACTTCTAGGGTCGTGCGCCCGAACCGCGGATTGGTCGCTGGCCATGTGGCGCCCTCTTCTATGAGGCCGAACTTCAGGCCAGCGAGGGCCTGGCCAGCCGTGGACTGGTCGGCGTTCTCCAGGAACGGCACCGACTCCCGCAGCCCGGCTACCGGGATGCAGGTCGCCCTCGGCCGCACGATCGCGGTCGTCATCAGGGCGAGGATCCGCTGCTGCAGGCCCCAGGGCACCAAAAAGCCGCCTTCGGACGGCTGGGCCTCGCCCATCTGGTTGCGCACCGCCGAGATGGCCGAACGGGCGCCTTGCGGGTCGGACGGATCGCGGATCGCGGCGATGAAGCTCCCGAAACTGGCCGCCCACGGGAATTTGTCCAGTTTCGCGGCCTGCGGCGCCTGCGCGCGTTGTGCCTCCGTCATCCGCGCCGCCGCGCGGTCCGCGCGGTCCTGGGCCGCCAGCGCCGCTCTGTGAGCGGGCGTCCTCTCGTACCCGGGTGGCATCGACTCGGCGCCCAGCACGCGGTCCGCGCGCCGTGCGTTCGACGCGTTCGATGCGTTTCGTGATGCCCTGACCATCGCGCCCCCCGCGGTTCCGGCTGCCCCTGAGCGCCAGGACCCCGCGGTGCCTCCCACCATCCGGGCCATCGGCCCGGCAGAGCGCCAGCGCTGAGGCAAGCGTAGCGCCCGGCACTGTCAGAAACCTCCAAGACAGGCGCGGCGCGAACGGGGATTATCCGCCCGCTACCCGCCTGGCGTATGGAGGGTAGCTACAAAGCAGCGCCTAGGCGCCCGGGTACTGCCTGCGGCGCTGGCGCAGCTGGTCGAGCTGGCTGGGCCCGCGCGGGGCCTGCTGCCCCTTCGCCATCCGGGCCCGGGCCGAGGGCGTGGCGTTGAGCCGCTCCAAGGTGTCCAAGAGCAGCGGCATCAGCCACCGCGCCGCCCAGGCCGGCTCCCGGGCGGCGTCGATAATCTCGGCGTACCTCACGGCGAGCTTGGCCACCGCGGCGTCCTCGGGCTTGAGGTCCAGCGCGGCGAGAGTCCCGGCGACGGCCGGGGCGACCAGCTCGTCAGCCGACCGCAGCCTGGCCGCGTCCGGGTCGGCCTCGAGCGCGGCGCGCTGGCGTGCCCGGTATGCCCTGACGCGTTCGGTGCTGCTGGCCATGACGCGGATTTTACGGCGCCGGATGGTCCGGAGGGTGAAACCGTTACGGCAAGTGCGTTCGGAAAAATGCGAGTAGCCAGGCCGGGTGCCAAGGCGTTTCACCTGTTGCGCAATCTGGACAATTCGGAGGGAGAGAAACAGGGCGGCGGCTCTCCGCCCCTTTCCGACTTTCTGGACTCTGCGGACTTTTCCCGGTAGTCACAGGTCAGTGCATCATCATGTACCGCTCGGCGTGCCGAGGGTAGGTCTTTGCGCACCGAATCCGGCGCCGCAGCTGTGACCGTCACGCGCGGCGCGTTCGAGAACATGGCCATGACCAGCGCGATCACGCAGCGTCACGCTTGTCACGCGGGTCGGGGCCTCCAAAATTTTTTTCTTGGTGCCGGCGGCTCTCCGGCGGGTCGATCGCCGTGGAAGTCGCGCGCAAACGAGCGGCCCGACGATAAGTGCAGGTCAGGTATCTATGCGCCGGTCGGCCCGCCGATCATCGGCCACGGTGGTGCTGTCGCCGTCACCGGGCAGGTCGGCGTCGTCCTGGTGGTCGCGGTCGCCGCTCATGATCGTTCCCTCGTCTGCGATACTTCAGGTGTGAGTGGCGGCCAGCCGGTGTGACCGGCTGGCCGCACGGCTGTTGCTAGGGCTGGTCAGCCCGGTCGGCATCCCGCAGGTGCAGCGTGCCGGAGACGGTGTGCTCGCCCCGGCCGAGGTAGTGCGCGAACCGGCGGCCTGACTCCGCGCGGCGCACGCACTCGTCCTTGATGTGCTCGTCGCTGTCCTGGGTCCAGGCGGCGAGCGCGAGCAGCTCGTGGTCCTCGAACTCGCGGACGACCAGCGGGTGGTCATGGATCCGCTTCAGCACCTTCCGGATGTCGTCGTCGAGGTAGAACATTGGCCCCTCGGCGCGCACCTTCGGTTCGTTCGTCATTTCTCCTCCTTGATCGCCCCGCCCTGTGCGGAGACGTCTGTGATGACTCGCCGGGTCGTTGCCCGGTTTAAACGGTACGCACACAGTTGGCTACGATGTGTGCTTATTAGGCAGGTCGCCTACTTGCCGCCGGTCACGGCGACGGAACCGAGCGCGGTAATGGTGATCATCGCGCCGGGCACCGTGAGTACGTGGTCTCCGTAGTGGCCTGCGTAGACCTTCTCAAGCCGGCTGTACGCGACCACCTGCGAGTCGTCGCGCCACACTCCGGCGTCGGTCAGCGCGTCCTCGGTGGCGCGCAGCAGCTTGGACAGGTCCGGCATGCCTACCGGATACCGCGGCGCGCTGTCGCGGAGCTGTCCGGCGTTCCTGCCGGTTCGGTAGTGGCCCTTCGGCCGCGGCAGCGCGAACACGACGCCGATCCGCAGCGGGCCGTCGAGCGGCCAGCACTGTGAGCGCAGGTCTGCGCTGAGCGCGGCGTCGATGACGGCCTGGCGCCAGGACTTCACCCGGTCGTGGCTCGATTCGATGACGGCGACGCGGCCGGTAGGCACGCCGCCTTTGCCGCGGACCGCGAACGCGCGCTTGGAACCCTGCGGCGCTGGCTGGCCGAAAACCTTGATCACGATGGGCTGCGTTGTCATGCCGAGCTGGTTTCCTTCCCCGCGGTAAGCGGACGGTGTTTTGCTGGGCGAGGTCGGGGGTCCGCCACTTCGCCCCGCGCGTTCGCCCCCCTATAGGGGGGCGGGGCGAACGGGCGAACTCGCCCCGGGCGAACTATGGGCGAGGTGGGCGAACGGGCGAGGTTACTCACCGGTATACGGCCTCACGAGCTTGTGGATATTGGCCGAGCCGCGCTTTTCCACCTCGACACAGCCCTCTGAGATGAGCAGTTCGAGCGCGAGACGGACGATATCCCGGCGCCCGCCGACTGCGGTCTCAATGGCGTTCCCGCTCAGCCCGGCCGCCGCCTCGTCCAGTGCTGCCGACACCTTCGCCATGACCGCGGTCGGCCTGAACGGCGCGTTGCCGTGTTCGTGCGCGGCGGGTAGCGACACCTCGGCGAACTCCTCGCCGTGCGAGTTCACAACCAGGTCCGCGTACCAGAACAGGCCGTCGTGAGCCGTCACGCCGTACCTGCGCAGGCTGCCGGGCCGGTCTTTCCTGATCAGCAGCCGGGAACGGCCGGTGCGGCCGATCCCGAAGGGGTCTCGGTTCTCCATCAGGTACATGGCGCCGTTGAGCCCGTTCAGCTTGTGGACGCCGCCGATGGCATACCCGCCGCGGGCTTCCCGGTCCTTGACCACGTGGTCGAGCAGCACCGCGGCGGCTCCGGCCGTGGTGATGCGGCGCGGCAGCAGCTGCCCGAACCTCGCGACGTCGGTGTTGTCCTTCAGCTCGAGCCCGTGCAGGCTCATGGCCTCCGTCACGCCGTCGAGGATGGCCAGCGTCGGCCGCAGGTCGCCGAGCGCCTCGGCCAGGTCGACACCGCCAATGCCGCCGATCGGATGCTCGGGCCGGATGTAGGCGAACCTGCCGAGGATGACCTCCGCGCTGACGCCCATGGTGAGCAGGCGCCCGGCGATGCCGCCCTCGTCGTCCTCGAAATCGAGGTAGACGACGGCGTGCCCGGCGTCGAGTTCGGCCGCCGCGGCGGCGAGCGCGAGCCAGGTCTTGCCCGCCTCGGCCTCGGCGGCGATGACGTGCATGCGGCCGGGGTAGAACAGGCCGCGGCCGTCGTCGCGGCGGCCGACCGTGGCCTCGGGCGGTTTCCAGCTGCCGTCGAGCACGGCGGCCAGGTCGACCGGGCGCCAGGTCCGCGGTTGCGGCAGGCCGGTATCGTCGTCGTGCTCTACCCCGGCCGCGGCGAGGATCTCGTCTGCACCGCAGGCAGTCATGCCATCACCGTTTTCCGCAGTCCCGACGCGATGCTGCGCCGCGCCTCGGACTCGCCGCCCTGCAGTCCGGCGGCCAGTGCGGCCTCGACGAGCACCTGCACGGCGGTCGGCTCGTCAAGCTGGCCGTCGCGGATCATCTCGCCAGCGCGGCAGGCAGCCCAGTGCACGCGGCCGTTGCGGTCGCGCGGACGGCCGTCGAGCACGTGCTGCACGAGTCCGCGCAGCCTGCCGTAGCGGGTCGCCGTCTGTATGGGGATGACCATCGCCCGACGCTCGGGCTGCTGCGGCGGGCGGATCCGCGCGGCCAGCCATGCGGGCAGCGGCACCGGGTCCTGGTCGTCGGCGACCTCGTACTCGCGGCCGTCGATCATGCTCCCCGGCCCGACGACGTACCCGCCGAACTCGCCGCCCGCCGCCTTGATGTCGATCATCGGGCCTGGCCCCCTGTTCGGTACCGGCTCGCCGTCCGGGGCGGTGTAGTACAGGTGCGCGCCGCCGCTCGGCGTCCGCACGGTGTACGTCCACGGCAGCTCGGTCACGCCGGACTGCTCGGCGAGCGCGGCGAGTACGTCCCACCCGTCAGTGATGCCGGGCTCGCTGCGCCACGCGGGAAATTTCTCGAATGGGTCCTGGTCCGGCTTGCGCCGGTCGAGGTCGACGATGACCAGGCCGCTCGGCTTGGCCGCTATCCCGTAGTTCTCGCCGTCGCGCCAGCGTGCGCGCATGACCTGCTCGGGGTCGTTCGTCGCGACGGCCCCCCAGCGGATCGGATAACCGCCGTCCTCGCGCGGCCCCTTGCCGTTCGGTACGACCGGGAACACGTACCAGCCGCGGGCC
>Ga0209415_10014318_pt1 | contig 12959 bp, 10 predicted proteins | sample PeaSoiSIISIP2007_FD_187696 | JGI IMG/M metagenome (GOLD analysis project Ga0209415, IMG submission 187696) | Peat soil microbial communities from Weissenstadt, Germany - SII-SIP-2007 (SPAdes) (version 2) | ecosystem: Environmental > Terrestrial > Soil > Wetlands > Peat | place: Germany...
GCAGAATGTGGCCCATGGCGAAAGCCATGGGATAAAGCATAAGCGTCATGAGCAAGCCCCGTAGGGGCGACAGAAATTTTGGACGGAGCGCCGGGAGTCTGTCGCCCGCTGACGCGGGCTTGATCGTTGACCAGCACCGGCCACCCCACGGCTTTCGCCGTGGGCCACAATCTTTCGGCCCTCCGGGCCTGCGAAAGTAGCAGCGAGACGCATTTCGCGGACGGCGGCAGGCTTAGGTTGACGCCTATGCGCCGTTGGCCTGGGGTGAGTTGGGCCGCCCCTTCGGGGCTCCTCAAGCACCAAATTGCGGATCACCAAAGGTGATAGTAGCCGTCGCGCTGCAGGACCTGGACGGGAAGACCAAACAATTCGGAAAGGTGTTTAGTGGTCAGAAGCGCACGCTTGGGGCCGTCTCGAAAGACGCGGCCTTCGCGCAGCAGAATCACCCGGTCGATTTCCGGAAGAATATCGGCAAGGTGATGAGTTACCATCAGGATTCCGGTTCCGGCCCGCGCCAGTTTGCGCAAAATATCCCGGAGTCCCAGGGCAGCGCGAAAGTCCAGACTGTTGCTCGGCTCGTCGAGAAGCAGGGCCATGGGATCGTGGACGAGGGCGCGGCCGATGAGCAGCCGGTGGGCCTCGCCCTGCGAAATGCCGTTCATCTCGCGATCCGCCAGGTGCCGCGCGCCCAGAAGTTCGAGCACCTGATCGGTCTTGCGGGTCATTGCTCGGCTGACTTGATGATAAGGCTGAAGCCCGATGCTGCTGAAGAATCCCGAGAGCACCATCTCGCGGCCTGTAATCTCCCGTGTCGAGCGCTGAAGCAACTCACTCGAAACAATTCCCAACAAGGGGCGCAACTCGAAAACGTTCCAGGTGGCGCGGCCCAGAATGGTCAGTGACGATTCGGGCACAGCCAGCGGGTAACACTCGCGCGTGATGGTCTTGATCAGCGTCGACTTGCCGCATCCGTTCGGTCCCAGGATCGCGACATGCTCTCCGGCCCCGATACTGAGGGTGATGTCGTCAAGCACTCGTTTGCCGCCCAGCATCACTGAAACGTGCCGGAAGTCGAGCAACCCTCGCGTCATTGCTTCTTGTCCTCTGCTGCGATGTTGTGGCGGCGAGTTTAGTTCGCCAAATGGCGGCGTAAAGCCGCCACTACCCCAAACTGTGACATCTCCCAATTCCTTTGGCAGATTATCCTGATTGGCCAAATTTGAAAAGCAGTACGCCCGGACTCGTCATTCCCGCGAAAGCAGTAATGCATCTTTCTCCTGACTCACAACGTGTCCCCGCTTTCGCGGGGGCGACGTTGATTATCATCCGCTCGGGTGGGCCACAGGCCCATGGCTACCCCTCGGAATGACAGGCGAAAAGAGCTCCGGGTCAATCAGACTTGGTGGCCGCGATCCCGGCGAGGACTGCAAACCAAAGGGCGTTGGCGGGGATATGAAAGTTGAAATCTCCCAGGCTGTGCACCAGCATACCGCAACATCCGATGGCGGCGCCCAGGCGAATCCAGCCGGCGTGAGACCGAAAGGGGTTGTTCCAATTGCGAAAGGCCAAGCGAAGAAACAGGGCGACTGCGCAGAGGATGATCAGCCCGCCAACCAGTCCGGTCTCCGCGCCGGCCTCGAGGTAGTCATTGTGGGCGTGATCGACCCAGGTGTCGCTCGGATAACTCTGGTAGCGGGGGTAAGCGGTCTCAAAATCTCCCAAGCCCACACCCAGCAGGGGATGGTCACGCCACATGCGCAGGGTGTCGCCGGCCATCTTTTTGCGGTCGCCGGTCCACTCCGCCCAGGTCCTATCAACGTAGGCTATAGAGCCCAGCTTTTTCGCTGCCCAGCCCGGGTCCATATAGGCAAACAGCGCTCCGCCCGCCACCAGGGCCAGGGCGGCAACACTGGCCAGGCGGCGCCGCTGGCCGATGCGGGCCGACGCCCGGCGGATGATGAAGCTCGAGACGGCGATCTCCGCGGAGAGGGCCAGCAGGCCACCCCGCGAGCCGGCAAGAAGCAATGATGCCAGCCCCAACGCAACCACACAAACACGCCATATCGAGGCCTCGAGCGTAAGCCTTCCGTGCCGTCCGACAATGTAGAGGACGGCAACCGGGAGGAGCATCTCCATGAGTCCTGCGAAGTGATCGCGGTCGACGTAGGGGCCGAACAGCACGCCGCCGGGCGTTTCAACGATGCCATAAATCCGTTCCGCTCCCGAAGCGGACTGAAGAATGGCAAACAGTCCCAAGCCTCCGACAAAAACCAGCACCACAAGACCGAAGGGCAACAAAACGGTGCTGCGGTTCCCCCCGAAATGCTGGACGGCGAGGAAGAAAAACACCAGATCCGTAATCAGCAGCACCAAAGCTTGGCGCGTTTCTGACTTGTCAAGCGTCATTCGGGCTGCATACTGAACCACACCCAAGAGAACGAAGATCGCCAGGGGAATGTAGAGCGGAGACCAAATCACTTTCAACTCGCCCTGCAGAATGCTTCCCAGTCCCCACAAAAAAAGCGCCAGGCTGGCGACAAGGCCGAGGCTCATCCATGCCCAAGGGACGACGGCGCCAAAGGCCAGAGGAGCGCCAAACAGGGCAGCGAAGAGCAAGACGCGAGAGATTTGCAGGAGGTACGAAGTGAGCGGAGCAGGCGGAGAGGTAATGGGAAATGGGCGATGCTGACTCGCGGCGCCCGGGAGGATTTGTGCTTGCACCAAGTCGTCTTGCCGTTTCAAATCTCGCCCTTTGTCCTTATCTTGTCTTAATTCGGGCCGCGCTGGGGGTGAAGAGAAACTGCGTCCCACCAGGCTGTCCCTACAATCTCCGTCGGGAAAACCCTGCTGCGCGGCCGCCAAAATGAAACCTGTACCGCCTCAGTATGCGGTCCGGTAGTAAAGGACAGCCGGACCGGATGCCAGGGCGTCGTCCCCACGGAAGTCTCGCTGACCGCATCCTGAAATCCCTGCGGCCGGATATCACGCACGCGCAAACAGGGGCCCTTATCGGAAGTGATATCTTGCGTGCGGACGAATGCCTCGAGCTCATAGGTCTGGAGGGGGAGGACCGGCACGACTTGATAAACCGGTTCGTATTCATCGTTGCGACTGACGGTGAAGTCTATCCGGAGGCAGTGGTCTTGATGGTAACCCTGGGGAGCGGAAAAGTCGATGACCAGATAAGTTGTGTTGCCTGTTCTCCAGTCAAACCCCGATTTCAACGGTGGTCTTTCAAATTCACCATTGAAAATCAGATTGCCCTTTTCTGAGCCCGCTTTGAAGATTCCCAGCCGCTCGAGATCCTGCCAGACGTTCATGGCTTCGTCGATCCTGCCCCGAGTAATCAGACGATCAAGGTAAGGCGCCGCGGAACTGTAAGGAACGGAAAGAGAGCCCGCCGCCAGCCGGCGCCAAATCCGATAGGCCGTATCGTCGTCACCCTCATCGCTCAGGAAATCGACATACCCAACCTTGACCTCGGCATCAGGATTATCCGCCAGCACTTTTTCGTAAACAGGCTCCGGCTGCTGTACATTTTGGAGATTGGACCAAACCGAAGGGGCATAGGTAGGATCGAGTTGCAGCAAGCGGCGGTATTGCGCAAAAGCCAGGTCGAGCCGATCCATCCGCATACAAGAATCAGCCTCCAGCCAATAATAACCGGGTGCCATGGGACATAGCCGCAGCAGGCGTTCGCGGGCTTGGTCCGCGCATTGCGCGTCATCGGCGGATTCGCAGGCCGACTCGAGGTCCGACCAGTAGAGCCGGCTGGCAGGACTTAACTGTGTGGCGCGCTCCAGATGGCGCAGAGCTTCGTCCTGATTGGTGCCTTTATAAGCTTGTCCGAGCTGGTCCTCGAGGCGAGGGTCATTCGCGTCCCACGCCAGCAGTCGGCGACCCATGGCAGGCGACTTGAAGGAGGCGACGATTCCTGCCAGCAGGCACTCAACCGCCAGCCCCACGCTGACGCCGGCGACCACGAACAGGAACAGCACCGCCCGCACTCGCAGGCGCGGTGAGATTTCGCTTCGGGGAGCAGCACCCAACTGCGACCGAATCATGGCGGGCCCTGGGCAAACGCGCCCCTTCTCAAGCCCAAAGAACTCAAGACGGCGCCTCCCACCGCTCCGCCTGCCATCCTGAAGGCATGGTATCTTGAAACCGGGCTGGGGATAATCCTCGAGATGTCGTCTATCAAAGAGCTCGTTGTGTCCTCATCCTGACTGCACCCGGCCGTTGCGGACCAGCGTCAGTATTGCGTCGCTTCCCACCGCCGGGTCCCTTGCTATCACACCATCTTCCCGGATCAAAAACGCTGCGGGCGTAGCGAGAATATCGTACGCCTTCGACACTTTCCACTTCCTGTCCTGAAGCAGCACCGGAAAATCCATGCCATACTGCTGCGCTTTGCGGCGATTCTCTTCCACGCTGCCCCGCCCCACCACCACTATGCTCAACCCGCCGTTCGCACCTTCGCGATGCAGGCGGACGAGTTGCGGAGCCAGCTCATCGCAGGGTCCGCACTGAGGATCGCTGAAGAACAGAATCACCCGCCGGCCCCGGTACTCCTGGAGCGAAACCATACGGCCCTGGAGGTCAGGCAACTGAAAATCCGGCGCCGAAGTTCCTGCTTTGAGACCGCTGCCGCTGAGACCTGAAAAAACCAGCCAGCGGTTAAGCGTTTGAGCGCGACGTTCACACCCCACGCAAGTCTTGATGCCCAATGCCGAGGTCATGCGTTTGATGAGGTCCCCAAGCCCAATTTCATATTTGACCAGAAATCGCGGCAGCCTCAGCCGATGCGGATGGGGCGCCTCGGCGGGGTGTGGCGCTTCCGCATCCCCACGATGCTCCGTGGGGTCCTTCTTACTGCCGGTCTGTGGGCCGGCGAGTTCCAGCGCTAGCGCCAGGACGCGATCCGCTCCCCTGGCCACCGGTGCCGCCACACGACCTTCCTCATCCACGAAGTATGCGACCGGGGTACCTTCGGTCCCAAACGCCCCACCATCTTCCCGCTCGCCCACGAGCAGAATTGGGCATTTCAGGCCGTGCTCAGCCGCGCCTTCCCGGTTCGTGACGGACTCGCCGTGGGCCAGGAGCAGAAGCTGAACGTTGCGCCGCTCGAAACTGGACTCGAGAGAAGCCATTTGCGGGGCGATCGAATCGCAGAATCCGCACTCGAAACTCCAGTTCACCAGCAAAACGCGCCGGCCGCGAAAGCTGTCGAGAGACACCACATTTCCGGCAAGCTCGGGAAGACTGAAGGCAGGGAATTCACTTTTGAGCGGCAACCCGGGCGCTTCAGTCTCCGGACTCGAGTGCTCGAGCTCGGTGTGAGCCGTTGACGTACGCGACTGAAGTTCGTCCAGGCGGAGCAGGAGACGGCCCTGCTGTTTGAATAGTTGGTAAAAACCTACCCAGAGACTCAGGAGAATCAACAAGAGGAGCACGATAGTGATCATTTAAGGTGCGGTCCCTCCCGTTGACCACATCGTAGTGAGCGTCAAAAGGAGAAAGTGTTTTCGCTCAGACTGTCAAACTGCAATCAAGCAAGGCGCTAAGTAGGGGATTGTCATTCGCGGACTCTGGGAAAGGGATTCAGCTCGCTCTCAACAGTGAATCAACCCACCCAAAAGGCTGGCGCCGCCACCCGTGCCGGCCGAGACAGGCTCCTTTGCGAGGTCAATGGTGTTCGCCAGACGTGACTGGCAACAGTTGCACAGAGAGGCTTCGCGTCACTAACTCGGATGGTCTACGCCTGCCACCCCAACCTGTAGATAACATACGATTTCGCGGCGACTGTCAAGTAATTTTTTCGCCAACTTACTCATCTTACATAACGTGTATATACATTAGTTCAATATAAGTAAAACGATGATACTATGTATTACCAGAGAACAAGCCTGCCGCCCCACACCTTTCGAGCCGACCGCACTTGGCAACCAGTTTATACTCCAACTGCCTGCCTCGAGTAGATGAAATATCCTGCTTGCGGCGATTGCATCCACTCCTTAAACGTCTGGGCGTGGCGGTCCTTTTCTGAAATCAGCGACGGTTGTTCCGGCCACCCGATACCAATGTCCGGGTCGTCCCATCGAATTCCGGATTCTGCCGTCGAGTTGTAGACGCCCGTGCACAGGTACTGCACTTCCACGCCCTCCGAGAGGGCCAGAAACCCGCGCGCAAAGCTGGCCGGCGCCCACACAGCCCTCCGATTCTCGGGTGAGGCTTCGATTCCAAACCACTTCCCCAGCGTGGGAGATCCGAGCCGCAGGTCAACGGCCACCACGAATGCTCGTCCTCGCGTCACCCTCATCAGCTTTCCCATCGGCGGATCCCACTGAAAGTGCAGCCCGCGCAGAACGCCCTTGCGCGAATAAGACTGGTTCTCCTGCACGAACGTTGCGGGCAGGCCGGCCTCGCTAAGACGGTCCCCACGGAATACCTCCAGAAAATAGCCGCGCTCATCCTGAAACACTTCCGGGACCAGCACCACAACCCCGTTCAGGCCGCGCGATTCAATCTTCAGCGGCATGCTTCCTCCTCGCGGCGCAACCCAGGCCGCCGACGTGTCGTGGCGACGAGCCGGCACGACAACATACAGAACTCCCCCGCACCATACTTGCGGCCATTTTCTAATCATGTTAACAAAGAGAGTCGGAAAGGGGAATCAGGTGATGCGAGGATTGAGGGTCTGGGCAAGTTGTCTCGGAGCGGCGCTGGCTGCGGCAGTTTTCATGCAATTCTCGATTGTTACAAGCGCGGCCTCTGTGCAGAACGAGCGCCCAGAGGACGCAGCCATCATCCGGCATCTCAATGCCGCCATTACCTGGTACAAGCAGCTATCGAGCGCCAACGAATCCGCAGGCCGGCCGAGCGATGCATTCTATCTCGAGAACGCCCGCAACCTCGCGAAACAGGCGCTCGAACTCGCTTTCCAGTCGGCGGAAGAAGAAGCCGCATTTCTGGCCGCGGAAAAAGGGAGCGGAGGCGCTGCCCTTTCGACGGAGACCTCGACTGAACAACAGAACATCACCAAAGCTGCGGCCAACGCTGCCAACCTGATCAGTCAAACCCAGGCCCAGATCGAGGCTGTGAACCGCCAGATCGAAACGGCATCCGGGAAGAAACGCCAGGAATTAAATTCTCAGCGGGAAACTCTGCGGGAACAACTTGATTTCAACAAAGCTCTCCAGGAAGCGCTCGAAAAGCTGACGACGTTTATGAGCAGCAGCGGAGCGGCGTCCGGCGGATTACAAAAGGAGATCGACGATTTGAAGAAGTCGGTCCCGGATGTATTCGCAAAGACCCAGCCGAAAGCAGCCGCGACCGCCACCCCGAACACTTCGCCGGCCGCTGCAGAAGGGACAGGGTTGATCAGCCAGACCTCGCTTCTATTCACTCGAGTAGCAGGTCTCCGTGATCTTGACCAGTTGGTCTCGGGCGCCACCGAGGTGGCGGATGCGGCGCGGCAGGTTCAAACCCCGCTGCGGGCAAGGCTGCGCGCTACAATTCAACAAGGGCGCGATCTGACCAACCAGCCTGCCCCGCAGGACCCCGCCGGCGCGGAAGCGAACCGCCGCAGGATGAGTTTGCTCACCAAGCAATTCAAGCAAATCGCGGGCGCCGCAGTTCCTCTAACGCAAGAGATTATGGTGCTCGAAGAATGCCAGGCCAGCTTGCGCGAGTGGCAATCCTCGATCCACAGCGGCTATCTACGTATCCTCGAAACGGTCGCAATCCGTCTGGGGTTTCTGCTGGGTGGCATCGTCATCGTTTTAGGGCTTTCCGAGGTTTCGCAAAAGGCGATATTTCGATACGTCCGTGATGCCCGGAAGCGACATCAGCTTTTGCTTGTGCGCCGCATCGTCACTATTCTTCTTATGGCTGTTGTCCTCGCCCTGGGACTCGTCAGCGAATTCGCCTCGCTCGCCACTTTCGCCGGTTTCATCACCGCCGGGATCGCGCTGGCTCTGCAAACCGTCATCGTTTCGGTCGCCGCTTATTTCTTCTTGATCGGAAGGCACGGCGTAAGAGTGGGCGATCGCATCACGGTTTCCGGAGTTACGGGAGATATCATCGATGTCGGCTTGGTCCGGCTTTCCTTGATGGAATTAGGCGGGGCCGGTTCCGACCTGCACCCCACGGGACGGGTGGTGGTGGTTTCTAACTCGGTGCTCTTCCAGGGCGCGCCGTTCTTCAAGCAAATTCCCGGGACCGCTTACGCCTGGCACGAAGTGGCAGTGAAGCTCGAGCGGGGCGGCGACTATACTCTGGCGGAAGAAAAGCTGCTCGAGGCCGTCAACTCGGTTTACGCCCAGTTCCGTGAAGGCCTCGAGCAACAACACCAGACGCTCGGCGGTCTGTTTAACGTTCCCGTCTCCGCCCCTAGCCCGCAGGCCCGCCTGCAATTGGGTGAAAACCGCCTGGACCTGGTAGTTCGATACCCCGTGGTGCTGAATCGCGAATCGGAGATCGATAGTCAAGTGGCCAGAAAAGTAGTCGAGGCGATCGAAAGCCTTCCGGAATTGAAAGCCGCCGTAGGCGCCCCTACCATCCGCCCCGCCGCCAAAAGCTGACTCTGCGCCCCGCAGAAAGTGTGAACAATCAGTTCACCACCGAGACACCGAGACACGTAGAGTTCAACAGAAAGGCCCGTCTCAGTGCCTCAGCGCCTCTGTGGTTCATTTCTTCGCACGTTCTGTCGCCCGCTGTGTCGGGAGCATTCCTTCGCTCCGCTCAGGACAGGCTCTGCCCGCGCCTTCGATCTTCGTCGTTTCCAGGCGCCGCCGGCGGCGTTCAGCCAATGCCTCTTGCTTGAGCATCTCCCACACCGTTCGCTCCACACCGAGTCTGGAGACATCCACACCGGCCGAATTGCCCCCGAGGACCCATCCACCACAACCTAGGCCGGCGGCCACAAACCCATCGTCCCGCCCCGTCCCAGAGGCACACGTCGGCAGCACTTCTCAGGGTAGGCCGTTTAACCGGCCAAGTGATCTAAAGCGCCGCTAAAATCCGTGCGCCGATCTGAGCAAGGATTGCGCTGCAACGCGTCGGGGCCCTCTTACCCCGCTCCCGCCGATCATGTCCACTTGTGGCATACTACCCGTGCTGTCGGAAACGGCAACTCGCGGAGACGGGCGCTGGACGCGGCCACTGGTGAAGGCGCAACTCTGCGCGCTGGCGCGAGGACCAATAACGATCGCGGCAGAAGGGATTGATTTTATGGGTACCGCCCCGAGACGTCCGCTACTTTACGACTGCTTCGACAGGCAGGCTGCCACGCTGCTCGACAGATACGTAGGGTCAAAGCAGCAGACGTCAACCACGAACATGGGTGACAACCGTGAAGAATATCTCAGGGATTACCTAACGAGTGTCCTACCGCCTCGTCTCACCTTACGAAGGGGAGAGGTGTGGGACGGCGAAGGCAATAGAACTGGCCAGCTAGAAATAATTATCCTTCGTGACGACGCCGCAGCGCTAGGGATTGGACAAGCTGATGCCTTTTTGGCGGAAGGAGTATTCGCAGTAATCGAAGTTAAGTCCAATCTGACGACCGAAAAGTTGAACGAAGCTCTAAGCTCGCTTAAGAAAGTGCGCCTGCTGAGACTATCCCGTCCAAGCTCTCGGCATATCGACTCGATCCTCACTCTATTTCGACCTCTTTGCTGCGTTTTCGCTTAGGAGGGAGCTCAGTTGGAAACCCTTGCGGAGTTAATGGCAAAAGAAGAAAACCGAGGAGCGGTTGATGTGGTATCCGTCTTAAACCGGGGCATCCTTGTAGAGAAAAGCTACTTAGTCCGTTGGGAGGGAGATGCTCTGTTTGCGTGTTTACCGGGTCGGGCAGCCGCGCTCGGGTGGCTCTATCGCCATCTGGTGGGTTATTCTACCAGCTTCCTCAGGCGCGACCTGAGCCTTGAAAAATATTTCGAGCCATCAGACGGGTGGGCGGATGATGCATCCCCGCCCGACGATAGCGAGTAGCGGCGCTAGTCACTATCGTTGTGGATCGCGGTTCTCGTTTATCTGGATAGCCTTCTCCAAGGGAGCGAAAAAGGCATTTGGGTATCACCGTGAACAACAAAGCTCAAAAACCTAGCCACGGATTGAATCCAGCGGAACGATTCGTTTACGAGTTGTCTCGCAAGTCGTTTCTTTCACTATGGAGTTACGCAAATCCGAGACGCGAGATCGCAGGGAAGGAACTTTGCGATGTCCTAGTCGTGTGTTCCCCCGATGTGATCATAATTAGCGTGAAAGAGATTCGACTCGGAGACTCGACGGCTTCGCCTGTTGAGTTTGAGCGGTGGCGAAGGCGGGCGATTGAGGAATCAGTCAAACAACTTTATGGCGCAGAGAGAAACATACCCTTAGCAGTTCAGGTGGTTCGCGCCGATAATTCCCTGGGGGTGCAGTTTCCGCCGACCAACGAAGCGCGAATTCACAGGGTGGCGGTAGGTGTCGGCAGTAAAGGCGTCGTTCCGCTGAGCTTCGGTGACTTCGGCAAGGGTTTCGTGCACGTTTTTGATGGGACGGCTTTCCACCTCGTGCTCAGTGAACTTGACACAATTGAGGACTTTGTTCATTACCTGAGTGCAAAGGAGCAGTTCTGTCGGCGAGTAAAAGAGCTGATCCAGACTAGGGAGGAGGATCTACTGGCCATTTACCTCCATGGGGGCAGACGTTTTCCAGATCCGCCAGACGTCCTGGTGACGCCGGATTACCTTTGGGAGACGATTCAAAAGAAGCCTGAATATCAAAATAGGAAAAGGGCCGACAAAATTAGTTATGAGTGGGACCGATTAATTCAACGATTCGCAAGAGACGCTCTTTCCGGAAACCTGGAACCGGGGTCATCCCCGACGAGCGCTGAACTGGGCCTGCGCACGATGGCCAGGGAAAACCGCTTCTCAAGGAGAATTCTTGGAGCGGCATTCAAGGAAGTTTTGGACGAATCTCGGCGGACATCGTTAGCCAGAATGCTCGTAGCACCATCGGGCGTGGTCTACGTCTTCTTCGCTGCGCCTCGTGGGTATGATCGGCAAGTGCGCCAAGCCGAGCTGGCAAATCGGTGCTTCGTCGCCCGCGGACTCAACCCATCGTCGACAACTGTCATTGGCGTTGCTACCGAAAGATATGATCCCCGGGGCTATTCACTGGACCTTTGTCAATTATTCTTGCCCAGGTGGACCCCCGAGCATCAGAGTGAAATGGCGGCGATGCAAACTGAACTAGGGTATTTTGTTAGCCCCAGGAAGACTGTAAGCCATGAGGACGAGTATCCTGAAACAACCGGCACATGAAGCTAGGGGCCAGCGCAGACGGTCGCCTTTTGCTGCCAGGTCTGCGCCGGTCGGCGATCTAGCCAATTATTGGTAGAGAGGAACGAGATGTCACGCTACGAGATCGCACTTTCGTTCGCCGGCGAAGACCGGGCCTACGTCGAAATGGTTGCGCGCTTTCTCTGAAACCATAACGTGCACTTCTACTGTGACGACTACCGGGGCTGGCGCAGAGCCAAGCTCTGCGGTGTCCAGGTATCGCGACTCCAACGATCACAGGGCTTCGCCCTGCGCCAGCCGGCGACGGACGTTTGACACGCGCGCAGCTTAGCACCGCGGCCCCCGTGGGTTCAACGATGAATCCGGGCTCAGGAAGCGACCGACCGTGGCTGCCCACTTGTATACTGATAGACCCGGGCTATTACGTAGACATTGTCAAAGGCGTTCGTCCAAAGGTCGACCGGAAGCGACTTTCTCGGAAAACCGGGGTCAAAGACTCCCTCGCGTGTCAAAACCACCCAATGTCCCTGTTGTTGGTCTCGCCTGCAAACCCGGACAAGATACTCCCCAGCGCAAAAACACCTCAGATCCTTTAAAGGTCTTGCTTCAAGAATGCTCGCTGTATAGAACAAATTGTGGAAACGCTTATCATTTCCTAGGAAATCTCGACTCCATGCCCCGATAGGCTCCGGTGGCGGGAGACCGTCCTGGTCACCGGTCAAGAACCAAAGACACCGAGAAAGGCAAAGATTGTCTCCCTGGAGAGTAGTAGGAACCTCAACCGCCTCTCCCTGATGCTCCAATTGTTGCTGCTCGGGGGAAAGACTCACAGGATCCATTGTCTCCCCGCCGTATGGTGTAATAAATTCAAAAGAAGCCCTCCTTGACGAAAAATCGATATGTCAGCAGGGCCGCAATCGGCGACGGAACCATTATAGCGGGATTCGGAACCAATCGCGGGCCGCGAATATATCGCTTGTATGCATCCACCCCAGGCGATCACTTGGTTGGTTATGTCGGCGAACGGTTGATGCGAGCTCGAGAAGCAAATGGCGTTTTGCGGGAAGAGGCAGGTGCGCGACTTGCGGCCTCGGGCGTATGGAGGAACGATGCCTCGGCACAGCCACTTCTCCTGGTCTGGCCGGGCAGGAGAGGAAGCCCCGGGGAAGTGCCCGCTTTTTTGCATTCTCTACTTGACAACCTCATCGGTCTGTGATAGCCTACTTAAATGGTGTCGTTAGGGACACATTGTCACAGGCGGGCGCCAAGGCGCGCTGAGGCGCAGGGGGAAGCGGAAGGGTCCCGGCTATGGGGAAATGTAGGAAACCACAAAAAATGAAGAATAGTGGGAACGAAGCTAAGAAGTACTTGAAAACAAAGAACATCACTTTTTTGAGTGCTGCAAATTATGCGCGTTTTGCGCGCAAATCAGCACAATTTCGAGGTTGAAACGAGCAAAAACAGGGGATTTTGCAAGAACGAATCGAAGCTTTCGAGCCGGAACACGTGGCTCAAAATGTGACAAGAAGTCGGCTACATAGGCTTTGTGTTTGCGAGCCCTGTGACGGAGAAGCCGTGAAAAACTCACGCCGTCATGCTGAGAGAGCGTGATTTTTTTGGATATTGCGAAAAAGTGCCATTGATAACAAAAGAGTTAAGTGCTCGAAA
>Ga0209415_10014319_pt1 | contig 12959 bp, 10 predicted proteins | sample PeaSoiSIISIP2007_FD_187696 | JGI IMG/M metagenome (GOLD analysis project Ga0209415, IMG submission 187696) | Peat soil microbial communities from Weissenstadt, Germany - SII-SIP-2007 (SPAdes) (version 2) | ecosystem: Environmental > Terrestrial > Soil > Wetlands > Peat | place: Germany...
GAGCCGGGCTACGCGGAGCAATGGGCTGGGATGCCGGAGGGGTTTCGGCGGACGATGCTGACGGGGATTGTGGGCTTTCGCATTCCGATTGCGCGGATTGAGGGAAAGTTCAAGATCAGCCAGAACCGGGCGGCAGAGGAGCGGCAGAATGTGAAGGCCGCGCATGCTGCCGGGACGGCCGATCAGCGGGCGTTGGCCGTATGGATGGAGCGGCTGATCGGGGATTGATGGGCGCCGGCCTGATTCGCAGCGACCGAGGCCCTGACACATTGGGCAAAAATCGTGTAGTGTTTTGAACGGGATGCGAGGCTGTGCCGGCTCGGCTCCCAGCAATGCGAGGATCATGCCCATGCGCAATCTCCTGATCGTTCTCAGCCTTCTGGCTGGGGCTGTTGTTCCCTGCTCGGCCCAGGCCGCGCCCCCCGCCACCGACTGGAGGGCCAAGGTTGCGGAAGCCATGCCGCTGCTCGGCCATCGGAACTGGATTCTGGTCGTGGATTCGGCCTATCCGCTGCAGGCAGGACCGGGGATCGAAACCATTGAGACCGGCGCCGGTCAACTGGAGGTGGTGCGGCACGTGCTCAGCGCCATCGACCGGTCGATTCATGCGCGGCCCGTGATCCAGATGGACGCGGAACTGCCCTTCCTTGCTGAGGAGGACGCGCCGGGTGTCTCGGCCTACCAGGCCGAGATCGGCGATCTGCTGCGCGCCTACCCGATGGAGTCCGTGCCTCATGACCGCGTGATCGCCAACGTTGAAGAGGCCAGCAAGCACTTCAACATCCTGGTGCTCAAGACCAACATGACGGTTCCGTACACGTCAGTCTTCATCCGGCTGGAATGCAAATACTGGAGCGCCGACGCGGAGAAACGGCTGCGGGCGAAGATGGCCGCGGCGCCTCAGCCCGCGCATTGATGAAGCTGGCGACCTGCAACCGCGCATTGCGGGCGCAGCCTTTCTTAACCGGCTCATGCTTTGGTATACTCGATGAGTTCACCTCAAGCGGAGGTGGCGAAATTGGCAGACGCACCAGCTTGAGGTGCTGGCGCCCACAAGGCATAGGGGTTCAAGTCCCCTCCTCCGCACCAGAGATTCTCCTCCTCCGGGTCAACCGGGCGAGACTCGGAAAGCAGCTTGGAATATGCAAATTCTTCTTTATGTCGTCGTTGTCGTGCACGTGCTGGTGTGCCTGTTTCTGATCGGGGTTGTTCTGCTGCAGCAGGGCCGCTCGGCTGACCTAGCAGGCGCCTTCGGCGGACAGGGTTCGCAGACGGCCTTCGGCCCCCGTGCAGCGGCCAACGTACTGACCCGGCTCACCACCTGGTCGGCGATCATCTTCATGGTGACCTCGATCAGTCTGACGGTTCTTTATGTGCGCTCCTCGGGCTCCCGCTCGGTGCTTCAGGACGTGAAACCGGCTCCCGTCTCCGCACCGGCCAAATCGGGCAAGTAGTTTACTCACAGCGCATTACGCGGAAGAAAGAAGAGGGCAGACCATACCGTCTGCCCTCTTTGCTTTGCCAGGGATTACGCAGGTTGCGTCTGCTTCGCATGGGGTGTCGTTGACATTTATATCTAGTAGATATATCTTTTAGAGATATGGAGCGGAACCAGACGGCTTTTGTGATTCTCGGCATTCTCGCCATTCATCCGAACCAATCCGGATACGAGATCCGCAAGACCATTCAACAGAGCGTATGCTTCTTCTGGGGTGAGAGCTACGGGCAGATCTACCCCACCCTGAAGCGACTGGCAGCCGAAGGGCTGATTGTTCTCAGCAGGCCGACGTCGGCTCCCCGGCCCAAACGGCAGGAGTACTCGATCACGCCAGCGGGGCATATGCGGCTCGAGGAGTGGCTGGCCGTGCCCTGCCGCGACGATCCGCCGCGCGATGAGTTTCTGCTGAAGCTGTTCTTTGGGCGGGATGCGGGGCCGGGGGTTTCCGAGGAGCATATTCGCCGATTCCAGGAGAAAAACCGGCGCATGCTGGCCACGCTTCTGGGGCTCGAAGGCCTGGGGCGGGCGCACAGTTCGCATCATCCGGGCTTTCCGTTCTGGATCCTCACTCTGCAGTACGGCGTTGGTCAGCTGAGGGCGGCGCTGGAGTGGAGCGAGGGGGCGCTGGCGATGCTGACGGAGGGCGTGGCGGGCGGGTCTGCCATGGACCCGGGCGAATCAACGAGTCAGCAAGCCGGCGAGTCAGAGAGTTAGCCCCCCCTTAAGCGGGGTTAACAGGTTAGCGGACGGCAGGGGGAGATGGAGTGATGACCGAAGAAGAGACTGGAACGATGTCTACGAAGGTTCAGGGCAAGCGCTTTCCGCGGTTCCTGGCATGGATCGTTGCCAGCCTCTTCGTTCTGGGGTTCTTTCTGCCTCCGGTCGGGGTGTGGACGGGGCCGGTGCTGGGCGCATGGTTTGTGGGGACGCAGCGGCCGTGGCGGGGATTCGAGTGGATGGTGGCGCTGACGTTCGTTCCCAGCCTGGCCTCGAACTGGCGCATGTTTGCCGTGACCAGCTGGTCGGGCGCGGCGGAGACCGTGGGCTGGATGATCGTCGCCTCCCTGCTGATGGTGCTTCCCTTCACCTTTCACCGGCTGGTTGGGGCGCGGGTGAGCGGGCCTTTGTCCACGCTGGCTCTGCCGCTGGGTGCGACGGCGAGCCAGTGGCTGGCGCTGCCGTTGCTTCCGGCGGGAATCTTCAGCGCCTTCTCGGTCAGCCGCATTCCTCTCAGCAGTTCCACGCTGCTTCAGGTGGGGGCAGTTTTTGGCGTGGCGGCGCTGACGTTTCTGACCCACTGGGTTGCGGCCACGCTGGTGTGGATGTGGAACCTGGAGTTCAGGCGGCCGAGGATTGCCGTGAGCGCGGGTCTGCTGGCTGCGGTCCTTGCATTTGCGGCTGGCCTTGGGCTCGCCCGCCAGTTTGCCGGGGCGGCGCTGCCGGAGGCTTTGCCTGCCGGTACGGGTCTTGCATGGGCTTGCCTGGCCGGGGCGATTGGGCTCGGCGGCTGGGCACTGTGGCGCAGGGACAAACAGCCCCACTGGGCGGAGCGGCCGGTGATTGCGGCGCTGCTGCGAAGCCCTTCGACCGGCGAGGCCTTGCATGTGGAAAGCGACAGCGGGCAGGAGACGCTGGTCAGCAGTTCGGGCGAACGGTTCCCGGTGCGCGACGGGATTCCCGACTTCCGCAGGCCCGAGGACTTGACCGGCGACAACGGAAAGTACAACCACCTGTACGAGATGATCGGCGGGTTCTACGACGATACGCAGCGGGTGGCCTGCGCGCTGAAGGGGCTGGACCGCGACGAGTACTTCCTGGCATATATGCGCAAGCTGGAGGTGAAGGCGGGCGACTCGGTGCTGGAGACCTCGGTGGGGACCGGGCTGAACCTGAAGTATCTGCCGCAGGGCGTTCAGATCTCCGGGTTGGATTTGTCGGCGGAGATGTTGGGCAGTTGCCAGGCGAACCTGCGGCGATGGGGGTTGGAGGCCGATCTCTACCTGGGCAACGCCGAGGCTCTGCCGTTTGCCGACGCGAGCTTCGATGTGGTGTTTCATGTGGGCGGGATCAGCTTCTTCAATGACCCGGGGAAAGCGATACGGGAGATGATCCGCGTGGCCAGGCCGGGCAGTTTGCTGCTCATCTCCGACGAGACCGAGGAGTACGCGCAGAAGACCTATGAGCGCATCCCGATTACGAGCCGATACTTCAAGAATCGCAAGCGGGCGGTGACGATTCCGGTGGGGCTGGTGCCGGGTGATATGGAGGAGGTTCACGTGGAGATGATCAAGGGCGGGCTGTTCTATGCACTCACCTTCCGCAAGCCCGGGGATCGCCTCCTGACCCGGGCGCAATAGAATCGAAGCATGATTCTCGAGACCTTTCCTGTCGGCGCGCTGGCCTGCAACTGCACCATTCTCGGCGATGAGGCGGCCGGCGAGGCCATCGTGATCGACCCCGGCGACGAGGTGGGGCGGATTCACCGGCGGCTGACGGCGCTGGGCCTCAAGGTAAAGCAGATTCTCGTTACTCATGCCCACATCGACCACGTGGGCGGGGCGCTGAAGCTGAAACGGCTGACGGGAGCGCCGATTCTGCTGAACGAAAACGACCTGCCGCTGCTCGATATGATGGACACCCAGGCGGCGTGGCTGGGCCTGGGCACACCGGAGACTGCACCACCCGACGCCTCGCTAGGTGACGGGCTGACGGTGGGCCTCGAAGCCTGCCCGGCCAAGGTGCTGCACACGCCTGGGCACACGCAGGGCTCGGTATGCCTGCACTTTGCGCCGCTGAGACTGCTGGTGGCTGGGGATACGCTGTTCGCCGGGAGCATTGGGCGCACCGACCTGCCGGGCGGGAACTTTGAACAGATCATCGACTCGATCGAGTCGCGATTGCTGCGTCTGCCGGATGAGACGCGTGTACTTCCCGGTCACGGGCCCGCCACGACGATTGGTGCCGAGCGCAGGAGCAATCCCTTTCTGCGTGGGACGTAAATTTCATAATTCCACAGGATGACTTTCATATTTTTCAATGAGTTAAGCTTTACTTCTTCAATTACAACTTAAAGTGGAGGCTGGGTACCATTACCAGCTTGATGCGTTTATAAAGAGTTAACCAGCACAGCAACTCCAGTGCTGAATTCTAACTCAGGGGCGAGAAGGCTGAAGACCAGGTGGCCGGACTCGGGCATGCCGAAGAAGTAGCCGGGGTGTACCCAGGCGCCGCGCTCAAGGAGGGCCAGGACGGTGTGCTCGTCGGGCTGGAGGGCGGGGATGCGGAGGATTACGTACCAGCCGGCTTCGACATCGAGGCGGCTCACCTGGGGGACCTGGGTTAGTTGACGGTCGAGTTCGGCGAGGTTGGCGGCGACGCGGCGGCGGATCTGGTCCTGGATTGCGGCGCGGCCGGCGAGCCACACGGGCAATGCGGCCTGGACCGGAGCGTTCATGGAGAGGAATGTGTCCGCGACGACTTCCAGACGGTCGAGAGCGGCGGCGGCGGGGCCAGTGGCGACAATCCAGGCGGCCTTCATCTGCGGCAGGCCGGCGATCTTGCTGAGGCCGCTGACGACAAACACCGGGACACCGTCGAGGCCGGAAGCAAAGCTCCTGGGCGTATCCCCAAAGCCGTAGTCGAGGAAGACCTCGTCCACAATCAGGGAGAGATCGAATTCGCGGCAGAGGCGGGCCAGCTCCTCAGCCTCCCAAGGCTTGGTGAAGTGGCCGGTGGGATTGTTGGGGTGCACGAGGTCGATGGCGCGTGTGCGGGGAGTGATGGCGCGGCGGAATCCTTCGGGATCGATCTGCCAGCCGTGGTCGTAAATAAGCGGGGCTGGCTTGAGGGCGACGTCGTCGAGGGCGGCGAGGAAGTCGAAGAGCGGATAGCCGGGCTGGGGGACGACGATCTCGCTCCCCGGGTCGCAGAGGAGGCGGAAGAGATAGCTGTAGGCCTCGCTTGTGCTGGTGGTGAGGACGACCTGCTCGGGACGAACTGAGACGCCGGACTCGGCATAGTAGAGGCAAACGGCCTGGCGGGCGGAGAGAAGGCCGCGGGGTTGGGGATCGTAGTCGAAGGCCTGCGGCTGGGTGAGGGCCTGGAGCAGGTCGGAAGGATAAATGAAGCCGCAGCGGGTGGGATTGGAGGCGGTGAGGTCGGCGATGGGCAAGCCGGCCTGCAAGCGCAGACGGTGTGCCCGCGCCAGTGCGCTCTCTTCGGTGTTCCAGGCTGTGCGGCGAGAGAAGCGCATTTGGTCGTTCCACCAAGAAACGGGAGTCGCCTGCCCCACCGGAGGTGGTCGTGCACAATAAGAACAGGCGTCCCTTTCAACCATACACGGACGCAAGCGGGGAGGAACATTGAGTCTGCGCGCGGTTGTCTTCGACTATGGAATGGTGCTGACCGGTCCACAAGACCCGGAGGGGCATGCTGCGCTGTTGCGGATTACCGGGCTGCCGGTGGAGCGGTTTGAGCCGCTCTACTGGACGGATCGCCATGCGTACGACGAGGGCAAACTGACCGGTCTGGAGTTCTGGCGGAAGTTTCTACGCGATGCGGGGCTGGACCTTGCGGCGGGCGCAGTGGAGGAGCTGAACCTGTGGGACGCGCGGATGTGGACGACACAGAACCCGGTCATGCTGGCCTGGCAGGTTGAACTGAAGCGGCGCGGGATCCTGACCGCCATTCTCTCCAACATGGGCGACAACGTGCTGGACAACATGAAGCGGGAGTTCGACTGGCTTCCCCGCTTCGATGTGCTGGTATGGAGCTACCAGCTGCGCATGGCCAAGCCGGATCCGGCGATCTATCGTTACGTGCTGAAGGAGCTTGGGACGCGCGCCGACGAGACTCTCTTCCTGGACGACAAGCTGGTGAACGTCGAGGCTGCGCAGGCGCTGGGATTCAAGGCGATCCGGTTCTCGAACGTTGAGAGGCTGCGCGCGGATCTTGTGGCCGCGGGGCTTGACGCGCAGCTGCCGCTTCCCTGAGGACGGGGCGCGGTGGAGTTCTTCGGCGGACGGTTGCAGACCCTGTTTGCCGGGGATGAATTCCATTCGTTTTCCGGGAAGTGGAGCCTCGGGCGAGGGCGGAATTCGGGCCGAAAACGGGCCATTTCCAAAAACCCAAAAACGCGTAAGTCCTTTGTTTCGGCAGGTAAATTGGGCCATTATTTGCATAACCTGTTTGTTTTCATGGGGCTGGGACGAAAAGTGGGGAGAGTACGGGGGATAGACAGCGAAACATAAGGCATTCCGGCGGCGCAGCAGGTCTCCTCCATGGCTCATCCTCTCCAGACCCATTGTGCGGCGGAGGGACCTAATGATCCGCAAAAGTGCGGAGAAAGAATCGGATGAGAGGGACGCTGTTGGCGTGACCCAGTAGAAGACTGCGGAAAGCGTGCATCCGCGGGCTCAATGGTTCGGCAAGGGTCACCCTGCAAGTCGATCCTGAAGACCCAACTGACGGCACGGCGCTGGCTCAGAAGTGGTAGCTGAGGCCGAGGTTCGCGTTCATCACGTCGAGCCCAGGGTTGACCGGCACGATGAACCCGTTGGAAAAGTGAAAATCGCTGAACAGGCCTAAGCGTAGATCCCAGCGCTCGTTCATTCTGACATTGACGCCCGTGGCCGACTGAAGGCTGAAGTTCTCATAAGTGGCGTGCTGCGAGAGCACCTTCTGCGAGAAGCCGAGAATGCCTACCTTGGCCATGAGGAAGGGCTTGATCGCCTTCTTGTCCCGCCACAGCCAGCGAAAGCCTAGAGGAGAAATCCCGATTCCAGGCACGATGTGCCAGTTGGGGCTGGTCGGAGTGCCCCATATGTCTTGCGTGAGGGGCGCATCCAGAAGCACGACCGGCAGGAACTCCGCCACATAGTCCATACGCGCACCGAGGAAGCGGCCCCAGGAATGGCGGTCGTACTCCACTCCCGCGGTGTAGAGCTTGCAGCCTGATCCGCTTGCGAACAGTATGTAATGGCCGTAAGAGGCGAGCCCCTCGATTACCAGTTCTCTCTCCACCGGTTTCCTGGCCGGTTTGGCCTCGCTTCCTTTGCCCTCACCGGGCGGCACAGCATCCGATTCCGGCGGCGGCAGCGAATCTGTCTGGACTGGGGTTTGTGCGAGCAGGTTGATCGTTGACGATGAACTCGTCTGCGACACGCTGAAGGCCCCATTTGTCTCTGATGGGCTCAGCCGGTCCTGGCAGTTGGCGGGTTGCGCCGCAAAGAGACAGAGACCGGCGAGAATCAAAGAACAGCCTGGGAAAAAACGTCCGGAGCGTCGCGTACGTTGCGGGAAAATGAATGAAGGCATACCAGTTTGATTGTTTGGCAAGGGCCACCGTAGTGGTTGAATTGGCGACCCCATCTTACGCTAGCATGCCACCTCTGGCTGTGCCGGCGTTGGGGAGCTGCGCGAGGCAGCGTTCGCACGCCAGGGCGAAGGACAACGACGGCTTCCCGTACCGAGACCGCGTGGATATGTGGTCTCCCAGGTCTCAAAAGCGAGACCCGCGGCACCCGCAATGATAGCCGGCCGCGGCGGAGGACAACGCCGGCTTCTACGGCTGAGTTCGATCGAGGATGCTCCTCATGCGCCGATCGAATCGATGGAATGTTCATGGGATTCCAGTGGCGCGGAAGGCCCGCGTGCCGGGACGCAGGGATGTGCTCCTGTGGGCGGGAAGAGTTGCTGCGGTAGCGGTACTCGGCGAATTTCGATTCTAGAAGTGGTAGCTGAGGCCGAGATTCGCACTCATCACGTCGAGGCCGGGGTTGGAGGGCACGATGAAGGCGTTGGAAAAATGGAAGTCGCTGAAGAGGCCCAGGCGCAGACCCCACCGCGGGTTCATCATCACCTGCACGCCGGTGGCCGACTGCAGGCTGAAGTTGACATACGTGGCTTGGGTTGAGGGGATCTTTTTGGTGAAGGCAAGGACACCGCCCTTGGCCTCGAGGTAGGGCCTGACCCTCTTGCTGCTGCGCCACTGCCAGCGAAACCCGATAGGGGAGATTCCCAGGCCAGGGACGTATTCGCGGACGGCCTTGCTCTGGTCGACCGGGTAGGAGGGGCTGCCGTAGGGGTTGGTCTTGAGGGGTTTGTCAAGCAAGACCAAGGGGAGAACCTCGGCCACGTAGTCCATCTCGGAACCGAGAAAGTGGCCCCAAGAATGGCGGTCGTACTCCACCCCGCCGGTGAACAGCTTTTCGTCGTAGCCGGAGGCGAAGATCTTGTAGTTGCCGTAGGACATGAGGCCCTCGACGATGATCTCCTGCTTCATGGGCTCTTCCCGGTCGAGGTAGATCTCCTTGACCTGGCCTCCGCTGCCGGCGGAGTGGCCCATGGCTGGCAGGCTCGATCGATCTGCCGACGAGCTGAGCCCGGCCAGCGAAGACGGCTGGGGCGACGTGGGCGGCTCGGCGGAACGATTCGGGGCAGCAGGGGCAGCCGGATCGGCCGGGTTTCCGGCGGGGGCCAGGGAATCTGAGTAGGAGAGCTGCGACGCCCCCTGGGAGAGAGCGCGCTGGGGCAGGACCAGGCACACCAGGCCGAGCATCGAAACACAACTGAGCTCAAGGATTGCGGCGGTAAAACCCTCTGGCCGACTGGAGGAGGTTACATGCCACCAAACTCGATTGGACTGCAAATGGTCACCTTGCGCTTTGGAATGGGCCGGACAGGTCGCGGGAAGACTGGAGATTTTCACGATCCGGTATGCAAACTATAGCATGGACAGGAAGGGCGAAAGCGGCCCAATCGCGGGGTGCGGAGCCCCAGTCGGCAACCACGGAGAGAGTCTGCCGCGGGAGACGCATCCCATTCAGAATGTGCCAGGTACCGTCGATCTCGGTCTTCAGCTCCGGATGCATGCCCGGAGCGGCCGCCAGACGAGCGGCAGGCCGGCCAGGAGTCCGAGGGAGGAGCGGGAGCGGAGCCATGCGGCTGGCTCGTGCGGCTCCGGGCGGGGCTCGCCGGGATCGCCGCAACCGCCTGCGAAGCCTTGTGCATAAAGACGAGGGGCCTGTGTACTACACTGCTTGCCGTTGGACGGGCAAGGGTCAGGCCGTGCTGTAACGGGCGGCTTTGGGCAACGAGAAAGCAGGCAGATGGCTGGGTCCCGAGGTCTAGCTGATCCGTCCAGAGATAGAGTGGGGTACCAATAGTGAAATTTTTCCAGGCAAGAACAAAAGGGAGCACGGCCAAACGGGTCGTGATGGGGGGGGCGTCGCTGCTGCTGGGCGCCGCCATGGCCGTGGCGCAAACGATTCCGGTGGTTACCGGCGATGCGCGCGTGGACAAGCTGCTGAGCCAGATGACGCGCAATGAGAAACTGACGCTGATTCACGGCACGCACGAGGACCCGGCTGTCTACCAGGGTCAGGCCGGCTACCTGGGTGGGGTTCCGCGGCTGGGGATTCCGGGGTTGCGATTTGCCGATGGGCCTCCGGGGGTGCTGACGCGGCATCCGTCGCAGGGTGAGACGGCGACCATGGGCGTGGCCGCCACCTTCAGCACCAAAACCGCCGAGGAGAACGGCGTGGTGATTGGGCGCGAAGACCGGGCGCTGGGCATCGACGTCAGCCTGCAGCCCTTCGTCAACATCGACCGCGACCTGGAGTTCGGGCGCGGGTTCAACACCTTCGGCGAAGACCCCTTCCTTACCTCCGAGATGGCCGTGGCCGAGGTCAAGGGCATCCAGTCGCAGCATGTGATGTCGCAGATCAAGCACTACGTCGGCTACGACTCAGAGAGCGGCAGCACCTGGATCGACGACCAGACCCTGCACGAGGTCTACGTCGCCCCCTTTGAGGCCACCATCCGCCGCGCCGACGTCTCGTCGATCATGTGTTCCTACAACCGCATCAACGGCACCTTTGCCTGCGGCAACGACTCGACGCTGACCAAGATCCTGCGCGACGAGATCGGGTTCAAGGGGTTCGTAACCTCGGACTGGGGCGCGGTGCACGCGGTCAAGTTCATCAACGCGGGCCTCGATATGGAGATGCCAGGCGAGCCGGGTCCGGGACTGGGCGGCATGCTGCCCTCCTTCTTTGACTCGATGCCCGCTCCACCGCCTCCGCCGCCGAACGCCATGGCCGGCATGATGGAGGGCTTTTTCGGCCACATTCCTGAGGAGCCGAAGCCGGTGATGGGGGACTTTGGCGACTTCGGCAGGAAGGAAGACGCCAAGAAGATGCCCGAGGCCCTCAAGGACGGCACCGTCAACGAAGCCGCCATCACCCGCGCCGCTGGCCGGGTGCTGTACGAGATTGTCCACTTCGGCTACCTCGACGGCCAGTCCAAGCACGAGGTCACCGAGCAGGCGATCGAGGCTAACGCGAAGATCATCGAAAAGACCGGCGAAGAGGCCGCGGTGCTGCTGAAGAACGAAGGTGGGGTGCTGCCGCTGAAGGCCGCTGACCTGGACGACGTGGTTCTGATCGGACCCACCGCCCTTCAGGTCGACTCGATCGGCCTCAGCGGCGAGCGCTCGGTCGGTTTGCCGGAGCGCGAGGTGGGCCCCTGGGATGCTCTGAAGAAGGTCACCGGCAACTCGAAGATCCGGCTTGCCGTCGACGACGACATGACCGGCACGACGGTTCCGGCCAGCGCCCTGAGCCACGACGGCAAGCCGGGCCTGGCGCGCACCGGGGATGGCGCCGAGCAGGTGGACGCGACGCTCGACTTCACGGTCAGGGGCGGCAATGCTCTGAAGCCCAACTCCACAGTCAGCTGGAAGGGTACGCTTACCGTTCCCCACGCGGGCGACTACTGGCTCTATCTGCAGGCTCTGGGAACCAACGCCAACATCTCCATCGACGGCAAGCGGCTGGCCGGGACCGGGGCCTTCCAGGGCGGCGTGCATGGCGACATTCTGCAGGCCAACCAGGACAACGCCATTCCCACCACCGATGGACTGGACAATGTGCGTCGCCCGGTGGAACTCACCGAGGGTGCGCATAGGATCGAAGTCAAAATCAGCCCCGACACATCGGCCGCGCCGGTGCAAGTGCGGCTGAACTGGTACACACCGGAACAGCGCAAGGCGGATCACGAGGCGGCCATCGCCGCTGCGAAGAGCGCCAAAGTTGCGGTGGTCTTTGTGTGGACGCGCCTCTCGCCCGTCTTCGGGTTACCGGGCGAGCAGAACAAGCTGGTGGAGGAAGTGGCCGCGGTCAATCCCAACACGGTTGTGGTGCTCAACACCAGCCAGCCGGTGGCGCTGCCGTGGCTGGACAAGGTGAAGGCGGTGCTGGAGATGTGGTGGCCGGGCGATGAGGGCGGCTGGTCGACGGCCAACCTGCTCGCCGGGAAGACCAGCCCAGCGGGACGGCTGCCGGTGACCTGGGGCAAGAGCCTGGCGGACTACGCCGCCACCGACCCGAAGCACCCGGAGCGGTCGATGAAGGGCGTGGACGGCAAGACCACTTACAGCGAAGGCGTGAACGTGGGCTATCGCTGGTTCGACAAGGAGGGGATTGCGCCGCTGTTCACCTTCGGGCATGGGCTGAGCTACACCACCTTCGAGTACTCGGGATTGAAGGTGGAGAAGACCGCGGACGGCGGGCTTGAGGTCAAAGTTCACATCAAGAACACGGGCGGTGCGGATTCCGACGAAGTGCCGCAGGTTTACCTGGGGGCACCGAGCGAGATTCCGGCGGGGGTTCAGTTCCCTGTCCGCGCGCTGGTGGCCTTCGACCGGGTTCACCTGGCCGCGGGCGAGGCGAAGACGGTCACGCTGCACGTCGAGCCGCGTCAGTTGCAGTTCTGGTCGACGAAGGAAGGTGCGTGGGTGACGGCAGCGGGCAAACGCACGGTGAGCGTGGGAGCTTCTTCGCGGGATTTGCGGGTGGAGCAGATTATTGACTGAAGGAGCATCTGAACTCACAGCGCGAAGGCCGGGGTCACCCCCGACCTTCGTGTTTCGTGCTAAAGTGATGCAATCGCGGCGAGAACGCATCAACGCAGCGCTCTTGCCCGTCCGCATATGAAGCAAGTTGCCATGACGACGCTTCGCTGCCTGCTCCCCCTTGTCTTTTTTGCCATTGCGATCGGTCAAGCACAGGATTCCCCGGTCGTGAAGCATTTTCCCGGCCGGAAAGATCTTGGCGTCGTAATCTGGAGCCTGCCGCCGAATCCCCAGGAGAATATTTCGCAAATCGTCGTCTTTCGTGTCGACAAGGTCGGAAACGCTCACGCCCTCTGGCAGTCGGAACTCGAGCCCACCTACGCCCCACAGATCGAGTTTACCCCCGAAATCGCCTCGGAAGGCCTGCCGGTTGCTCTAGTCCGCTCGCAATTTGGTCTGGCAGCTGGAGAGTTGGAGCTGGTCGGTCAATCCGCCGGGAGATTCGTCCGCTTGCAACGCATCACAGGGAGCTTTTTCGAGACAAAGTCCATCGATGAAAGCAGTCGAAGCTTCATCATCGCTCACGAGAAACCAAACATTCTTGACATC
>Ga0209415_10014320_pt1 | contig 12958 bp, 9 predicted proteins | sample PeaSoiSIISIP2007_FD_187696 | JGI IMG/M metagenome (GOLD analysis project Ga0209415, IMG submission 187696) | Peat soil microbial communities from Weissenstadt, Germany - SII-SIP-2007 (SPAdes) (version 2) | ecosystem: Environmental > Terrestrial > Soil > Wetlands > Peat | place: Germany...
ATCTACCAGAGGCTGGACATCCGGGATTCGCTGGGCAAGACCGACAAGGTCTTCCCCCGCGACCTGATCGAGAACGATCTCACCACCCTGCTGGGCAACAGCGTCTACTTCCTCCTCATCGACGCGAACCGGGACACCATCATCGAGTCCGGCGAACTGGCGGGACTGAAGCTCATGAACATCGTCGCTTCGGACACCAACACGAGCAGCCTCCAGCTCAGCGCGCAGCAGTTGATCCAGCAGGGAACCGTGGACAGCGTCACCGGGGCCCTGGCGGATTCCACCAAGAACAACATCAACGGCATCCTGACCAACGTCTCCACCATCGCCCAGGACACCACCCTCCTCAACAAGCTGGTCACGTCGCTGACCGGCACCGCCAACAGCTCCACCGGGAACCTGGCCTCCGACAGCACCACCAAGGCGATCAACCAGAGCGCCCAGACCTTCATCCAGCAGTTGGGCTCCTCCACCAGCTTCTACCTGATCAACGACAGCCTCGACAACGACGGGGACGGTTGCATCAACGAGGAGATCTTCGGCGACAGCCTCGACAACGACGGGGACAGCCTGATCGACGAGGACGGCCGGGTGGGACTTCGCCAGGGCCCGCCCGTCGTCGTCGGCGCTCCCGCCATGATCACCCCGCCCGACGGATTCCTGCACGACCGGTTCCAGATCATCGGAGGGCAGTTGGCGCTCGTGCCCGGCAACGACGAGGCGGACGCCCTCACCTGGGCGAACTCCACGGGTTTGCTGAAGCTCTACGCGAACCTCCATTGGGTCCGCTGGGACGACCCCTCCGTGGGCAACGACACGATCTGGTCGCGGATCGTGGGGGCCAACAACTGCGTTTTCCCCAACGGCTCGACGTCCACCTGCACGGTGTCCGACGTCAAGTCCGCGACGAACTACCTGCAGGTCCGCACGCTCGGGATCATCGAGGTCCGCAAGAAGGTGCTCGCGATGCCCGCGGACACGTCGCGGGTCCGCGTGGGCAAGAAACTCGTGGGAGGATGCTGGGACAATGTCGTACTTCCCTAGCCGACCGGCCCTTTTCCTGCCATTGGCGGCGATTTCCGTCGCCTGCGCCACCATGGCTCCGGTGGACCTCTCCTGGCGTTCGCTGGGAATGGGAGGTGCCGGCGTCGCGATCGCGGACGACGGCGACGCCGTGCACATCAATCCGGCGGGTCTCACCCAGATCCAATGGCCGGGGGACGGATTCGCGCCCCTGGATTCCCTGGGCTACAAGCGCGACCAGATGGAGACCTGGGCCCTGGGCGCGTTCGATCCCGGACCGGAGAACCTCCTGCAGATCTGGCGTTTCTGGAACAAGTACCACTCGACCATCGACAGCGGCACCAACGAACCCAAGGTGCTGCTGGAAAACCAGCAGATGCTCAACGACCTGTACCAGTTCAACTTCAAGCCCCTGCCGGTGGATGGCGCCCTCGATGGCGGATTCGCCCTGCACGACATCGGCGCCGATTTCTGGAGCCGCGACGCCGTGACCCTGGAGATGGACCACGGCGCGGTCACGCCCAAGGCCATCATGAAGCTCACCACCACCAGCGCGATCGAGGCCGGAACGGCTCGATCGTTCATCGACGACCGGTTGTCGTTGGGCGTGGGCTACCGGATCGTGGCCGTGTCGTCGGCGGAACGGGAATACGACCTGGTGAACCTGCGTTCGGCGGTTTCCAGCGCGCCGGTCCGGCTCCTGCTGAACACCGGGTCCGAACTGCGCAACACGGACGACTGGGGCTACGGACTCGACCTCGGGTTCCTCTGGTTCCAGACCCCCGGGCTCCGGTTCGGCGGGTCCGTCCAGGACCTGGGAATGAAGCTCGACAAGCGCTTCGTGGTTCCGGACCTCACCCTCGGCACGGCCTGGGCGCCCAAGCTCTTCCAGAACAACGGCCTTTGGGCGCGCAAGATCAACTTCGGCGTCTCCATGGAGAACATGCTCTACGACACGCTGGGCTACAAACCGCTCTCGAAGCTCGATTTCGGCGCCGAGTGGATGCAGACCGTCATTCCCTACGTCCTGACGGGGCGGGTCTCCGCCGGCTTCAAGGGGGGATACCCGACATTCCTGGTCTCCGGAACCCTCTTCAAGGTCTTCCGCGGCGAACTCCTGACCTACGGCGAGGAGACGGGCTACTTCACGGGCGACCGGGAGAACCGGGTGCTCATGGTCCGCATCGGCGTGAGCCTCTGAGGATTCCCGTTCCCCTTCGCGCCAGATTCCGTCACGACGCGATCCTCGAAACGGCGCGGTCGGAGAGGCGCAGGCCGTCGGCGGCCGAGGTGACGATCCCCCCGGACCACCCGGCGCCCTCTCCCAGGGCGAAAAGGCCCTCGATTCCGTCCACGGCCAGGGTGGATGGGTCGCGCGGCACCCGGACCGGACTGCTGGTGCGGGTCTCCGGCGCGATCATCAGTCCTTGTCGCACGAAGCCGGGGATCTTGCGATCGAACTCGACGAGCGCCAGGCGCAGTTCCGACACCAGGAACCCGGGCAGGAGCGCCGAAAGCTCGCAGGGGACCAGCCCCCGGGAATAGCTGGACTCCGGGAGATCCGCGCTCTCCCGCCCCGCCAGGAAATCCTCCGCCATCTGCGCCGGGGCCCGGAAGCCCCCGCCGCCCGCCCGGAACGCGTCCCGCTCCAGTTCCCGTTGGAAGGCCACCCCGGTCCAGGCGTCCGCCGGAAGACCCCGGGCGGCTGCCCATTCCCCCAACTTCCCGCCCGATACGGGCACCACCAGACCGGCGTTGGCGAACCGGGAGGCGCGGGCGCGGAAGCTCATGCCGTTGGTGGCCAGTTCCGAGCGATCCGTGGTGGTGGGAAGGACCTCGCCGCCGGGGCACATGCAGAACGAATGGACTCCCGCGCCTCCGGTGCGGCAGGAGAGGAAGTATTCGGCGGCGCCCACCGCCCTCGGGTCCACTTCCGGCCCGTACTGGCGCCGATCGATCAGGTCCTGGGGGTGCTCGATGCGGACACCCGCGGCGAAATCCTTTGCCTGGAACGAGACCCCGCGCTCGGACAGCATCCTCCAGGTGTCCCGGGCGGAATGCCCCACCGCGAGCACCATCGCCTCGACGGATTCCGTCACGCCGGAGAACGTGCCCGAGACCAGACGTCCCTCCCTGGTCCCGATGTCCTCGAGCCGCGAGAGGAACCGGATCTCCCCGCCGGATGCCAGGAACCGCTTGCGCAGCGCGGCCACCAGGAGGCGCATCCGGTCGGTCCCCAGGTGCGGCTTGGACTTCCACTGGATGGAGGGATCCTCCCCGCACTCCACCCACATCCTCAGCGACGCCTGCACCAGGCGGTTCCGCGTGCGCGTGGTGAGCTTTCCGTCGGTGAAGGTGCCCGCCCCCCCCTCCCCGTAGAGGAAGTTGGTCTCCGGGTCCAGTTCGCCCCCCTTGAGGAACCTCCGGGCCTCCAGGCTCCGGGTCGCGAGATCCGCCCCCCGCTCGTGCAGCACGACGCGGTAGCCCTTCTCCGAAAGGCCGATGGCGCAGCTGATCCCGCACGGACCCGATCCCACCACGTGGATCGTTCCGGGCAGGTGCAGCGATCCCGCGAGCAGGTCGTCGGGATCCGGCACGGGTTCGGGAAGGGGCTCCAGCAGGTGCCGCCGGAAGGGGCGCGAGGTGACGATCTCCAAGGTGAGCTTGCGCATCGGGTGGTTGGACCGCCGGGCGTCCAGGCTTTCGCGGAGGATCTGGGCGTGCACCAGTGCGTCGGGGGGAATCCTCCAGTCGCGCAAGGCCTTCTCCAGGGGATCGCCCGCGTCCGAAGGCTCCATGGCGAGGCCGTGCAGCCTGTACCTGTATCGTTTCACCTCGCGATCCGGTGGAGAGTCTCCAGGACGGTACCGGTGTCGGAGAGATCCGCGAACACGGCGTCCGCGCCGGACAATTCCTCCATCGTCCCGCCTCCGGTCAGCACCGCCAGGCACGCCACTCCGGCTCCGCGGGCGCACCGGAGATCCGCCGTGGTGTCCCCGACCACCACGGTCCGCAACAGGACGCCTCGACCCGACCGTTCGTTCTCGACCACTTCCCGGGCCTGTCCCTCCTTGTCGTGGACGCGGTCCCCGTAGGCTCCGGGAACGTCGGCGAACCAATGGTCCAGTCCGCCGTGGCGCAGCTTGATCCGGGTCCCCTCCTCCAGGTTCCCGGTGACGATCCCGATCTGGAACCGGGGGTCCGTCGCCAAGGCGCGGCACAGGGATTCCACCCCGGGAAGCCGCTGGGGCGGGCGCTGCGCCAGCCGCTGTTCCATGGCCCGGGCGTAGAGGTCCCTGAAGGAGTCCCATTCCTCGCCTTCGCCCAGCCCCGTCAGCTCGCACCAGATGCCGAAATCCGTGCGGCCCGCCATCTCCAGCATCGGCCAGTCCCGGCCCGGAAACAGCGAGGACAGGGCCTCGTAATAGGCCACACGCCCTTCCCCGAAGGCGCTGAGGAGGGTCCCGTCGATGTCCAGCAGGACCAGTACCGTCACGGTTCGGTCCAGCGACCGTGCTCCCGGATCAGGGCCACCAAGGCGTCGGGCGCCTCGGCCTCGGGGACGGCGCGCCGCACGCAATCGCGACCCACGTAGAGGTTGACGGCGCCGGGTGTACCGCCCACGTAGCCGAAGTCGGCGTCGGCCATTTCTCCGGGACCGTTCACGATGCACCCCATGATGGCGATCGCGACGTCCTTGAGGTGGCCGGTCTTCTCGCGGATGCGCGCCGAGGTGGAGACCAGGTCGAAAAGGGTCCGCCCGCAACTGGGGCAGGAGACGAATTCCGCCTTGGAACGCCTCGCGCCCGCGCTCTGCAGCAGGTCGTAGGCGAGATCGACGGGATTCCCGGAGGGGGATTCGAGGCAGAGCAGGTCGCCGTAGCCGTCGCAGAGGAGCCCTCCGAGGGTGGCCGCCATCCGGAGCTGGTCGGCCTCGCTTCCGTCCAGCCTCCAGCGCAGCACCAGCGGCGGTCGCAGTCCGGCCTGTTCGAAGGCGGCCACGGCACGGCGCACGCCCCAAGGGCCGAGATCCTGGTCGACGGAGAACAGGTACAGGTTGGAGGGAGGCAGCGCGCGGATCGCTTCCAATCCGGCCAGGTCCGCCAGGCGCAGCTCGCACAATCTCCCGGCGCGGATGGCGGCATCCAGACCGGAAGGCGCCACCGACCCGGAAAGCGGGAAGGGAGAGAGGTCGGAGCCATCGCCGTCCGTCCATTCCACCGGCCGATCCTTGGACGGCGGGGGAATCGACGCGTCGGCACCCACCCGGATGGGCTGGGAGAGTCCGGCGTCGGCGTCGCCCAACCGCACCGGCATGGTGGAACGACGAAGGTAGGACGTCGGGTCGACGGCTTCGGCGGGGCCTTCCGGCGACAGATCCCGTTCGCGGAAATCCAGGGGCCTTCCGGGTCCGAAGGGCCGTTGGCAGGCGGCGACCAGCTCTCGGGCCACGGGGACTTCCTCCACGGGGTCCTCCGTGAGGCTGACGCGGACCGTGTCCCCGATGCCGTCGAGCAGGAGCGAGCCGATGCCCACGGCCGACTTGATCCGCCCGTCCCGACCCTCGCCGGCCTCGGTGACGCCCAGGTGGATGGGGTACGGCTTGTGCCCGCCCGCGTCCAGGCGGTCCACGAGGAGGCGGTAGCACTGGATCACCACCTTGGGGTTGGAGGCCTTCATGGAGAAGACCACCTGGTCGAATCCCTCGTCCTCGCAGACCGACAGGTACTCCAGGGCGGAAACCACCATGCCTTCCGGAGTGTCGCCCCACCGGGCGAGGATCCGGTCGGACAGGCTCCCGTGGTTGGTCCCGATCCGAAGCGCCGCTCCGCGCTCGCGGGCCATCCTCACGAGCGGACGGAACTTGTCGTCGATCTTCTGGAGGCCGCGGTCGTAGGTGGCGTCGTCGAAATCCTTCCGGAATCCGTAGGCGGTCTTGGCGTCCACGAAGTTGCCCGGGTTGACCCGCACCTTCTCCACCCACTTGACGGCCTCGAAGGCGGCGGCGGGCTGGAAGTGGATGTCGGCGCACAGCGGCACCTTCACGCCCTGGGCGCGCACCTTGCGGACGATCTCCTCCAGGCAGGCGGCGTCGGCCTGGGTGGGAGTCGTGATCCGCACGAGTTCGCAGCCGGCCCGCGCGAGTTGCACCGTCTGGGCCACGGTGGCCTCCACGTCCTTGGTCAGGGTGGTGGTCATCGACTGGACCAGGATGGGGTTGGTTCCCCCGATGCGCGCATCGGCGACGCGGACCTCCACGGTGGAGCGTCGAAGGGATCCGTAGCGGCCGTCTCGGATGGTCATGCGGGGAAAAGATCGAAAACGCGGAGCGGCGCCGCCACGGGGCGCGACGAGAACGCCCCCCGAGAGGCCCCGGATCGGCCTCCGGGGTGGCCGGGAAGAGGGTAGATTGGATGGAATGGGCGACATTCGAATACGCACGGTCTCCGTCGATCGGGTTTCCGCGGATCCGGAGATCCGGGCTGGCCTTTCTCCCATGGATCAGGTTCAAACCCTGATGGAACTCTGCCTCGGATGGGGGTCGAAGGAGGATCAACTTGGGACGGATGGACCGGGACTTCAACGATCTGTTATCCATGTTGCGCGAGGAAAGGGCTGAGTTCCTGGTCGTAGGCGCCCATGCCTTGGCCTTGCAGGGGCACATCCGGGCGACGAAGGATCTCGATGTCTGGGTCCGTTCGACTCCGGAAAACGCCACACGGGTCCATCGGGCGCTGGCAAGGTTCGGGGCCCCCATGGCGGGCATCGAGCCGCAGGAGTTCGCCACGCCCGGATTCATCCTCCAGATCGGGGTCGCACCGATTCGGATCGACGTGATCACGAGCATCGAGGGAATCGGCTTCGAGGACGCCTGGACGGATCACATCGTCGGAAAATTCTTCGGGCAGGATGTTCCCGCGTTGAGTCGCCGTGCGCTGCTCCTGAACAAGAGGGCGGCGGGAAGACCGCAGGACTTGGCGGACGTGGATTGGCTGGAGCGGCATCCGCCCGCGGACGGTTGATCCCTACCACGTCTCCGGGTCGGTGCCGAAGACGGCGGCGAAGAGCCTGTGGATGTCCGGGTGCGTTTCCCGCAGGGCGCCGGGGAGCTCGAAGAAGGTCTCCACGCACACCGCGAAGAACTCGGCGGGGTTCTCCGCGGCGTAGGGATCCAGGAAGGTGTGGTGGCCCAGGGAAGTGGCGCGCCGGTGCGCCTCGAACTCGGCCCGCATCTTCCTGGCCCACTCGAGCCGCAGTTCCGAGGGCATGGGCGGACAGCCGTCGGTGATCCCGTCCATCGCGTCGAACTGGTGGGCGAACTCGTGCAGCACCACGTTGAACCCGTCCATCTCCAGGGACCCGCGGCGCACGGCGGCGGCGGAGAGCACCACCGCTCCCCGGGTCCAGGACTCGCCGTCGAGGGCGATCCCTTCCTGGAGGATGGAGGCGCCCCCTCCCAGGGACCTCTCGTCGCGACGCACGTACGAGGTCGGATGCAGGTAGATGGTGGTGAGATCGGGATACACGTCCCGGTCGCCATCGGCCAAAAGCAGGAGGCAGGCCTGCCCTGCCACGGCCAGCCGAAGGTCGTCGTCCACTTCCAGGTCCTGGCATTCCACGAAGGTCTTTTCCGCCAGGAAGAGGCGGACCGCGCCCTCCCAGCGCTCGCGCAAGGACGCGGGGATGCGTTTGCAGAGGGGCGCCAGCCGGAACATCCGCGAGAGCTCCTCCGGGGTCAGCTTCCGATGCCGGATCCGCTCGCGTTCCCGCCGCCGCCGCCGGGCGCGCAGGAAGGCCAGCACCCCCATGGCGAGGACGAGCGCGGGGAAGAGGACCAGGACATGGAGATCGCGGGAAGCGATGTTCAGGGCTTCCTCGCCGCCACGGCGTGGCAGAGTCCAAGATCCAGGGACGCGATCCGAGGCTCCACGAAACCGGAATCTCCCAGCAAGGTGGCGTAGCCTTCCACGGGCGTGAAGCGCCGTATGGAGCGGACCAGGTACTCGTAGGCATCGCGGCTGGACCCGAAGATCCGGCCCGCGGCGGGGATCAGGAGGGGGGCGACGGCGCCGTAGAAGGTCCTGGACACGACGGTTCCCGGTCGGAAGAACTCCAGGGTGACGAAGGTGCCGCCCGGCCGGAGCACGCGGAAGACTTCGCGGACCCCGCTCCCGAGATCGTCCAGGTTGCGCATTCCGAAGCCGCACAGCACCGTGTCGAAGGAGGCATCCCGGAAGGGCAGGTGCAGGGCATCCGCCTGGATCCCCGGGGCGAGCCCTTTGGACGGCAGGGGAAGCATCATGCCCCTCGCGAAGTCGGCCACGACGGAGGTCGACGCGGCTCGGCCTTGCCTTCGGGCGGCCAGGAGGAAGTCGCCGGTTCCGCCGCAGAGGTCCAGGATGCGTCCGGGACCGGGCGGGAGCAGGTCCACCGCGGTCCGGCGCCAGGACAGGTCGCGACGGGCCGACAGGACGTGGTTCAGGGCGTCGTAGCGGCCGGAGATCCGGTCGAACATCTCGCGCACCGCCATGCTCAACGCTGGATCTCCCCGAAGTACCCGTCCACCCGCGCCACAACCGACGGATCCTGCCGGATCAGGCGGGGCCACTCGCCCCGGTCGTAGCCCTCGTCCGACCGCTTCTTCGTGCAGTCCAGTCCCAGCGCGAGGCCGGGCCGCGGCGAGTCCAGCACCACGAGGTCGCGCGCCGGATCGCAGTTGGCTCCTCCCACCACGAGGGCCATGGCGCCGCTCTCCAGCGCCTCGGGATCGTCGAAGACGGCCACGAGGAGGATGCGCGCGGAGAGATCCATGGAACGCAGGTCGCGGAGGAATTCCCTCCCCTGTCCCGGTCTCGTCTTGTGAAGATGGACCAGGAGCACCCGGCCGTCCGCGCCTTCGGGCAGGCTCCACCGCACGACCTCTCCGGGGGCTCCGCCGGAGAATGGCCCGGATCCGCCATCCTCGCCGGAACGGGGCGAAAGGTCCTCGCCCGGGATCCGGCTGGTGGCGTCCAATCCGATCTTGCCCCCCTGGTCCCGCCTCCCCGCGTGGTCCAGGGTGTCGGCCGGTCCGGTGGAGAGCACGGTGTCGCGCACGGCGTGCCAATTCTTGTCAAGAGCATCGAGGACCGCCCGCGCGTCCTGGAGGTCCACGCCTTCGTCCACGGCCACGATCGACTTGGTGAACATCATCTGGCCCGTCCCCCACACCGCGTGGAAGGACTTGTGGGCGTGCGCCGGGAACCGCTTGCGCACGGCCACCAGCGCCAGGTTGTGGAACACCCCCTGGGGCGGCAGGCGCAGGTCGCGGATCTCCCCGTGGATCCGGCGAATCAGCGGCAGGAAGAGCCTCTCCGTGGCCAGGCCCATGAATCCGTCCTCCTTGGGAGGCAGGCCCACCAGGGTCGCCGGGTAGATCGCGTCGCGCCGGCGCGTGAGGCGATCCACGTGGAAGACGGGGTAGTCGCCCGCCTGGGAGTAGTACCCGGTGTGGTCGCCGAAAGGCCCTTCCCGCCGGGTCTCGCCGGGGTCCACCCAGCCCTCCAGCACGAAATCCGCCTCGGCGGGCACAAGAAGGTCGTGGAGGCCGCACCGGACCATGGGCACCCGTCGCCGCTGGAGGAATCCCGCCAGCAGCATCTCGAAGATGTCCGGGGGCAAGGGCGCGGAGGCCGACCAGGTCAGGACCGGAGGGCCACCCAGGGCCACCGCGACCGGGATCCTCTTCGCCGACTCGTCCGCGTGCCGACGGCCGTCCTTCTGGCGCTGCCAGTGCATGCCGGTGGAGGTCGCGTCGAAGACCTGCATCCGGTACATGCCACAATTGGCCTTCCCCGACGGGGAGCGCGAAAAGACCATGGGAAGGGTGATGAAGGGACCGGCATCTTCCGGCCAGGTGGTGAGCACGGGGATCCTGCCCAAGTCCACGGCGGGCTCCACCACTTCCTGGCAGGGCCCGGAGCGGACCGTCCTGGGAGGCAGGTGACGCAATCCGGAGAGGCTCCGCACCGCGCGCCAGGCCTCTCCTAGGGACCTCGGTGGTTCCAGCTCGGCCAGGGCCGCGATGCGCGCTTGTGCCGCCGCCAGGGTCTCTTCTCCCAAGGCCCAGGCCATGCGGTTCTCGGAGCCCAGGATGTTCACGGCCACGGGAAAATCGGATCCTCGCACCCGCGTGAAGAGGATGGCATTTCCTCCGCCGGGACGGCGCATCTCGCGGTCGGCGATCTCCGCGATCTCCAGCGACCTGTCCACCTCGCGATCCACGACGGCGAGTTCTCCCCTGGCGTGGCAGAATTCCAGGAAGGACCTCGTGGAACGGAATCTCGGCGGCACGCGGGACAAGATACCTTGTGCGTGAACCTCCTCCCTGTCCGGATGCGACCAAGCGAGCCATGCCAGCAGCTTCCAGCCCCGAGCCACTCCAGAACCCGCGATCCCCCTGGAGGAGCCTTTGGACGGCACCCACCCGGAACACCCGGTTCCTGATCACCTCCGGCGGATTCTGGACCGTCCTCCAGGCGGCCACGGATCCCTACAAGGCGCTGTTCTACAACCGCCTGGGCCTTTCCGCCGCGGCCATCGGTCTGCTGGTGGGGTTCGACCTGGTGGTCCGCTCCTTTGGATTGTTGCTCTCCGGCTGGGCCCAGCGGCGGTTCGGGGCCAAGCGCATGCTGATCCTGGCGGACACCGTGTCCTGGGTCCTCCCCTACCTGGTGCTCTCCGTGGCCTCCCGCCCCTGGCACGTGGTCCTGGCGGTGGTGCTGACCTCCTTGAATTCCTTCGCCTCCACCCCCTACAACTGCCTGATGGCGGCGGGAATGCCGGCCGAGCGACGAACCCGTGCCTACACCCTGTTGCATCTGTGGAACATCGCGCCGTCCCTCCTCGTGCCCTGGTGCTCGGGACTGCTCCTCGCCCACCATTCCTTCCTTCCCGTTTTGCGCCTTCTCTTCCTGGTCCAGGCGTTCTCCATGGCCATCGGCATCGGGTGGCGCGCGCTCCGACTCGAGGATCTCGCCGGACCTGGACCCGAAGGAGGGATGGGCATGCGTGCGGTCCTGGGGAGGTTGATCGCGAAACCGGCCTTTCGCGCCGCCTGGTTCGCCATCGCCACCCAAGGCCTGTTCGCGCAGATCTGGGGCAACTTCTCCGCCATCTTCCTGGTCCGCCACCTGCACCTTTCCGACCAGATCCCGGCCTGGGCCGCGGAGGCGGGAGCCGTCGGGTTCGGTCTGGGAAGCATCGTCCTGCAGCCGCGACTGGGCGAACGCGCCGCACTGCGGGCGGCTCCATGGGGATTGGGGATCCAGGCCGTCGGAACCCTGGTCCTCCTGTGCCACCCCTCGGCCTGGACCGTGGCCAGCCTGGCCCTGATCGGCGGGATCTGTTCGAGCCTCTACACCGCGGCCACCAGCTCCATCATCGCCTCGGTGCTGCCGGAAAGCATCCGCGACCACGGCTTCGCGCTGAGCTTCGTGGGAGTCCAACTGACCGGAGCCCTCCTGATGCCCTGGGCGGGGCGGGCTCTGCAGATGGACATGGGCGCCTTTCCTTGGATCGCGGCGGGAGCCCTGGCCGCCTGGGCCACCGGGATCGCCTTGACGGGAACGGAGCCTTGAATTCCGCGGGAGGGACGGAGTCGGTCCGATAGGACGGTCGACCCGGAGGGGAAGTCGGAACCGGTCCCCCCTGAAGCGGAGGATCCACGGTTGGATCCTCCGCGCCGTGGGCCCCTCATTCCAGGTGGCGCACCAAAAGACCCGTCCCCTGGAAGCTCGCGGCGAAGATCCCGCGTGGAAGCGCGGACAACTCGAGAGTCGACTCTCCGGAAACCCGCGCGGAATAGACCGTGCGTCCGGTCAGATCGCGCAGCTCCAACTCGCCCGCTCCCCGCGAAAGAAGGCGATTCCCGACCTGCACGAGTTTCGAATCGCGGACCTTCGCGGCCGGGGCGATCGCCGAGGAGGCGACCGAAACGATGGATACGTTGTCCAGCTTCACCGTGGTGCCACCGGTGCCTGGGCCGCCGATGTCGAAGGAGAGCTTGCCCGATTCGGTGGAGTCCGAGACGAAGTCGTAGGTGAAGGTCGAGGTCGCGGTATCCAGGGCCACGACCTTGTCTAAGGCGCCCTCGTTGGCGTAGACATGGATGCTGCGGGCCTTGCTGGCCGAGGCGTCGAAGGAAAGCGCGTAGTTCACGCCCTTCACGAACGGGACCCCGGTCTGGAAGATCTGCACGTCCCAGGTGTCGGGACCGCCGTTGGTCACCACGTAGGAGAACACGCCGTTTTGGACCGAGGGGGTTCCCGCTGCCGTTCCATCCGCGCTCCAGGCCGAAGGCGTCCATCCCGTGGTGCCGTTGGAGAAGTCGCCGTCGACGATCAGGTTGGCCGCCGAGAGGAAGATGGCCTGGACGGTGTGCGGCGCGTCCATCGTCACGGAGAGTCTCGTGGCATTGCCAGATGCGGTGCCGTCCAAGGTCCAGTTTCCGAAGCTCCAGCCGGCGGCGGGCACGGCGGCGAGGTTCACCACGGTTCCGCGGGGCACCAGCGTGGTGCGGATCGAACGGGTCACCGAGCCCTGGCCGATCACCCCGACCTGGAGCGCGACCAGGTCGGGGGAAGGCAGAGAAACCTGGGCGTCGGTGGAAATCACGAAGTGGGTCGCGGAGGTGGCCGGCAAGGTGTAGGCGAAGCCCGCGGCGGTGACGCCGGTCGGGTCGGCGAGCTTAGTGATGACGGAATCCGTCGAGAAACCGTAGGCCACCGCGGACTGCCAGGCCTTGCCGGAAAGCGCGATGGTGACGGGCTCGGGGGAGGACGACTTGTTGATCGCCACCACGTGCAGGAGGTTCGGATTCTTGGAATCCAGGCTCGCGTAGGTGGAGAAGACCGTGCTGTCGGGGTTGTCGGCCGCCACGTAGGTGTCGCCGAAG
>Ga0209415_10014322_pt1 | contig 12957 bp, 11 predicted proteins | sample PeaSoiSIISIP2007_FD_187696 | JGI IMG/M metagenome (GOLD analysis project Ga0209415, IMG submission 187696) | Peat soil microbial communities from Weissenstadt, Germany - SII-SIP-2007 (SPAdes) (version 2) | ecosystem: Environmental > Terrestrial > Soil > Wetlands > Peat | place: Germany...
CTAAAGCGTGCCCCACCAACACCGGCTTGCCATCGGTAGGGCACGCTCTAGCTTGCCCAGCCGGCTGACATCCCACTCTCAATCCCCGCGCTGGTCTCCGCTTGCCCGGCCCGGCGCAATCGAGTTACTCTGCGGCTGAAGAAAGTCATGCCAATTCCGAGATGGATGATCGCAGTTTTGGTGTGCTTCCCGGCGATGGCAATCCACGGGCAGCAGAAACAGGTTGCCGGCCCTGTAGCGGGGTACGTCTTCGATGGCGCGGCTTTGCGCCCCATCGCCGGCGTTCCGGGTGGCGCCACCCTGGGCGAAGCGCTGGACGTGGGGCTGGCGGCAAGCGGAGCCGTGGTCTCGCCGCATCTCGATTCGGCCGTCGTCACGGCCAGCGATGGTGCGCTGCATCTGTTTCGATTGAGCGGCCAACGCGCCACGGAAGTTTCGTGGAATGGCGAGCCGCACGGACCGGCGCAGGTGGTGTACAGCCCTTCCGGTATGGCGGCCGCGATTTATGCCTCGGGCCGGGTACAGGTTTTCAGCGGCCTGCCGAACGCGCCGGTGCTGGTGTTTACGTCCGAGTTCGGTCCGCAGGCGCCAGAACGCGGACGCCAGCCCACTAGCGCTGCGCCCCAAGCCATGGCGGTAAGCGACGATGGCGCCTGGCTGCTAGCGGTGAGCGAGGGCCGCGTGCGCCTGCTGGGCTCATCCGGATCTAGCCGCGTGCTGCTCGAAGGAGCCCGCGGGATCGGTGTCGCGTTCGCGCCCGGCAACCACGCTGCGGCGATCTTGAGCGCAGGTCAATGGCTCGAAATATTGTCTGACGTGAGTACCGGCGCGAGCCAAGTTACTGCGGCAACCGACTTGGCCGAGACTGTGGGTCTGGCCTTTTCGGCAGACGGCAAGCTCGTCCTGGCAGCGTCCCGTAACAGCCGCTCCGCTACGATCTTCGATCTCGCCGGTCACCGGACGGACACGCTGGATTGCGCATGTGCTCCCACCGGAGTGGCACGCATGGGCAACTTGGTTCGCTTGACCGATGCCGGCTCCGGCCCGGTGTGGCTGGTAGATATGAGCGCCACGCTGGCTCGCCTGGTGTTCGTGCCGGCGCGCGAGAACCCGTAGGGGCCGGGCATGCCCGCCCCGGTGCGCGGAAGTTGCGAAAACACCACGCGCCCGCAAGCGGGCGTTGGCAGGCTAATGCGCCATCCTCCCGCGGCACGACAGACCACAAATGTCGATGGTCTGTCCTACCGAAATCGCTGCCGCCTTACCGCGCCACGGCGTGTACCGCGGCTGCGCTTTCTTTCAGCGCTTCAGCCTTGTCCGCGACTTCCCAGGTGAAGCCTTCCTCGGTGCGGCCAAAGTGGCCGAACGCCGCTGTCTTGCGATAAATCGGACGGCGCAGGTTGAGGGCGTCGATGATGCCCCGCGGCGTCAGCGAGAAGTTTTCGCGCACCAGTTCGGTGAAGCGATCGTCCGGAATCGCGCCGGTGCCGAAGGTATTTACTGTCACCGAGACCGGCTCCGCCACGCCGATGGCGTAGGCAAGCTGCACCTCGACGCGCGTCGCCAGCTTCGCGGCCACCAGGTTCTTGGCGATGTACCGCGCCATGTAGCAGGCCGAGCGGTCCACCTTCGTCGGATCTTTGCCGGAGAAGGCGCCGCCGCCGTGGCGGCCCATGCCGCCGTAGGTGTCGACAATGATCTTGCGGCCCGTCAAACCCGTATCGCCGTGCGGCCCGCCAACCACGAAACGGCCGGTGGGGTTGATGTGGTATTTGGTCTGGGAGTCCACCATGCCGGAAGGAACCACCGGGTCGATGATGTGCTTCTTCACTTCACGGCGCAATTCTTCGGTGGAAACTTCCGCGCTGTGCTGGGTGGAAATCACCACCGCTTCAATGCGCTTCGGCACGCCGCCCACGTATTCCACGCTCACCTGGCTCTTGCCGTCCGGCCGCAGGAAGTCCAGAATGCCCTCGCGCCGCGCATGGGACAGGCGTTGCACCAGCTTGTGCGCCATCATGATCGGCATCGGCATCAGCTCGGCCGTTTCGTCGCAAGCGTAGCCGAACATCAGCCCCTGGTCGCCTGCGCCGCCCGTATCCACGCCCATCGAAATGTCGGGCGATTGCGACTGAATCAGGTTATGCACGCCGCAGGTGTGGGAATCGAATCCGTAGGTGGCGTCGTTGTAGCCCACATACTCGATCGTGCCGCGCGCGATGCGCTGGACGTCGACGTAGGTCTTAGTCGTAATTTCTCCCGCCACAATGCACGTGCCGGTGGTTACCAACACCTCGCACGCCACCCGCCCGGTGGGGTCTTCCGCCAGAACGGCGTCCAGAACGGCATCGGAAATCTGATCGGCGATTTTGTCCGGGTGGCCCTCGGTGACCGATTCCGACGTAAACAGATATCGTTGATTGTCTGACAAAGGTTGTCCTCCTGCGGTGTGCGTCACTCTAATTTAACATGCGAGCCAGCCTGGCTTAATAGCGGTAGTGCTCCGGTTTGTATGGCCCCTCGGGAGCCACGCCCAGGTACGCGGCCTGTTTGGGCGTCAGCGTGGTCAGCTTGACGCCGATCTTTTCGAGGTGCAGACGCGCCACCTCTTCGTCCAGCTTCTTGGGCAGCGTGTAGACGCCGGGCTTATACGAATCGCGGTTCTTCCAGAGGTCGAGCTGGGCCAGCGTCTGGTTGGAGAAGCTATTGCTCATCACGAAGCTGGGATGGCCGGTAGCGCAGCCCAGGTTCACCAGCCGGCCCTCGGCCAGCAAGAAGATGCTGTTGCCGGTGGGGAAGGTGTACATGTCTACTTGCGGCTTGATGTTGGTCCGCTGCGCGCCGGAGCCGTTCAGGCGATCCACCTGAATTTCATTGTCGAAGTGTCCGATGTTGCACACGATGGCCTGGTCCTTCATCCGGCTCATGTGCTCCAGGGTGATGATGTCGCAGTTGCCGGTGCAGGTGACGTAAATGTCGCCGCGGCCCAGCGTGTCCTCGATGGTGGTCACCTCGAAGCCTTCCATCGCGGCCTGCAGCGCGTTGATGGGGTCGATCTCCGTCACCACCACGCGCGCGCCCATGCCGCGCAACGAGTGCGACGAGCCTTTGCCAACGTCGCCGTAGCCGCACACCACCGCCACCTTGCCGGCCACCATCACGTCGGTGGCGCGCTTGATGCCGTCCGCCAGCGATTCGCGGCAGCCATAAAGATTGTCGAATTTCGACTTGGTCACCGAATCGTTTACGTTGATCGCCGGCACCAGCAGTTGGCCCACTTCCTGCATCTTGTAGAGCCGGTGCACGCCGGTGGTGGTCTCCTCGGAAACGCCGCGCCACTCCTTCACCACCTCGTGCCAGTGGCGAGGATTCTCGGCGTGAACCTCTTTCAACAAATTCTTGATGACGTCTTCTTCGTGGCTGGCGGAAGGCGTGTTCACCCAGCCGCTGCCGTTTTCGAGTTCATATCCTTTGTGGATGAGCAGCGTGGCATCGCCGCCGTCGTCGACGATCAACTGCGGCCCCTTGCCGCCCGCATGGCTGAGCGCCATGTAGGTGCACCACCAGTAATCCTCCAGCGACTCGCCCTTCCACGCAAACACCGGGACTCCGGCGGCGGCGATGGCGGCGGCGGCATGGTCCTGGGTGGAGAAGATGTTGCAGCTCGCCCAGCGCACCGTGGCGCCCAGTTCCACCAGCGTCTCGATCAGCACCGCGGTCTGGATGGTCATGTGCAGCGAGCCGGTGATCCGCACTCCCGCCAGCGGCTTTTCCTGCGCGTACTTCCGCCGGATGGCCATCAGGCCGGGCATTTCCTGCTCGGCAATGGAGATTTCTTTGCGGCCCCACCCGGCCAGCGACGTGTCGGCGACCTTGGAGGAAACGGTTTGGTTCAGCGTTGCAGTGCTCATTTCAATCCCTCATATCAAGAAATCTTGATACATTGATATTAGAAGATCAAGCGGTATGCCGTCAATCCTGAAATCGCTGCGCCTGGCGGCCGATCCCGGCCGGCTGCGCCTGCTCCTGCTGCTCGAGCAGGAAGAGCTTTCCGTGGCCGAGCTGCAGGACATCGTGGGCAAGCCCCAAAGCCAGGTCTCCACCCACCTCGCGCAACTGAAACAGGCCGGCCTGGTGGCCGATCGGCGCACCGGCAAGAACGCGTTCTACCGCCTGAACGCCCCCGCCGGCCTGGTGGCCATCCTGCGCCAGGCCGCAGCCGAGGTTCCCGAAGCGGCCCAGGACCGCGCCGCCCTGCGCCCGGTGCTGCGCAAACGGCAGGATAAGATGCGCCGCTACTTCGACGAGCTGGCCGGCAAGTTCGGCCGCCAATACGTGCCCGGCCGGTCCTGGAAGGGAATCGCCGAAGCGCTTCTCAGCCTGATGCCGCCTCTGGTCATCGCCGACCTGGGGGCGGGCGAAGGCACCATCGCGCAACTCATGGCGCAGCGCGCGCGGCGCGTGATCGCCATCGACAACTCTCCGAAAATGGTGAAATTTGGCGCTGCACTCGCGCGCAAGAACGGCATCGCCAATCTGGAGTACCGGCTGGGCGACCTGGAGGATGTGCCGATCCGCACCGGCACGGTCGACCTGGCCTTCCTCAGCCAGGCGTTACACCACGCAGCGCACCCGCAACGCGCGATTACCGAAGCCTGGAGGATCCTGAAGCCGGGCGGCCGCGCCGCCATCCTCGACTTGAACCGCCACCACCTGGAGGAAGCGCGCGAGATGTATGCCGACCTCTGGCTTGGGTTTACCGAATTCGACCTCGAGCGCTTTCTCAAGCGCGCCGGCTTCCGCCACGTGGAGACTGCGATTGTCCATCGCGAGACCGAAGCCCCTTATTTCGAGAGCATCCTGGCCACCGGAGTTAAACGGTAGGGCACGCTTTAGCTTGCCCTCAAATCATACAAAAAGAGACACGTGGGCAAGCTAAAGCGTGCCCTACCTTGCAAACAAAAAAGGCGGCCCGGCGTGGATCTGCCGGGCCGCTAACCCTCTTGCTTGCCAGGAGAAATGTCTTTCTGTCCGTTCCTACTGCACCGACGTAGAGCCCATGCGCATGCCGCGGCCCTGGCTCACCGTGTAGCCGGCGGGAGTCTGGAACAGGGAGGCGTCCGGTTCGTTACGGGCGATGTTGGTGAGTTGCGTAACCGTGGTGCCAAAGCGCGGGTCGCTGGTTTTAACCATCACCGGCACTTTGAGGTCGCTGGAAACCCAGGTTTCCCTCACGATCTGAATCGGCTGGGCGTTGCCCATCGCTCCGGCCGGAATCGTGCGTGTAACACGCGTCCCGGTAGCCGTCAGGCCGTCCAGCGTTTGCGTACCCAGGTCTTCCTTCACCACGTTGGCTGCACTCTGACGAAGCCCCTGGCCGCCGGCCATCCGTGCGCCCGGAGTGCCAGCCGCCGGTTGCCGGATCGCCATTTCGGACGCCGTCTTGTTCTGCGGATTCAGCCTCCGCACCACCTGGGCCACCGGATCGGAAATTGTTACAGAAGTGCGACTGCCCTGTCCACTGGCGCCGGTCCAAGTCGTCTCCTCGCGCACCCGTCCCTGGCTGTCGCGGAACAGGTTGGTTTGCTCCTGCCGCTGGATCACGTTGCCGTTGGCCAGCGTCTGCTGGTGCACCGTGACCTGGACGGCCGAGAACGGCGCGCCGGTCACTGCGGCGCCGCGCATCAGGCTCCTCGCACCTGCCATCTCCATCCCGGGCCCGCCAAATCCCATCCGGCCGCCACGCGGCCCCTGGGCCAACAGCGCACTTCCGGCTATCAGCAAGAGTACAATGGCTCTTCTCATGCGGTTCGAAACCTCCACCCGGTAGAGGATTGCTGAAAAAAGCCGGAAAGTTCCCGAGAACTGCCTGGAAGGAAGATATTTCACACCGGGTTCGCCAACAGGCCCGGCCATAAGAAAGGGGCGGGCCCTTCCCTGCCCCCTAACCGTGACCATCCGCCGCGGATCCTGGTGCGCCCGTCAGCGCCGTCGATAACGACGAACCGACAGCCCGGCCAATATCAGCCCTCCGCCCAGCAGGGCCGTGCAGGGCTCCGGTGCACTCGCCGCCGTATTATATTGCATAAACTCCTGCGGCGTTCCGGAGCATACGTATTTGTTGTAGCCTGACTTCGCATCCGGCGTGTAGATGTTTGTGCTCGCGTACAGCGCATTCAACCACGACGCGCTGGCCGTCGCCAGGGTGTGCTGCGCCGCCGTGATGTCCGCTTGCGCGCCCGAATCCAGCGAACCTGCCGGGAGCTGCGACGGGTCCAGCGTGCTCCAGAGGGCAGCTTGATAGTCCCCAATCTGCGTTCCTGTCAGACCGCCGGTTGTGGCCAAATCATAGACCAGCACCGCCGCCTGCTTATACAACGTTCCCATTTCCGACGGGAACTCGACCGGCGCCGAGTTGCCCAGTGGAAGGTCCGAACTCAAGGTTGAGAAGTCGTAAATCAGCGGGTCCGAACCATTGAACACGCTGGTCGACATCTGGTCTTTGAAGTCATCGCAAATCAAGTACTGGCTTGGGATGCCGTTAACTGTTGCTGTGGAGAAACCGGCGTAGTAAGTATCTCCGCCGAGGTCTACCGTGGATGTGGGAAGAGCCGTGAAAGTCACTGTAACCGTGGTGGCCGCGGAACAGGCCAGGGCCGTAAAGAGAATCGACTGAAGCAGTCTGCGCAGAAGCATAAGTACGTTCACCTTGCAATAATTGTAGGGAGGCGAAGATAACTAATGGTAGTAGCGCCGGTACTGACTTTCGTGAACTCCGGTAACAGGACTTTTGCGAAAAGAAGTGATTAGGTCGCTGCCTCAGGGGTTCAAGGATAAGTCCTGTGGGTTTACAGAGAAACCTTAATTGAAACTCCGGTAAGTCGGGATACTCTTTGAGTCAGACGCCACTCTGGAAGGTTCCGAGCTACGTCAGAATCGCCCTATCAACACCCAGGTTCTGGGTTCGGGGATGGTCTGCCCCTGATACTGGAAAAACTCCTGGTTTGCCTCAGAAATTGGTCGTTGGGTCGCGCGTGTACTTAAACTGAGTGTTAGCCCACGGCACGCGGCAAGAGGTACGAAGAATCCCTGAACCTCTTGGTCGGGTTTGGCGCCTCCACCACGGGCGCCGATTCCGCTGTAGATTAAAGTTATGGGCATACGAGCGGCCGGGATGCTGGCCGCGCTGGGTTGGGTCTCGGGTTGGTGTGCGCCGGCACCGCAGGCTTGGGTTCCGATGCGCTGGCCGTGGCAGGACGCGCGGTCGCTGGAACTGCTGGCCGGCACGCCGATCAATTGCCTCCTGCTGGAAACCTATTCGCCGGAATTGGCCGCCGCCGCGGATAAGCGCGGCCTGGTGACACTGGCGCGGATCGCGCCCGGCAGCGGAACGGTGGCAGCGGCGCGCGCCGCGCTCGCCGGCGGTGTCAGCGGCATCGTGCTCGAAGGCTCCTTCGCCGAAGGGATCGTCGCCGCCGTTCGAGCGGAGGCGGGCTCGCGGCCGGTGGTCGAAATCACGGCGCGCAACCGGCTGGCGCTTGGTTCGGCGGCGCAGGTGCTCGCCACGTGGCAAGGTGTTTGGCCGGGTATTCCCGCGGAAGACACCGGCCACAGCAAGATGGCGGGTCCAAGCGCCTCGGCCTGGATCAACACCAACACGGGCTTTATCCGCGCGGTACGTGCCTGGGGCGATGCCGCGGTGTGGCTCGCCAACACGCCGCCTGCGGGCGAGGTGGTCACCACCGAACGCTACCTGCAAGCCATCGCCGATGCCGCCATTTCCGGCGGGCGCTGGGTGGTCGCGCTCGACCGCGGCTTCGCGGCCCGGCTGGCCGCCGGGGATGACAAGGCGCGGCAGGGCTGGCAGCGCATGGGCGCGCTGCTGGCGTATTTCGAGCGCCACCCCGAATGGCGCGCCATGCGCGAAGCGGGCAAGCTGGCGCTGGTGCAGGACCCGGCTAAAGGCGGCCTGCTTTCGGGCGGCATCCTCGACATGATCGCGGTGAAACACACGCCGGTGACGCCTGTGCCGCCGCAGCGGCTGACGCCGGAAGCGCTCGCCGGCACCACCGTCGCGGTCGACGTGGATGCCGGCGCGCTGACCGCCCCCGAAGAAGCGATGTTGCGCAACTTCGCTCACTCCGGTGGCACGGTGCTGACCAGCCCCACCGGTTTCAAAGACGAACGGCCGCCGGGCGACAGCATCACTCTCAGCAAGGCTGAGCTGGAGCGGTTCAACGATATCTGGCACGATGTGAATTCGCTGGTGGGCCGCGAGAACCTGGGCGTGCGCCTGTTCAACGTGTCTTCCATGCTCTCCAACGTGCTCGCCTCCGCTGACGGCAAAACGGAAATCGTCCACCTGGTCAACTATGCCGATTACCCGGTCGAAAACGTCACGGTGCAGTTCCTCGGCAGCTACCGGCACGCCACCCTGCTGACTCCCGACGGCGCGGAAAAGACCCTGGAAGTCTACGCGGCCGAAGAAGGTTCCGGCGTGGACATCGACAAAGTGGCGGTGTGCGCCACTCTCAAACTGGAGTTGTGAAAGCAGCCAGGTCTTTCGACTCGATGAAGGAGCGTACGATTTATGATTCAAGCCGTCTACAAAGGCCGCGAAATCGAGATGGAGCTTCATCAACTGACGCACGGGTACTGGAAGTGCGATTACACGGTGATCCGGCATCCCGAACGGACCGAAACCGTTCACCACGGGGATGAAGAGTTCCCGACGATGGATCTTGCCAGCGAATCCGCCTTGCGGGAAGCTCGCCGGGCAATCGATCACGCCAGTTAGCTTATGACCATCCGGAGAGGTTATCGCCCATGATTACTCGCAGAGAATGGATCGCCATGATCGGTGCCGCGCCGCTGGTGAGGGGCGTTGCGGCCGCCGCTCCGGCATCGCCGGTTTCGATCGCCCGTTGCGTTTCCTACAGCGAAGACGTGACCGCGCACCTGGCCGCCATGTTCGACCAGTTGGGCGGCCTGGAGCGGCTGGTGCGCGGGAAGACGGTGACCATCAAGGTCAACATGACGGGCGGTCCGGGGACGCGCCTGCACGGCAAGGCTCCCGCGCTGACGCATTACACGCATCCGAAGGTGCTCGGCTCCGCAGCTTACCTGATGGGCCGGGCCGGCGCACGGCGCATCCGGTTTGTCGAAAGCGCCTGGGCGTCGGCGGGGCCGCTCGAAGAGTTCATGCTCGATGCGGGGTGGAACGTACGCCAGTTGCAGGCCGCGGCGCCTGTGGTGGAATTCGAAAACACCAACGCGCTGGGCAAACACAAGCGCTACGCGCGCTTCACAGTGCCGGGCAATGCCTACATGTACCCCGCCTACGATTTGAACCAGGCGTTCGAAGAGACCGACGTCATGGTGAGCATGGCCAAGCTGAAGAACCATGCGACCTGCGGCGTCACCCTTTCGCTCAAGAACTGTTTCGGCAACCTGCCTGCTTCTATCTACGGCAACGACGCCAGCAGGGACGAACCCAACGAAAAACCCACCACCGGGCGCGACCAGGTGGGCCACGAAGGCATCCGTCGACCGCCGAAATCGGCGCCGCAGGAGCTCCATTTCGGCGCTAACCACGACCCCGGCTACCGGGTGCCGCGAATCGTGGCGGACCTGGCGGCGGCGCGCCCCATCGATCTGGCGGTCATTGACGGCGTGGAGAGCGTCGCCGGCGGCGAAGGCCCGTGGATCGGCGGCCTCAGGCTCGTCCAGCCCGGAGTCTTAATCGCCGGCCTGAACCCGGTTTCGACCGATGCCGTCGCCACCGCCGTAATGGGCTACAACCCGCGCGCCCCGCGCGGCGCCGCGCCCTTCCGCGCGTGCGACAACACGCTGCTGCTAGCCGAGTCCCACGGCGCCGGCTCTGCCGACTTGAGCCGCATCGACGTCCGCGGCCTCACCATCGCGCAAGCGCTGTATAAGTATGAGTCGTAGAGGCCGGGCATGCCCGGCCCGCGCCTTCACCACGTGATGTCCACTACCTGCCGGATATAGAACGGAGCCACGGTATGGCGAACCCTGCCGCCTGACCCGTCCAGGGCGGAATCGACGGCACAACGCATCTCCCGCGGCGTATAGGATCGGCGGATCGACGTCACCCCGTCTTGAGCGTTCAGGCTGCCCAGGAGCGGGCAGACGAAGGTCCGGAACAGCGCCAGCGGGAGCCGGTGGCGGACGAGGTCGAACACGATGAAGCGGCGGCTGGAACGGGACACGTTTCGGATCAGCCGGATGAGATCGCCCTCGGTAAGATGGTGGGCCATGTAAACCGCGACCGCGACATCCGCCCTTGGCAGCGGTTCGGTCACCGCGTTGCCGGTGAGTATCGGTACGCCTGCGGTGGCGGGGGCCGGAAGCAAGTCGAATCCGATGACCTCCGCACCGAGTCGCCGGCGAACCTCCTGGAGCAGGCCGCCGTGGCCGCAGCCAATGTCGAGCACGCTGCGAATCGGGATTGGATCCTGACGCAGAAGACGCAAGAGCGCTGCGGTATTGCCGAGCCAGCGATGCGTTTGTTGCAGCTCCCTGTGGGCCCGTGCCACCGTGGTGTCGGGCAGTGAAGGATCCTCAAGGATCTCGGTATCGGCCGAACGGCTCAGACATCCCAGGTCAGCCAGCCGCGGAAGGCGGAATCTTGGGGGCGCGCCATAAGTCGAACCGTCGTAGCGAATCTTCAATCCGGCAACCCCATCCACGAGCCGGGCCGGTTGTCCAGATCGCGGCAGTAAGTGAAAGCATCGGGCGCCGCCGTGCGCCTGGTGGCGCGGCTTACTCCGGAAGTCTTCACCCTGGACATCATCCGCCCCGTAGAGCTGAGACGATTCTAAACTACTGGCAGCACAATCGGGGATTCCTCCGCCGGCAAGCCCGCTTCAGCCCCGCCACTAATTTCAGCGTGGATGTGCGCCCGCAGCGGCGCGCGGCGCCGGTTTCATCGGAGTGCGCCCGTAAGGGGCCGGGCATGCCCGGCCCACGCCGGAGCGCAGAGCATCCGTTGATATCCTGCCGCGGCGTGCCCGCTGTCCGGCCCCTGGGAGCTTCTACACTTTCGCCGGAAGCAAATATCGAGCTTGAAGGACGAAGGTCCGTCAAGTCAAAACGCAGAGCCCGGAGGGCGAAAGATAGTAGCCCACGGCGCCAGCCGTGTGGAATCCGGGTATCAGCATCGAGAGCCCCGGAACGGGGCGTAAGACCCGCCTTAGCCCTAGAGGAAGCACACATCGGAAGAAAATGGCTCGCATTCGAGTACGATGATGGTTTGTGGAAGCGGTTCCGCCTGTCGGCCGGATCCGGCCAAGAGGCTGCACAACCATGCGGAGCATTATGCGGATTTCCGCCAACCTGTTAATCGCCTTCGCCGCGATCGCGCCACCCTCGTTTGGACAAACCCCGGCTTCTCCGCCGGCGTTTGAGGTGGCTTCAGTAAGGCCCGCGAACCCGCAAACCCGCGTCATTGGGATCTTCACTTATCCTGGCGGCAGGATTCGCGTTGGCCTCTTTACATTGGAGCAACTGATTGAGGAGGCATTTGACATCCAGCCGTGGCAGGTCGCGGGCGGTCCGCACTGGATCGGGCTGGACAGGTACGACATCGAGGCCAAGCCGCCAGCTTCCTCGAAGTCGAGCAAGGCAAACCCACCGTATCCCAAGACGCCTCCCAACGCCGAGCAGCGGCAGATGCTGCAAACGCTGCTGGTGGACCGGTTTCAGTTGAAATTCCACCGCGAGACCCGTCAGGGCCCCGTCTACTGGTTGGTGAAGGGCAACAAGCAACTCAAGCTGCACGACGCCAAGAATAAGGATGAGTTCGCGTGGGCCGGTGGATATTCGGGGGGAGCGATCGTGGGAGACGGCATCGCCGGTACCAACATTTCGATGCCGCTTCTGGCCGTGCGGCTGAGCGAGTACATGGGGCGTCCCGTGCTCGACCGGACCGGGCTGGAGGGGTCCTTTGATTTCAAGTACGAGTATCCTTCCGATGATCCGGCCCCCGACATCCTCTCTTCGATCTTCGAGTCGCTGCAGGGAATTGGGCTTAAGCTGGAAGCAGGCAAGGGTCCTGTGGACACGATTGTGGTCGATCACGCCGAGAAGCCGCTGGCGAACTAGGTGCGGCTTCATCTCTGCAAAAACGAAAAACCGCCGGCGCGTTTCTCGCGCGCCGGCGGTTTCTGTATCTTATGGCGCTCTCCGGCGCCGCTATTCTCTGCCTTATTCCGCCAGCGTTTCTTCGGCGGTTCCTTCGGTGAGGCCGCCGGAGTATAGCGAGCGGGTCTCTTCTTCGTAGCCGGGGATGGAATCGAGCGGCTGCTCCTGCACCGGTTCCTCCACCACGTCCTCGCCGGCGATCTTCACGCGGCGATAATACTCCATGCCGGTGCCGGCCGGGACCAGGCGTCCCATGATGACGTTTTCCTTCAGGCCGCGGAGGTAGTCCACCTTGCCGTTGATGGCGGCCTCGGTGAGTACGCGCGTGGTCTCCTGGAAGGAGGCGGCGGAGATGAACGAATCGGTGGAAAGCGACGCCTTGGTGATGCCCAGCAGCACGGCCTTGCCCTGCGCCGGACGGGCTCCCGCTTCCATGACTTTCGCGTTTTCGGCGCGGAACTTGAATTTATCGACCACTTCTTCCGGCAGGAATTCCGTGTCGCCGATATCTTCCACCTTCACCCAGCGCATCATCTGGCGCGAGATGACTTCCAGGTGCTTGTCGTTGATGTTGACGCCCTGCAGACGGTAAACTTCCTGGATCTCATTGACCAGATACTTCTGCAGTTCCTTCTCGCCGAGCACGTCCAGGATGTCGTGCGGATTGCGCGGCCCGTCCATCAGCGGCTCGCCCGCCTTCACGCGCTCGCCTTCCTGGACGTTGATGTGGACGCCGCGCGGCAGAGCGTATTCGCGCTGCTCGCCATCTTCGCCCACCACGTAAATCTTGCG
>Ga0209415_10014323_pt1 | contig 12956 bp, 13 predicted proteins | sample PeaSoiSIISIP2007_FD_187696 | JGI IMG/M metagenome (GOLD analysis project Ga0209415, IMG submission 187696) | Peat soil microbial communities from Weissenstadt, Germany - SII-SIP-2007 (SPAdes) (version 2) | ecosystem: Environmental > Terrestrial > Soil > Wetlands > Peat | place: Germany...
CTTCACCTGCACCCCAAGCGCACGTTGCGCGTGATTGCATGGATGGACGAAGAAAGCGGGGGAGCCGGCAGCCAGGCGTACACCAAAGATCATTCCACTGAGTTCCCGAACCATGTGGCCGCGATCGAAAGCGACGCCGGAGCTGCGCACCCGCTCGGCTTTGACGTCAAGATGACTGCGCACGCCGTAGAGCTCCTGCGCCCCGTGCTGGAAATATTGCAAAGCTTTGGCGCCAATGCCGTGCAACCCAGCAGCTATCCGCCGGGAGCCGACATTGCCGCCATGTCGGAAGCGGGCGTGCCCGCGCTCGGCATTCTGCAGGACGGCCGCACTTATTTTCATTACCATCACTCCGCCGCCGACACGCTTGACAAAATCGTTCCCAGCGAGTTGCGCGAGAACGCAGCCGCCATGGCGGTGATGGCCTACGCGCTGGCCAGCATGAAGGATCCATTGCCGCGATAGACGGTGACCCGAGTCACATCATGTCCAACAGTCCCAAACTAGAATCACAGCCGGTCGCGGAGAGTCGCGCAGCCTCAGGTAGTGGGCTACTTTGATCGAGCAGCGGAGGGCGGAAAGAGCGGCGTAGGGGCACATCTCCATGATCTTCTTGGTTTCGCTCAAACATTTGCTGATTTTTGTGGCCGCGCTAGTGGTGGTTGTCTTTGTCGTCCGGACGATAAGAAATTCAAAGTAGCCCACTGCCCAGCCTCTGGGCCTGTTGACGCATCATAATTTGCGCGCTTATCATCTTCGTTTGGCCTTAAGGGCAGGGACGCCTCTGGGATGGGGCGTCCTCCGAGTTTGATGTGACGATTTTTGTGAACGACCCCGAGTTGAACAGTGACCTATGGATAAGAAGAAGTTGGAAGCCTTCAAAAGACGACTAGAGACCCGGCAGCAGGAATTGCGCCGCACCGTGAACCGCACCCAGGCCGACGGCCGCTCCGCCGACGAAGACACCGCCCAGGACATCGCCGACCGCGCCGCCAGTTCCTATACCAAGGAATTCCTGTTCAGCCAAAGCAACAACGAGCGCCAGCTTTTGCAGATGGTCGACAAGGCCCTGGTCCGCATCCGCGAAGGCAGCTTTGGCGAATGTATCCACTGCGGCAAAGAAATCAATCCCAAGCGTCTGGAAGCCGTCCCCTGGACGCGCCATTGCATCGAATGCCAGGAAAAACTGGAGCAGGGCTTGCTGGAAGAAGCTCCGCGCTAGGAGCAGACTCTCTGTAAACACAAACGCCGCCCAATGGGCGGCGTTTTGCTTTGGGTGGCGCGAACTCTGCCATCCTGAGCTCACGTAGCAGCGGACGCATTCGTCCGCCAGTCGTCCGACTTCAAATTCTGTCCCACTCCAAAGCCGCCCGGACGAATGCGTCCGGGGCTACGTGAGCCCAGGATGACACTTCTATAATTCAATTTCCCGGCTTCTTCGCTTCTTCCTCCGCGGCCTCCGCTCCCGGCATCAAATTCTTGAGCGCAGCCTTGCGCTGCTCTTCCAGCTCGGGATGGGGCAGCGGCTTGCGCGGCAACATCTGATCGCGCATCGCGGTGTTGTAGACGAAGATCGCCTCCACGACCGCGGCCTGCGCCAGATCATCCGGTTGCAAACGTTCGTAGGTATCCTGATTCGAGTGGTGCGTGCGCGAGCCGTAGTCGAGCGCGTCCTGTATGAACTGAAAGCCGGGTACGCCCACCGCGTCAAAAGCCTCATGATCGGTTCCGCCGGTATTCCGCATGGTCAGCGTGCTCACGCCCAAGTCTTGCAGCGGCGCGATCCACTGCTGGAAGATCGGACCAATCGCGGCATTCTCCTGCAGGTTGACGCCGCGAATCTTTCCCGTGCCATTGTCCAGGTTGAAATACCCGGAAATCTTCTGCTGTTCCGGTTTCAACTGGAGCGGACCGGCGGGCTTGCGCATGAAGTCCGGCAGCATCACCTGGTCGGGCGCGGTGGAAAGCGGCACGAATCCGAAATGCTGCTTGACATACCCGTAGGACCCAAATTCGCCTTGCTCTTCCCCGGTCCATAAACCGACGCGGATGGTGCGCCGCGGCTGCACATGCAACGCGTTCAGGATGCGCATCACTTCCATCGCGACCACGGTTCCTGCTCCGTTGTCGGTCGCGCCGGTCGCGGACGCCCACGAATCCAGGTGCCCGCCGACCATCACCACTTCCTCTTTCAGCTTGGGATCGGAGCCGGGAATCTCGGCGATCGTGTCAAACCCGTGTTCATGATCGCCGGTGAATTCCGTTTCCACATCCATCTCGACGCTGACTGGCACATTCGCCTTGAGCAGACGGTAGACGCGCCCGTAACTCTCAATCGCCATGACCACGATCGGAAGCGGCTGGGCGTGCTCGCGCTGGTAGATGAACCAGCCCATGCCACCGCTGCTGTCGTCGAAGATCGTCCCGCCCGATCCGCCGTTATTCCGGCCATCGCGGCTCGGAACCACGACCCCGGCGGCGTGCTCGGCGGCGAAGAACGCTCCTGCTTTCTCGCGAAATTCGAGGCGCTTGACGAAGGTCGCGAAAAAGTCTTCCTGCTGGGCGATGTGCACCGGAAATTCCGCGGTGGTCTTTAGGTTGGCGTCGTCGCGGCGCTCCCACAGCGGCTTGTCGACCGGCTTCACCTCGCGCATTTCGCCGAAGAAGACGATCTTGCCCGCCAGCTTGCCTTTGTACTTTTCCAGATCCTTCTCGTCCTTGGCGTCGACCCAAACCGCGCGCCCGTTGACGGGCCCGTGGCTCGACGCTGACCAGGGCAGCGCCTGCGCGATGAACACCGCGGTGTCGGGCGCCGACATGCGCACCCAGGTGTTGAGCTGGCGCCAGCCCATGCCAAACTCGCCCCAATCCTCGAGGTGGGCGTTGCTGCATCCCATGGCGGCGAACTGGTCGCGCGTCCATTCGTTGGCGCGCTTCAGGTTCGGAGACCCAGTCAGCCGCGGCCCAATGCCATCCATCAGCGCGGAGGCGAACTCCATCACATGCGAGTGCGACAGGCCCTCGTCGCGGATGCGCTGGTACATGGTGAGGTCCAGATTCTCGGTCGCGGGCTGCGGCATTTCGTAGGACGGCTTGGTCGCTTCGTCGGCTTTGGCGTCTTTGGATTTCTTCTCGGCCGCAGACACGGAAAAGCTGAGGCACAGTACGATTGCAACGGTTGAGAACAACATCTTGCGTGATGGCATTGGCTGATTTCTCCCCTTAGAACGGAATGCGCAGGGTAGCAGAAAGGCGTGACGTTGTTCAAAGACGACGCCGGAAGATTCAGCGTTCGACGAGGACGCAACGCCCTCCTCCGATCTAACCCTTTTCGAATGAGTGCGCATTGGGTCGGCACCCTGCACACCTGACGGCGACCAGCCAGTCACCGCGCGCTCACTTCTCCTGTACCCACAATTCATGGCCGGAATCATCGCGCGTGCATTGTGGTTTCTGCCGAACGGAGCCAGAGTCGGGATAACAAATTTCACGGAGCACAGCTCCTGGAGGCAGTTATGAAAAACACAAGATTTATGGTCTCGGTTGCATTCGCAGCGTTCGTTCTGCTCACTTCGGCTTTTGCCCAGACGGGGGCCATCCGGGTGAGCGTACCGTTCGACTTCACCGTTGGCAGGCAGACGATGGCGGCGGGTGACTACCGCGTGGCCATCAGCGGATCGCTGCTGCAGGTAGCACGCATTGACGGCCCCGGTGTCTCAACTGTGTCAACCAATTACACCGGCGGCAGCCCCAACCAGGATATGACTCCCCGTCTGATCTTCCATTGCTATGGAAATCGGCACTTCCTCTCGGTGGCCTGGATTGGAGAGACGAACCAGGGACATGAGCTGTACGCCTCGTCGGCAGAACTGGAGTATGCCCGGACCACGAAGCAGGAGCAGACCATCGTGCTGGCGTCGCGGATGCCGAACCGGTAGGCAGCTCGAGCGAATTGAAAACGAAGCCCGGAGCGATCCGGGCTTTTTTCTTGGCGGGCTGCGACTACTTGTACTCCAGGTCGAATGCGTACAGATCCGAGAGCCCGGCGTTGCGAGTCGTGATGAAACGCCCGTCGGGAGCCAGACCAAACCACCCCGAATCCCACATATCCATTAAGTATGCCGTCGATCGAAAGCCCTGCAGAGAAGCGATCGTCTCTTTCGTATGGTTCGAACTGGAGATGCGTACCAGCGAATCACCGTCCTGCGCATAAACGAACTTGCTGTCGCGCGACCAGGAGTGCCAGCCGAAGCCGATGCCCGAAGCCAGTTCTTCCCAAGTATTGCTGGCAAAGTTGTAGAGCATCAGCTTGCCTGGCGCGGTCCACGAGAGAGCGTCCAGATATTTGCCATCCGGCGACCAGCGATGGCTCCACATTCCTTGTGAGCCGGGCACAACGGTCGACTTCTGAGTTCTGAGGTCAAGAATCCTCAGGTCACGTTCTGAAGACGATTCAACCGCGTAAGCCAGGGATTTGCCGTCGGGAGACCATGCCGGATCCATGGCGTCCGCCGACACCAGGAGTAGCGGGGCACCCCCATCCGCGCTGACCACATAAATTCGGCGCCCAGCGCTCGGGTTCATAAAGGCGATCAGTCTTCCATCCGGAGACCAGCGTGGGTTAAAGGCATCCAGAGGCGCCGTGGTCAGTTGCACGCGCTCACTACCGTCAATCCGGCTTCGCCAAAGCGTCCCCTCGGGATAAGAGACGTATGTAATCCACTGGCCGTCACGTGAGAAGTCGACGTAACAGACCGAAATCCCACCAAGGTAAGGCACGAAGGTTCGGGACCTGAAATCGTAAACTGACAGCTCCCCATGCTTCTCCATGCCCACCGCGTAGAGTTGCTTGCCGTCACTACTGATCGCCGGGTTCCCGATCGATAAGGGTCCGAAGGTCAGTTGCTGAGGAGGTGAGCCGCTGCTCCTCTTCCACCAATGGTGCGCCTCAAACTTCGAGAACAGACTCCACCGCTCCCCGTCCCAACTGGTAAAGAAGTAATGTCTCTCGTCGGGACTCCAGCTACCTCCAAAAATCCCGTACAGGCTCGGGCTCCCAAAAACAGAACGGAGGTTGCTGCCATCCGTGCCAACCTCCCAAAATGCCCACGTCCTTGGGCCTCCTGCAAAACGAATGCGGGTTCCATCGGGCGATAGCTGTGGGTAGAACATAACCGGGATATTTGCCAACAATTTGCCTTCAGTTCCGTCCGCATTCGCGCGGTAGAGTTGTGAGTCCGCGCCTTTTCTGCGGACAAAGAAGATCCACTGGCCGTCGGCGCTCCAGATTGCCTCGGACCCGTCTTTGATAATCAGACGCGGAACCTCATCAGAAGGTGCCTGCATCCACACGTCCCGCTGGTCCTTCACTTGACCGTCCGGCAAATCCAGTAAGAAAGACCCGTTCCGCGAGATGTCAGTGACGTTGCCCTTGGCCACGGGTGCTGCCGATACTTCTCCACCGGCAGGTGTCACCCGTAAGGTAAGTGACCCGTAAAAAAGGCCATTTGGAGCTACAGGCGCTTCTTCCTGGTAATGAATGTACCCACGATCGACGATCGGCTTCGCGGTCCATACTTTTCGCGTTCCGGTTTTCGTCAGAATGTGCGAACCCACAATCCTCGGCTGCGGCTCGGGCTTGAGCACTGAATAAAGCAAAACTCCGCCCGCCGTCACCAGCAGCCCTAGAACAGAGCCGACGACCGCCCAGCGTCGCATCCGGTTCGAAGGCCGAGGCTCTAATGGTCCGATGGGAAGAACCGCGACCGCCTCCTCGCGCATCTTCTCCTTCGGCTCTTCGCGCGCAACTTCGCCGATGAAGCGGTAGCCGCGCTTGGGCAGGGTCTCGATATAGCGCGGTGTATCGGCTTCGTCGCCGAGCGTTTGGCGCAGTTTCTTGACCGCGGTGTTCAGGCTGTGGTCGAAGTCAACGAACGTGTCGGAGGTCCAGAGGCGCTGGCGAATCTCCTCGCGCGTGACCAGTTGGCCAGGCTTCTCAAGCAGGATTCCGAGGATTTGGATAGGCTGGCCCTGCAGCTTCAACCCGACGCCATCCTTGCGGAGCTGTCCGCATTGCGTGTCGAGTTCGAAGGGGCCGAAACGAAATGTGTGCTTCTCGCCGACGGGCATGACAAACCCCCGCGAAAGACAACAAAGTATACTCCCGCGTATTCAGGCGAGTCGGTGATCCTGGCCCTTCCCCCGGCCATGAGGTCTATGAGGAAGTCCCCACTTCTCGCAACGAGCGCGAGAAATGGGGCACCCGGGCTCACTCGCTCCGTTACATTCGAATTCTCGATTCCCGACTTTTGACGCCCCGTTTTCCCCCTGTTAAACTGCTTGTTTGTCATAATTCAACCAGCCCCACCGTTATCGCCAGAAGGGAAGTCCGTGCGCGCAGAAACCCGCCATCAACTGAAGCAGGACGCGTTCAGCCGTGTCACCATCGACGCCGCCGAGAGAACGGCGCATTGGACCGTCGAACATCGCTCGACCCTCATCATTGCCGCTGTGGCAGTGATCGTCCTTCTCACCGCCGGGATTGGCGGATGGTATTACCTGAGCGCCCAGGATGAAAAGGCCAGCATGGACCTGTCCGTGGCCGTACGCACCATGGACACGCAGCTGCGCGCCCCGGGCGCGCCGGAACAGCCCGACTTCCCTACCTTCACTTCCGCAAAAGAACGCGCTCTGGCCGCCCAGAAACAGTTTCAGGCGATTGCCGACAAGTATCCCCACACTCGCACCGCCGACATGGCCCACTATTTTCTGGGAGTCACGGCGGCGACTTTGAATGACAACGCGGCCGCCGAGCGCAATTTCAAGGAAGTGGCATCCATCGGCAACCGCGAAGTCGCAGCTGTAGCCAAGTCTGCCCTGGCCTCGCTCTACGGCCAGACCAACCGCACCAAAGAAGCCGTCGCTCTTTATCAGGAACTCATCAATAAGCCGACAGCCTCCGTCAGCAAGGTTGCGGCGCAGTTGCAGTTGGCCGAACTCTACCAGAGCTCCAACCAGCCGCTCGAAGCCAAGCGGATCTACGAGCAGATCAAGAAAGAAAATCCCGGCGCTGAAGCCGGACAGCTGGCCACGCAGAAATTGTCAGAGCTGAAGTAGGCGGCGCGAGTTTCGTGGTCAGTTCGAGTCGTTGCCCTCTTGACGTCACCGTTTTACCTCACCGTTTTGCTTCACCGCTTAAGCTCGCCATTTAACTTCCCACCTGCCATTTCCCTTTTTCCTCAGGTTGAGTACCATGTTGGGCAGTTCCGAAACTCCACTACTGGACAGCCATGGCAGACATCGCACTCCGCGTCAACGGCATTGACAAAAAAGTCAGCGTCTCCCCGGAAACCCCGCTGCTGTGGGTTCTCCGCGACACCCTCGAACTCACCGGCACAAAATTCGGATGCGGCGCAGGATTATGCGGCGCCTGCACGGTGCACGTCGATGGCAATCCGATTCGCTCCTGCTCGACTCCGGTTTCGCAAGTCGCGGGCAAAAACGTGACGACCATTGAAGGCCTGGCTGCCAGCGATGGTCTCGCGGCTGGACAGCTGCATATTCTGCAAGCCGCCTGGATCGCGGAAGAAGTCCCGCAATGCGGCTATTGCCAGACGGGACAGATCATGTCGGCCGCGGCGCTGCTTGCGAAAACGCCGAACCCATCCGACGATCAGATCACGCAGGCCATGAACGGCAACCTTTGCCGCTGCGGAACCTATGAACGGATTCGCAAGGCGATCCATCGTGCCGCCGGGCGCGCCGCCGGAAATGGAGGTTCGCGATGAGCCCGCTTTCCCGCCGTGAATTTGTAGCCGCCGGAGTCGCGGCCGGAGCAGGCCTGGTGGTCGGCTTCTACCTGCCGCACGGAGGCGGTTCGCAGCCAGAGTCCTTCTCGCCCAACGCCTATTTACGCATCACGCCCGACAATAAAGTTACGATTGTGGTCGCCCGCTCCGAGATGGGACAAGGCGTGCGCACCGCGCTGCCCATGATCCTGGCCGAGGAACTCGAGGCCGACTGGAAGCAGATTGAAATCGAGCAGGCTGGAGCCAGCACGCTTTATGGCGATCAGGGTACGGGAGGAAGCGCGAGCATTCACAGCACGTGGGATCCGATGCGCAAAGCCGGAGCCGCCGCCCGCGAAATGCTGATCTCGGCGGCAGCATTGACGTGGGGCGTTCCTCGATCAACCTGCGCAGCCGACAATAGCCACATCAAACACGCTGCGACCGGCCGGAGTTTGAGCTATGGCGAACTGGTGGGTAAGGCCGCGACACTGCCGATTCCGAGCGACGCGCCGCTCAAACAGAGCAAAGATTACAAGATCGTCGGGCAGCGCCTGCCGCGCCTCGATACGCCTTCCAAGGTGAAGGGCGAAGCAATTTTCGGCATCGATTTCCGCATGCCGGGGATGAAGTTCGCTTTGCTGTCGCGCTGTCCCACGATTGGCGGGAAAGTGTTGGGCTTTGACGACAAGGAGTCGAAGAAGATCTCGGGCGTGAGTTATGTGGGCAAGGTCGGTGACTCTGCTGTGGCTGTGGTCGCCGACAGCGTGTGGGGAGCGATGGAGGGCCGACGGGTGCTCAACGTTTCCTGGGACGACGGTCCGAACAAAAACCTGAGCTCAGCGACATTAATCCAACCGCCAAAAGAATTGGCCTCGAGGAAAGGGACAAGTTTATATTCGGCGGGCGACCCGGCCAAGGCCTCAGGGCGCAAGATCTCCGCCGAATACTCGCTGCCTTTCATGGCGCATGCGCCCATGGAACCGGGAAACTGCACGGCGCATTATCAGGGCACGAAGTGCGAGTTGTGGGCTCCCACGCAAGTTCCGCAGGATTGCCGCGACTCGGTGGCGACCGCCGTCGGACTCGATCCCGATCAAGTCAAAGTCAACGTCACGCTGATGGGCGGAGGATTTGGCCGGCGTCTCGAACACGACTACGCCGTTGAGGCGGCGCTGGTGTCGAAGGCAATCAACGGTCCGGTAAAAGTGATCTGGACGCGCGAAGATGACATGCGGTTTTCCACCTACCGTCCGGCGAGCCAGCATCAACTCAGCGCCATGCTCGACGGCTCCGGATTTCCGGTCGCGCTGACACATCGCATCATTGCGCCGTCAATCAGCGGACAGAAGGGACAGCCAGTTCCGGGCGGCGTCGATCCTGATCTGCCGGATGAAGCCGGCCCAGTCTATGGGCTGCCCAACTATTCGATCGAATCCGTCATCACAGAGACTCCGGTGCCGCTGGGCTGGATGCGGTCGGTGTACGCGTTGCAGGCGGCGTTTGCGCTGGAAAGTTTCATCGATGAACTCGCGGCCGCGGCGGGAAAAGATCCACTGCAGTACCGGTTGAAGCTTCTGGCCAAGGATCAGGATCTGCAGTTTTTCACGACGACCTGGAAAACCGGGCGCATGCGGGGGGTAGTACAACTCGCCGCCGAGAAAGCAGGATGGGACAAGCCTCTTCCTGCGGGACAGTATCGCGGCGTCGCCTGCTTCGGCTGCTTTGCGTCGTACATGGCCGAGGTGGTCGAGATCACGATGGAAAAGGATGAGCCGCGCGTGCATCGCGTGGTGGCTGCCGTCGATTGCGGGCAAGTCGTGAATCCCAGCATTCTGGAACAGCAGATTCAGGGGGGAATCGTCTACGGACTGGCCAACGCCCTGCGCGCGAAGATCACGATTGAGAAAGGCCGCGTGGTGCAGGGCAACTTTGATGACTACGCTCCGCTGCGCATGGACGAAACACCGGTGGTCGAGGTCTATGCGGTTCCGAGCGTGGAGGCTCCGACGGGAATTGGCGAGCCCTCGGTGCCGCCGATTGCTCCCGCGCTGTGCAACGCAATCTACGCCGCGACCAGGAAGCGGATTCGCGCGCTGCCGATTCTCAATTCGTGATAACTTCCCAAGTTCGGTACCAGCTGGCCTGTCACCCTGAGCGAAGCGAAGGACCTGTATAGCTGGTGGGCAAGTTGCATAGGTCCTTCGCTTCGCTCAGGATGACAAATCTTAGAGGATGACTATTCCTAAGGAGTCGTCGATGATCCGCAAGCGGGCCGCTTCCTTACTGTTTCTGTTTTCTTTTTCTTTCGCGTTGGCTCAAAATGCTCCGACATCCTCGGTTCCTGCCGTGCGCCTGGCGCACATTCGCCACGGCATCAATCTGAGCGAGTGGTTCGCGCAGGTTTACGATCCCAAGGGATACACGAAAGAACATCTGCAGACCTGGGAAACGGCGGCCGACATCGCGCTGATCAAGTCGGCGGGCTTCGATCATGTGCGGCTCAGCGTAAACCCGCAACCGCTGATGGATGCAGCGCGTCATCATGACGGCAAAGCGGAAGATCTCGGAGATCTCGACGCGGCGGTCAAAATGATTCTGGACGCGGGCCTGGCGGTTGAAATCGACATGCATCCCGATTCCGACTTCAAGGCGCGGCTGGCCAAGGAAGACGAATTCGTGGAACGCTTCGCCGATTTCTGGAGCATGGTGGCGCAGCGCTATTCGTCGTGGGACCCTGAGCGGGTATTCTTCGAAATCCTGAATGAGCCGGAGATGCGCGACGCCTATCGCTGGTACGGAGTGGAGGCCAAGCTGGCGGCGGCGATTCGGCGGGGCGCGTCGAAAAATACGATCATCGCGGCCGGCGCGCGCTGGGACGACGATGACGACATGGTCTTTCTGGAGCCTCTGCCCGATCCCAACGTCATCTACGTGTTCCATTTTTACGAGCCGCATATCTTCACGCATCAGGGCGCAACCTGGGGTGCGTATTACTGGCACTGGCTGAAGGGGCTGCACTATCCGTCTTCGCCGGAGAATGCGGCGCAGGTGGCCGCGCTTGTTCCTGAGGCGCGCGATCGTTTGCAGGTGATCCGCTACGGGCAAGATCATTGGGATGCGTCGCGCATCGAAGCGGAAATCAATCAGGCGGCGGACTGGGCGAAACAACGCGGCGTGCCGCTGATCTGCAATGAATTCGGCGTGTTCCGGGATTTCTCCGAGCCGCAGGACCGCAACGCGTGGATCAAAGATGTGCGGACCGCGCTCGAGCGCCACAACATCGGCTGGGCCATGTGGGATTACGACGGCAATTTCGGCGTGGTGACGAAGAAGGATGGCAAGGCTACGCTGGATGAAACGACGGCGCGAGCGCTCGGGCTGCCGTGATCACATGCCCTGACAGTCAAGAAAATCCGCTCAGAATGCACCCAGCCATTTCACGGGCAAGTGGGCGGCGAGAGCGTTGGCCAGGCGTTCGTCGGCGGTAATCAAATCGGTCTTAGCTTGAACCGCCAAGGCCACGTAAAGGCAGTCATAAACGGATCGGTCATACGCGAACGCGATTCTTAAGGCCTCGGTCAGCAGCGTGGCAGACGGCACAGTTGCGAAGTCGCGGGCCTTCATGTCAGCCGCGACTGCCTCCGCTTCGTCCTGGCGCCACCGGCGCTGGCGCGCGCTCTTCCACAAAACGTTGCCAATCTCGGCCCAGAAAACATCGGGCACGATGAACTCGATCTCGCTGTCGACGTAACGCTTCAGCAATCGCAGGGATTCATCGGTCAACGGCTCGCGCGCCGACGGCATCGCCCATTTTATGGCGACACTGGCATCGAGCACCAACGTGTTCAACGCTCGCGGTCCTCGCGAATCATCTCTTCGGCTGAGGGGAACGGACCGGGGGTGAGCGGAGGCTTGGCCCGAAGTTCGGCCAGCCGGTCGTAGAACTCCTGACGGCGCTTAAGTTCTGCCGCTGTCGGGATGTTCTGCTGCAAGAGCTCGATCACCTCGGCAGCAATCGACTTGCGGTTCGCTCGGGCGCGTTTGCGGAGGGCTTTGTAAATTTCGTCGGGAACGTTCTCTACGTAGAGCGTTGCCATAGGGATGTCCTAGGTAGAGTCTAGCATATTCCAATGACACGGTCCCGCTCATTTTCTTGACACATCCGCACCTTCCCCTTTATCCTAAGTCTTGCTCCTTGCGGTACTTACGCCTCTTGGCGTGCTTCCGCGGGCCTGGATTAACGGGTACGTTAGCCAGACTGACTGACGAAGTTGGCGCGGAGGTTTCGCAATGTTCCTGGACATCCATGAATTGGAACGATCTCCTCTGGATTTTGAGGAGGTGTTTCAGCCCGGTGTCATCGACCTGGGAGGCGAAGCCCGGCAGCGTACGCCGCTCGAAGCGTCGGGGCACGCCGAGGTGGTCGAGGAGCATCACGGCAAGCATCAGGTAATCACCGACATACGGCTGCGGGGACGGCTGATGGCTGGCCTCGAATTGCAATGTGCCCGCTGCCTTGAGCCGGTGCCGCAGAACGTTTCGCGCGAGTTCGAGTTGCTTTACCGGCCTCTCGGGGCCGATGCCGGACGCGACGAGCTTTCGGTGACCGACGCGGAAGCCGAGATCGGCTATTATCAAGGCGACGGCATTCTGCTGGAAGACGTTTTGCGCGAGCAGGTGCTGCTGGCGTTGCCCTTGAAAGTTACCTGCCGCGAAGATTGCAAGGGATTGTGCCTGCATTGCGGCAAGAATTTGAACGAGGAACAGTGTTCCTGCAGCGTCCCCATGGAAGATCCGCGGTGGACGGCGTTGCGGGAAATTCGCAGCAAGCTGGAACACTGAGAAAGCTGTCAGCTGTTAGCTCTCAGCTTTCAGCCCTAAAGGCTCCGTGAAAAGATTTCAAGCTGACGGCTGAGAGCTGACAGCTTTGTTGAGAGGAATTCTAACCATGCCTAATCCAAAACGGCGACACTCCCAGAAGCGCACCTCAACCCGGCGCGCCCACGACGCACTGAAGGGCCACAGCCTTTCTGAGTGCCCCAACTGTCACGAGAAAAAAATGCCGCATCGCGCCTGCCCGAAATGCGGGTACTATAAGGGACGCGAAGTCCTCGACGTTAAAGAAGCCAGCTAACTATTAAGATAAGACACCATGCCTAGCGTGAT
>Ga0209415_10014325_pt1 | contig 12955 bp, 17 predicted proteins | sample PeaSoiSIISIP2007_FD_187696 | JGI IMG/M metagenome (GOLD analysis project Ga0209415, IMG submission 187696) | Peat soil microbial communities from Weissenstadt, Germany - SII-SIP-2007 (SPAdes) (version 2) | ecosystem: Environmental > Terrestrial > Soil > Wetlands > Peat | place: Germany...
GCCGGTGAGCACGCAGGCGTCGTTGACCAGGTAGCGCGTGGGAAAATTGTCGGTGCCGTCGGCGACGATGTCGAACTGGCGAAATAACTCAAGCGCATTGGCGCTGGTCAGCTTCGTGTCGAACGTCCGCAGCGTGAGGAAAGGATTGATCGCCTGCAGTTTGTCGGCGGCAGAATCGAGCTTTCTGCGGCCAACGTCGGCGGTTGTATGGATGATCTGGCGCTGCAGGTTCGTGTAATCCACCACGTCGAAGTCCACGATGCCGAGCGTGCCGACGCCCGCGGCGGTCAGGTAGAGTGCAAGCGGCGAACCGAGTCCGCCCGCGCCGATGCACAGGACTTTCGCCGCTTTCAACTTCTGCTGCCCCGCCATGCCCACCTCGGGCATGATCAGATGGCGCGAGTAGCGCAGGATTTCGTCGTTGCTTAGAACGCCTGTGGGCTGCGCCTCGGCGGGTTTAATGTCGGAAAGCGTGGCCATAGAGTCCTTAATAATAGTTGATGGTTCGGGGGTTAGTGCTTTGAAAGGGACCGGCTTCCGACGGGTCGCTCCGAATCGCTTTGACTCGGGCTTTAGCCCCTGAGGGATCGGTTGCACCCCACGCAGCCGCCCGCAATCGACGGCACAATCGAAATGGTATCACCGTCCTTAAGCGCAGTGGCTTCTTTCTGCAGGTAGCGCATGTCTTCGTCATTGACGTAAACATTGACGAATGCTCGCAGCTTGCCCTCGTCCGTGTAAAGGTGCCGCTTCAGGTCGGGATGTCTCGAGACCAGGCCGGCAAGCGCCTCGCCCACGGTGGTTGCCGGGACATCGACCGAAGCCTGTTTCCCCGAGTATTGGCGGAGTGGAGATGGAATCTGGATCTGCGGCATATAGATAAAGATGCTATGGTACTGGCCAAAGATGCAAGAGCAAATGGAGCGACGGGCGCCTCCGCCCGTCCACCACGGGATTGGAACAGCCGATGGAAGCCGAAGAACATAAACGGCCGCGAGGTTTTATCCCCATCGGCATATTTTTCCTGTTTGGCGCAATCATGGCCGCTAATGCCGCCCTAACTCTGCTCAACCCTGGAACCGTCCTTGATCGGTTGTGGCTATTGAACAAAACGGCCCATGCTCAGCTCGCCTTGTTGGGCAAGGGCGCCGGGATTGGTTTCGTCGTGCTCTCGGCTTTATTGGGTGCCGGGTCCGTGGGTTGGTTCCGGCGCCGCTACTGGGGATGGGTTCTGGGCGCAACGGTCGTCGCCATCAACGCGGCGGGCGATCTTGTGAATCTCGCGATCGGAGAACACCTGAAAGGCGCTGTAGGAGTGGCGATCGCGGGCCTGCTGCTCATCTACATGATTCGTCCGGTGGTGCGAAATTACTTCCGCACATGAAGTGGTAAAGGCTTCGCCTTCGCTGGCCTGGTCAGAATTCGGGCACTAATGCGTTACCGGCATTTTGCCGATCTGACCCCCAGGAAGGGCGCGAATGTCGGAACTGGCTATCGCTGTGGAATCGGAGGCGAAAGAAAATTTCGCGACGGGAAGCATTTGCTCCGACTGCAACGAGCATATACGGGAAGCGCAACTCATCCAGTCTTCGCTGCTGCCGACGGCCGGGATCTACCACTCGTCCGTCGAGATCGCGTTTCGTTGCATACCCTTCTCCGAAGTCGGAGGCGACTTTGCCGACATGTTCCGTTTACCCGACGGCTCCGTGGGTATCTACCTCGGGGACGTAGTCGGGAAGGGCCTGCCGGCAGCCATGTATGGCGCGCTCGTAATGGGGACCTTGCGGGGGATTCACAAGACTGGGACGGATACCGCGCGCGTTCTGGTTTCGCTGAACGAGCGCCTGGTGCAGCGGCCCATCCACGGCCGCTTTTGCTCCACCTTGTACGCTCTGTTTATTCCCGCCACGCGACAACTTGTCTTCTCCAACGCCGGGATGCCCTTGCCCCTGCTGGTCTCCGGAACTGAGTGCCGTCAACTCGGCGAAGGAGGATTACCCTCGGGAATGTTCCCTGGCGCAACCTACGACCGGCACGTCGTACAACTCGATCCTGGGGATTGCGTTCTGTTTGCCAGCGACGGTCTGCATGAGTTGCGTAACGGGGAGGGAGTCGAGTTCTGCACCACACAAATGACGGCGATTTGGGCGCAGTGCGAACGCAAATCGGCGACCGAATCAGTCGATTTCATCTTCGATCACCAGATCGCTTTCTCCAATGGCGTGGCGCCGCACGATGATATTACAGCGGTGGTGCTGAAGGTGCTGGCCTAGCCCAAGCTCATGACACTACAGTCTTCTCATCCACGAATTTCTTGTCGGCCTCGTCGGTACCGGTCAGTTCAAACGAATTCGTAATCGTCGCCGCTCCTTTCTCTATACTCGTGATCACGTAGGAACAACCGAACCAGTGCGCCTCCGCCAGGTCGGTGGACGACCATTGTGCGGGGTGGTCGGGATGCGAGTGATAAAAACCTACGATATCCTCGCCCCGCTCACGGCCTTCACGCTGAATGCGGATCAGCTCCCTGGGATCGATGTTATAGCGATTGTGCGGCGAGTCCGCGCGCGTGTTGCCGCAGCGGGCGGCGCGCAAGACGGTCTTCGACTTTACGCCGTTGTCGTCGAAGCGCCCGAGCAGCACTCCACAGCACTCGTAAGGATAGGTGTCTTCTCCGTGTTGACGAAGGGAAGCATAGACAGCTTGTGAGAGCTTGAGCATCGGTGAAGGGATTGAGTCATTGAATCATTTGACCCTTAAATGCCTCAATGATTCAATCGCTCAATGACTCAATGGCTCTGCCAAAATCTCTCGCTCAAATACTTTTCGCCGGAGTCGCAGAGGATGGTGACGATGGTGGCGCGCTGATTTATTTTCAGATTCTCGATGATTCGCAAACTGCCCACCACGGCCGCGGCAGAGGAGACTCCCACCAGCAGTCCTTGCTCGCGCGCCAGGCGCCGGGCCATGGCGTGGGCGTCTTCGGTTACGATTTCCAGATTCTGGTCGGCGAGCGACGCATCGTAAATGCGCGGCACGATCGCCGAGGGTAAGTGCTTTGCGCCTTCGATACCGTGAAAAGGAGAGTCGGGCTGCAGCGAGATGCAGCGGATCCGTGGGTTCAACTCCCGCAAACGCCGCGTGGTGCCGACGAAGGTTCCGGTGGTGCCGAGCATGGCCACGAAGTGCGTGATGCGCCCTTCAGTTTGTTGCCAGACTTCGTTGGCGGTGGTTTCGTAATGCGCCCGCCAATTCGCATCGTTCGAATACTGATCGGCATAAAAGTAAAGATCGGGATGGCGTTCGGCTAACTGGCGCGCGATCTTGAGGGCGCCGTCGGAGCCTTCAGCGGGGTCGGTGTAGATGATATTTGCGCCGTATGCCTGTAGAATGCGTTTTCGTTCCGGCGAAACATTCTCCGGCACGCAGAGCGTCACCGGAAATCCGAGAGCCGCGCCGAGCATGGCATAGGCGATGCCGGTGTTGCCGCTGGTCGAATCGAGCAGAATTTTTCCGGGAACGAGTTTGCCCGAGCGCCGCGCTTCAGTCACAATGCCGGCCGCGGCTCGATCCTTAACCGATCCGCCGGGGTTGCGCCATTCGGCCTTGCCCAAGAGTTCGACGTTCGGAAGGTCGCGCGTGAGCGCACCCAGCGACAACAGGGGCGTGTTGCCGATTTGCGCAAGCACAACTTCTCCTCTTAAGCCAAGGGCGGCTTTCGGCTCGGAAGGCAACTGCGATGGCGCGGCGTTGGAGGCTGACGGTTTCATTGCGTGAAATAATCTTGTGACTACGGTAACGTGCCCGCAATCTCGAAAAGGTATATCTATACTAGCGTTACAGCATTGGATTAGCGGTAGATAACTTTGGTTCCATCGAAATTCTTGAAAGCCGCATCTAACCTGATGGAACGAGAATTGAGCTGATTAATGGCAGCGAAAGTCGAACAACGAACCTACGAAGACGCGGTAGCATGGCTGCGTGATCACGGCTTTGACCTGATTGAAGCTCCGGGCGCGCAAACCCGCGTGTTCCTGAAGAAGTACAACTGCTCGGCGGCGATCCAGAAGACGGACGACGGTGGCGTAAAAATTTTCGCGTATCCGGGATACATGATCGGCAGCGAGATTTCAAAGCTGGTCAATCGCGGTTACCAGCAGTTTCTGAAAACGACGAAAACCGAAGTGCCGGCCACCGCCGACCACCTGAAAGCGCTGCAGCAGTTCTCCGAGGAACTGAAAGAAGCGCTGGGCCTGCCGAGCCTGTACAACGAATCGCTGGGAACGGTAAGCGAGTCGTACCAGTACGACCGCATCAAAGACCGCGACCAGCCCGAGGTCGAACGTCCCAAACGGCCGTGGGAGTCGGTGAAGGTGAAGGTGGTAGCTGCGAAAAAGAGCCGGGCGTAGGGGAACCGAGCTTCGTATCAGGGCACCGCTTTTAGCGATGCCTTAAGTCTTCGAGATCAAACGCCCCTTCAGGGGCTGGCCATCATAAACTCAGTTCTCCCTTCCTCTCTCTTTTTCTCTCCGCTGCAGAAATCGAAAACAGTAAGATACAAACCTGACTCTCACGGAGGGCTTATGCGGGATTTCATTTTGCCGGCGTGTGTGATCGCTGTGCTAGCCATTGCCGGTTTGGGACAGAACGCGCAGGTTGCCGCGCGCGCGACAATCCTCAAGGTGATTGAGGATCAACAGGCAGCCTGGAACCGTCATGATCTGGAAGGCTTCATGTCCGGATACTGGAACTCGCCCGAGCTGACATTCTTTTCCGGAGCGCATGAATCGAAAGGCTGGCAAGCGGCTCTCGATCGCTACAGGAGAAACTATCAGGGCGCGGGACACGAAATGGGCAAGCTCGAATTCGCCAACCTGCGCATTGAAATGCTGGGGCCAGACGCGGCATTTGTGCGGGGAGAATTTCATCTGACCATGTCAGACGGCAAGACGCCGTACGGCTTGTTCACACTGCTCTTCCGCAAATTCCCTGAAGGATGGAAGATCATCCACGATCACTCCTCGGCAGAGTGAGGGAAGCCAGGCTTCAGTGCGGCCACTTCGCCAGGATCGCTCCCATAGCCAGGTAGCAGACGAGTTGGTACCCGGTGTTGATCAGGTAGAGCTTGGTCGGCTGCTTGCCAAATAGCGCGCCGGTCAGTTGCACCATGCTTACGAATCCCAGCCAGACGGCGAAGCCGATTTTCATTCCGTAGAGAATCGTGTCAACACTGGTGATGTCAATGACCTTCGCGAGCACCACCGCCGACACGACGCTGGCGGCGAACGAAATCCCATAGAGTTTCGCTGCACCTTTCTGCAACTCGGCGAGTTTGGCTTTGTCGTTGGGGTCGATGCCCATCAGGCGCATCCACGGACCGGCGAACAGGATGGGGGAATACCACAAAAATCCGATCACCATAGTTGCAACCGCGCAGACCAGCACAGCCCAGAAATTAATTCCCGCGAATGAGTAGGCTCCAATCATTGTGTCGTCCTCCTCAGAGTGGCGATGAGGGCGCAATGGTAATCCGGCAGCGGGGGTGCAGGGAAGCGAAAAATCCAGCCTCAGCATGTATTGTCATCCTGAGCGGAGCGAAGGACCTGCTTTTTGCCAGCGCATAGAGACAGCAGTTCCTTAGCTTCGCTCAGTATGACAATTTGAATTTAGGCCGCGCACTCGCGGGACATCACGCTAGCGCCCTCTATCCATCGCCTCGTTGGCCAGCCGATCGGCAGTCCGGTTGTGTTCGCGCAGAGCATGGCGGATTTCAAAGTGCTCCAGCCGCCGCGCCAGTTGCTGTGCCTCCTCGTACAACTTGCGTAGTTCAGGATGACGCACCTTGTAAATGCCCTTCATCTGCCGCACCATCAGCTCGGAATCGCTGATCACTTTCAGCGCCTTGATTTCGTGTTCGGCAGCGTAGCGGAGCGCCGCGAGCAGCCCCTGATACTCGGCGTAGTTGTTGGTCTGGTGTCCAAGGTATTCGCTCAGTTCGGCAACCGGATGCCCGGAGGCGTCCTGAATGGCGACACCATAACCGGCAGGCCCAGGATTGCCGCGGGCTCCGCCATCGACGTGGGCAGTATGCGCAGCTGGCAAAGATTTTGCTGCGGAAAAAAGATTGCTGGAGTGCGAAGAGCGCGAGGGCATAAAGTGAGTTTACAACGTAGGCAGGGTCGGGTTTCTCCTGTCTTATCTTCCCGTAGCAAGCCTTGTAGCCAGCCGCTGCGGCAAATTAGCGGCGATAATTTTCTCCTGCGCCACCCTCAAGTTGTAAGGCACGCGATAAAAACTAACAATCCAAGCGTCGGAGTCGAACATGGCAAACGCCGCCCGCCAGTCGCCATCGCGCGGCTGGCCGACGGAACCGGGGTTGATGAGATAGCGGCAATCCTTGCGCAGCGGCCAGTCGGAGGACTCGGGCTGGCCTACCGTGCGATATCCGGGACGGTAGGCTTCGCTGATTTCGCCCGTCAGCACGAAGCCGCCCTGCAGGTGCGTGTGTCCGAAGAATGTTAGCGGCACGGGATCGGTGATCAGCGGTTCAATGGCGTCGCGGGCGCTAACCATGTATTCATCTTCGTCGAGCGAGGAGCCGTGCACGAACTGAACATCGGGGAGGTCGTCGAGGTGGATGGGCCCTTGTGGCAGCGACCGCAGCCAGTCGAGATTTTCGGGAGTGAGCTGGTCGCGCGTCCAGAGCGTGGCCAATCCGGCCACGGGATTGAATTCCTCAAGGTTCATAAGGCCGCTGACGGCCTTGTCGTGATTGCCGCGGACGAAAATTTTTCCCAGAGATTGCGCTTTGGCAATCACCTCGTTGGGATTGCCGCCGTAGCCGACCGTGTCTCCGAGATTGATGACCAGGTCATGCGCGGGCGCGGCCGCCAGACACGAGTCCAGCGCTTCGAGGTTGCTGTGTATGTCGCTTAGAACAAGGATGCGCACAGAGGGAGGATTATAGCTTCTCGGAAGGCGAAACGACGAATTGGGGCACCTGACAGTCCGGTAGCGACGCGGCCTGCCGCGTCTCCCGCCCCATAGCGGGACGGGGCACACCCTCTCTACGAATGAGATGTGGTCGGTGCTTCCGTTTCCGCCAGCTTCCGTTCGGGGAGAAAATAAGAGAGTGCAACGAACACAAAAATGAAAAATGCGATGCGGACGTCAACGAACGCGAGCGGCACCGAAGCGATGTAAAGAAGCATCGAGTACAGGTTTTTGGACTGGATGCGGCGATGGTAGAGCACCAACTCAGGATTGTCGCGATGGTGTTGAATGATGGCGGAACGCAGCACTGCAAACGACACTGAGCACAGGGACAGCACTACGCCGTAGAGAGCGACAGCGCGGGGATCGCGAAAATGGTCGCCCATGTAGGCGGTGACGAAAGGCACCAGCGACATCCAGAAAAGAAGCGCGTTGTTCGACCAGAGCAAGCGGGCATCGGCGCGCCGGGCGGAGTGCAGCATGTGATGATGATTTACCCACATGATGGCGACAACCAGAAAGCTCAGCAGGTAGCTGAGAAATTGCGGGAGAATGCCGCGCAGCGAAACCAGCGTAGTATCGCGCGGCACCTTCAGCTCCAGCACCATGATCGTGATGATCACGGCAATCACGCCGTCACTGAAAGCTTCAAGGCGGTTGGTTCCGATGCCGTTCATATTTGTGAGATTGTGCTCACCCGACTATGTTTATCAGATTCGCGCTTGATTCACGACCGGGCAGCGGGCCCAGTGTCCGCCGCTGATCTCGACCAGCGGCGGAAGTTCGACAGCGCAAGCCGCAATCCGATGCGGGCAGCGTGGTTCAAACGGACATCCGGGAGGCAGGTGCGTCATGGACGGAACCGTGCCTTCGATGGTCGCGAGCGGAACACCGCGGTCGGTCGCAAGCGTGGGAATGGCGCGCAGCAGTCCTTGCGTATAAGGATGAGCAGGCGCGTGAAAAATATCCGCCTTCGTGCCAATTTCAACCAGGTTTCCGGCATACATGACGGCAACGCGATCGGCAACGTGCGAAACCACGGCAAGGTCATGCGAGATAAAGAGCATCGCCAATCCAAATTTGCGGCGAAGATCGTTGAGTAGGTCTAGAATCTGCTGCTGGATGGTCACATCGAGCGCGGTGGTGGGCTCGTCGGCAATCAGCAGTTGCGGACGATTGACGATGGCCATGGCGATCATGACGCGCTGGCGCATGCCTCCGGAAAGTTGATGCGGATAGCTGCGGGCGCGTTTCTCGGGGTCGGGAATGGCAACCTCGCGCATGCCCTCAACCGCTCGCCGCCAAGCCTCGGCTTTGGATACGCGGTGATGAGCCAGCACGGCTTCGGCGATCTGCTCACCGACGCGCATGACCGGGTTGAGGGCGGTCATAGGCTCCTGGAAAATCATGGCGATGCGCGAGCCCCGAAGCTGGCGCAACCGATCGGGAGGCAGAGCGGCAAGATGCGTGGGCAAGCCCTCGCCATTCTGGAAAATAATTTCGCCCGTCACCATGGCGGAGGGCGGAAGCAGGCCGATGATGGCCAGCGAGGTAATAGATTTTCCCGAGCCCGATTCGCCGACCAACCCCAGCACTTCGCCGGCTCCGATAGAGAACGAAAGATTGCGAACCGCGGCCACGCTTGCGGCGGTCCGCGCCGCAGGAGCGGCCGAAGGCGCCGGCCCACGACGGGATTGCGGAAACTCGATGGTCAGGTCGCGAACGTCAAGCAGCGGACTCACGCGCCTATGGTACCAGCGCCGAGACTACTTCTTGGGACGCGACTCCGGCGGCACCAATCCAGCCACGCGGTAATAGACCACCAATTGCCCGTAGTGCTCCCCGGAATGCTCGAGCAGGCCCCACGCCATGTCGGAGACTCGCACCTGCTGATTCGCGAACGGATCGACGACCAGGTCGTTCAATCCCTTGTCACCCTTATGCTTGATCGCGGCCGCGCCGTCGGCAAACGCTTTCTTCACAAACTCCACCACCGCGGCCTTCGTCTTGTATTGGTCGCGTTTGGGATCTTCTTCGGCCGGAGGTTTCAGCCCCATCGCCGGATTGGTAAAGAAATAATTCGCATTCGCCGCGTGCAGCAGTTGCTCGGCAAAGCTTCGCTCGGCCGGGACTGGCTTGAAGTCGTATTTGTCTTCGGGAAAATCTTCCGCCATCGCGATCAACTTACGCCCGATGTCGTTCCAGTTCTCCAGCAAAACCTGCGACGGCCCAGCCGCCGGCTTCGGCGGCGCGTCTTTCTTCATCGTGTCTTGCGCAACCGCGAACGCTGCAAAAATTCCAAGTGCGAGAACCGCGCCAACCATTCGCTTCTTCATTTCGCCAATCTTCATTCCACCAATCCTCATTTCGCCTGTCCTCCAATTTATTTCAGTCCAGCCTTCGCCAGCATCTGAAGAAACTGTTTCTGCGTCCGCATATCGATCGATTGCGCCACCAGCTTCCCTTCCCGGTCATAGACAAAACTCTTCGGAATCCCCTCCACCACAAACATCTCATTCACTTTGCGCCCCGGATCGAGCAGCACGGGAAACGAAACCTCGCGCTCACGGATAAACGGCTCGACCTTTCCCGCCTTTTCATCGGAAATGCCGAGCACCACCAGTCCCTCCGAGCCGAAACGCCCGTAAAGCGTTTCCAGGTCGGGCATCTCCTTGCGGCACGGCGGACACCATGTCGCCCAGAAATTTACCAGCACAACTTTGCCCCGCAGTTCCGAAAACGTCCAGCTCTTGCCCGAGAGATCTTTCAGTGTGAAGTCCAGATGCTCGCGCTTGCGATCATCCGCCTCAAGCCCCGCCATCGCCGCCCGGAATTGCTCGTCATCCAGCGACACCTCGACATGCTCATATCGCGCCAGCGAAGCCAGTTCAACATACGCATACGCCGGAGAACGTAAGGCGCCGGAGCCTCCGCCCGCGTCGGACTCCTTAGCCTTCGGCCAGGGCGCGGGCCGCTCGCGCAAGGTCTCGGCCAGAGTCGTAGCCACTTCCTGCAGCGTGTCGTGGCCGAAATCGCCTTCGGTGGAAAGTCCCGCCAATGCCAGGGCCAGCCGCGGCTTGTTCTCGGTCGCGGGCAGCTTCCGGATCTTCAGCGCAAGATCCTTCGTAGTCCCCGCGCGGACATCGTCGGCAAGATCGCGCAGCCCGCGGATCTGGTCGAAGATCGGCTTCTCGTCCGCGCTCCACACAACTTGTTTCTGCTGCGCGGAGGTGAATTGCAGCGGGAAAGCCAGTACCGCAACCAACACGAAGAAACGTTTGATCTTAGAAACCAAAACACGGGAAAGTGAAAGTCTGGCTCTCATGGCCCAACAAGCTTAACAACAGACGGCCTCCAGCACCAACTCCAGCACCACGCCGAAGCGCGATTCCAAAGCCGGCTCACTGCAAGTCAATCTCGCCGCTGCCCACGTGCGCATACAGCCGATACCTCCCCGGACCGTCTTTCTTGTAAGACCGGAACAGCCCGCCCTTATCGACTCCGAGCGCGCTCAAACTCAGCTCGCCCGTCAGCACCGAGGCGTCAATCTGCGCATAGTCCTTGGGATCGCCAATCTCCATGGTCAACTGCCCCGCATGAAGCTCCACATCCTTGCCGCCGCGCACCTTGACAATATTCAGTTCTCCAAACGGCATGCGCACATGCAACTCAGTCTCCCGCGGAACCTCAATCCGGATCTGAAACTCATTCCGCGGACCACCCGAAATCTCAAGCCCAACGCTACTCCCCATCTTCTTGCAGCGCACTACCACGTCCCCGACCTCGTCCCCGTGCCGTCCTTCGTAGTGAATTGAAATCTTGTTGCTGTCCGTTCCCGAAATCCGAACATCTCCCGACCGCACCTCCAACTGCACCCGCCCGCCCGGAGCAAATTCCGTCTCGAACCGGTCCTTCTCCTTCTCGACAATTACCCCGCGCTCTTCCGCCAGGGCGGCCGCACCAGCCAGCAACAGGAAAACCGCAAAAGCCTTCAGCATGGGCATAGACACACCTCTGTCCTGGGAGTAGTACGCGCCGGAAAGCAGCTTTGTTCCGGGCATTTCCGATATATCATTCCGACGACTATGGACACTCTCGATCCAGCCGGAGAATTTCTGCGTATCTCCGAGCGCTATCGCCAGATGAGTGACGAGGAAATCCTCGTCCTCATCCCGCAAAGCTCCGAATTGACGCCTTTTGCCCAACAAGCTCTTGCGAACGAGGTCCGGTCACGCGGGCTGAAGGCTGAAGTAGAAGATGAGAAGCCATCGGCTGCGTCGCAGTTCAAAGCGTCGCCGTTTAAGCCGCCGCCAGCTTTCTTCGAGCGCGAATCTCCGAAATTCCGCGATTCGCCTAGTGACGATTTTCCCGACGATTCTTCGAACGACGCCGATTCTGCATACGACGAAGACCGCAAACTGTTCGATCTCTGCACCGTATGGAGCGTCCGCGACGCGCTCAAGGTACAGACGATTCTTGATGCAGCAGGAATTCCATTTCTCATGGGGCCAGAGAAAGCGACGGGCGTGGACAAGGTGACCTCAAATTTCTCGAATGGAGTCGGCGTGCAAATCATGCAGATAGGTTTGCCCTGGGCCGGGCCGGCAATGCGGAACTACGACCCTGAGGACGATCCGACTCCAAAACAGGAACAGGTCGACGAGCTTCCGGTCCGCTGTCCCCAATGCCATTCCACGGAAGTCGTCCTTGAAGGTCGAACTTTCGAGGGTCGAACCTCCGAGCCGGCAATTGCAGCAGACGAGTCTTCCGAAAAATACCAATGGACCTGCGATTCGTGCGGCCACCAATGGGAAGACGACGGCGTAGCAAAAGAGGAATGAGCCCTGGCCAAAAAGGAGAAGAGCCCGCGTGGCGCGGACACTCCTGTCCGCGTGCCGACACCACCCGAATCACTTAGGTTTGGCAAAATCCCAACAGAGATAGGGTCGTGGAAACCACCGCTCAAAAGGCGAAGGATGGGTCACCCGGCTAGGGACTTGGAGCCGATCCGCCACCAGTCGCCTGCTCGTGCACGGACGCGAGTTGATTCGCAAGCAAGTCCGAGATCAGCTTCTCCAGAACGGACAAATCAAGCTTCCCAGCTTCCCATTCCTCGTCGGCGGCTTCCAGAGCTTTGTAGTAGGGAGCCTTATCGCTGGCGATCTGTTCAGGGATCGTCTTTCTTCCGGGCACGCGATATCCGAGTCGCAGACACAGCAGCAGATAGGAAAATGCCCGAGCCGTGCGCCCGTTTCCGTCCGTGAACGGATGAATCCAGTTCAGCCGCCACAGCGCGTAAGCGGCCAGACGAATCGGCGAACTGTTCTCCCAATTGTCGTTGACGTAGTCGCACATCTCTTCGATGACGCCGGGCACCAAATGCGCGCCGATCGGTTTGTGACGGCTCCCTTGGATTTCAATTCCCGCAGGACGCCAGTTGCCCGCAAACGAGCTGATCCCCTCAAGCGCAATGCGGTGCAGATGCAGCAGTTGAGAGGGGCGCAACTTGAACTTGCGGTCGGGATGAGAGAAGTACTCGACCATGTCGATGACGGCATCGACCTGTCTTAGTCCGTTTCGAGCCTCTGCTTTGGCCTTCTCTTCCGGATCGTTGATCAGCTCGGCATCAAGCGCCCGGCTATGACGATCCTCTTGCTCGTCCGCCATGACTTGTCATTCCGAGCGGTGCGAGGAATCTGCCGACTCTTTCTTCAGTGATTCCGCTTCCCGGTCGACCATCTCCCGTGTGATGCGGGAATTCTCGATCTTCGTGTTCCCATAGGCAAAGCTCCGCCGTTGTTCTTCTTTTTCTTGCGGTGTGGGGACGTTCTTTCTGGCTTGGTCAAGAAGTTCCTGCAGACGGTTTGTCATAGTCACCCTTCGGATATCATGCACCTTACCACAGGAAGCGCTGAGGAAAATCCGGTATCTCCCTGCGTCAGGAACCAGAGTTCTACCTGCC
>Ga0209415_10014326_pt1 | contig 12955 bp, 11 predicted proteins | sample PeaSoiSIISIP2007_FD_187696 | JGI IMG/M metagenome (GOLD analysis project Ga0209415, IMG submission 187696) | Peat soil microbial communities from Weissenstadt, Germany - SII-SIP-2007 (SPAdes) (version 2) | ecosystem: Environmental > Terrestrial > Soil > Wetlands > Peat | place: Germany...
GATGCGGTTGTCGGGATTCGAACCCGAGTAGGTAGCTTGGGAAGCTACCGTCCTAACCACTAGACCACAACCGCGCGCCCGACCCGGAGGGCCCTCGGCTCTTACCCTTTGTGCGGGTCGCGAGAGGGTCTACAGGAGGAGCCCGACCGATTCCCCGGGGATGGTCGGGGTGCCCGCGAGCAGGTCCGAGTTCGACATCGGACGCTCGGCGAGCGGGGTGACGAACCCCGCCTTCCGTAACACCCTCCGGGCGCGGGGGAGGTCGTCGCAGGAGAGGGCGACGACGGGCTGGTTGCTCTCCCGCGCGATCAGGATCGCCACGCTCTGGACGTTGACCTTGGCCTTGGCGAGCGTTTCGAGGACGCGGAGGAAGGTCCCGGACCGGTCCTCGAGCCGAACGGCCATCAGCTCGCGAACCTCGGCACCGTACCCGGCTTCCCCCAGCAGCGCCACCGCCCGGTCGGGGTCGCTCACGACCAGCCGGACCCGGCCCCGGCTCGGGGTCGAGTCGACGCTGATCGCCGCGAGGTTGATCCGTGCTTTGGCCAGCGTGCGGGCGACGCCGGCCAGCGCCCCCGGACGGTTGGGGAGAGTGAGGGAGATCTCGCGCAGGCCCATCCGGACGGACCGACACGCTTCGACCCTAAAGGTTCGACGCCGGATCGGCCCGGGTTCGCGCTCGGTCGTGTAGGTATTTATACCCGAATCGGACCTAATTCATCGCAACCGCGCCCCGCTCGGGGTGGCGGCTGGTCCATCGGAATGGGGGGAACGCCGAATCTCAGCGCAGGCCGTCGCTACCGCCGGGCGCGTCGCCTGCATCACAACCAGCGCGGCGTCGTCGCGGTCATCGGCACGCTCCTCTCGCTGCTCGTGTTCTTCACCCTGTTCGGGGTCTTCCTCACTCAGTACCTTCCCCTCTGGATGACCGACAACGAGTCCCAGTTCACCGCCCAGGCGGCCTACTCGTTCGCGCTGTTCAAGTCGAATGTCGACAGCCAGTACCAGTTCCCCTCTGGCTCGCCCCAGACCCTCGGCACCCCCTTCGTCGTGAGCTCCCAAGGGATCCCGCTCTTGGCCCAACCGACCGAGTCGACCCTCGTCTTCCTCCCGTCCACCTGCCCGTCCGGGTTCTATGTCAAGGGCGTCGCCGGGGCGAACGCGGCGAACTACGGCCATCCCGTCAACCCGGCCCTGTGCGTCTTCGCGAACGTGAGCTTCTCGCACGGGCCGGGGGGCTCGGGCAGCTACTCCCAGCGGATCGCGACCGGTACGCTCGAGATGATCCTGCCGAACCGGTACTACACTCCGCAGATCTTCTACTTCGAGGACGACGCGGTCCTTCAGAGCCAGACGGGCGGCTACCAGATCATGGAGGTCAACCCGCCACTCAACGTGACGAACCAAGGCGGCAACCTGACCGTGACGTCGAGCCTCCTCCAGCTGTACGGGAACGCCTCGACGTACATCGGGCAGGGGTCCCAAGACGTCTACAGCCACTTCCGATTCAGCCAGGAAGCCGTCTCCAACGGGCTCCATGTGGCCGCGAACAACTCGCAGATCCCGTTCGTGTTCACCTTCCAGATCGGCACCCAGTACCCCTGCGCCTGGTCGTCCTTCCTGCAGAAGACGATGCAGGTGGCGGGTGTGCCGGGGCCGAGCTACAGCTTCACCCCGTACGTCGGGGCCTGTTACAACCCGAGCGGCGTGACGACGGACCTCACCCTCACGATCTCGAACGTGGACTATTCGGTCCTCTACTACGCGGGCGCGCAGGTCAGCCTCGGCGTCGGAGGGACCTAGGCGATGGCGTCCACCGGCTCGTTCCGGGTAAAGATCCCCCGCGCGGCCCCCGGGGTCGCATCGGCCGACCTGGAGCCGACCCGCCCGACCGACCACGGGACGGACGTCCCGGGCACGTTCATCACCGCCATCCCCCCCCTCCCCGAGACCGAGATGCGCGAGCTCGAGGTCCAAGCGGTCAACCCCCCGTACTCCTACTCCCGCGTCTCGTACAGCGACCGCACCAAGGACTACCTCTACGAGGTCATCGAGCCCCAGCTGACCGTCCACGAGCGGGGCCTCGTCCTCCACCTCAAGTCGACCCTCAACCAGATCCTCGGCAGCGAGACCGGCAACCTCTCGGTCACCGACAAGCGGTCGTACCTTCGCGGCGAGGTGGAGGAGTACTTCCGCAGCCGGGGGGTCACGCTCTCCCCCCTCTCCACCGAACGGGTCGTCTACTACGTGCTCCGGGACTTCGTCGGGTACGGCCCGGTGGACGCGCTCATCCTCGACCCGGAGGTCGAGGACATCTCGTGCGACGGGGTCGACGTCCCCCTGTTCATCTTTCACGGGAAGTACGAGTCGGTGAAGACGAACGTCGTCTTCGCGGACGAGGACTCGCTCAACTCGTTCATCGTCATGCTCGGACAGCGGTGCGGCAAGTCGGTCAGCGTGTCCGCCCCCATCCTCGACGGGACGACCCCCGAGGGGCACCGCGTCCAGGCGACCTACGGGCGCGAGGTCACCACGCGCGGCGCCAGCTTCACGATCCGCCGCTTCAAGGAGCGGCCGTTCACCCCGGTCGACCTCGTACTGATGGGGAGCGCCTCCGAGGAGATGGTCGCGTACTTCTGGCTCGCCGCGGAGCAGGGCGAGTCGCTCATCATCTGCGGCGGCCCGGCCGCGGGCAAGACGAGCACACTCAACGCGATCGCCCTCTTCATCCCTCCGACCTCCAAGATCGTCTCGATCGAGGACACGCGCGAGGTGAACCTCCCCCATGAGAACTGGATCCCCGGCGCGACGCGCACGGGGACGGGCGACCGGGGGCCCGACGGCAAGACCGCCGGTGAGGTCGACATGTTCGACCTAGTCCGCGCGGCGCTCCGGCAGCGTCCGAACTACATCATCGTCGGGGAGGTCCGCGGCCGCGAGACGTACACGATGTTCCAGGCGATGGCGACCGGCCACACGACCTACTCGACCATGCACGCCGACAGCGTGAAGTCGATGGTCAACCGTCTGGAGAACCCTCCGATCAACACCCCGCGCATCCTCCTCTCGGCGCTCAACAACGTCATCATCCAGATCCAGGCACGGACCGAGAAGGGCGTCGTCCGGCGCCTGAAACAGGTCCTCGAGATCGTCGGGTTCGAGCCCGAGACGAACGAGCTCATCACCAACACGGTCTACGAGTGGGACCCCGCGACCGACGGGTTCGTGTTCAAGGGCCACTCGTTCCTCTTCGACAAGATCACCGAGCTCAAGAACTTCACGACGGAGGAGATGGATGCGGAGTTCCAGCGGCGCGTGGACGTGATCAAGTACCTCGTCCGCAACCGGATCACCGACTACCGCCAGCTTTGGAAGACGGTCGCCCAGTACTACAAGGACCCGAACGAGGTCATGGCCCGGATCAAGCTCCCGCCACCTTCCCCGGGGGCCTGAGGATGCCGTCCACTCCCACCGTCACGGTCGGCCGCCCGCTCCGCCCCGCGCCCGGGACGCCGCTCCCCCCTTCGCCGACCAACGCCCGTCCGGTGCGGGTGAAGCGCGGTGCGCAACCGACCCACTCGACGCTCTCCGCGTTCCAGCGGTGGTCCTGGAAGACGTTCCGCGCGAGGGTCCTCGCGAAACCGCCCGACCCCACGCTCGAGGAGAACCTGCTCAAGGCGCACCTCCGGATCCGCGCCGACGAGTACCTGGCGACCTGCTACGGAACGACCGTCGTCGCCGCCATCGCGCTCTCGGTCGCCGCGGTCGGGATCTACCTCTTCCTCTCGCTCCTCGGTCTCGGCATCGTCGCCCTGCTGGTCGCGGTCGCGCTCCCGCTCGGCGGGACCCCCGCGGTCTTCGCGATCATGCCCGGCCGACCGGGGTCCGTCGCGAAAACCCGCGGTCGAAAGATCGACCGCAAGATCAGCTCGGCGATGAGCTTCGTCAGCGCGATGAGCTCGGCCGACGTGAACGTCGACCAGATCTTCAAGGAGCTCGCGCGACAGAAGATCTACGGCGAGGTCGCGGAGGAGGCGGCGTGGATCACGCGCGACACCGAGCTGCTCGGGTTCGACATCCTCACCGCGCTCCGCAATGGGGCCCAGCGGAGCCCGTCGAAGCGGTTCCAGGACTTCCTGCAGGGGGTGGTGACCACCGCGACGAGCGGCGGCCAGCTGAAGCCCTACTTCCTGCTCAAGGCGGAGCAGTACGAGCAGGAGAACAAGCTCGAGATGCTCGCGCGCGTCGAGACGCTCGGACTACTCGCCGAGACGTTCGTCACGGTCGTCGTCGCGTTCCCGCTCTTCCTGGTCATCATCATCGCGATCTTCTCGGTGATCGGCGGGGGCGGCTCGTTCATGATCGACATTCTCTGGGTGCTCGTCGGGCTGATGATCCCGATGATGCAGTTCGGATTCATATTCTTCATGTATACGCTCACGCAGGATATGGTGTGAAATGGCGACGGCGAACGCTCCGGCCTCGGTCCGGAAGGTCAAGGCCCTCGCGGTGCCGGACGCCGAGCACGCGAGCGCGCACGCCCTGCCGCGCGCGACGTGGGCGCTCGTCATCGGGTTCGGGGTGGGCGTGGTCTTCTGGATCCTCGCGGCACTCTCCTGGGAGGGGATCCTCACGTTCGTCGTCCGGTCGGGCACGACGCTCGGCCTCAACTCGGCCATCGACTACATCGTCTTCGGCCTGATCGCGATGATGGCCCCCTACGGGTTCATCAAGAGCCGCGAGCTCGCCCGGGTCGAGAAGATCGAGGACCGCCTCCCGGATTTCCTGCGGGACGTCGCCGAGGCGGGGCGGTTCGGCATGACGCTCCCCGACGCGATCATCGTCGCGAGTCGGGGCCGCTACGGCCTCCTCACGGACGAGATCAAGAAGATGGCGAGCCAGCTCGAATGGGGCGTCCCCGTCGCGACGGCGCTCCGTCTCTTCGAGGAGCGGGTTCCCACGCCCCTCGTCCAGCGCGTGGTCTCGATCGTCACCCGCGCCAACGAGGCGGGCGGGAACGTCGCGGACGTGCTCACGATGGTGGCGCACGACACCCGCGAGGCCCAGCTCCAGGTCAAGGGGCGCGAGATCTCGATGCTGACCTACCTCACGGTCATCTACATCTCGTTCGGGGTGTTCCTCGTCACGATCTACATCATGGCCGCGATCTTCCTCCCTGACATGATCACGGCGGGCGCCGGGGTCGCGAGCTCGTCGCTCTCGGGCCAGGGCGGCCTCACGCTCGCCTTTACGCTCGTTCCCCAGCTCTTCCTCGCGTTCTTCGTGGCGGTCATCGCCCACGCGGTCGGGGACGGCGTCATGGCAGGCATCCTCCAGAAGGGCCAGATCGCCTACGGCCTTCAGCACGCGACGTACATGCTCATCGGCGGGTGGCTCGTCATGCGGTTCCTCGTCCCGGTCCTCGCCGTCCCGGGGGGCTAGACGATGGCCGGCGACGTCCTCGAAGCTCCGGGGACCGACGAGGAGCCGCGTTCCCCGCGGAAGAAGAGCGCCTTCCCGCCGTGGATGCGCCTCGGCGCCTCCCTCCGAAAGGGGTCGGCCGACCCCCGGCCGGTCAAGCTCGCCCGCCTCGGGGTCTCGGGCCAAGGCCGTGAGGGTGAGGTGACGCCCGTCCCGCCGTTCAGCGACCCGGCGATGAAGCTGCTCGATCTCGCCCCGATCCGGCCCGGGATCTCGTATGTCCGTGTCTCCTACCATAACGTGCGCAACGAGTATCTCTACGAGGTGATCGAGCCCCCCCTCTCGCCGATCGAGAAGGAGCTCACCGACCGGTTGCATACCGTCCTCATCGACGAGTTCGAGCCGCTCCCGGAGAACGACACCGATACGAAGCGGAGCGAGCTGCGGCGCATGGTCGACGACAATCTGCTCAAGTGGGAGCTCGCCCCCGGCCCGGTGACCAAGGCGCGGATCCTCTACTACCTCGAGCGGGACTTCAACGGCTACGGCGTCGTCGAGGTGCCCATGACCGACAGCGAGGTCGAGGATATCTCGTGCGACGGGGTCGGGATCCCGCTCTACATCTACCACCGCAAGTTCGGCTCGATCCGCTCGAACCTGAAGTTCGAGAACTCGAAGGTCCTGGACGACTACGTCGTCTGGCTCGCCCAGCGCTCGGGCAAGCACATCTCCGTCGCGAGCCCGATCCTGGACGCGACCGTCCCGGACGGCTCCCGTCTGCAGGCGACCCTCGGGATGCACGTCACGAAGCGCGGCAGCTCGTTCACCATCCGTCGCTTTCGCGACAACCCGTTCACGCCGGTCGACCTGCTCAAGTTCAAGACGATGAGCCCAGAGATGATGGCCTACCTCTGGCTCGCGATCGAGAACGGCCAGTCGATGATGGTCTGCGGCGGCACGGCGAGCGGCAAGACCACGACCCTCAACGCGACCCTCCTCTTCATCCCGCCCCAGATGAAGATCGTCTCGATCGAGGACACGCGCGAGCTGAACCTCCCCCACGAGAACTGGGTCCCGTCGCTCACGCGCGCCGGTTTCGGGGCGAAGAACGTCACGAGCGGCAAGGCCCCCGGCGAGATCGACATGTTCGACCTCCTCGCCGCGGCCCTGCGCCAGCGCCCGCAGTACCTGATGGTCGGAGAGGTCCGCGGCGCCGAGGCGTTCATCGTCTTCCAGGCGATGGCGACCGGAAAGACGTGCTACACGACCTTCCACGCGGAGAGCGTCAGCGCGATGGTCCACCGGATGGAGAACCCCCCGATCACGCTCCCGCGCTCGCTCGTCAGCGCGCTCAGCCTCGTCCTCCTCCAGCGCCAGGTGAAGGTCGGGACGAAGATGACCCGCCGCGTCCAGTCGCTCACCGAGATCGTCGGTCTCGACCCCGAGACCAACGAGCTCATCACGAACTCGGTCTACTCCTGGAACCCGTCCGACGACACGTTCCTCTACTCGGGCCACTCGTACGTCTACGAGCGGGTCGCGCTGATGAAGAACCTCTCGATGAAGGAGATGGAGCGCGAGATCCGGCGGCGCGTCGAGATCCTCGAATACCTCCAGGTGAAGGAGGCGCAGTCGACCCGCCAGCACCCGTTCACGCACCGCGACGTCGGGCGGATCGTCTCGTTCTACTACAAGGAACCGGAGAAGGCCGTGACCGAGGCGCGCGAGGAGCTCGCCAAGATGAAGCTCAACCCGCCGCCGACGCCGGCCCAGTAGGTCTATCCGCCGCCGCGGCTCGGCGGAGGCGATGCCCCCTGCGCGGCCCTTTGCCCGGCTGCCTCCCGGCCGCGGCGCCACGGTGGTCCTCTGGTGCGAGGACGCGATCGCCGGCCTTCCCCGCCGGATCCCCGCCGGGGGGGCGGACGTGGTCGTCACGAGCCCGCCCTACAACCGCAAGGTCCCCTACTCGAGCTACTCCGACGACCGGCCGAGGTCCGAGTATCTCAGGTGGATCGGGGAATTGCGGGACGCGGTCGACACGGTCCTCTCCCCTCAGGGGTCGTTCTTCCTCAACGTCGGCAGCGCGCCGTCCGACCCGTTCCTGCCGCTCGACGTCGCGCGCGAGATTGCGCGGACCTTCGTCCTCCAGAACGTCATCCACTGGGTGAAATCGATCGCGATCGACCGGGCGGCGGCGGGGCGCGCCGCGGCGCTCGACCGGGACCTCGCCCTCGGCCACTACCGGCCCATGGCCTCGGACCGGTACGTCCACGGCGCCCACGAGTACGTCTTCCACTTCTCCCGCCGGGGGGACGTCCGTCTCGACCGGCTCGCGATCGGCGTCCCCTACCAGGACAAATCGAACGTCGCCCGTTGGGGAGGCGCGGGGGCCGACCTCCGGTGCCGCGGCAACACCTGGTTCCTCCCGTACCCGACCATCCGGTTCCGGGCGCGCGACCGCCCCCATCCGGCCTCGTTCCCGCCGGAGCTGCCCGAATGGTGTCTTCGCCTCCACGGGCGCGACCGGGTGCGGCTCGCGGTGGACCCGTTCGTGGGGATCGGCTCCTCGGCCGTCGCCGCGGTGCGGCTCGGTCTCCCGTTCGTCGGGTTCGACGTCGACCGCGAGTACCTCGCGGTGGCGGTCGCCCGGGTCCGCGCGGAGCGGACCCAACCGAAGCGGATTATTCCTCGTTCGGCGGAGCGCCCGACTCGGGCGGGTTCCAGGAGCGCATCGGCTTCCGGTTGACGCCCGCCGCGGAGGCGAGAGCGTTCTTGGTGCCGGTCTTGGTCGCACGGCCGACGGCGACGAACGCGTCGCGGGTCGCCCCTCCGGCGCGTGACGCGCCGTCGGCGATCCGTCCGGGGAGGCGGCGGGCCTCGTCGTCGATCGCTCGGCCGAGGGTCGAGATACGGTCCTCGATCGACTGGGCGAGGTACTTCGCGTCCTTCGCGCTCGAACGGCCGAACCGCTCGATGTTCTTGTCGAGGTTGCTGATCTCGGAGGAGAAATCCCGCCCGAGGCCGCCGGCGGCCCGGCGGAGTTCGGCCAGGTGCTGACGGAATTGGGCCTCTTCGTGTCGGTCGCTCATGGGGTCACGGACGCCAAAACGCGGCGGTCGGTCTATAAAGGTTGGTCGGCACCGGCAACGCGCGTCAGCCGCCCATCCGCCGGTCCCCCCGCCGCCGACGGCCCCAACCCGCCCCCGGGAGCACGGGGGCCAGGGCGACCGGGGCCGGCGGGAGGAGCCGGCGCTCGGTCTCGACCCCGTGCGCCCACCGGACGAGCAGCTCCACCCCGAGGCGCCCGGGGTCGGTAACGACCAGCTCCCCCCCGAGGGTGCGGGCGATGCTCCGGGCGGCGGCCTCATACTCGGGGTGGGCGGACTTCAGCAGGACGACGGTCGTCCGGAGGGGCCGGACGGTCGCGAGCTCGCTCGCACGGCCCAACGCCTGCTCCATCGCGACGTCGAGCTGGCCCGAGCGGACCTTCCCGTCCTCGGCCGTGTAGGCCTCGGGAAGGCCGTCCGTGATGAGGTAGAACTCCCGGCGGTTCGCGCGCGAGGACTGGAGGAGGAGGTGGGCGGCCCGGAGGGCCTCGGCGGTGTTCGTGAACGACCCCGCCGTGCATTCCCAGAGGGTCACGAGGTCCAGCACCGCGACCTCGTTGTCGAAGGCGAGCAGGTCGATCGTGGCGTCCGGATGACGGCGCCGGATCGCCACGTAGAGCGCAAGGAGCGCCTTCTTCGCCGCGTCGAGCTTCCCGGACTCGTCCATGCTGCCCGACCGGTCGAAGGCCAGCACGACGTGGACCCGCTCGGACGTGACTTCCCGATAGACGTAGCTCGTCGACTCGTCGATGTGGCGCTGCCCCGCCATCCGGGCGGCGAGCAGCGAACCGGGGACGTCGAGGTGCGCGACTTCCTCGGCCCGGCGCAGGCGGGCCTTCTCGTAGACTCCCGTGGCCCCCTCCCCGCGGAGCGAGAGGCGGGTCCCCTCCGGGAGCCGCCGCGTCTCCTCTTCGAGCAGCAGCCGGGCGAACCGCTCGACCAGCCCGAAGGTCACGACCAGACTCTGGCCGCGCTCCGCCACGAACCCTCGTTCCTTCAGCTCCCGTTCGAACCGGTGGGCCTCGCCTTCCTTGACGCGGGACTCGGTATCGGCCCGGGCGCGACGCTCGGCTTCCGCCCGTTCCTCCTCCAGGCGACGCCGTTGGGCTTCGGAGGCCCGGCGCTTCTCCTCCGCCTCCTTCGCGAGCTCCCGCTCGCGGCTCCGCAGCCGGTTCGACACGGTCTCGGAGAGCTCCTCCCGTTGGGGAGGCGAGAGGCGGGCTAGGGCCTCGCCGATATCGGAGGATCCGAGACCCCGGCCAGAGGGTGTGGCCACGGCGAAGGTCACAGTACGACCAGAGGTGCGGGCCGGGGCGGGGGTCTTCTTCCGGGAGAAGAGGGAGCGGAACCAGGCGAGCAGGCGGGCGAAGAAGGCGCGAAGGCGGGCCCCGAGGCCGGGACGGGGCGGAGGCCGGTTCCAGGAGGCGTCGGGGAGGAGCAGCGCCGCCTCGACGTCCCCGAGCCACTCGCCGGAGGGCACCGTCGACCAGTCGGCGCTCCGGGCGGCGGCCAGCCGCGCCTCGAGGGCGGCGATCTGCGCTGCCACCTCGGCGTCCGAGCGGACCCGGAGCTGCTCGAGCTCCGCGATCCGTTGGTCGTACTGCGTGACGATCCGCTCGACCCGGCGGTCCGCCTGGCGTCGGAGGCGGGCGCGGAGGCGCTCGAGCCGCTCCCGGAGCTCGGGGTCGCTCTCCGCGCTCGCGCGGAGGAGGCGACGGGCGCCGTCGACCCCCTGCTCCGCGAGGGCCCGGATCAGCGCGGCGGAGTCGAGGGCGTCCAGGAGGTCGTCCGAGCCCACGTCGTCGGTGTAGGCCGTGCAGTCCGGGAGGCGCAGCGCCTCGCTAGAGGGGGGCGTCGTCGTCGTCCTCGTCGCGGCACGAGAAGAGGGAGTGCTCTTCGAGGAGGCGGTACACGCTCACCGCGGCATCGTGCGGAACGATCCCGTCGCCCGGGTGCTCCCGCTCCTCGACGTACCGGGCGAACGCACGGAACCGGGGGAAAAGGGTCGAGTCGGTCGCGGCTTGGGCAAGGAGCGCCGCGTCGTCCTTGAGGCGTCGGCCCTCGCCCACGAGCGCTTCCGCATCGGCCGTGCTCTCGTGCAGGACCTCCCGGAAGTAGCGGCACCAGTAGACCCCCGAGCTCCGCTTGAGGGACGGTGCGAGGTACTGGTCGACGAACTCGGTGACCCGCTTCTCGTTCTGCCGGAACGACTCGCCGCTACGCGCCCGAAGGCGCCCCCGCATCGCATGGACGAGACCCGAGCGTAGGTCGGGGGAGGAGGGCACGACCCGCCCGGCGAGCAGCGCGATCGCGTCCGTGCGGGCGGCGACGTCGAGGAGGGTCCGGTTCGAGCCGACTTCGCCGATGTCCGGGTTGTCGTCGCTCATGCGCAGCCGCCAGGCCTCGATGACGCGCACCCCGGCGTCCACCAGGATCTCCGGCACCCAGCCGCGGAACTCGGTGCCGCGGGCGAGCGCGACGATCTTGCAGTTGTCGGCGTGCCGCTCGTTGTAGCCGACGTGTAGGCTCGTGAGCCGGTCGGAGAGCGGGTCGTTGATGTTATCGAGGTCGGAGAGGTTCGAGGTGCCGACCGCGACGAACGACCCCGGGAAGCTCTCTCGGGACTTGGCGGGGGTGACCGTCCCCTCTTGGAGGGCTTGGAGCAGCACGTTCTGGGTCCCGAGCGGGAGCTTTCCGATCTCGTCGACGAGGAGGAAGCCCCGGTTGGCCTGGAGAAGCTTTCCCGGTTCGAGGACCAGGGGACTCATCGGGTCGCCGATCTCCTCGAGCTTGCGGAGGTTGATGTTCCCCGTGAGGTGGTCGGGGAAGACCTCCGAACTGCCCTGCAACCGGGCGAACCCGAACCCCTCCCGCAGGCGGACGAATTGGCCTGGGACCTTGGTGGGGTCCACGCGGGCCGGGTCGAAGAGGGAAGCGTCTCCGCCCGGGGCGAAACGACGGGTGCAGATGGGGCAGGGCGGGAACCGGTCCGCGACGTCCGGGTCAACGATGCTCAGCGGGTGGTCGAGCACCGGGCAGCCTTCGACGACCCAAGCGCCCTTGGGGTAGAGGTCCCAGAGGTCCTTGGCGAGGCTGGTCTTCCCGGCACCGGAGGGGCCAAAGAAAAGGACGTGGGCCCCCGAAACGAGGGCGGTCACCACGTCCTCGTACGTCGACGACGGGAGCACCGTGTGGGGGAACAGCGCCCGGATCGACGCCGGGCGGTCGAGGCCCTGCGCCCGCAGTGCGTCCAACCGGCGGAGGATCTCGGAACGGAACGCCTCGCCCGGTGCCTCGACGGCGACCTTGGCCGCGCGCAACTCGGCCGCTGTGGAGCGGGTGCCGACGGCCACTTCCTTCGCGTTCGGCACGGCGCGCGGAGTTGGGGTCGGGTTATGTAGTTTGCCGCGGGTGCGCGACCTCTCTTACCGTTCGTCGGGGCTCTCTGGGGATGGCAGAGTCCGCCGAAAGTTCGCGCTCGCGGCAGCCCTCGGCCCGGGAAACGGCCGTCCCTAGTACCCGGTCCGGCTCACGGGTGCGGCCGAGTCGGCAAAGGGTGAGAGTTTTCGCCGCGGAATGGTTAAGTAGGGTACCCCGCTCGCCGCGGCCGCGCGATGGCCGAGAAGGAATCCGGCGGCTCCAAGAAATCCACCTTGGCTAGGACGGTCAAGGACAAGTGGCGCTCCAAGCGGTCCTACAAGGTGCGGGCTCCCGGTCTCTTCCAACACGCCGACCTGGGGGAGACGGTCGCGACCGAACCCGAGCAGCTCATCGGGCGCACCCTCGAGACGACCTTCCCCGAGATCTCCGGGATCCAGGACGCCGGCAAGGCCCACGTCAAGCTTCGGTTCAAGATCGAGCGCCTCTCCGGCGATGGGGTCGCCGAGACCCGATTCATCGGCCACAACCTTACTTCCGACTACGTACGTCGGCTCGCCCGGCGCAAGCGGTCGAAGATCGACACCTCGCTGGTCGTCACCACCAAGGACGGCGTCCAGATCGTCGTGAAGCCGGTCGCGGTGGGCGAACAGCGCCTCCAGACCCGGCTCCGCGCGGAGCTCCGCCACAAGATGGTGGAGGTGCTCAACGAGCAAGCGGCGAGCCACACCGCGGTTGAGTTCGTTCGGGAGATGCTGCAGGGGGAGCTCGCCAAGGCGCTCGCCCACGGCGTCAAGACCCTCTACCCCCTCAAGAAGATCGAGCTCCGCAGCTCCGAGGTACTCGGAGTGATCGCGGACGAGATACCCTCCAGCCCTCCCCCGGCCGAGCCCGAGACCCCGTCCGGACCTACGGAGCCCGAGGTCGCGACCGCCGGGGCCGAGGACACGGTCGCATAGAGGCGGCCGTGCTGCCTCCGATCCCTGTCGGAGTGGCTCAGCCCGGTAGAGCACGGGACTCATAGCGGGACGCCGATGGCGTCCCGGGAG
>Ga0209415_10014327_pt1 | contig 12953 bp, 11 predicted proteins | sample PeaSoiSIISIP2007_FD_187696 | JGI IMG/M metagenome (GOLD analysis project Ga0209415, IMG submission 187696) | Peat soil microbial communities from Weissenstadt, Germany - SII-SIP-2007 (SPAdes) (version 2) | ecosystem: Environmental > Terrestrial > Soil > Wetlands > Peat | place: Germany...
CGTCGCTCGCCCGGACGTCGCTCGCCCGGACTCGGCTTTTCGGATAAGGCCCGACGATGATCTGGCTGTGGATTGCTGCGGCGCTGGTGTCGGCCGCCTTGGCGGCGCTGATTGTGCAGCGGGCCGTCAGCGCCGCACAGGCGCCGCTCGGCGTCAATCCGGCGCTGGCCGTCTATCGCCGTCAGATGGCCGAGCTCGACGAGCTGGCCGAACGTGGCGTGCTGGCCGAGGGCGAGCGTCGCAGCGTGCGCGCCGAGACCGGTCGGCGGCTGTTGGCCGCTGCGGACCGCGGCGAGGCGCCGCTCGAGCGCTCCGGTCCGGCCGTGATCCTGATCGCCGCCGCCGCCGCGCCGCTGGCCGCCTTCGCGGCCTATCTGGCGCTCGGTGCGCCGAACTACAGCGACCAACCGTTCAAGACGCGGCTGGCCGACTGGCGCAGCGCCGACCCGCAAACCCTGGCCGCGCCGCAGATGGCCGCAATCCTGCGGGTTATCGCGGCTGAACGGCCGAACGATCCGGAGCCGCTGCGCCAGCTCGCCATCGCCGAGTTCGCCTCGCGCGAGCCGACCGAGGCGATCCAGGCGTTGCACAAGGCGATCGCGATCGCGCCTCGCCGGCCCGACCTGTGGGAGCTGCTGGGCCAGGCGCTGGTGGCTGGGGGCGACGGCGAAGCCGACGCCGAAGCGCAGGACGCGTTCCGCCGCCTGCTGGCCCTCGATCCCGGCAACGCCAACGCGCGCTACTACCTGGCCCGCGCCAGGATCGCCGGCGGCGATGTCGCGGGAGGGTTGGCCGACTGGCATGCGCTGCAGACGGCCTTGACGCCCAGCGATCCGCGCAGCGCGGCGCTGGCGCGGGACATCGCGGCGGTCTCGAGCACCGGCCGGCTGCCCGCGGAGACGTCACCACAAGACGCCTCGGTCGGCGCGCCGCAGATCCAGGCCATGGTCGACGGCCTGGCCGCGCGGCTGCAGGCCAATCCCGACAATCCAGCCGGCTGGGTGCGGCTGGTGCGCGCCTATGGGGTGCTGGGCGAGATCGACCGGCGCGACGCCGCGCTGGCCAGCGCCCGTCATCGCTATGCCAGCCGGCCCGACGTCCTCGCGCAGCTCAATGCGGCCCTCGCGAGCCCTCCACAACCGGCGCCGCCGCCCGCGAACGCGGCGATGTCGCCGCCGCCCGGAACGCCCTAGGATGCGCCGCTGATGTCGCTGCTGCCCAAATCGCGCACCGCCCGCCGCCGGTTGATGACGCTGAGCGTCGCCGCGCCGGTGCTGGTGCTCGCCGTCGCCGTGGCGCTCTACGCCATGCGCGGTTCGATCTCATTCTTCTACACGCCGTCGCAGGCCGCCGCCGCGCACGTGCCGACCGGCCAGGCGATCCAGCTCGGCGGCATGGTGCGCATGGGCAGCGTGGTGAAGAAGCCCGACGGCGAGATCGACTTCGTGGTTGCCGACAAGCGCGCGACGAGCCCGGTCACGTTCAAGGGTGAGCTGCCCGACCTGTTCCGCGAAGGCCAGGGCGTGGTGGCCATCGGCGCCTACGACCCGGACGGGGTCTTCGTCGCCAAGCAGATCCTCGCCAAGCACGACGAGAAGTACATGCCGCCCGAGCTGGCCGCCGCGCTGAAGAAGCAGGGCGAGTGGCGCGGCGACGGCGCCCAGCCGACCTACGGAGCGGCGCCGTGATCGACGAGCTGGGCCAGTTCGCGCTGATCCTGGCGCTGATGCTGAGCCTGGCGCAGGCTGGGTTCTCGATCGCCGGGCGGGCGCGGCGGGACGCGGCGCTGACCGGGGCCGGCGAGGGTGCGGCGATGGGCGCGTTCGTCGCCATCGCGCTCGGCTTCGCCGCCCTGATCCACGCCTTCGTCACCTCCGACTTCTCGGTGATGAACGTGGCGGCCAACTCGCACACGGCCAAGCCGCTGATCTACAAGATCGCCGGCGCCTGGGGCAGCCACGAGGGCTCGATGCTGCTCTGGTGCCTGATGCTCACCGGCTACGGCGCGGTGATGGCGGCGGCCCGGCGGCTGCCGTTCGGGCTCAAGGCCTCGGCGGTGGCGACCCAGGGGCTGCTGGGCGCACTGTTCATCGGCTACATGGTGTTCGCCTCGAACCCGCTGAACCGGCTGGCCAGTCCGCCGTTCCAGGGCGACAGCCTCAATCCGCTGCTGCAGGACCCGGCGCTGGCCGGCCATCCGCCGTTCCTCTACGCCGGCTATGTCGGGTTCTCGGTGGTGTTCTCGCTCTCGGCCGCGGCGCTGGTCGAGGGCCGGGTCGATCCGGCCTGGGCGCGCTGGATCCGTCCCTGGACCCTGGCCGCCTGGAGCTTTCTCACCATCGGCATCACCATGGGCTCGTACTGGGCCTACTACGAGCTCGGCTGGGGCGGCTGGTGGGCGTGGGACCCGGTGGAGAACGCCAGCTTCATGCCCTGGCTGATGGGCACGGCGCTGCTGCACTCGGCGGCGGTGACCGAGAAGCGCGGCGCCCTGGCCAGCTGGACCGTGCTGCTTGGCATCGGCGCCTTCACCCTCTCGATGATGGGCGCGTTCCTGGTCCGCTCGGGCGTGCTGACCTCGGTGCATTCCTTCGCCATCGATCCCAAGCGCGGGGTGCTGCTGCTGGGCATCCTGGGAGTCGCCGCCGGCGGCGGGCTGGCGCTCTACGCCTGGCGCGCGCCGACACTGAAGGACGAGGCGGTGTTCGCGCCGGTCAGCCGCGAGGGCGCGCTGTTCCTCAACAACATCCTGCTGGCCGCCGCGACCGCGGTGGTGCTGATCGGCACCCTGCTGCCGCTGATCCGCTCGGCCATCGATGGGACGCCGATCTCGGTCGGCGCGCCGTACTTCAACACCACCTTCGGCGCGCTGGTCTCGCCGGCGCTGATCGCCCTGCCGGCCGGCGCGCTGCTGGCCTGGAAGCGCGGCGACCTCCCGGCGGCGCTGCGCCGACTGTGGATCGCCGGCCTGGCCGCGGCGGTGGCGATCCTGGCGACGTTCAGCCTGGTCACGCCGCGCAGCCTGCTGGCCGCCTGCGGCATCGGCCTTGGCGTCTGGGTGATCTTCGGGGCGCTCGCCGAGGCGGCCGAGCGGGTGCGGCTGTTCCGGGCGCCCCTGCAGGAAGTCGGGCGGCGGACGCTCGGTCTGCCCCGCGGCGCCTGGGGCATGACGCTGGCGCACATCGGCATCGGCGTCTTCGCGCTCGGCGCGTCGTTCGAGACCGCCTGGCGCGCCGAGGCGACCGAGGCGCTCGGCCTCGGCCAGACCATGCATCTGGGCGGTTACACGCTGCGCCTCGAGCGCGTGGCGCAGGAGTTCGGCCCCAACTTCGAGGCCGAGCGCGCTTACATCCGCGTCACCGACGCCTCGGGCGCGCTGCTCTGCGAAGCCGAGCCGGATCGGCGGCTCTACGCCGCCGGCGGCCAGACCGTCTCCGGCGTCGCCATCTGCCCGCGGCTGCTGGACGATGTGTATGTGGTCTCGGGCGAAAAGCGGCTCGGATCCTCCCCCGCAGGGGGAGGGGGACCCCAAAGGGGTGGAGGGGGTTCGTTGCCGAGCTCTGCCGCCGCTAACCAGGCTCTGAGCGCAGCCAGCGGCGGGGCGCGCGTCATCGCACCCCCTCCACCGCTTCGCGGTCCCCCTCCCCCTACGGGTGAGGAGAATGCCACCTATCTGGTGCGCGCCTACTGGAACCCTTGGGTGCACTTCGTGTTCGCCGGGCCGTTGATCATGGCGCTGGGGGGCCTGGTCTCGCTCACCGACCGGCGCCTGCGCTTCGCCGTCACCGCCAGGGTGCGTGCGGCCCTGGCGCCGGCTGCGGCGGAGTGACGCTGGTGGGCGCCCTGCAACGCACCGGCCTTGTCTTCGCCGCGGTGATCCTGCTCGGCGCGGCGGCCGCCGATCCGGCCGACCGGCTGGCCGATCCGACGCAGGAAGCCCACGCCCGGACGCTGTTCCGCGATGTGCGCTGCCTGGTCTGCCAGAGCGAGTCGATCGACGAGTCGGACGCGCCATTGGCCCGCGACCTGCGCCAACTGGTGCGGGCCCAGGTGGCGCAGGGGCGCTCCGACGATCAGATCCGCGCCTTCCTGGTCAGCCGCTACGGCCAGTTCGTGCTGCTGACGCCGAAGGCCTCGCTCGGCAACGCGATCCTGTGGCTCGGGCCGTTGCTGGTGGTCGCTGTCGGCGTCGCGGCGCTGATCACGCGGCGACGCACAGCAGCCGACCCGGCGGCGCTTGACCCGCAAGAAGAAGCAGCGCTGGAGAAGCTGTCGCGCGAAGAAACCATTTGACACCAATGCGCCCTACAATCGCGCGATTGCCCATGAATGAAGGGGCGATGACGGAAAGGTAACTTGAGGACCGTGGCGCTCTTTGGCATCCGGCCTTAAATGTTGGGCATCCCGGAGCCTTTCCGCTATTTCCGGGACGAGGAAAACTGCATATGGCCGTCAATAAGACCGCATTCGTTGTGGGCGCCCTGGGCGGCGCCAGCGTCGCCGTCGCCGCCATGGCGGGGGCCGGGGTCAAAATCCCGCTGCTGACCGCGCCCCACGGCGGCAACCTGATCCAGGCGTCGACCGCCCCGGTGTTCGCGCCGCCGCCGGGCGCGCCCGAATCGTTCGCCGATATTTTCGAACGGGTCTCGCCGGCGGTGGTCTCGATCCACGTGACCTCGAAGGTCGACATCCAGGCGCTGAAGCGCTCGATCCCCGGCTTCGAGAACTTCCCGTTCGAGATCGTGCCCAAGGGCGGCGGCGCCGGCGGCGACGATGATCGCCCGCCGCCGAAGCAGGAGAGCTCCGGCTCGGGCTTCTTCATCTCGCAGGACGGCTACATCGTCACCAACAACCACGTCGTCGAAGGCGCGGACGACATCAAGGTGGTGACCAAGGACGGCACGGAGCTGAAGGCCACCGTGGTCGGCCGCGACGAGGGCACCGATCTGGCGGTGCTGAAAGTGCAGGGGTCCGACTTCCCGTTCGTGAACTTCGAGACCTCGGTGAAGCCGCGGGTCGGCGACTGGGTGGTCGCGGTCGGCAATCCGTTCGACCTCAACGGCACCGCCACCGCCGGCATCATCTCGGCCTACAACCGCAACATCGGCGAGAACTTCGTCGACTTCATCCAGATCGACGCGCCGATCAACAAGGGCAACTCCGGCGGCCCGACCTTCGACATCTACGGCCGCGTGATCGGCGTGAACGCCGCGATCTACTCGCCCACCGGCGGCTCGGTCGGCATCGGCTTCGCCATTCCGGCCGACATCGCCCAGAGCGTGACCCAGCAGCTGATCGCGCACGGCAAGATCACCCGCGGCTACATCGGCGCGACCATCGAGTCGCTGTCGGACGACCTGGCCAACTCGTGGGGCCTTGGCGGCCGCAAGGGCGCCCAGGTGACCGACGTGATCCCCGGCGGTCCGGCGCAGAAAGCGGGGCTGCAGTCAGGCGACGTGGTCGTGGCCGTCAACGGCGTGCCGGTGAAGTCCAACACCGAGATGACGCGCGAGGTCGCCAAGTCCCAGGCCGGCGACGTGATTCATCTCGACGTGTTCCGAGACGGCAAGGAGCGCACTGTCGACGTGCAGTCCGGCACCCGTCCGACCGAACAGGAGCTGGCGCAGAACGGCGGCGCGGCGCCCGACGACCAGGGCGGCGCTGGTCCCGACCACCCGGCGTCGATGGGCGCTCCGGTGCTCGGCATGCAGATCGCGCCGCTGAACGCCAACACCCGCGGCCAGTACAACATCCCCGACACAGTCAAGGGCGGCGTTGTGGTGGCGAGCGTCAAGGGCACGTCCGACGCCGGCGACAAGGGGCTGCAGCGCGGCGACGTGATCGTCTCGGCCGGCAATCACGAGCTGGCCAGCGTCAGCGACCTCGCCGCCGCCGTGGCCGAGTGGAAGAAGGCCGGCCGCAGCGCCATCCCGCTCTCCGTACGCCGCAACGGCCTGATGCTGGGCTTCGTGCCGATCAAGATCGACGGGTGACGAAGCTGGCTCGCTTGCGAAAGGGGCGCGCATGCGACTGCTGATCGTCGAGGACGACGCCGAGGCGTCGGAAGCCATGGCGCGCGGCCTGGTCGAAGCCGGGCACGAGTGCGTGGTTCAGCCTGACGGCGAAAAGGGCCTGCTGGCGGCGCGCAATGGCCGCTTCGACGTGATGGTGGTCGACCGGATGATGCCCAGGCTCGACGGCGTCGCCATGGTCGAGCTGCTGCGCAAGGATGGCGATCAGACGCCGGTGTTGTTCCTCTCCGCCCTAGGCGAGATCAGTCACCGCGTCGAGGGGCTGAACGCCGGGGGCGACGACTATCTGGTCAAGCCCTACGCCTTCGCCGAGCTGATCGCGCGGGTCGAGGCGCTGGCGCGCCGGCGCGAGACCGGTTCAGTGCAGACGCTGCTGCGCGTCGGCGACCTGGAGATGGACCTGATCGGCCGCGAGGTGCGCCGCGGCGGCCAGGAGATCGACCTACAGCCGCGCGAGTTCCAGCTGCTCGAGTTCCTGATGCGCCACGCTGGCCAGTCGGTGACGCGCACCATGCTGCTGGAACGGGTCTGGGAGTACCATTTCGATCCCCAGACCAACGTTATCGACGTCCATATCTCGCGGCTGAGGTCCAAGATCGACAAGGGCTTCGACCGGCCCATGCTGCAGACCGTGCGCGGGGCCGGTTACCGACTGGAAGCCTGACGAGGCGGCCATGCGCCTGCCGCGCCTCGTCCGCACGACGCCGTTTCGGCTGACGCTGCTGTTCCTGGCGCTGTTCGCCGCCGCCGCCAGCGCCTTCCTCGGCTACATCTACATCGCCACCGCCGGCGAAGCGGCGCGCGCCGCCGACGCCTCGATCACCCGCGAGGCGACCTCGCTGGAGGCGGTCTATCGCCAAGGCGGCTTCAACGGCCTGAACGAGGCGGTGATCGAGCGGTCTTCCAGCACGCGCGGCTTCCTCTACCTGGTGATGGACGAGGGTGGCCGTCCGATCTCGGGCAATATCGGCACGCCGCCGATCTCGCGCCTGCCCGACACCCAGACCTGGGCCAGCTTCGGCCTGACCGAGACCGAAGCCGATGGCTCGAAGGCGCGCCACCCCGCCCGGGGCATGGAGGAGCGCCTGCCGGGCGGCGAGCTGCTGTTCGTCGGCGCCGACGTCGGCGAGGCGCAGTCCTACGTGGTCAAGATCCGCGACGCGCTCGCCGGCGCCGCGGCGCTGGTGATCGTGCTGGGACTGGCGGGCGGGGTCTTCGTCGCCCGTGATGTCTCGCGCAACATGAACGCGCTCACCGACGTCATCAACGCCGCGCGGCTCGGCGACCTCGGCGCCCGGGCCAGGGTGCGCGGCGCCGGCGACGAGCTCGACGAGCTGGCCGCGGGCCTCAACGACATGCTGGAGCGGCTCGAGCGCTCGATCGCCGGCCTGCGCCACGCCGGAGACGCCATCGCCCACGATCTGCGCTCGCCGCTGACCCGGCTGCGGGCCCGGATGGAAGCGGCGCTGATCGAGGCCGAGGCCGGCCGCGGCGATCCGGTCGCCGCCCTGCACCAGGCGCTCGACGACGCCGACGGGGTGCTGAAGACCTTCGGCGCCGTCCTTGCCATCGCCCGCCTTGAGGCCGCCGCCGCGGCGCCCGACCAGACCGAGTTCGACCCGGGCCAGCTGGCCGCCGGGGTCGCCGAACTCTACGAGCCGGTCAGCGAGGAGAAGGGCCTAGATTTCGCCGCCGAGCTGGCCGACGGTCTGACCTTGCGCGGCAACCACGGCTTCATCGCCCAGGCGCTGGCCAACCTGCTGGACAACGCCGTGAAATACACGCCGGCCGGGGGCGCGGTGATGCTGCGGGTGCGCCGCCGCGCCGCCGGCGAGATCGAGTTCTCCGTCACTGACACCGGTCCGGGCGTGCCGGAGGAAGATCGCGAGCGGGTGGTGGATCGCTTCGTGCGCCTGGAGAACAGCCGCAACGCGCCAGGGGCGGGCCTTGGCCTGTCGCTGGTCGCCGCCGTCGCCCGCGCCCACGGCGGCCGGCTCGAGCTCGACGAAGGGCCCGGCTGCTTCGACGGCAAGGGTCCCGGGCTGCGGGCCGCGCTCGTGCTCCAGGGCGTATGAGCTCCGACGGGGCCGGGCCCGTAGCTGCGGGGGGCGGCGCCTGGCCTGATCTCGAGCGCGTCTTCGCCGCCTCGCCCTACCTGGCGCGGCTGGCGACGCGCCACCCCACCGACCTGGAGGCGATCCTGGGCGCCGAACCGGCGTCGACGCTGGACGCTCTGCTGGCCGAGGCCGCGGTCGCCGGCGAGTTGACGCCGGACGTTGGGGCGATCGGGCTGCGGCGGCTGAAGGCGCGGCTGCATCTGCTGACTGCGCTGTGCGATCTCGGCGGCGTCTGGGACCTGGACCAGGCGACGGGCGCCCTGACCCGCTTCGCCGACGCCGCGCTGCGCGCGGCGCTGTCGCTGGCGGTCAGGTCGATGGCCGACCGGGTCGCAGCGATCGGGCCCCCCGACAACCCGCTGCCGGGCTACTTCGTCGTCGCGCTCGGCAAAATGGGTGGCTACGAGCTCAACTATTCCAGCGACATCGACATCTCGGTCTTCTTCGAGCCCGACGCCCTGCCGCTGAGCGCGGGCGTCGAGCCGCAGGCGTGCGCCACGCGGCTCACGCAGGCGATCGCCGGCATCCTGCAGGACCGCACCGGCGAGGGTTACGTCTTCCGCGTCGACCTGCGGCTGCGGCCAGATCCGCTCTCGACCCCACCGGCGGTCCCGGTCGACCAGGCGATGGAATACTACGAGAGCGTCGGCCAGAATTGGGAGCGCGCGGCGATGATCAAGGCGCGCATCGCCGCCGGCGACGCCGCGCACGGGCAGCGGTTCCTGGCCGAGCTGCAGCCGTTCATCTGGCGGCGTAACCTCGACTTCGCCGCCATCGCCGACATCCACTCGATCAAGCGCCAGATCCAGGAGCTGCGGCCCGACGCACGGCTGGCCGCGCCCGGCGCCGACCTGAAGCTGGGTCCCGGCGGCATCCGCGAGGTCGAGTTCTTCGTCCAGACCCAGCAGTTGATCCTCGGCGGCCGCCATCCGGGGCTCAGGTCCCCTCGCACGTTGGACGCCCTGCGCGCGCTGGCCGCGGCGGGCTATGTCAGCGAGGGCGCCGCCGCCGACCTCGCCGCCGCCTACCAGACGCTGCGCGCGCTGGAGCACCGCGCGCAGATGATCGCCGACGAGCAGACCCACCGGCTGCCCGCCGGCGACCAGGAGCGGCGGCGCATCGCCGTCCTGTTCGGCGAACCCGACCTGCGCCGCTTCGACGCCATGGTCGTGCGCACGCTCAAGAGCGTGGGGAAGCGCTACGGCGAGCTGTTCGCCGGCGAGGAGCCGCTGTCGTCGCGCTTCGGCAGTCTGGTGTTCACCGGCGTCGAGGACGACCCGCAGACCATCGCCACGCTGCGACGGATGAAGTTCAGTGATCCGCAGGCGGTCGCCGCGACCATCCGGGCCTGGCACCACGGCCATATCCCGGCCACCCGCACCGAGCGGGGCCGCGAGCTCTTCACCCGCCTGGCGCCGCGCGTGCTCGACGCCGTCGCCGCCACCGGCGCGCCGGATGTGACGTTCGAGCGCTTCGGCGACTTCTTCTCCGGGCTCCAGGTCGGCGTGCAGGCGCAGTCGCTGTTCCTGGCCCAGCCGCAGCTGTTGGAGCTGATCGTGCGGGTGATGGCGCTCGCCCCGGCGCTGGCGCGTCGCCTCGCAAGGCGGCCGGCCACGTTGGACGCGCTGCTCGACCCAATGTTCTTCACACCCTTGGCGCCGATCGAGGCGGTCCCGGCCGACCTGGCTGGCGCGGCCGGGTTCGAGACCGCGATGGACGTCGCGCGGCGCTTCCGCCGCGAGCGGGCGTTCCAGATCGGGCTGCAAGTCATGGCGGGGACGGCGAGCGCGGCGCAGGCGGGCGAAGCCTTCGCCGACCTAGCCGACGTCTGCATCGGCGCGCTCTCCGCCGCGGCGCTGGATGAGGTTGAGCGGCAGGGCGGCGCGTTCCCCGGCGAGGTGGCGGTGGTGGCGCTGGGCAAGTGCGGCTCGCGCGAGATGAACGGCGGCTCCGACCTCGACCTGATGACCTTCTACGAAGCCGCGTCGCCGGATGCGGCGTCGGCGCAGAAGGGATGGGCGGCGGCCACCTTCTACGGCCGCTTCACCCAGCGCCTGATCACGGCGCTCTCGGCGCCGACCGCCGAGGGCGAGCTCTATGACGTCGACATGCAGTTGCGCCCGTCCGGCACCCAGGGGCCGGTCGCGGTCAGCTTCGCGGCGTTCGACCAATACTACGCCGGCGAGGCCGAGACCTGGGAGTATCTGGCCCTGACCCGCGCCCGCATCGCCTGGGCCTCGTCACCGGCGTTCGCCAAGCGCGCCGCCGCGGCGATCGAGGCCAAGCTGCGCACGCCGCGGGATGCGGCGCGCACCGCCGTCGACGTCAAGGCGATGCGCGAGCTGATGGGGCGCGAGCGGCCGCCGTCTGGCTTCTGGGATTTCAAGCTGATCGACGGCGGCCTGGTCGACATCGAGTTCGCCGCCCAGTTCCTGCAGCTGATCCACGCGCCGGCCGGCGGCCCGCTGCGGCAGAATACCGCGGAGGCGCTGGAGGCGTTAGCGCAGGCGTGGCTGGCGCCGCCGGCGATCCTGGCGGACCTGGCCGGCGCCTGGCGATTGCAGCAGGACCTCTCGCAATTGCTGCGCGTCGCCATCGCCCGCGACGCCGATCCCGACCTGGAACCGAGCGCCCTGCGCTCGCTGATGGCCAAGGTCGCCGGCGTCCGCGATCACCGCGCGCTGCGCGCCCAACTCACCCGCCGCCGGCATGCCGCCCACCGGGCGCTGTACGACCTGCTTGCCCGCGCGCAAATCCCCGACAACAGCGGGCGCCGCAGGCGCCCTGAAGTTTGAACGCAGAGGTCGCAGAGAAGCGCAGAGGACGCGGAGTCGGCTTCTCTGCGATCTCCGCGTCTCCTCCGCGTCCTCCGCGTTAAACCTTCTTGCCTGCGGCGCGCTGTGCATAAGTCGCGACGGAACCGCCAGTCCTTAACGTTGAATCCCCGCCGAAGGGCCCGCAGGCGGGCGCGGTGGGGCGGGGCATGGGATATGGAGCTTTGCTTGAGCGAGGCGCGCCTTGACATCTGGGCCGGCCGATCCCGACGACGAGCTGGTGCGCCGCGCCGGCCAGGGCGACGCGGCCGCGGTGCAGGCGCTGGTGGCGCGCAAGCTGCGCCGCGTGCTGGCGCTGGCCGAGCGCATGCTGGGCGATCCGGCCGAGGCCGAGGATGTCGCCCAGGAGACCTTCTTCCGGGTCTGGCGCAACGCCGCGCGCTGGCGTCCGGGCGTCGCGCGCTTCGACACCTGGCTGCACCGGGTGACGCTGAACCTCTGCTACGACCGCCTGCGGCGTCGCCGCGAGCGTCCGGTGGCCGAACCGCCGGATGCGCCGGATCCCGGGCCGGCGCCCGATCGGGGTCTGCTGGCGGCCGACATTGGCGTGCGGGTGCGCGCGGCGTTGCAGGGGCTGCCGCCGCGCCAGCGCGAGGCGATCGTGCTCTGTCATTACCAGGAGCTCGGCAACATCGAGGCGGCCGGGCTGATGGGCGTGAGCATCGAGGCGCTGGAGAGCCTGCTGTCGCGCGGACGCCGCGCCCTGAAGTCGGCCCTGGCCGATCTTGCTGGGCCGGATTAAGCGGAAGTTGAAGATGACCTGGGAAGACATGTCCGAAGAGCGCTTCCTCACCCTTGCGGCCGCTTACGGCGCCGACATGGCCCGCTGGCCGTCCGGCGATCGCGCCGCCGCCGAGGCGTTCGTTGCGGCAAATCCAAAGATCGTCGAGGCCTGCCTCGCCGCCGAGCGGCTGCTGGACGCGGCGCTGGAGCGCTACCGCGAGCGCGACGCCGCCGCGCCGCTGCGAGCCAGGATCATCGCCGCCGCGCCGCGCGAACGGGCCGCCGGCGCCATGTGGCGTTGGCTGACCGGCGCAGGCCTGGGCCTTGGCCTGGCCGCATCCTGCGCCGCGGGCGTCGCGGCGGGCTACACCCTTGGCCATCCGGCGGTGGCCCGGCTGATGGGGCCGGCGTTGCTCGACTCCGGCCAGCTCAGCGCCGTCGCCGATCCGGCCGGGGACGCGGCGGCCAGCTGATGCGCCCGCGCTGGCTGATCGTCGGCCTGGTGGTCTCGGTGGCGCTGAACCTGTTTCTGGTCGGCGCCGGAGCGGGGATTGTCGCGCTCGGCCTGCGCATCGCCAGTGAGAGCGGGGCCAGGCCCGGCGCGTACTTCTGGGCGACCCAGGCGATGTCCCAGCCGGCGCGGGGCGAGGTGCGGCGGGGGCTGGCTGGCCTGCGCGACCAGGTCCGCGCCGACGTGGAGCGCAGCCGCACGCTGCGCGTCCAGGGTTGGAACGGCCTGGCCGCCGCCAAGCCGGACACGGCGGCGATCAAGCAGGCGCTGGCGCAGAGCCGCCAGCTCGACCTGGCCACCCGCACCAAGGTCGAGGAGCACGTGGTCGACCAGGTCGCCGCCCTGCCGCCCGCCGACCGCACGGCCTACGCCGCGGGCATGCGGCGGGCGCTGGCGGCGCAGGCAGGGCCCTGAGCGTCAGGTATCGCGACCCTCCGACGCCGCAGCGCGATTTGGCCGGTCTCGCTGTGAGTTTTGCTCACAACTCAATGTTTCACGTGAAACCGCTATTTCCCGATAATAACGGTCCCCACCCCGGCCGCGCGCCTGTTCGGGCCGGCGCGCTGGCCCAGATTTTCTAGCAACCTCACGATTTCAAAGACCTGGCCGCGCGAGCGCAGCCATGGCCAGCACGTCACGCCGGTGATTCCTCGTCAAGGCGCAAGAGGGCGCGAATGTCCTGATGCGAAGGCATGCCGCCGGAGAGCAGACCTTCCGAAGGTCCGAGAAGGGTGGA
>Ga0209415_10014328_pt1 | contig 12953 bp, 12 predicted proteins | sample PeaSoiSIISIP2007_FD_187696 | JGI IMG/M metagenome (GOLD analysis project Ga0209415, IMG submission 187696) | Peat soil microbial communities from Weissenstadt, Germany - SII-SIP-2007 (SPAdes) (version 2) | ecosystem: Environmental > Terrestrial > Soil > Wetlands > Peat | place: Germany...
CGATCTCGCCGCCGGCCTGCCCTCCGAAGCCCTGCGTAGGAGGGTCACCGCCAGGGCACAGCGCGCCCGGCCGAAAGAGCGTTCAGGAACGCCACAAGCTACACTCCGAACGAAACCGGCATCTACTGGAATAGGCGATATGTTTCGCACCGCCGACCCCAACCCGGCGGCACGGCACTCCGAGCGAGCCTGCCACAAGCGGACCGGACCGAGGAAGACGGAAGAATGAAAGGAAAGAAGACAGCGCCACGGAACGGAAGGCCCGTGTGGGCCGAAGTGTCGCTCGGCGCGATTGCCGCGAACTTCCGCGCCATCCAGAAGTGGGTGGGGCGCGGCCGGAAGGTGCTCGCCGTCGTCAAAGCGGACGCCTACGGCCACGGCGGACCCGAGGTGGCGCGCGCGCTGGAACGCGCCGGGGCGGACTCTTTTGCCGTCGCCTGCGTTTCCGAGGGCGCGGAGCTGCGCGACGCGGGAATCCGCCGGCCGATCCTCAGCCTCACCGGCTGGTGGAACGGCGAGTCGAAGTACCTGTTCGAATACGACCTGACTCCCGCCGTGCATCGCCTGGAGGATCTGGCGGCGCTGGATAGCGCCGCGGCGGACCACGCGCGGCGCACGCGCCGGCCGCGTTTCCGCAAACTCTTTCACCTCAAGATCGACACGGGCATGAACCGGCTGGGGATTTCGCCGGGCGACGCGGAAGAATTCGCTCGCCGGTATACCGAGTGCCGGCACGTGAAGCTCGCGGCCACGTACACTCACTTCGCCTCCTCGGAGGATTTCTCCACCCACCAGACGGAGATGCAGGAGCAGATGTTCGCGGAGGCGCTGGGGCGGCTGCGGCGCGCGGGCGTCGATCCCGGGGCGCTGCACATGGCGAACAGCGCGGCGATTGCCTCGCGGCCTTCGTCCTGGGGCCACATGGTGCGGCCCGGCGCGCTGCTCTATGGCTATCATCAGAACTACGACCCGAGGGAACGGCTCCAAACGGCGCAACGGGGATTGGAACTCCGCCCGGCGCTCGCACTGCGCGCGCGGATCATCGCCGTGCGCGACGTGCCCGCGGGAACGGCCATCGGTTACAACGCCAAATTCACCACCTCGCGGGCCTCGCGGATTGGGGTGATCCCGGCGGGATACGCCGACGGCGTGGTGCGGCGCCTGTCGGGGAAGGGGCATGTACTGGTGCGCGGGATCGAAGCGCCGCTGGTGGGCATGATTTCCATGGACATGACCATGGTGGACGTAACGGACGTGCCCGGCGCGGGGGTCGGAGAATTGGTCACGATTTTCGGCGCGGATGGCGAACGCCGCATCAGCCCGTTTTCCGTGGCGCGGGAACTGGGCACAGTCACCTCGGACGTGCTCTGCTCGCTGGGAAAACGCGTGCCGCGGCACTACACGGAGTAGGAGCAGCGGGCCGGCGAAGCCGGAAACCGGATGTGCAACCGTGGGAGGGATTGTCAGCAGAGTACTGAAAGCGTTATTCTTTATTCTGCGGAGCGTTCCACTCGAATCCCGAGGGTCGGACTGAGGGATATCGGCATGGGCAAGTAAGGGGCTCCGTTGTAAGAGGCCTGCGATCGGGCAGGCATCACTCGCGGATCCAGGGGAAACCGAATGGGCCGTCCAGCACTCGCCGCTCCGTCGGCGGGGCCTATAAACGTTTCGTCACTGAAGAAGCATGACCGCAAAGAGGCGGCGAAAAACGCCTCGCGGTTCCGGCAGGGCAGTTGGCTGCTCCGCGGCGCACTCCTGCTGGCCTTCGTCCTGGCCAGCATCCATTTTCAACCCATGGAACTCTCCGTGGAACTCTCCGCGCTTCTGGGCGCGGGGCTGGCACTCGTGGTCGTGCTGGTGCAGATGCAGATGGAACGTGTCAGCCTGCGCCGGCTGATCGGCGGGACGCTCGGGGCGCTCGCGGGTTTGCTGGGCGCTCTGCTGGTCAGCATCGTGCTGGGCCACACCACCATGGAATTGGTGCCGCGGTCCTTCTCCACCCTGGCTGCGCTCTTTGTGTTCACCTACCTGGGGCTGGCCATCGGAGCAGCGAAGGGCGAGATGCTGAACCTGGACGCGTTCGGCGGCGTCTTCAGCGGGGAGCCCAGCGGGAGCCAGCAGTCGAAAGTGCTGGACACCAGCGTGATCATTGACGGGCGGATCGCGGACATCTGCGCGGCGCAATTCCTGGAGGGGACGCTGCTGATCCCCCAATTCGTGCTGCGAGAGCTGCAGATGGTGGCCGATTCGGCGGACCCGCTCAAGCGCCAGCGCGGGCGACGGGGCCTGGAAATCCTGCAACGCATGCAGAAGAGCGAGGCGCTGCGGGTGGAAATTGCCGACGACGATTTCCCGCAGACTCCCGACGTGGACATGAAACTGATCGAGATGGCCAAACGCTACGGAGCGAAGATCCTGACCAACGATTACAATCTGAACAAAGTGGCCACGCTCCAGGGAATCGACGTGCTGAACATCAATCAGCTCGCCAACGCCCTGAAGCCGGTGGTGCTGCCCGGCGAGGCCATGCGCGTGTTCATCCTGCGCGAGGGGAAGGAATTGGGACAGGGCGTGGCGTACCTGGACGACGGCACGATGGTGGTGGTGGACGGAGCGCGGCGAATGATCAACCGCGCCGTGGATATCGTGGTCACTTCGGTGCATCAGACCACCGCCGGAAAGATGATTTTCGGAAAGCTCGAGGACCGAGCGGCCCAAGCGGCTCCGTCCGTTCCGGCGGCCTCATCCTCACCGAATGTTCCGGAGCCGCCCGCGCCTGCGCGCACGGCGCCCGGCGGGGCGGAGGGACGCACGCTGGAAGGAGTCGTGAACGAGAACGCTCCGCGGCCGGTGTTCCCTGAATCCGGCCGATCCTGAAAGCGTCTGCGGCGAAAGCTTTCGCCTGCCCCATCACTCCAGATTTGCAGCCACGCGGCGGAAAGCACGAGTGCGCCGCTGAGGAGACACCTGCGCCGCATCCCGCCGTCGAACCGCGGATTCGCCGGTGCTTTCTTTCTCTCGGGCTGGTGTTGCGCTAGACTCTAATGCCCCTGACGATGCGAATCGCCGCCATTGTGCCGGCTGCCGGCCTCGGAACGCGCATGGGCGCGGGAACGCCGAAACAGTTCCTGGAACTGGACGGGTTGCCGCTCGTGGTGTTCACGCTGCGGCGGCTGGCGGAGTGCGCCACGCTGACGTACTTTTACATCGCGACGCTTCCAGAGGAAGTGGCGGGGCTGGAGCGGCGCATGGGGCAGGAAAGACCGGGGCGGCCCGTGCGCGTGCTGCGCGGCGGTGCCACGCGCCAGGAATCGGTGGCACGGGCGCTCGCGGAGGTGCCCGCGGATGCGGACTTGGTCCTGGTCCACGACGCGGTGCGGCCGCTGGTCACCCGGGAACAGATCGAACGGGTGATCGAACAGGCGCAAGCCTGCGGCGCCGCGATCCTGGGTGTTCCCGCCACGGACACAATCAAAGAAGTAAAGCGCTCCAGCCTGCCAAAAGATGTGGCGCTGATCACCGCCACAATCCATCGGGAGCGCATTGTGATGGCGCAGACACCGCAGGTGTTCCGCACGGCTCTTCTCAAGGAGGCCTTTGCCCGGGCGGCGGAGGATGGCATGACCGCATCGGACGAAGCGTCGCTGGTCGAACGGCTGGGACATGAGGTGCGCGTGGTGCACGGCTCCGAGCGCAATCTGAAGATCACGCGGCAGGGAGATCTGGAACTGGCGCGGTTCTATCTCCAGCAGGAACGCAACCAGAAATGACGCGGTGCGGCATCGGATACGACCTGCACCGGCTGGCCGTGGGCCGGCCGCTGATGGTGGGTGGCGTCAAGGTGCCTTTTGAAAAAGGGCCTGAGGGGCATTCGGACGGCGACGTGCTCGCGCACGCCATTTGCGATGCGCTGTTGGGAGCCGCCGGAGCCGGCGACATAGGCACGCACTTTCCGGATACCGACCCGAAGTGGAAGGGCGCGGCCAGCTTGAAATTCCTCGAGCACGCCAGCTCGCTCGTCGAGTCGCGCGGACTCAAAATTGAATACATTGATGCCGTGGTGATTTGCGAGAGGCCGAAGCTCGGCCCACATTTTCCGGCGATGCGCGAGGCGTTGGCCCGTGCGCTGGGCGTGCACATGGACCGCGTGCACCTGAAGGCAAAGACAAACGAAGGCGTGGGCGCCGTGGGCCGCGGCGAGGCCATCGCCGCGCACGCCATCGCCACGCTGGCCGGTTGATTCCCTCCATGGAGCCGCTCTCCGAGTCGGGGCCGGGGACGCGCCAGTCCTCTCTCTTCACGTGGGAGGATGTTCGAGCAATCACAGAACGGCGTGGCTGGCTGGCAGTAGGCGGTGCTCGCGAAATGGCCACGAAGGAGGCGGCGCGGAGCGAGTGGATGGCGGAGGCGGCGCAGCTTCTGGGAGCGCAATCTCGGGATGAAACTGCGCTGGAAGGACTGCTGGAACGGGTATTCGACTACGATGCGCCGGAACTGCTGGGCCGGGCGGAAAATCAGGCCGTAATGGCTCGCGAGGGCGCGCGGCAGGTGCTGCGGGAACTCGCTGCGCTGGTGCTGGACTCGGCCGAGGTAAATTCCGAACGGTACAAGGAAATTGTCGCGGCGCTCAAAGAACGGACGGGGCGGCGCGGCCAGGAATTGTTCCATCCGGTGCGGCTGGCGCTGGCGGGCCGGGCTGGGGAGGGGGAGTTCGACCGCGTGGTGCTGCTGCTCGATGGCGCGGCGCGGCTGCCCTGGGCGGTGGTCGTGAAAGGCTGCCGGCAACGCATGCTCGAATTTTGTGGCGCGCTCGATTAGCGCGCGTCGTGGACGAAAAGACTGAACACAGAGGACACAAAGAACACAGAGTATGAAGGGCACCCACAACAGCGGCGAGGAGCGGATGGAACGGCTGACGGGCATTCATGCCGTCCGGGAGGCACTGGCTGCGGGCCGTCCGCTCGAACGGATCGTGGTGGCACGAGGGCGGCACGGGGAACGCATCGAGGAAGTGGTGCGGCTGGCGCGGGAGCGGGGCGTGCCGGTGCGGTTCGAGGAGCGCGTGCAACTCGACCGCCTGGCTGGGCGCGAGGAGCATCAGGGCGTGGTGGGCGTGGCGGCGGCTAAAAAGACAGCCACTCTGCAAGAGCTCGTGGCGACGGCGGGGGCGGAGACGTTGCTCGTGCTGCTGGACGGGATCGAGGACCCGCGGAACCTGGGAGCCATCGTACGCAGCGCGCTGGCGGCCGGCGCGGCGGGCGTGGTGATTGCGGAGAGGCGCGCGGCAGGTCTGACGGACACGGTGTCGCGTGCGGCGGCGGGCGCGCTGGAACACTTGCCGGTGGCGCGCGTGGGAAACCTGGCGCGGGCCATGGAGGAATTGAAGGAAGCCGGGTGGTGGCTCGTGGGACTTGAAGAGCGCGCGGAGAAGGCGCATACGGAACAGGATTTGACGGGGAAAGTTGCCCTGGTGCTGGGAGGCGAGGGGAAAGGGCTGCACGAGCTGGTGCGGAAGCGCTGCGATTTTCTGGTGGGGATTCCTACGATGGGGCCGGTGCGCTCGCTGAACGTCTCCGTGGCTGCCGGAGTGGTGCTGTTCGAAGCGGTACGGCAGCGAGGCGAGAAGAATCGAGCGCGGCCGTGAGGCCATGCGCGGCATCGGAAAAAGCCGCAGGGCTGCGGGCCGGTCGAGCCACAACGCGGAAGCGCGCCCGCCATGTGCTACAGCATCGGCTAGGAGTCGTATTGGAGCAGGGAATGCACGTCATGGCCGGGAAGTTTGGCGCGGCCGTTGAGGAAAGTGAGTTCCACGATGAACGCTGCTGCGGCCACATCGCCGCCGAGCTGCCGGAGCAGAGAAATGGCCGCCGCCGCAGTGCCGCCGGTGGCGAGAAGATCGTCCAGCAGCAGGACGCGCTGGCCGTGGCTGACGGCATCCTGATGGATCTCGAGCGAATCGGTGCCGTACTCGAGATCGTAGGTGACGCGCGAAGTTTTCCAAGGCAGCTTTTTCGGCTTGCGGATGGGAACAAAGCCCACGCCCAGGCGGAGCGCTACAGCCGGGGCGAGAATAAAGCCGCGTGCTTCGATTCCGGCGACGACATCAATCTTGCTGCCGCGATAGCGGTCGGCCAGGCTCTCGACCACGGTGCGCAGCCCCTCCGCGTCTCTGACCAGCGTGGTCAGGTCGTAGAAGAGGATGCCGGGCTTCGGCCAGTCCGGAACCTCGCGAATCAGTTTCTTCAGGGCTTCCATGGGATCGTGTTCTCCTTCATAGGACGGGCCGGACTCACTCCTCCTCAATCGAAAAGCCATCGGAGTAACGGGGCACGAGTTCGGTGTCCTGGTCGATGACGCTCGAGACGCGCGCGGAGCTGGGGCCGCGTTCGAGCGCCACGCGCAGATCCTCGTGCTGCTCGGCATCGCCGATGGCATAGACCTCGACGCGACCATCGCGCAGATTGCGCACGAAGCCTGCGATTCCCAGCCGCTGCGCCATGCGCACGGCAAAGTACCGGAAGCCCACCGCCTGGACCTGGCCCGAGATGAAATAGCGCTTTGCCGTCATGCCCGGATCGCGCGGGGACGCAGCCTCCTAGGGCGGGAATTGTAGCAGAGGCGCCGCTGGCCGGGCTGCGCGCGCCCATGCCAGAATGGTCGCCCATGCCGGTGCTCCCCATGTGCCACGGCCGCGTGATCAGAATCGTCGCGGCACTGGTGTGCGCGGCGGGCTTCGGGTATCTGCTGCGCACCCCTCTGACGGCAGCCGCGGGCGGCGTGCGGGGGAGGGAACAGGGTTCCGGGCCGGCGGACGCTTCCAGCGGATTGCGGGGAGTGAGAATTGTGCAGCACGGGGGCTATCCGGAGCTGCATGTGGATGGCAAACCATTTTTTGTGAATTCCGCGGCGTTTTTCTATCCGTGCATCCCGAAGAATTTGTGGGAATCGAGCCTGGAGCGATACCGCGAGCTGGGGATCAACACGATTGAGCTGTCGATTCTGTGGAACTGGCACGCGCCGCACGAGGGAGAGTTCGACTTCGACGGCCATAGCAATCCGCGCCGGGACCTGCGCGGGCTATTGCAGATCATCGCCCGGAAAGGATTCAAACTGATCGCCAGGCCCGGCCCCACGATCCTGAAAGAGTGGCGCAACGGCGGCTACCCGGACTGGCTGTTGGAGAGGCCGGAATACCACATGCCGCTGGCGGACAGGTTGGAGGGACGCCTTCCGCCCGGTGCCGAGCGGAACGAGGTGGACGCGGAAGACGCCGTTCGGCGGTGGCTCGAGAATCCGGTGCACATGCGATACGCGAAAGAATGGCTGGAAGCGGTGGCAAGAGAACTCGCGCCGTATCGAGCGGAGGCGATGCTACGCGTCCCCGCTGAGGATTCGGGCGGCGGAAAAGGGCGGGCCACGGAGCGGGAAATCTCCGGGCCATTGCTGTTTGTCCAGGTGGAAGAAGGTTTGGGCAGCGGCCGAGAAAATTCAACGGGCCCGGAATTCTGGGAGTACGTGGAGACGCTCTGCGGCTTTCTGGCGCAGGCGGGCGTAGACGCAGCGTGCTTCATCGATCCGGTGCAGCCGCACTCTGCCGCGGCCGGGTGGGCGCAAGAGAGGCCCGTAGCCACGATGGGCCAATGGCATTTGAATTCCGGGCGCGTCGGCAGGGAGGGAGAGACAGAGCGGCGACGCTTGGATGCGGCGGAAATTGAGTTCCAGGTCGCTTCGCTCGCGACGCAACCGGCCTTTCCGCCAATGTTGATCGAGTACGACGCGAGGGGATTCGGGGAGAAAGAGGATGCCGGGCCCGAGCCAATCCCCGCGGAGAACACAGGGGTGAGCAACCATCTTTTGTTGGGCTATGGCCTGCGGGGGATCAGTTGGTATTCCCTGCAGGACACGCTCACGCCGGCGGGATTCGAAACGCCCGGCGCGAACCGGCACTACCGCTGGGACGCGGCGCTTGCACTCAACGGGACAAGCCAGCCGCTGGCTCGCGAGGTCGGCAGGATCGGAGAGTGGCTGCGCGCGTGGGGGAGCCAGTTGGCCGCTGCGCACCGCCGGGCGGATTTCGGATTGGTGGACCCGCTGGCGGCGCTCCCGCAGGGGAGGATGGAGCGGGCCGACGCCGCCGCGGTGACGAACACCACGGTTCAGCTGGAGCGGCTGGCGCAGTACGCAGAGATGTCGTCCGAACTGGTGGACCCGGAGTATCAGCCCGCGGAACAACTGCTGCGCCACGCGCTGATTCTGCTTCCAGTCTACAGGCCGGAGGATCCGGCGTACGCCCTCTCGGAAAAGGCGCAACGCGCTCTCGAAATGTATGTGAACAGCGGAGGAGTGCTCGTGTGCTTTCCCGGGAGTCCGGCAGGAACTGTTTTCGAGGGCATGGAGAAGGGAGCGGCAGCGACGCCGGAGCGCTTGCCGGCGGGCAGCATCTCGTGGAGCGTGGGAACCGGGCGGCTCGTGGTGCTGACGAAGGATTTTTATTCCTGGGTTTCCCTTCGCGAAGATTCCGCCGAGGGAAGGAAGCGCTTCGAGGCTCCCTTCTCTCTCACGCTTCTCGGCTCGTTGCTGGCAGAGGCGGGCGTGCGGCAAACGATGCGTCACGGCGCGTCCACGCCGGCGAGCGCGGAACTGCTGGCTTCCGAGATAGTAAGCAACGAGGGCACCCTGCCGCTGGGGGACCGCTCCGGCGGGCAGGGTTGGCTCAGCGTGGTCAATCCAAGTTACGACACCACGGTGTCGGCGACGATCCAGCTACTCTCGCCGCGCGTCTCGTCCCGTTTGCAGAAAGGCTCGGCGGACGACTGGGTGAGCCTGCCGGTGACGCTCCCTCCTCGACAATCGTTGCTGTTGCCGCTGGAGTTCCGGCTGTGCCTAGCGCCGGAGAGCGCGCCCGGATGCGAGGATCGAGTCGGTTCTTCCGGCGCGGAATTGGTTCGAGCCGAGCGCGAGGGAAAGGCGATGCTCCTCACGTTTTATGCGCCTTCCAAGGCCACTGCGCGGATCCATCTGGCCGCGCGGCCGGAACATTTTGAGGAAGTTGACGAGACGCGCGCAAACGCCGAGTGGGAGAAGGCGAGCCACGACCTGGTGGTGGAACTACTGCGCGCAGCTTCGCCCAATTTTCTGCGCGTGCTTCGCGTCCCGCTGCCCTACACGCCGGCCCTGCCGGAGCGGCCAAAGCAGGAGTGGAGACACCCCCCGCCCGCGCGTTTTCATTTTTCCCCCGCGGGCGCGGTGCACCTGCCTCTCGGCGAGGACGGGACGCTGCTCACGAATCCACCCCTCTTTGTGTTCCAGAGGGGAAACGATGGATCGATGTGGGTGATGGCGGAAAACCTGGGCGGGGAGGGGGGCAACGTGCAGATGCGAGCCGCGGGGCAATTCAACACCTCCGCGCGGGAGTATGTGGCAGCAGGCGACGTCCGCAGCCGCAACCTGAAGATTCCGGCCGCGACCGTGGAGAAGGCGGCGGCGGAGCCTCCTGCGGCGGACGGACTGTTCCACGGCACTCTCCATTTCAGTTCCGGCGCACAATCCGAGGACCTCCCGGCGTCGTACGCACTCGTGCCGGAAAAAGGAGCGATCGGTTACCGCTTCGATTTCGACAACGATGGCAGCGAGGAGAGTGTGCTGGAAGATTCGACGGTGCGCGCCGTTTTCTCGCCAGGGGAGGGCGGGCGCATCGTCGCGCTGGTGGAGAAACCGTCCGATACGAATCTGGCATCCACCACGGGACTGCTCGAAGACGTGTTCGCTTTCACGCCGAACCCCACCTCGGCGCGGCCGGAGGATGCACGCGGCCGGGCCGGCACGTTCAACCGGGCCTATTCGGCCGAGTTGGTTCGGGGCGACGGCGGGCCCGCGCTACGCATGAGCTACGACGCGCCGGACGTCTACCCGCATGGGGCACGGATCGAAAAGACCGTCCGGTTCACCGACGAGCGGCGGCTGGCAGTAGAGTACCGTGTCGCCCTCCTCGCGGCCGACTCGCGGCGCCTGGAGGAAGAAGCGGCGGGAAGGATTTTTGCAGCCCGGCCGCCCCAACAGCCGGTGGCGCAGGCGTTGGAGATACTCAACTCCGTTCCGGCCACCGAACCCGGCGTCAGGGGCACACTTTTCTGCTGGCAGAGCCGGAAGTCAGCGGAGGCGGGAGCCGGCAGAGTGGAGCACTGCGAACCGTTTGTGCCCGGCGGACCCGCGCTCTCGCTTCCGCCGGATGTGACGCGACTCGAAATCCGGCAGGCGCGACGCCCTGGGCTCGCGCTGGAGTGGCCGGGGGCGGGAGCGGGGACGCGGCTGACCCTGGAGCCGCGAAACCACGCGATGCGCCTGAGGTTTGTGTTTCCGCCGCTTGATCCGGGCGGCGCGGCCGCCGCGTACCGCATCGAATTCACTGTGACGGAGGCGCCGTGAGGAGCAGAACGGCTGCGGGAAAATGGGGGGGCGGGCCGGTGCTGCGCGTGCTGGCGACCGTGGTGGCGCTGGCCGCCGGTTGTTTGCCTGGCGCAGCCCAAAGCGACGATCCGCTGACGCCTGCCCCGCCGCGCGCCGTGCGGACGATCTCGAGGGAAGGGCGCGTGGAGACCGCACCCATCCCGCCCGAAAAGATCATCGCCTCGCTCGCCGCACGAGAGGACGAATACCTCCGCGCGCACATGCTGTACGGCTTCAAGCGTTCGGTGCGCGTGCAGGAATTTACGCCCAGCGGAGAGAAAGGCCGTGCGATCGATCAGGAAAGCGAAGTGTTTCTGGCGGACAACGGGAAACGCTACGAACGGACGGCCCAGAACAACGAACAACGGTTTCTGGACTTGAAAACCAGGACGGTGGACGCGCAGGCGGCGGCGCAGGTGCCGCTGTTTCCGCTGGCGTCGAACCAGTTGAAGTATTACGACCTGACTTACAAGGGAGCGCAGCCGCTCGATGAGCTGAATACGTACATTTTCGAGGTGAAGCCGAAGAGGCTCGTGCCGAATTACCGCCTTTTCTCCGGGCTGATTTACGTGGACGACCAGGACCTGGCCATCGTGAAGGTCTATGGAAAGTGGACCGGTCTCAATGACGATGACGATGTGAATTCGCCGGAACGCCCGTCGCCGTTTTCGATGTACGAAATCTACTACGAGAACGTGGACGGGAAGTACTGGTTTCCGACCTACATGCGGTCGGATGCCTACGTGCACACGAAAGCCGGCGATGAACAACTGCGCCTGATCGTAAAAATGACGGGATTCAAAGTGGCGCCGCCGCTGCCGGCTCCCGCCGGGGGCGTGCCCGTCCCGGGACCCGCAAGTCCGTCCCCCGCACCGCCTGCGGATTCTTCCAAGCCGGCCGCGGGCGGACCCACAAAGCCGCCGGGCGAATAACCCCGCAAATCCCCGAAATACCGGGTGTAGTTTAGCGTTTCCAGCCGGAAGGGCTTCAGCCATAATTCTCGTCGCGTGATCGCATTCGCGGAGGTGCGCTATGGGAGCGGCAGGAACAATCGCAGAGCTGGACCGGCGTTTCGGGATACCGGGCGCTTCCCGTGTGCTCGAAGGGAATGGCGGGCTGCCGAAAGTGGGCGTCAGTGTGGCGGGAACCGCCGGCGAAATGTATCTGCTCGGGGCGCAGGTCACCTCGTGGAAGCCGGGGGGCGCGGAGGAGGTGCTGTTTGTGAGCGCGGCGTCGAAATGGGCGGATGGCCGCGCCATTCGCGGGGGAGTGCCCATCTGTTTCCCGTGGTTTGGAAACAAGGCGGACGATCCTAAAGCGCCGGCGCACGGATTCGTGCGGGCGAAGGCGTGGGAGATCGAATCCATCGTGCGGGCCGGGGATGCCGTGACGGTGAGCCTGTTCACCGGGAGCGATGAGGGCAAAAAGAAAATGTGGCCGGCGGATTTTCGGTTGGTGCACCGCGCGACGTTCGGCGCGGAGCTGAGCCTGGAACTCGAGATGACGAACACGGGAGCGGCGCCGCTGCGCTTCGAGGAGGCGCTGCACACCTACTTCCGGATCGGAGACATCGGGCGGGCGCGCGTGCGGGGGCTGGACGGGATTCATTACCTCGACAAGACGGACGGCAACCGGGAGAAAACGCAGCACGGAGACGTCGTGTTCGCGAAAGAGACAGACAGCGTGTATCTGGACACGCGGCATGAGGCCGAACTGGAGGATGCCGCGCTGCGGCGCCGCATCCGGGTGAGCAAGGAGAACTCGCTGGCCACGGTGGTATGGAATCCGTGGGCTGAGAAGGCGAAGGCCATGTCTGATTTCGGGGATGACGAATGGAAGCAGATGGTGTGCATCGAGACCTGCAACGTGGCGAAGCATGCGGTGACGCTCGGGCCGGGGGAACGGCATCGGATGAAGGCCACCGTGAGAGTTGACGCGCTGTAAGTGCGGGCTACGGCTCAGAGCATGGCCCAGGATCGTTGAACGGACTGCGTTGGATCCTGTCGTTTCAAAGGCGCACAGGCTGAAAGCCTGCGCTACCCTCCTATCCTGGAGCTGGGAACAGGCGAAAGGGATTATTTCTGCTCCAGCGATAAATATGGAAATCGCGGTCCAGAGTGAGGATGTCCCCCGTTTCGTATTCGCTGGCTAGAACAATCAAGCAGGCGTCGGCCAGGTCTATTCTGCGGTCGCGATATTTTTGCAATAGTCGCCTGACGCCAGCAGTTCGTTGCGAGATTTGGAAAGGGACTTGGAACATCCCGGCGGCAATGTTGTCCAACACCGCCTCGCGGGCACCGTCGAGATTCCGCAGCAGGTGGCAACTCTCCACAATCACTGCTTCACACGTGAGCAGCGGCCGCTCGAGGTTTCGAAGAGCTTCGGCGCAAGCTGGGTGGGACTGTTGACTCCGATCAAGGAGGGCTACGATCACGCTGCTGTCGAGCAAGACAGGTTTCACCGCCCGAGATCCTGCAAATACTTCTTGTTCGTGCTCAGGTCAGGGA
>Ga0209415_10014329_pt1 | contig 12953 bp, 10 predicted proteins | sample PeaSoiSIISIP2007_FD_187696 | JGI IMG/M metagenome (GOLD analysis project Ga0209415, IMG submission 187696) | Peat soil microbial communities from Weissenstadt, Germany - SII-SIP-2007 (SPAdes) (version 2) | ecosystem: Environmental > Terrestrial > Soil > Wetlands > Peat | place: Germany...
CGAGCCTCTGTGCGTTCCGGCCGTTCGCGAGTCACATGAGCCCTCTGAATCCCAGGGGCTCGACGCGGACACCGCGCGGCGCCTCATCACGGCGCTGGCCAGGGGCGAGTACGACATTGCGATCTTCATGACGGGAGTGGCCGTGTCCATGCTCTTCGAGATCAGCGAGCAGCTGGGCCGGCGGCCAGAGCTCGTCGCGGGGCTGCGTGCCGTCACGACCGTGTGCCGGGGTCCCAAGCCGACCGCCGCTCTGCGTGGCTTCGGCGTGGTGCCGACGCTCACGGCGCGGGAAGCGTTCACCACGGCCGAGGTCATCGACGCGTTCGCGGGGATCGATCTCGCAGGCCAGCGCGTCCTTCTATTTCACTACGGGGAGCGCAGCGACGCGCTCGCGGAGACGCTCCTCGCACGCCGCACCATCCTCGACGAGCGGTGGCTCTACCGCTGGCGCCTGCCCGACGACGTGTCGGGGCTCGAGCGCCTCATCGTCAGGATCGTCGGCGGAGAGATCGACGCGCTCGCCGTCACCTGCCAGATCCAGTTTCGCCACCTCTTTCAGATCGCCGAAGGAATTGGGCTGGAGCGCGAGCTCGTGCGCGCCCTCAACGAACGCGTCGTCGTCGCCGTCGTAGGGCCCACATGCCACGCCGTGCTCCTGGGCCTGGGCGTGCACGTCCAGGTCATGCCGGAACAGCCCAAGATGGGTCCGTTGATCGTCTCACTCATGCGGTACCTCGATCGCCGCGCAGGACATCGAGAGCTGCGAGACCCCGAAATGAACCCGCACACCCCATGACCGCGCCCGCTACGCGAGCGAAAAGGAGCCCTCGCCTCATGCCGTCACCGATCCATCGTGGAGCAGCGGCCTGCGCGCTGCTCGCGGCCGCTGCCACGGTCAGCGCACCTGCGGTCGCCGACGACGACCCGTACTCCCTGCCCTGGCAACTGCGACCCGCCGCCGCGGGGACGGCGGTCCGCGCGGACGCGGCGTTCGCCGGCTACGACAACGCGAAGGGAGCGAGCGGAGGATTCACCGTCGCGCCGACCCTCGTCGGCAGCTACAAGATCCCGGGGACGGGCGACGGGTGGACCGGCCTCGCCCCTCTCCTCAAGCTGGCGGCCGTGAACGACTCGCCGCCGACGGGGTCCGGCGGCTTCGCGATCGTCAACCCGCTGGTCGGCGCGACGTATGCGATGTCCCTGCCGGCGGGCGTCCGGGCGAGCTTCTTTCTCGGAGCCACGATCCCGATCGGCATGGGCGGCGGCGACACGCCCAGCGCGGGCGTCACCGACGCGCGATCCGCGGGGCAGTACGCGCGATCCCAGATGGACGACTCGCTCTTCGCGGTCGACGACTTCGCGCTCATCCCGGGCGTCGACGTCGCGTGGGTGGCCTCGGGCTTCACGGTTCAGGCCGAGGCCACTCTGTTCCAGCTATGGCGGGTGCGCGGATCGGGGATCAACCCCGCGACCAAGTCGGCCCCCGACCCGGATGCCACGAAGACGAACTTCACCTCGGGCGTCCACGTCGGGTACTTCGTCATCCCGCTGCTGTCGTTCGGCGTCGACCTGCGTTACCAGCGCTGGCTCGCTGCGCCCCTGGCGATTCAGAAGGCGGCGAGCAGCTTCATCGACAACTGGACCATGGCCATCGGGCCGCGGCTGCACGTCCCGCTCGGGGCCGGGATCAAGATCCACCCGGGCCTGGCCTACGCGCAGGGCATCGACAATCCGATGAACTCGCCTTTCAACTACCGCATCGTCCAGCTCGACGTTCCGGTGACGTTCTAGAATGGATAGACTCACCGTCCTCGTCGTCGGCAACGGGATGGTCAGCCATCGCTTCTGCGAGCGGCTGCTCCTGCACGACCGTGACAAGAGATACCGCCTCGTCGTGGTCGGCGAAGAGCCGCGCCCGGCTTACGACCGCGTCCACCTCACGACGTACTTCTCTCGGCGCTCCGCCGACGCGTTGCTGCTCGGGACGCGCGAGTGGTACGCGCAGAACGGGATCGAGCTGCTCGTCGGCACGAGGATCGCGAGCGTGGACCTCGCCCTGCGGCGGGCCACCACGGCGGACGGCGCGTCGCTCCCTTACGACCTGATCGTCCTGGCGACCGGCTCGGCGCCCTTCGTGCCTCCCGTGCCCGGGGCCGACAAGGCGGGGCTCTTCGTCTACCGCACCATCGAAGATCTCGACGCCATCCTCGCGTCCTCGGCGCAGGCGCGACGCGCGGTGGTGATCGGCGGAGGCCTTCTCGGCCTCGAGGCGGCTCGCGCGGTGCTCGACTCCGGACTCGAGACCCATGTCGTCGAGGTCGCGCCGCGCCTGATGCCGCGCCAGCTCGACGGCGCAGCGTCGGCGCTCCTCGAGCACACCATCCGGATGCTGGGCGTGCACGTGCACCTCGACAAGCGCATCACGCGCTTGCTCGGCGACGCGCGCGTCACCGGCGTCGAGTTCTCGGGCGGCGAGGTGCTGGAGGCCGACCTGGTGATCGTCTCGGCGGGCATCCGACCGCGCGACGAGCTCGCCCGGTCGGCGGGCATCGAGGTCGGTCCGCGCGGGGGCATCGTCGTCGACGACCGGATGCGCACTAGCGACGAGCGGGCCTTCGCGATCGGCGAGGTCGCGCTGCATCGCGGGACGATCTACGGACTCGTCGCCCCGGGCTACGAGATGGCCGACACGCTCGCCCGCAACCTGACGGGCGAAGACGCGGCGTTCGTCGGCTCGGACTCGTCGGCGAAGCTCAAGCTGCTGGGGACCGACGTCGCGACGTTCGGCGATCCCTTCCAGGATCCGGGGCGCAGCCGCGTCATCTGCCTGGAGGACCAGGTCCGCCGGACGTACAAGAAGCTCGTCTTCCGGGAAGACGGCCGGCAGCTTCTCGGGGGGATCCTCGTCGGCGACGCCGCGTCGTACGGATCACTTCTTCACCTGACCCGCTCGAAGACCGTCCTCTCCGAGACGCTGGACGAGATCGGCGTGGGCGGCGCGGGGGGCCACGCTCCCGGCGCGCTCCCGGACGACGCCCAGGTGTGCTCGTGCAACAACGTGTCGGCGAAGGCGATCCGCCTCAAGATCCGCGACGGCGAGCTGACGACCGTCGGGCAGGTCAAGTCGTGCACGCGGGCCGGGACGGGCTGCGGCGGCTGCGTGCCGGTGGTCAGCGACCTGCTGCAGGCGGAGCTGTCCGCCAGCGGGCGCGCCGTGAAGCAGGTGCTCTGCGAGCACTTCGCGTTCACCCGGCAGGAGCTCTTCCAGATCGTGGCCTCGCGGAGGATTCGCACCTTCGCGCGGCTCCTCTCGGAGCACGGCAAGGGCAGCGGCTGCGAGATCTGCAAGCCGACCGTGGCCAGCATCCTCGCGAGCGTGCACAACGAGCCGATCCTCGGCAAGTCCCACCTCACGCTGCAAGACTCGAACGATCGCTTCCTCGCCAACATCCAGAAGGACGGCACCTACTCGGTCGTCCCGCGCGTGCCCGCCGGCGAGATCACCCCGGACCAGCTGATCGCGATCGGACATGTGGCCAAGCGGTATGGCCTGTACGCGAAGATCACCGGCGGGCAGCGGATCGATCTGCTCGGCGCGCGGGTGGAGCAGCTCCCGGACATCTGGGAGGAGCTCATCGCCGCCGGCTTCGAGAGCGGCCACGCCTACGGCAAGGCGATGCGCACGGTGAAAAGCTGCGTGGGGTCGACGTGGTGCCGCTTCGGCGTCCAGGACTCGACCGCGTTCGCCATCCGCGTCGAGCACAGGTACAAGGGCATCCGGGCGCCGCACAAGATGAAGTGCGCGGTGAGCGGCTGCGTCCGCGAGTGCGCCGAGGCGCAGAGCAAGGACTTCGGGCTCATCGCGACCGAGCGCGGCTGGAATGTCTACGTGTGCGGCAACGGCGGCGCGACGCCCCGCCACGCCGATCTGCTCGCCGCCGACGTCGACGAGGACACGGCCGTCCGGTACCTCGATCGCTTCATCATGTTCTACATCCGGACGGCCGACCGCCTGACGCGAACGTCCGTGTGGCTCGACAAGATGGAAGGAGGCATCGCGCAGCTCCGCCGCGTGATCGTGGAGGACTCGCTCGGGATCGCCGCGGACCTGGAGCGGGACATGCAGCGCATGATCGACACGTACTCGTGCGAGTGGGCCGACGCGGTGGCCGATCCGGAGAAGCGCGCGCTCTTCCGCCCGTTCGCCAACGACACGGGCGCCGACGAGGGCATCCGGTTCGTTCCCGAGCGGGGTCAGGTCCGTCCCGAAGCCCGGCCGAGACATGACGCGCTCGATCTGCTGCGAGACGTCAAGGCGCGCCGCCTTCCGGTGCTGAGGCGCGAGTGGGTGCGCCTGGCGTCCGCCCGGGACGTGCCCGTCGACGGCGGGGTGACCGCGCGCTACGGCAGCGCGCAGATCGCCATCTTCAACTTCGCGTCGCGCGGCGCGTGGTACGCCACGCAGAACCTCTGCCCGCACAGGCGCCAGATGGTCCTCGCGCGCGGCATCCTGGGGGACCACGGCGGCGCCCCGAAGGTGGCCTGCCCGCTGCACAAGAAGACCTTCGACCTGTCGACCGGCCGGTGCCTGTCGGGCGAAGACCTCGAGATCGAGACCTTTCCCGTCCGGATCGAGGGCGACGACGTGCTCGTGGAGCTCCCCCCGCTCGACGCCCTGCAGACGTGGACGTGCCAGGGCGCGGCGGGAGCCTCCGCGCGCAGCCTCCCCGAGCTCCGGCCGTGACCAGCTCGATCCTCTCGGAGGCCCCTGCCCTGCCCGACGCGCCGCCGGCGCGCGACTCCAGGCGGCGGCTGCCCTTGCTCGACCTGTACCTCGCCGAGCAGCAGACTCTCTCAGCCGTCGAGCGCTTCGCGCAGCGCCACGCGGGCCTCGCAGGCCCGGCGAGGGAGCCGTACTACCGCGATCTGTTGCCCGCCTCTCCGCCTGCCGCTGGCCAGCAGTACGCCTTCCAGGTCGACCTCGACGCCTGCACGGGCTGCAAGGCCTGCGTGACGGCCTGCCACAACCTCAATGGACTGGACGACGGGGAGGCCTGGAGATCGGTCGGCCTCCTGCACGGCGGCACGGTCTCCGAGCCGGTGCAGCAGACCGTCACGACGGCGTGCCACCACTGCCTCGACCCGGCCTGCATGAGCGGCTGCCCCGTGGGCGCCTACGAGAAGGACGCGCTGACCGGCATCGTCAAGCACCTGGACGACCAGTGCATCGGCTGCCAGTACTGCACGTTCACCTGCCCGTACGACGTGCCCAAGTACAGCCCGGCCCGCGGGATCGTGCGCAAGTGCGACATGTGCAGCGATCGGCTGCGCGAGCGGGAGGCGCCCGCCTGCGTCCAGGCCTGCCCGAACGAGGCCATCGCCATCACGATCGTCGACCGCCGCCAGGCGCTCGAGGACGCGCAGGGCGACGCGTTCGTCCCCGGAGCCCCTTCGCCAGGCATCACGGTCCCCACGACGACGTACAGGACGAAGCGCGCTCTGCCGCGCAACCTCCTGCCCGCGAACTTCTACGCCGTCGTGCCCTCGCACGAGCACAGGCCGCTCGTCGCGATGCTCGTCCTGACGCAGCTCTCGGTAGGGGCCTTCTGCGTCGACGCCGCGGGGGCGCGCTTGCTGCCGGCGACCGCGGCCTCGCCCCTCGGGTCCCTTCACGCGCTCATCGCGATGGCGACCGGCCTCGCGGCGCTCGGGGCGAGCGTCTTGCACCTCGGGCGGCCGCTCTACGCGTTCCGGGCGCTCATCGGCCTTCGCACGTCCTGGATGAGCCGCGAGATCCTGGCGTTCGGGTGCTTCGCCGTCCTGGCGATCGTGTACGCCGCGTCGTTCTCGCTCCCGCCGGGCGCCGCGGTGCCGGAGCGGGAGGCGCTGCGCGTCGCCGTCGCGGCGATGGGGATCGCCGGCGTCCTCTGCTCGGTCGCGATCTACCAGGTGACCCGGCGGGCCTGGTGGAGCGGCGCCGCGACGGGCTTCAAGTTCATCATGACCACCGTGGTGCTCGGCCTCGCAACGGCCGGCATGACGCTGTCGACGGGCGCCGGCGCCCGCGGCAGCGGCCTCGACCCCGCCGGACGGGAGACACTCGCCTTGCTGGCCGCCTCGGTGGCCCGGATCCTGGTGGTGGCCGGGGTCGTCAAGGCTGTGGGCGAGCTCGCCGCCCTGCGGCACCTTCGAGACAAGCGCTACTCGGACCTGAAGCGCTCGGCGCTGCTGCTGACGGGAGACCTTCGCCGCTATACGCTACTCCGCCTCGCGCTGCTCGCGTCGGGGCTCGTCCTCACGGCGGCGCAGCTCCACGGCCCCCCCTCGGCGGCCTGCGCGGCGGCGGCGCTGCTGGCCCTCTTGGGCGGAGAGCTCGTCGAGCGCACGCTGTTCTTTGCCGCGATGAGCTCACCGGGCATGCCGCGCGGGCACGGCGGATGAACGCGCCGCGGTCCAGCCGGACGCTCGCCGAGTGGGCGCGGCGGCTCCTGCTCGACAGGAGCGGCCCGCTGACCCGCGACCTCGCGCGCGCCCCCGGTCGGTTCGGGCTTGGCCAGGTGCCCGAGCGGCTGAAGCCGGACGCGACGACGAGCATGATCTGCGGCTTCTGCTCGACGGGCTGCGCGCTCGACGTCCACGTCCAGCGCGGCGAGGCCGTCAACGTCACGCCGACCGCCGACTACCCGGTCAACGCGGGTACGGCCTGCCCGAAGGGGTGGGAGGCCCTGGTGCCGCTGCGCTCGCCCGATCGCGGGACGACGCCCCTGCTGCGAAACGCCCAGGGGCGCCTGGCGCCCGTCGACTGGGACACGGCCATCGAGGCCTTCGTGACGCGAACGAAGGAAATCCAGGCGCGACACGGCCCTGAGTCGGTGGCGTTCCTCGGCACCGGGCAGATGCCCTCCGAGGAGCTTGCGCTCCTGGGCGCGCTGGGGAAGTTCGGGATGGGGATGCTGCACGGCGACGGCAACACGCGCCAGTGCATGGCGACGGCCGTCGTCGCGTACAAGGAGGCCTTCGGCTTCGACGCTCCACCCTACGCGTACGCGGACTTCGAGCAGTCGGACGTGGTCGTCTTCGTCGGCGCCAACCCGTGCATCGCGCACCCCATCCTGTGGGCGCGCGTCGCGAACAGCCCCCGCCGGCCGAAGGTGCTCGTGCTCGACCCGCGCCGGACCGAGACGGCGATGGCGTCGACCGAGCACTACGCGCTGAAGCCCAAGTCGGACCTGGCCTTGCTCTACGGGGTGGCGCGGATGCTCATCGAGCGCGGATGGATCGACCAGGGGTTCATCGACGCGCACACCCACGGGTTCAACGGGTTCGCGGACCACGTGGCGGCCTTCCCGCTCGACCGGGTCGCCTCCGCGACGGGGCTCTCGCCCGGGAAGATCGAGGGCCTCGCCGAGCACATCCACCGCGGCGACCGCGTCTCGTTCTGGTGGACGATGGGCGTCAACCAGAGCCACGAGGGGGTGGCCGTCGCGCAGGCGATCATCGCGCTCGCGCTGATGACCGGCAACATCGGACGCCCGGGCACCGGCGCGAACTCAATCACGGGCCAGTGCAACGCGATGGGCTCGCGCCTCTTCAGCAACACGACCAACCTGCTCGGCGGCCACGACTTCGCGAACGCCGACCACAGGCGCAAGGTGGCAAAGGCGCTCTCGATCGACCCGGCGCGCATCCCGTCGTCCGGCAGCCTGGCCTACGACCAGATCTTCGAGGCCATCCTGAGCGGCAAGATCCGGGGCCTCTGGGTCGTGGCGACCAACTCCGCGCACTCCTGGATCAACCAGGCCGACGCCCACGACATCCTGGGGCGCCTCGATCTGCTGGTCGTGCAGGACATGTACACGACGACGGAGACCGCGCAGCGCGCGCACCTGTACCTGCCCGCGGCGGGGTGGGGAGAGAAGGACGGGACGTTCATCAACTCCGAGCGCAGGGTCGGCCTCATCAAGCGGGTGGCGCGCGCGCCGGGGCAGGCGCTCGCGGACTTCTACATCTTCAAGCTCATCGCCGAGCGCTGGGGGTGCGGCGAGATGTTCCGCGCCTGGTCGTCGCCCGAGGCCGTGTTCGGGCTGCTCACGGAGGTGACGCGCGGGCAGCCGTGCGACATGACGGGCCTCACGGGCTACGACTTGATCGAGGAGAAGCTCGGCGTCCAGTGGCCGCTGCGCGAGGGGGAAACCGTCAAGCCCGCGAGCCAGCGCCGGCTGTTCGAAGACGGGCGCTTCTTTCACGCCGACGGCCGGGCGCGGTTCTGCTACGCCGATCCGGAGCGGCTCCCCGAGCCCACCGACGCCGAGTACCCGTTCACGCTGCTCACGGGGCGGGGCAGCTCGAGCCAGTGGCACACCCTGACGCGGACCGGCAAGTCGGCCCTCCTGCAGAAGCTGGGCGCCACCGAGCCCTACGTCGAGCTGAGTCCCGTCGACGCCGCGGCCCTGGGGATCGCGCACGACACCCGCGTGGTCGTCCGGTCGAGGCGAGGCGAGATGGCGGCGCGCGCGTTCATCACGCACACCGTTCAGCCGGGGCAGGTCTTCGTCCCGATGCACTTCGCGCGCACCAACCAGCTGACGTTCGCGGCGTTCGACCGCCGATCGCGCCAGCCGGCGTACAAGGCGTGCGCGGTCAAGATCGTGGTCGACGCGCAGTAGCCCTAGTCGGGGACGCAGAGCGCGCCGACGCAGCACTGGCACGCCCCCGCGGAGGTGCAGGACGCCTGACCCAGCACGCATGCCTTGCAGGACGAGGGATTGCAGGTCCCGCCGCTCGAATCCTCGGCGGAGCCGGCTTCGCCGTTCTGCCGCGTCGCGTCGCCCGTGGCGTCTCCCGCCGCGTCGTCCGGGAAACCCGCGTCGAACCCGCTGACCGCGCCGCTGCATCCCCAGACGGCCGCGCAGACCGCCAGGGCGATGGCCGGACGCCCCTTCGCCCTCCTGCGTCTCGTCACGGGGGTAAGTCTGCCACGCGCCATCGCGGTCAGTAGGGCGACTGGCCCACGTAGTTTCCGGCTGGACTGAAGTCGCACACGCTGTTGTCCCAGGCGGGGTACATCGCGCCGAACGGACTGTTCGTCGTGCAGTGGACCTTGGCGCAGCCCACGCCCGTGGTGGTCGACCACACGATCTGCGTGTAGTGGCCGCACTGCTGGCCGCTGGCGCAGCTGTTGGTGGCGTGGTCGTAGTTGGCTTGCTCTCCAAGCCAGCTCGCCACCGCGGCGGCCACCGTCTGCGTCGGCGCTCCCGACGCGATGTTCTCGCCGAGCTGGCCCGTGCCGCCCATGGCGTCGTACTGGGAGCCGGCATTCGGGTTGTGCATGAACATGCACTGGCTGGCCCACGCCAGCGCCACCTGCGCGGCGATCGGATCCCAGTGGAGCGGCATCTCGCCGACCGCCGTGCGCGCCTGGTTCATCGGATCGAGCCAGGCTGCCTCGGCGGCGGCCTGTCCCCCGTCGCCGCCCGCGTCCGCGCTCCCGGCGCCCCCGTCGTTGCCAGTGCTCCCATCGCCACCGCTACCGCTGCTGCTGGTGCCACCGCTGCTGCTGCCGCTACTACTGCTGCTGCTGCCGCTGCTGCTGCTGCCGCTACTGCTGCTGCCGCCACTGCTGCTGCCGCTGCTGCTACCGCCGCTGCCACTGCCGCTGCTGCCGGTGCTGCCACCGCTGGACTTCCCGCCGCCACTGCCGCTGCTCCCACCCCCGCTGTCTTCGCCACCGCCTTGGGCACCGGAGCCCGGCGAAGACGCGTCGTTCGCCGCAGACCCCGGCGAAGGTGCGCCGCTCGAGCAACCGGCTGCGACGGCCAGCGCGACGAGAGCGGGCGCCGCCGATGAGAGACCCAGCAAAGCTCCGCGCGTCGTCATGGAACGAACGATACCCCCAAATGCGATACGCTGCGGGCATGCCGCGAGTGTGCGGCGAAGGAGACCGAGCCGACGTGGACCCAACGACACCATCGGGGAGCATCCGGCGCGTCGGGATCCTGTTCTCGGGCGGCCCGGCGCCTGCCTCCAACGCCGTCATCGCCGCTGCCGCGGGCACCTTCCGGCGCAGCGGGCGCGAGGTCGTGGGCCTCATGCACGGCTACACCGCCTTGCAGAGCTACGACCGCGCCCGCCGCCCGCTCGAGCCGGAGAAGGACTTCCACCTGTTCGTCGACCGTGACCTGTGGGGCCTGCGCAACGCCCGCGGCGTGTTCGTGGGGACCGGGAGGGCCAACCCGGGCAAGGGCATCGCGTCCGCCGGCGACCTCGACGATCCGCTGAAGACCGAGCGCCTCAGGAGGGTGTACGACGCCCTGGTCGACCTCGGGATCGACGCGCTCGTCTCGATCGGCGGCGACGACACGCTGCGCACCGCCAACCTCCTGTTCGAGCTGCAGAACAGGATGCCCGCGGGATCGCGGCGCGTGCGCGTCGTGCACGTCCCGAAGACGATCGACAACGACTACCGCGGGATCGACTTCACCTTCGGGTTTTTCACGGCCGTCGACGTCATGGCCGGCGAGCTACTGAACCTCCGGGCGGACGCCATGGCGACGAGCGGCTATTTCATCGTCGAGACGATGGGCCGCAAGGCGGGCTGGCTGGCCTACGGCGTCGCGATCTCGGGCGAGGCCCACCTCGTGGTCAGCGTCGAGGACGTCGTGGGAGATCTCGCCACCACCGAGCTCGTGCCGGATCCCGAGACGGGCGTGCCGCGGACCGAGGTGCGTCTCTCGATGGACCGGCTCGCCGATCTCGTGGTCGACCTCATCCTGGCCCGCGAGCGGCGGGGCAAGCTTTACGGCACCGTCGTGCTCGCCGAGGGGCTCGCGGAGATGCTCCCCGAGGCGTACCTGCGGGATGTCCAGCGCGACGACCACGGCCACGTGTCGCTCGGGCGCGTCGACATCGGCAAACTGGTGGCCAAGGTGGCGGCCGACCGGTACGAGCAGCGCACTGGCCGGGCCAAGAAGCTCACCGGCGTGCAGCTCGGCTACGAGTCGCGCTGCTCCCCGCCGCACGCGTTCGACGTCGTGCTCGGCAGCCAGCTGGGGCTGGGCGCCTTCCGCGCGCTCGCCGAGGAGGGGCTCGACGGCCACATGGTCAGCGTCTCGGGCCAGCTGCAGCTCCGCTACGTGCCGTTCTCGCAGCTCATCGATCCGCAGACGCTCAAGACCGGCGTGCGCTTCATCGAGCGCGGCAGCGACTTTCATCGCCTGGCTGTCGAGCTCGGGACGAGGATCGGCTGAGGAGCGGGCGCCGCGTCACGGGTTGCCCGGCCGTCGCCCGCCTCGATGACGTCTTCCTGCGACAGACCCACGGCGTGCATGAACAGCACGAGGTCGGTGCGCGATCGCAGCCCGAGCTTCGCGAGCGTCGCCTTGAGCAGCGTCGAGAGCGCCGACGGGCCGACGCCCAGCGCATACCCGACCGCCTTCGCGCTCTGGCCCGAGCCCACGAGCGCCGCGAGCAGCCGCTCCTTCGGGCCGAGGGCCGTCGGCGGCGTCGTCCCCGGCGGGTTCTCGTACGCGACGTAGTAGCGACGTCCGTCCCTCTCGAAGCGCTCGACGAGCCTCCAGCGTCCCTCGACGAGTTTGCGCCACAGCGCGAGCGGCGTCTCCTCGGCGCGCTCGGCGGCAACCGCGTGGGCCTCGCTCACGGCTCGTCCTTCAGGGGGGAGAGCGCGAGCCGCGCCGCCAGCTCGTAACGCGAGGCAACGCCCAGCTTGTGCAGGATCGACGCCATCTGGTTGGCCACCGTGCGGATCGCCCTGCCCCTGCAGCGCGCGATCGCCAGGTTGCTCAGTCCGGCCGCCGCGAGCGCCGCCACCTCGCGCTCCGCCCGTGTCAGCGCGTTCATGGCCGCGCATTCCTGCAGCGGCACGCTCAGGACGGCGCACTGGACGTCGCCCAGCTGGAACGTGGCCACCCGCGGCTCCGGGCGGGGCTCCGGCGCGGCGGCGGCGAGCTCCAGAGTCCACCTCGCGGGCGCGCTCATCGTCCGCCCCCGAGCGCCAGGGGCCGCCGGGCAGCCGCCTGGCCCACGTCGGCCAGCCGCTCCACGACATCGACGGGCGGGATCTGGTGGGTGTCGCGGTACACGTCGAGCGCCCAGAGCGCCCAGGCAGGGTCCTGCGACGCGGCGGTGAGGTCGGCGGCGTGCAGCGCCAGCGCGTCGAGCAGCTCGGCGTCGACCGAGCCCCCAACGGCGACGAGCTGCGCGATCTGGTCAGAGGTCCTCCTCACGAGACGCTCCGCGTCGCCGAGACGGCCGATGGTCAGCGCGCGATCGAGCGCCTCGACCAGGAGCTCGAGGCTCGATGTGCCCGGCGAGCCGCCCCCGGTGAGGGTGTCCTCGTCGACCTGCTCGGTCTCCTCGCACGAAGGGCAAGACATGACCTCGCGCGGATAGGGCAGATGGCAACCGGCGCAGAGGCGAAGCTGGCCCGTCGCCCTGCCGGGCGGCTCCGCGGGCATCGCGCCGAGCTCGGAGAAGACGAGCTCCTGCGTCCCGACGCGGAGGCGATCCCCGTCGCGCAGCCGCGTCACCCCCCGGAGGGCGACGCCGTTCAGGAGCACGCCGTTGCGGCTGGCGATGTCCTCGACGACGACGCGGTCGGAGCCCACGACTATGCGCACGTGGCGGCGCGAGACCAGCGGGTCGTCGAGGGTGACGTGGCAGTCGGCGCTCCGACCGATGGTGGTCACGCCGAGCGGCAGGTCGAGCTCGTGCAGGAGGAAGCGGAGGCGGTAGCGGAGCATGACCCCCGCCAAGAGCACATTTCGCTCCACCCGCCACGGCCCGCCAAGCTCGCGGAATCGCTGGGGAGGCGGCCCGTCATGTCAAGCCGAATGGACCCGAGCGTCAACCGCCTTGGACGGCGCGCGCTCCCGCCGAGTCACCGCTTGTCGCTGGCTCGCCGGGTGAGGCCGAACGCCTTGATGAGGTTATAGACA
>Ga0209415_10014330_pt1 | contig 12952 bp, 9 predicted proteins | sample PeaSoiSIISIP2007_FD_187696 | JGI IMG/M metagenome (GOLD analysis project Ga0209415, IMG submission 187696) | Peat soil microbial communities from Weissenstadt, Germany - SII-SIP-2007 (SPAdes) (version 2) | ecosystem: Environmental > Terrestrial > Soil > Wetlands > Peat | place: Germany...
GTCGAGGCCTATCACGAGCGGCTCGCCTTCGAACTCGGCGTGATCGAGAGCATGAAATACGCCGGCTACTTCCTTATCGTCGCGGATTTCATTCAGTGGGCCAAGGCGCAGGGCATTCCGGTCGGGCCGGGCCGCGGCTCCGGCGCCGGCTCGCTCGTTGCTTACGCGCTCACCATCACCGACCTCGATCCGATCCGCTTCGGGCTGTTGTTCGAGCGCTTCCTCAATCCCGAGCGCGTCTCCATGCCGGATTTCGATATCGACTTCTGCCAAGAGCGGCGCGACGAGGTGATCCATTACGTGCAGGAGAAATACGGCCGCGCGCAGGTCGCCCAGATCATCACCTTCGGCACCCTGCAGGCGCGCGGCGTGCTGCGCGACGTCGGCCGCGTGCTGCAAATGCCCTACGGCCAGGTCGATAAGCTGTGCAAGCTCGTGCCGCAGAATCCCGCGAATCCGGTCACGCTCAAGCGCGCGATCGAGGACGAGCCGCGGTTGCAGGCCGAGCGCGACGGCGATCCCGTCACCCGGCGTGCGTTCGACATTGCGCAGAAGCTCGAAGGGCTCACCCGGCACGCTTCAACGCACGCCGCCGGCATCGTCATCGGCGACCGGCCGTTGACCGAACTGGTGCCACTCTATCGCGATCCCAAATCGCTGATGCCGGTGACCCAGTTCAACATGAAATGGGTCGAGCCCGCGGGCCTGGTGAAGTTCGATTTCCTCGGCCTGAAAACGCTCACCGTGCTCGACCTCGCCGTCAAGCTGGTCAAGCGCCGCGGTATCGATATCGATCTCTCCAATTTGCCGCTCGACGACGCCAAGACCTACGAGATGCTGGCGCGCGGCGAGACGGTCGGCGTGTTCCAGGTGGAAAGCGCGGGCATGCGCCGCGCGCTCATCGACATGCGACCGGACCGCTTCGAGGACCTGATCGTGCTGGTGGCGCTCTACCGGCCGGGCCCGATGGCGAACATCCCGACCTATTGCGCACGAAAACTCGGTCACGAGCCCACCGATTACCTGCATCCCAAGCTTGAGCCGATCCTGCGGGCGACTTACGGCATCATCACCTATCAGGAGCAGGTCCAGCAAATCGCGCGCGATCTGGCGGGCTACAGTCTCGGCAAGGCCGATATCCTGCGGCGCGCGATGGGCAAGAAGGACCGCAAGGAGATGGCGTCGCAACGCGACAGCTTCATCTCCGGAGCGGTCGAGCGCGGCATCGGGCGCACCGACGCGGAAGCCATCTTCGATACCTGCGCCAAGTTCGCCGAATACGGCTTCAACAAATCGCATTCGGCGCCCTATGCGCTCTTGACCTATCAGACCGCCTACATGAAGGCCAATTACCCGGTCGAATTCCTCGCCGCCTCGATGACGCTCGACATGGGCAACACCGACAAGCTCGCCGAATTCCGCAGCGAGGCCGAACGGCTCGGCATCAAGGTCGAACCGCCCTCGATCAACCGCTCCGGCGTCGAATTCGACGTCGACGGCAACACCGTTCGTTACGCGCTGGCGGCGTTGCGCGGCGTCGGCCGGCAAGCCGTCGACAGCATTCTCGCCGCGCGCGGCGAGCGTGCCTTTTCCGACCTCGCCGATTTCGCCCGCCGCATCAATCCGCGCGCGGTCAACAAGCGCGTGCTGGAGAGCCTGGTCGCCGCCGGCGCCTTCGATACCGTCGAGAGTAACCGCGCGCGCACGTTTGCCGCCATCGACACCATGCTCGGAACCGCGCAGCGCGCGCATGAGGATGCCGCCGTCGGCCAGTCGGAGCTGTTCGGCGGCGCGGCCGCGTCCGTGCCGATCACGCTCCCCCCGGTCGAGCCGTGGCTGGCGGCAGAGCGGCTGCAACGCGAATACGAAGCGGTCGGCTTTTTCCTCTCCGGCCATCCGCTCGACGATTACGCCGCGGCATTGAAACGGCTGCGCGTGCAATGCTGGTCCGAATTCAGCCGCGCGGTGAAAGCGGGCGCCGGCGCCGGCCGCGTCGCCGGCACCGTGGTGGCGCGCACAGAGCGGCGCACCAAGAACGGCTCGAAGATGGGTATCATCGGCCTTTCCGATCCGAGCGGCCATTACGAGGCGGTGCTGTTCGCCGAAGGGTTGGCGCAATATCGCGATTTGCTCGAGCCCGGCACGGCGGTGCTTCTGTTTCTCACCGCCGAAGTGCAGGGTGACGAGGTGCGCGCGCGCATCCAGTCGGCCGAGCCGTTGGATGAGGCGGCGGCAAAGACGCAGAAGGGCTTGCGCGTGTTTCTGCGCGACGACGCGCCCATCGAAGGCGTGGCCAAGCGGCTTGAGCCGATCAAGCTCTCCTCCGGCCGCAACGGCGGGGAGGGCGGCGACGGCGAGGTGAGCGTCGTGTTGATGCTCGGCAACGGCAACGAGGTCGAGGTCAAGCTGCCTGGCCGGTTCAAGGTTTCCCCGCAGATCGCCGGCGCCATCAAGGCGGTTTCCGGCGTGGTGACGGTGGAAGCGTTGTGAGGATTGCTTTGTCGTGCTCCTCGCAATGACGGCTGTCCCGCCGTTGCTGATGGCGTCTCCCATCGCTATCTGAAGCCGCGTGCGGTAGAGAACGATCCCGCTTCCTTCCCGTTTTCCTCCAATTTGTGATGCCCGCGATATGCTTCGGATCGAGAACCTTGTCTTTGACGCCTGGGGCCGGCGGTTTTTCGATTCCGCGAGCGTGGCCATACCGGCCGGATCGAAGGTCGGGCTGGTTGGACGCAACGGTGTCGGCAAGTCGACGTTGTTTCGCCTGATCCTCGGCGATCTGGCCGCGCAAAGCGGCGAGATCCTTTTGCCGAAATCAGCGCGCATCGGTTCGGTCGATCAGGAGCATCCCGCGACGCCGATGAGCCTTCTCGACACGATCCTCGCCGCAGACACGCAGCGCGAAGCGCTCAATGCCGAGCTCGATACCGCCGAACCCGAACAACTCGCGGACATCTATCACCGGCTTTCCGCCATCGATGCCGATCGCGCCCCGGCCCGCGCGGCGGAGATTCTCAGCGGCCTGGGTTTTGCCAATGCCGATCTCGTCCGGCCGATGGCGGAATTTTCCGGCGGCTGGCGCATGCGCGTGGCGCTCGCGGCGGCGCTGTTCGCCGAGCCCGATCTGCTGTTGCTCGACGAGCCCACGAACTACCTCGATCTCGAAGGCGCGCTGTGGCTTGAGGCGCGGCTCAAGAAATACCCGCACACGGCCCTGATCGTCAGCCACGACCGCGAGCTGTTGAACAACTCGGTCGACGCCATCCTGCATTTGAGCGCGGGTAAGCTCGACCTCTATACCGGCGGCTACAACGATTTTGAGACGCGGCGTGCCGAGAAAAATCGCCTGCAAGCCGCGACCAAGGCCAAGCAGGACGCCGAACGCGCGCATTTGCAACGCTTCATCGACCGGTTCCGGGCGAAAGCGAGCAAGGCGACGCAGGCGCAATCGCGCATCAAGCGCTTGGCCAAGCTCGAACCGATCGCGGAAGTGGTCGAAGAGCGCGTGACGCCGTTCACGGTGCCATCGCCGACGCGGCCGCTGGCGCCGCCGCTGATCCAGCTCGACAATGCCGCGGTCGGCTATAACGGCGCGCCGGTGCTGCGCAATCTCAATCTGCGGCTCGACGTCGACGATCGGATCGGACTCCTCGGCGTGAATGGCGCCGGCAAATCCACGTTTGCGAAGATGCTGGCGGGCGCGCTGCCGCTTCAGGCGGGAGAGATGAAACGCGAGGGGCGCATCCGCGTCGGCTGGTTTCACCAGCATCAGATCGAAGCGCTCGATCCGGAGGACACGCCGCTCGACATTCTCCGTCGCGAGCGGCCGGACGACAGCGAGTCGTCGCGCCGGTCGCGGCTGGCGCAGTTCGGGCTGTCGTTCGACAAGCAGGAAACCACGGTCGCCAATCTCTCCGGCGGCGAGCGCGCCCGGCTGCTGCTCAACCTCGTCGCCATGGCGGGCCCGCACCTTCTCATCCTCGACGAGCCGACCAACCATCTCGATATCGACAGCCGCCGCGCGCTCCTCGATGCGCTCAACGACTACGAGGGCGCGGTCATCCTGATCACCCACGACCGCTCGCTGATCGAGCTGGTCGCCGACCGGCTGTGGCTGACCGCCGACGGCCGCATCAGGCCGTTTAACGGCGATATGGATGACTACGCCCGGTTTGTCCTCGACCGCGCCAAGTCTGGGTTTACGTCCGGAGCATCGCCTGCGCAGCCGATCGACGGTCAACGCGCTGCGCCCGATCGGCCGGCAGTCTTCGATGCCGCGGCTGCGGCCCGCCTCGCCGCCAAAAAGGCCGCCAAGAAGCGCCGGCGGCGCGGCTATTGAGCCGGCTCGCGCCGATCCAGCCGGCCGGCAAGGTTCAAGTTGCGTCGTGGGGGGATAACCCTATATAAGGCCGACAACTTCACACGCGGACCTTGGCCTTAAAGGCCGTCCGGTGTCCCACCATAAGGTGAGGGCTCATCGGTCCGCGGCGGATCAACCGGAGAATGACATGGCGCTGCCCGATTTCAGCATGCGCCAGCTTTTGGAAGCTGGCGTCCACTTCGGCCATCAGGCCCACCGCTGGAACCCGAAGATGTCCGAGTACATCTTCGGCACCCGCAACAACATCCACATCATCGATCTGACGCAAACCGTGCCGATGCTGCACCGCGCCTTGCAGGCGGTCAGTGACACCGTGGCGCGCGGGGGCCGCATCCTGTTCGTCGGCACCAAGCGGCAGGCGCAGGACGCGATTGCCGAGGCCGCCAAGAAGTCGGCGCAATATTACGTCAATTCGCGCTGGCTCGGCGGCACGCTGACCAACTGGAAGACGGTCTCCAACTCTATCAAGAGGCTGCGGGCGCTGGACGAGATGCTTTCCTCCAACGAGGCGCAGGGTTACACCAAAAAGGAGCGGCTGACGCTGCAACGCGAGCGCGACAAGCTCGATCGGGCGCTCGGCGGCATCAAGGATATGGGCGGACTTCCCGATCTGGTGTTCGTGATCGACACCAACAAGGAAGACATCGCCATCAAGGAAGCGCGCCGGCTCGGCGTGCCGGTTGCCGCCATCGTCGACACCAATTGCGATCCGGACGGCATCACCTATGTAGTGCCCGGCAACGACGACGCCAGCCGCGCCGTTACGCTTTATTGCGATCTCGTCGCCAAGGCGGTGATCGACGGCATTTCTCGCGGCCAGGGCGAGCGCATCGACCTCGGCGCACTCGCCGAACCGCAGGTCCTCGAGGAATTGCCGGCCGAGAGCGACAAGCTCGGCTTCCAGCCTTTGTCCGGGCCGCGCGGCGTCGCCGACGACCTCAAGAAGCTCCCCGGCGTGTCGCCCGCCATCGAGAAGCAGCTCAACGATCTGGGCATCTTCCACATCTGGCAGATTGCCGAATTGTCTCCGGTCGCCGCGCATAACATCGGCGAGGAGGTCGGGCTCCCCGGCCGCGTCGAGGGCTGGATCGCCCGGGCGAAGGAACAGGTGGCGACCGAGGCTGAGTGAGGCGTCGGAATCCACAGCCGCGGAACGTGAAGTTTTGCGTCCGAGTGATGATTTCCTAGTGGGGTGATTATGGATTCCGGACTCGCGCCTTCGGCGCGCCCCGGAATGAGGAAGCAAGGAAAGAGCGAAATGACCAATATCACCGCGAGCATGGTGAAAGAGCTCCGCGACAAAACCGGAGCCGGCATGATGGATTGCAAGGCAGCGCTCGGCGAGAGCGGCGGCGATCTCGAGACCGCCGTCGATTGGCTGCGCAAAAAGGGATTGGCCAAGGCGGCGAAGAAAGCGGGGCGGATCGCGGCCGAAGGTTTGATCGGCATTGCCGTCGCGGCGAATAAGGGAATCGTCGTCGAGGTGAATTCCGAGACTGACTTTGTCGCGCGCAATGACCTGTTCCAGGGTCTGGTGAAGATCATCGCCGGCGTCGCGCTCGATGTTGGGGCCAGCGTGGAGAAAATCCTCGCCGTGCGGGTCGGCGGCGGCACCGTCGCCGACGCCATCGCCGAGACCATCGCCAAGGTCGGCGAGAACATGACCTTGCGCCGCGCCGCCGCTTTGTCGGTCGGCAAAGGCGCCGTCGCGAGCTACGTGCACAATTCCGTCGCCGACGGATTGGGCCGGATCGGCGTCATCGTGGCGCTCGAATCCGCCGGCAATGCCGACGAGCTCAAAGCCTTCGGCCGCATGCTGGCGATGCATGTCGCCTCGGCCAGTCCGCAGGCGATCGACGCGTCGGGGCTCGCCGCCGCGACCATCGAGCGCGAGAAGAATATTCTGGCGGAGAAGTTCAAGGCGCAAGGCAAGCCGGCCAACGTCATCGACAAGATCGTCGAATCCGGTCTCAAGACCTTCTACAAGGAGGTCTGCCTGCTCGACCAGGGCTTCATCTTCGACGACAAAAAAAACGTGGCGCAGGCGCTCAAGGAGAGCGAGGCGAAAGCCGGCGCGCCGATCAAGATCGGTGGCTTCGTGCGTTACGCGCTCGGCGAAGGCATCGAGCGGCCGGACGGCGATTTCGGCGGCGAAGTTGTGGCATTGGCGGGCACGTACTAGTGCGGTGGATTTGAAGTTCCTACGATTAAGCGGCATCTTCGGTTAGGAACTTCAAATCCAAAAACCGCACTAGAATGATAGTTGTTAGTGTCCCATTGATTCCGAAGTTCGCATGAGAGTAAGCCGCAAAGAGCTGCGAACTTCGGAATCGAGACACTAGGCCTATTGACCCTGTTGTTTCGCGTGCGGATGCGATAGCCGTATGGCGCACCGATAGCGGCGAGGGGCGAATCGTGGCGATGGCGAAGTCGAATTACCGGCGGGTAATCGTCAAACTCTCGGGCGAAGCTTTGAGCGGGCCGGAAACGTTCGGCATCCACCAGCCGACCATCGACGGCTTTGCCGCCGATCTCGTCGCCGCCCACAAGCTCGGCATTGGCCTCGGCGTCGTGGTCGGCGGCGGCAACATCCTGCGCGGGGCGCAGATTTCCCAGGATGGCCTGTCGCGGCCGACGGCGGATTCGATGGGCATGCTGGCGACCGTCATGAATGCGTTGGTGCTGGAAACGGCGATCGAGCGCGCCGGGGTGAGCGCCCGCACCATGTCGGCGCTGGCCATGCCGCAGGTCTGCGAGACCTACGAGCGCCAGCGCGCGCTACGGCATCTGGAGGATCAGCGCATCATCGTATTCGCCGGCGGCACCGGCAATCCCTATTTCACCACCGATACCACCGCTGTTTTGCGCGCCGCCGAGATGGGTTGCGACGCCGTGCTTAAGGCCACCGACGTGGACGGGGTCTATACAGCCGATCCCAAGCGCGATCCGAAGGCGAAGCGCTACGAGCGCCTCGACCATCAGGAGGCGCTCGACCGCAATCTCAAAATCATGGATGCGACGGCGTTCGCGCTTGCCCGGGAGAACCGGATGCCTATCATCGTTTTTTCGATCCGCGAGCAGGGCGCGATCGAGACCGTCCTGCGCGGAAAGGGTCACTTCACCACCGTCGGCTGAGAGTCCGCGCGAACGGGCGAAACAGCTGCCGGATTGCGGAGGGAGGGCGCCGTGGCAACAACCGCTTTCGACATCAATGAGCTCAAGCGCCGCATGCAGGGTGCGATCGCGTCCCTCAAGCATGAGCTTTCCGGCTTGCGCACGGGCCGTGCTTCGAGCGCGTTGCTCGAACATGTGCAGGTCGAAGCCTACGGCAGTCAGATGCCGCTCAACCAACTCGCCACGATCAGCGTGCCTGAGCCGCGGCTGCTCAGCGTCCAGGTGTGGGACCGCTCGATGATCCATCCAGTCGAGAAGGCGATTTCGGCGGCCAATCTCGGCTTGACCCCCTCGACGGAGGGGCAGGTGATCAAACTGCGCGTCCCGGAGATGAACGAAGAGCGGCGGCGTGAAATCGTCAAATTGGCCCATAAATATTCCGAGGCCGCGCGCGTGGCGGTTCGCCACGTCCGCCGTGACGGCCTCGATCTTCTCAAGAAGCTGGAGAAGGAGCACAAGATCAGCGAGGACGACCACAACCGGCAGGCCGCCGATGTGCAGAAGGCCACCGATGCCACCATCGCCGAGGTCGACAAGCTCCTCGCCGGCAAGGAAAAGGAGATCATGACGGTTTGAGCGACGCGGCCCGATCAAGAGCGAAGGTACACGCCCCGCTTCCGCAAAGCGGCGGCGGCTTCGAAGTGCCGCGGCACGTTGCCATCATCATGGATGGCAATGGCCGCTGGGCGGCCGCGCGCGGCCTGCCGCGCGTCGAGGGCCACCGCCGCGGCGTGGAGGCCCTGCGCCGCACCGTGCGCGCGGCGACCGAGCTCGGTATTTCGGTGCTGACGATCTTCTCTTTCAGCTCGGAGAACTGGTCTCGCCCGCCCTCGGAGATCGGCGATCTCATGGCGCTGCTGCGCCGTTTCATCCGCAAGGACCTTGCCGAATTGCACGAGAGCAACGTGCGCGTGCGCATCGTCGGCGAACGCGAAGGGCTCGAACGCGACATCTGCCTGTTGCTGCAAGAGGCGGAAGACCTGACGCGCGGCAACACCGGCCTCACCCTGGTCGTGGCCTTCAATTACGGCGCGCGCCAGGAAATCGCCCGCGCCGCGCAGCTTCTGGCGATTGAGGTGGCGGAAGGGCGCCTTTCGGCCGCCGACATCTCCCCGGAGCTGCTCGGCAGTCATCTGCACGCTCCCGATATCCCCGATCCCGACGTGATCATCCGCACCAGCGGCGAGCAGCGCCTATCCAACTTCCTGCTCTGGCAGGCGGCCTATAGCGAGCTCGTTTTCGTGCCGATCAACTGGCCCGATTTCGACCGTGCCGCGCTCGAAGGCGCGATCGCGGAATACCGGCGCCGCGAGCGCCGCTTCGGCGGACTGGTCGCCAATACCGGATCGTGACCGAGCCTGACCATCGCGGCCACGCGACCGGCGAGGGGACGAGCGGCTCCGGCAATTTGCGGCTTCGCGTCGCTTCGGCCGCCGTGCTGGCGCCGGTCGTGGTTGCGATCACCATTGTCGGCGGCTGGATTTTTTTCGCGGTCTGCACCGTTGCCGCCGGTGGCATCCTCTGGGAGTGGACATCGCTTGCCGCAGGCCGGGCGGATGCCCGGATCCTGACGCCCGGATGGGTTGCCTTGCTGCTCGCCGGAGCTTTCATCGGTCTTGGATTGCCTTACGCGTCCTTCGGCATGATCGCCATCGGGGCGGCGCTGGCCGGCCTTGTGGTGGTCGCCCTGCCCCCCGACGAGGCCGCGCCAAGCGCGGCGGTTTGGGCGGCGGCCGGGGTCGTCTATGCCGGGGCGGGCCTGCTCGGCCCGGCATTATTGCGCAGCGACCCGGAATGGGGTCTCACGGCACTTTTATTCCTCTTCGCAACTGTCTGGATTACTGACATTTTTGCCTATTTCTGTGGCCATGTTATCGGCGGATCGCGATTGTGGCCAACGCTCAGCCCGAACAAGACCTGGTCGGGGGCGGTCGGGGGTCTGATCGGGGGGGTTGCCGCCGGCATTACGGTCGCCTATGCGAGCGGGGTCGCCAAGCTTGGGATGATCGGGGTCATGGCGGTCTTGCTTTCCATCCTGGCGCAAGCCGGCGACCTCCTTGAATCCGCAGTCAAAAGGCGTTTTGGCGCCAAAGACACAGGCTGGCTGATCCCCGGTCATGGCGGCTTGATGGACCGGCTCGACGGCTTCCTGGTCGCCGCTTTCGCCGCCCTCATCATCGGCATGCTTCGGCAGGGGACGGGTTCGCCGGCGCGGGGCTTGCTGGTATGGTAAGCTGATGAAGCAAAAGCAGCCTTTGGCCCGGGTGGAATTGGCGCCGGTGCCGCGCACCGTGACGCTCCTTGGCGCCACCGGCTCGATCGGCACCAGCACCATCGATCTGCTCCGTCAGGAGCGTGCCCGCTACCGCGTCGAGGCGGTGACCGCGCATCGCAATGCCGCGGCGCTGGCGCGGCTCGCCCGCGAACTCGGCGCCCGCTTCGCCGCGGTCGCCGACCCCGATGCCTATACCGAGCTCAAAGCCGCGCTCTCCGGCTCCGGCATCGAGGCGGCCGCCGGCTCCGCCGCCGTCATCGAGGCCGCAGAACGTCCAGCCGACTGGGTCATGGCCGCGATCACCGGTGCGACAAGCCTGCAACCGACTTTGGCCGCGGCCGAACGCGGCGCCACTGTGGCGCTCGCCAACAAGGAATGTCTGGTGTGCGCCGGCGCCTTGTTCATGCGCCGCGCCGCCGCCGCCGGCGCCCGGATCCTGCCGGTCGATTCCGAGCACAATGCGATTTTCCAGGCGCTCGGCGCCGGCCGGCGTGAGGACGTGCGCCGCATTGTGTTGACGGCCTCGGGCGGTCCGTTTCGCACCTGGACGATCGAGGCCATCCGCAAAGTCACTGTCGAGCAGGCGCTTCGGCACCCAACCTGGACGATGGGACCGAAGGTCACCATCGATTCGGCGACGCTGATGAATAAAGGCCTCGAACTCATCGAGGCGCATCACCTTTTCGCGCTGGGCCCGGACGCGCTCGACGTGGTCGTGCATCCACAATCGGTGGTGCACGGACTGGTCGAATTTCGCGATGGCTCCGTGGTCGCTCAGCTCGGTTCGCCGGACATGCGCATTCCGATCGCCCATTGTCTGGCGTGGCCGGTCCGCATGGCTACGCCGGCGGCGCGCCTTGATCTGGCGAAGCTTGCGACCCTGACCTTCGAAGAGCCCGATCCGATACGCTTTCCGGCGCTGGCGCTGGCGCGGCGCGCGCTCGGCGCAGGCGGCGCCGCACCCACTGTACTCAACGCCGCCAACGAAATCGCCGTGCGCGAGTTCATCGGCCAGCGCCTGGGATTTAGCGGTATTCCCATGCTGGTGGAGGCCACGCTCGATGCGGCCGAGCGGCGTGGCGCTATGGCCGAGCCGCAATCCGTCGAAGACGCGCTCGCCATTGACCATAATGCAAGAAGGTTAGCGGCCGACCTCTTGCCCGAAATTGCCGCAATGGCATCCTAGGAACCGGGCCGGGGATAAGGGGCGGGGTGGACAACGTCATGGGGTCCTATTTTTTGTCGCACCTGCATGCGCTCGGCGGCGGCGTCGTCGGGTATCTCATTCCCTTTTTGTTCGTGCTCAGCCTTGTGGTGTTTTTCCATGAACTCGGCCATTTCCTGATCGCACGCTGGTGCGGTGTACGGATCCTGGTGTTTTCCATCGGTTTTGGTCCGGAAATCGTCGGCTTCAACGATCGCTATGGTACGCGCTGGAAAATCTCCCTTATCCCGCTCGGCGGCTTTGTAAAGTTTTTCGGCGACGAGAATGCCGCGAGCGCGCCCGATACCGCTCGCCTAGCGAGCATGGATTCGCGAGAACGCGCCCACAGCTTCATCTTTCAGCCGGTGATTAAGCGCGCGGCCATCGTCGTGGCCGGACCGTTGGCGAATTTCCTCCTGGCGATCGTGATCTTCGCCGGCGTGTTCATGCTCTACGGCAAGCAAACCATGAGCGCGCGTGTGGACGCGGTGCAGCCGGACAGCGTCGCGGCGGCGGCCGGATTCAAGGCCGGCGATCTCGTCGTGGCAATCGACGGCCGCGCCATCGACAGCTTTGCCGAGATGCAGCGCGTGGTCAGTTCAAGCGCCGGCGAAACCCTCGACATCACCGTCGAGCGCGACGGGAAGCAGCTCGTGCTTTCGGCGACGCCCACGCTCAAGGAAGTCAAGGATAACTTCGGCAACACACAACGCATTGGGATTCTCGGCATCAGCCGGTCGATGGCTCCGGAAGATCTGAAAATGCATTCGGTCGCTCCGCTGCAGGCCATCTTGCTGAGCGTCGAGGAGACCTGGTCCGTGGTCGACCGTACGATGCGCTATCTCGGCGGCGTGATCGCTGGCCGCGAGGCGGCCAACCAGCTCGGCGGACCGATTCGCATTGCGCAAATGTCGGGGCAAGTGGCGACCTTCGGCTTCGTGCCGCTCATTCAGCTCGCCGCCGTGCTCTCGGTCTCGATCGGCCTCTTGAACCTGTTTCCGATCCCGCTGCTCGATGGCGGTCACCTTTTGTTCTATCTGATCGAGGGAATACGCGGCCGTCCGCTCTCCGAGCGGGCTCAGGAAGTGGGATTTCGCATCGGCCTCGCGATCGTCCTGATGTTGATGATATTTGCAACTTTCAATGACATCATCCATCTGACGACCTCTTAAACGACGCTCGCACCTGACACGGGGCAGGGCGAATAAATGTGCTAATTCAACGCGGAGAAACAACTTGTCACGGGTTTGAGACGTAAGCTGAGGGAGACTGCGAGCAACCCGCCCTGGGGGCGGCCACGAGGGTATTAAGGGCGCTTTGCGCATGGACATGTGTGAATTTGTAAGACGAGGGCTTGTCGTGGCCGGCTTGCTCCTCGCCATCGTATTTTTTGGGGGTGGCTCGGGCGCGGTATTTGCACAAACCGCGGGAACCGGCGCCGCCGCCGGCTCCATTGTCGTGGAGGGCAACCGCCGGGTCGAAGCCGACACGATCCGCTCGTACTTTAAGATGGCCCCCGGCGAACATCTCGATGCCGCCAAAATCGACAGCGCCCTAAAAGCGCTTTACGCCTCCGGTTTGTTCCAGGATATCCGCATCTCCCAGTCGGGCAACCGCCTCGTCGTCACCGTAGTGGAGGCGCCGGTCATCGATCGGTTGGCCTTCGAGGGCAACACCAAGATCAAGGACGAGCAGCTCCAGCAGGAAATCCAGTCGAAAGCCCGCGGGACGCTGTCGCGCGCGACCGTGCAGTCCGACGTCCAGCGCCTCATCGAGGTGTATCACCGCAACGGCCGCTTCGATGTCCAGGTGGTGCCGAAAATCGTCGAGCGGCCGAACAATCGCGTCGACCTGATCTTCGAAATCAAGGAAGGCGAGAAGACCGGCGTCAAGACCATCAACTTCGTCGGCAATAACG
>Ga0209415_10014331_pt1 | contig 12951 bp, 13 predicted proteins | sample PeaSoiSIISIP2007_FD_187696 | JGI IMG/M metagenome (GOLD analysis project Ga0209415, IMG submission 187696) | Peat soil microbial communities from Weissenstadt, Germany - SII-SIP-2007 (SPAdes) (version 2) | ecosystem: Environmental > Terrestrial > Soil > Wetlands > Peat | place: Germany...
CCAAGCGGAGGCCGCGCCCCTTGTGCCGGGACAGCCTGGCTAAGCACAAGAATAGCTGCGAGCGAAAAGATAGAGGCGCAAATCAAAGTATGAATTCGACGAAATGAAATTGCGATCCTCATAGGAGACGAGTATCCCCTTGAAACTTTGCCACTGTTCCAGTATCTCACCCAGCGCGGGAATGGGAGTAGCGAAAGGTGTGTTCGCTTGGCGTGCCGCTCCTCGCGGAAGGTAGATGTGGGCAGTCTTATGCGAGGACGTCCGCAACATTCTTGCCCTGAGCCGCCGGCTGCAATTGATCCGGCGATGTCAGAGGCGGCCGAGAAGGAGGAGAATGACGACGATCACAAGAGCGAGCCCCACTCCCCCCGTGGGTCCATAACCCCACGCCCTGCTATGCGACCATCGCGGTAGCGCGCCCAAGAGCGCAAGAATTAAAACCACAATCAATATTGTACCAAGCACGGTTCGCTCCTTCGTTCCAGTTTGCAGCGAGAAGAACTCGGGCACTCTCTATCTTGCCGCTTCCGCAATTCATTCCCGTTGGCTTACGACCCGACGCGAATATTGGAGAAGGAATGGAAAAGTCCAAAAACGTTCAGGAGCCACAAGACTACGCCGATCACCACGATGGCATTCAGGATCGACTTGATCGTCCCTTGCATCGGGATGAAGTTATTGACTAACCACAGCAAAACACCCACTACGATCAGAACCATCACTAATTGAAGTATAGGCATCGACTGTTACCCCCTAATTTTCTAGGCCGCAATTCGGCCTGACTCGACGAGCTGCGCAAACTTCCGTGTGATCCGAAAAACGTTATCGCCGGCTGGAGTGCAATGGGATCTGTAATCTCCGGTGTTTTTTCGGCAGAAGAGTGTGGGGGACATTTTGCGCCTCGGTCGTTTTGCTTCCCCCATGCAGGCACATCTTAGAAGCACTGAAGACGAATGTCTGTGCACTTATGAACACCTTCGCATTTCAATTCGCCAATGGGGGACGCCACCCTGCGATTGCAAGAACTTTTCAAAATGTTCAAAAGGGTACAGCAAATACGCTTCCATGAGTTCAAAGTGCAGGCGAGGAAATATTTATGAATCGAGCTCAATTGATCGGCACAGCAGTTCTGTTATTACTTTTCGGAACCACCACTCTCGGGTACGCAAAGCAAGAACAAAAAGGCGAAAAGCAGGAAAAGCCGGAAAAACAAGCCGAGCCCCCGCAACAAAGAGGCCAGCAGCAAGAGCAGAAGCCGGCCCCTCAGCAGCATGCCCAACAGCAACAGCAGAAGCCGGCCCCTCAGCAGCATGCCCAACAGCAACAAGAGAAACCGGCCCCTCAGCAGCATGCCCAACAGCAACAAGAGAAACCGGCCCCTCAACAGCACGCCCAGCAGCAACAGCAGAAGCCGAACACGCAGCAGAATGCCCAGCGACAAGAGCAGAAGCCGGCCCCTCAGCAACATGCCCAGCAACAACAAGAGAAACCGGCCACCCAGCAGCGCGCTCAGCAGCAACAGCAAAACAAGAACAACCAACAAATCACTCAGCGGCAGTCCAATCAGCCTGTTCAGCAACAGCGCACGCAGCAACAGCAGATTGCCCAGCAAGGCGAACAGCGAGGCGACTGGCAGCAGCGTCGCGCCCACAGCTTTGATACCGAGCACCGAACCTGGCAGCAGCGCGGCGGCTATAGCGGCTACCGCATTCCTGACGATTATTTCGGCAGCTACTATGGTTCAGGTCATTCGTTCCGCGTCTACGGCCTCCCCTTTATGGAGGTTGGCGGGTTTCCGCGTTTCCAGTATGGCGGCTATTGGTTCAGTGTCGTTGACCCGTATCCGGAATTCTGGGGAGACGACTGGTACCAAACCGACGACGTTTACGTCGCGTATCTCGATAACGGGTATTACTTGTTCGACAGCAGGTATCCCGGCCGCCCCGGGGTTGCCATCAGCATTTCGCTTTAAGCATTCTTTAGAGCGATACGGTCGTCCCCAAAAGAAGCGCCCAGCTCCATGGAACAGGGAAGTGTCTGTGGAGTTTGGCGCGCTCCTTTCTCCGAACTCTCGGCGCCAGTGTATAGAGACGAGTGCCCTCATTTTTAAGTCCGCTCTACACAAACAAGGAATATTGTTCGCAGACTTACCGTTTAGCATCATTGATAGCGGTAAGCAATTTTTCTCCCGGCACTGGAATATCCGCCGTTTGACCCCATACATGTACTGTATTGAACAGACGCATATCTATTAAAACGCTACAAAGGTGACAGCTCCACCTGCCAGCCAGAAACTGGTCAAAGGCGGATCTCCTTAAAGAGGAACAATGAGTTGGTCCAAAACAACGACGGCCGGGTTGCCGAAGCGCCCCGATTTCTGTGTGGCGATCAAATTCGTAGAACCGAAACAAGAGACGTGTGATGAATCCATCAACTAGAGGGAGTTTAAACATGAAAAAATTCACAGTTGTTGCACTACTGTGTTCTTTCGCGTTGGTCGCCCTGGCATTCGCAGCGAATGTCAAGGCCGACACATTTGACAAGAAAACCGTGATCACGTTCAGCGCCCCTTTTGAAGTTCCGGGCGTGGATGCGCAGATCCTTCCGGCCGGCACGTATGTGTTCAAAGTGTTTGAATCCTTTGGCGACCGGAACATCGTCCAAATTTTCAATGCGGACGAAACGCATCTCTTTACGACGATTCTTGCCATCAACAACTTTCGCTTAAAACCGACGGAAAAAACGGTAATGACGTTCAAAGAACGAGGCGAAGGCCAGCCGGAAGCGATCAAGGCCTGGTTTTATCCCGACAACGCCTTCGGACAGGAATTCGTTTACTCGAAGAAGCGCGCGTTGGAACTGGCAAAGATCGTCAACGAACCCGTCCTTGCGATGCCGATCGAAACGAATACCGTACCGCCCGCGGAGGTTTTGAAAAGCATAAAACTCGAAGCGATCAAACCAACTGGTGAAGAGGTTCCCTTAACTGCAGTCGTCGAGGCTCCGCCGAAGCAGGTTGCGGCAGCACCCGTATCAGCGCCCGCCGAGAAGACGGAAATCGCGCAGGCCTTGCCCCACACGGCCAGCTCATTGCCGCTCGCTGGACTGATTGGACTGCTTTCGTTGTGCGCAGGCTTTGCACTTTTGATCTTCACAAAGGTCCTCGCGTAGATTGGAAAGTGCACGTGCATGGATTGCAGGGGTAGGTAAGTTTGGCCTACCCTCTTGGGCGGTAGAACCCGAATTCCGGGCTACCGCTCAGAATCCACAAAACGCCCGCATGATAGAGGGCAGCCAACAAATACCGGTAAAGCTCATGAGACGCCATTTCGCTCGAACGTATCGTCTGTTCCCGATCTTCCTCTTGATCGTTCCCCCTTGCGTTGGCATGTCCCAACAAAACTCGCAGGCCGCGCCTTCGCATGGGGATGGATACGCGATTCGGACGAGCGTGGATTTAGTTGTCTTGCGAGCGACCGTGCGGGACCGTAAGGGCGCTCCGGTCGCGGGACTCGGCAAGGAAGACTTCCAGGTCTTCGAAGACAAAGTCCCTCAACAGATCGAATCCTTCAGCCATGAAGATGTCCCGGTCACGGTCGGCTTGGTGATCGACAACAGCGGCAGCGTGCGTTCCAAGCGCTCCGACGTGATCAATGCAGCCCTGGCCTTCGCGCGCTCCAGCAATCCGGAAGATCAGGTGTTCGTGGTCAATTTCAATGAGCATGTTTTGATGGGTCTTCCTGCAAATGTGCCGTTCGCCGGAAACGAGCAGCAATTGGAGACGGCCTTGTCCAGAAATAAAGCGGACGGCCTGACGGCGTTGTACGACGCCGTGGCCGTCGCCCTCGAGCATTTGAAACAGGGCAAATGGGACAAGAAGGTGTTGATCGTGATCAGCGATGGCGGCGACAACGCCAGCACGCACACTCTCTCCCAGATCCTTTCGATGGTGAATCAATCGAGCGCAATCCTCTACACCATGGGGATCTTTGACGCAAACGATGACGACCGGAACCCCCGAGTTCTCAAGCAACTGGCTAGAATTTCCGGGGGAGAATCATTCTTTCCGGAGTCACTTGACGAAATTCTGCCAATTTCCCAGCAAATCGCTCACGACATCCGCAACCAATACACGATCTCCTATGCGCCGGCGAACAGAAAAGCTGATGGAACTTACCGCGCGATCGAAGTGAAGGCGCGGAAAACTGCGGGTCGCGGGCGGTTAAGCGTCAGCACCCGCGCCGGTTACTCCGTGCCCTTGAGTACTTCTCCAGCGAGCGACACCGTGAGCAGCCGGCCATGAGGCGCACACTCAATCGGAGAATCTCTCCCTCAACGCGAACTCAAACCATCCTGCGATGGAGCACAAACGTTTTCCTAATCGTTGGAGTATTGATTCTGGGTTACTGCGGATATGTCCTGCTCGACGCAAAAGTCTACCAGGTCCATGAAACCCGCCACTTTCAACAGCAGATAAAGGATTTCAAGCCGGCCATCGCCACCGAGGGTAGCGTTCACGAAGTGTCCTTTCATCCGTCAACTGGAAAAACATTGGGGGAAATCGAATTAACACGAATCGGTGTTACAGCGATGATCCTCGAAGGTACGGATGACCGAACCTTGCGCCGGGCAGTCGGGCACATTCCTGGCACTCCCCTGCCGGGACAGCCTGGAAATGTCGCTATCGCGGGGCACCGGGACACATTTTTCCGGGCTCTGCGCAATGTCCGCAAGGACGATGAAATCACTTTAATGACTCTCGAGGGTTCCTACCGTTATCGCGTGGACTCTATAAGTGTGGTTGGGCCGGAAGATACCCAGGTGCTGGACAATTCAGGCAGCGATATCCTGACCCTGGTGACCTGCTACCCGTTCTATTTCGTGGGGCCCGCGCCAAGAAGATTCATTGTCCGCGCGCAAAGAATTTCCCAATGAAACAGGAAAGCAAGAAGCCGCCGATGCCTACCTCAGCCCAGGTGCCCCAAATTGAACTCTCAGGAGCCTACAGGCTCTTCCTTAGGGCAAACAAATTCTCTGAATGATAGAAGTAAGCTAAGATCAAAACGGGGCCGCTATCGGAAAAATGAGACGCTGCGATTCATTTTCTGTGAGAGTTTTCGCCACGATCGTGGCGCTGGCCTTGTCTTTGGGCTGGCCGAGCGAGGTCGCGGCCTATGCAGTTCTGGCGCATGAAGCGATCATTGACAGCGCCTGGGACGGCAACATACGCCCGCTTTTGTTGAAGCGTTTTCCCGATGCAACGGGCGAACAACTCAAAGAAGCGCATGGCTACGCCTACGGCGGGGCCATTATCCAGGACATGGGCTACTACCCGCACGGGAGCTTTTTCTTCAGCGACTTGACGCATTACGTGCGGAGCGGGGACTTTGTCCTCGCACTCCTGCGCGATTCCAAAGACCTGGACGGCTACGCGTTCGCGCTCGGGTCGCTCGCTCACTACGCCGCGGACAATGACGGCCATTCCATTGGGGTGAATCGCGCCGTCCCCCTGCTGTATCCCAAGTTGAAAAAGAAATACGGCGACACGGTCACGTATGAACAAGACAAGCTGGCGCACGTAAAAACGGAATTTGGTTTCGACGTTCTGGAAGTAGCGCAGGGCCGTTACGCCCCGGATAACTATCATGACTTCATCGGCTTTGAAGTTTCAGTTCCTCTTCTGGAGCAAGCTTTTCAGGAGACCTACGGCCTGGATCTGAAAAGCGTTCTCTCCAACGAAGACAAGGTGCTCGGTTCGTACCGCTATGACGTCAGCCGGCTTCTTCCCAAAGCGACGCGCATTGCCTGGAGCCTGAAGAAAGACGACATCCTGAAGGATCAGCCTGGCATAACCAGAAGTAGATTTCTCTACAATCTTTCGCGCGCGAGTTACCAGAAAAATTGGGGAAAGCAATATCAACCGCCCACCGTCGGCGAAAGATTTCTGGCCTTCCTGGTTCGGATTCTCCCAAAGTTTGGTCCCCTGAAAGTGTTGCAGCTCAAAACCCCTACGCCAGCGGCGGAAAAGCTATTCGAAGCCAGCTTTAACACGACCCTGGATCGCTACCGTCAGTTGCTGAGCCAGGCAGGCGCCGGACAACTGGACTTGCCCAACGACAATTTCGACACCGGTGAAATCACGGGCCCGGGAAAATATAAGCTTGGCGATGAGACGCAGGCAAAATTGCTCGACGACCTGGCAAAGCAGAAATTCAATGGCGCTTCGCCGGAGGTTCGGGCCGAGCTACTAGAGTTTTTTGGCCACCCGGATGCCCCATACGCGATGAAGCGCAAGCCAAAAGACTGGGCGAAAGTTCAGGCCAACCTGGAACAATTGAAGAACGCGCCTCCTCCGGCGGCGACCGCGAGCGCGAATGACCCAATTTTATCCGACCCTTCATCCGAGTGAGACGCCATTGTAGCGCCCGTCCGCCGCGGCGGACGGGCGCTCTGGACTTTGAAGCGCCGGTGAACAGAAAGACGAATGAATGACGCGCTTTCTCTCCCGCATATGGGACGATCCCGAATGTGGCGCTTTCAACAAAGATACGGAACGCCTCTTCGCCTACCATCAGGCCACAAAACACACCTATCATTCCGTCCGCGCCAATGCGCGCTATCTCGATTGGCACAATCAGCCTGACCCATTTCGCACCTATGAAGGCGTCCCCGCCATCCTTCTTCCGCCCGAGCCAGGCTTCCCGAACGCCGGAATGTTTGCCGTCATGGCCGCGCTCGCGGGAAAAACAAAACTGCCTGACGGGGAAGCATCTGAATGCCGCGAAGCAATTCAACTGGACTTGAACTGGCTCAGCCGTTTTCTGTGGCACTCGATGGCGGTCAGCGCCTGGAAAAAAGTTCCAGGCTCAGGGGCCCGCTACAGCCTGCGCGTGAATCCCTCCTCAGGGAATCTCCACCCGACGGAAACCTACGTTGCACTGCGCGCATTTGCAGGAATGGAGGATGGTTTATATCACTATCGCGCCGACCGGCACGCCATCGAGCTTCGGAGCCGCGGCGCCTGGACACAGCAACTTGCGCGCGCTCTCGAGATTCCCTGGGCGGCGGAGTCGCCCCTGATCGTCGGGCTGACCTCGATCTTTTGGCGCGAAGCCTGGAAGTATGGGGAACGAGCCTATCGCTACTGCTTCCACGATTTGGGCCACGCGATGATGAGCGTACTTCTGGCTGCGCGCGCATTGGGATTGCCCGGCAGCGCGGTGGCCCACTTCAGCGATGTTCGCCTGGCTCGCGCCATGGGTCTGGCCGAAAGCGACGAAGCTCCCATGGCGTTTCTTGTCTTTCCTGTGCAGGACACTTCGATTGGACTTCCCGTTCCGCCTGTTGAAAAGGTCGCAGGAATTCCAAATGAATTATCCGCGGAAGAAGTTCGGTATGAGTTGCTTCTCGGGATGCACGCCTCGACGGTCCTGCCTGACCCTGCGGGCCCGTTGCCGCGCGTTTCTCCTGCGCATCACATCGCTGGCAGCCAGGCACCTTTGTCAGACCTGTTGCACGATGCTCCGCTGGGAGTAACTGTGCGCCGGAGGCGCTCCGCGCTTGATTTTGATGCGCGCACGCCGCCGATGGAACGCCACGAACTGGAACAGCTTCTGGATTATGCGACGAGGGACTGGCGCGCGGACTGGCGCGGAAATTTTGGCGGCGAGACAACACAGCTCGAAAGAGGTGTCGATTTCGTGGCGCTTTATCTCTACGTTCATCGCGTGCGCGATTGCGAGCCAGGCGTCTATCGCTGGGATCAGGCAAACCGAAACCTCGAACAGCTACACCCCGGCAACGTCCAGCGCGTCGCGGCTTTCCTCAGTCTCGAACAATCCCTTGCGGGAAACTCATGCTTCACGATTTCCATGATTGCGGATTTGGGCGAAGCAGCGCGCGCGTTCGGCAATCGCGGCTACCGCTACGTATATTTTGAAGCAGGCGCAATCGGGCAACGGCTCTACATCGGGGCGGAAGCGCTGGGCTGGAACGCCACCGGCATCGGCGCATTCTACGACGACGATGTCCACCGTTATTTGGGATTTCTCGAAGAGGGAACGAGTTCCGTGGACGCATCGGTTCGCGAAGCGGAAAAAGCGGCGCTGGTCATGCTGGGTTCGCCGGCTTCCCGTTCTGCCGCACAAAGTCAAAACCCGAGCGAGTTCGCTCCAGTGATTTCCGAATCTGGCGAAGAGCACCCTGCAACCGCGAAACAACTCCTGGAGGAAAAAAACGACGCGCCTCCTCACAAGGATCCGAGCAAGCTCCCGCGCCAGGTCATCTATAACTTCGCCGTCGGCCGCGCCGTCCCCGACCCGCGGCTGGAGGCCTGAACCCGCATGATCGGGATCCTGGTGTGCGGAGATAATCACTTCATTGTGAACGGCCCGCTGCCGGATCGAGCGGCCGCACTGGCGCTGGCCCGGCATTGGTCCATCATACAAATCGGGCAATCCACGCCTCCTTCCTTGCGGAATTGGAGCATTGTCACGCGCGCGTTCCGGGAAAACCTGGAGTGGGCGGTGGTCGTGCCGGGCGATGGCGAGGTCACTCCCGCCGTGGCGCAGTTGCTCCAAGAATTGTCGGCAAGAGGGATCACGATCCGCGAGGGTTGAACCCCCGGGAACGCCAATCTCCCGATTGGCGTTCCCGGGAGTGCGCCGCTACTTGATCTTCACGTATTTCCTCAGCCGGTGCGGACCAACGTCCGCCGCATAGATCGTGCCTTTGTCATCGGCCACAATTCCCGACGCACCGGAAATGCGGTTCACATCCGCTTGCGCCAGATCAGGGTCGGGAATGAAGGCCGCGAGCGAGCCGTCCTTGGCGCTTCCGACGGTAATGCCCCTCAAAAAGCCTGGATTGACCGTCGAATTCGATTGCGAGTCGCTCACGTAAAGCGTGTCGTCTTTCGCGATATACACGGCGCTCGGCCGGCCAAATTGTTTCCACGCGACAACGAATTTTCCGTCCTGGTCAAAAACTTGGACGCGGCTGTTACTGCGGTCGGCGACGTACACATAGTTACGGGAGCCGCCGATGGAAATGTCGTGGGGCTGGTCAAATTCGCCGGGCCCCGACCCGTGATGTCCCCAGGTCTTGACGAATTTTCCGTCCTTAGAAAACTTCACGACGCGGTCGTTCTTGCCGTGGCCGTCGGTCACGAAAATATCGCCATTGGGAGCAATGGCAATGCCGGACGGCTGATCGAACGTATCCGGACCATCTCCCTTAACACCCTCCTTGCCGAGGGTCATGAGGACTTTGCCGGTGGAGCTCAGCTTGAAGACCTGGTGGCCGCGCACCACGCCGTCCGCGTCTTTCGCCGACATGCCGAGGACGGTCTCGCTGGCATTCGCGTCGCTCGCCCAGATGTTTCCCTGGCGATCGACCGTAAACCCGTGGGGAAACGCGAACATCCCGCTGCCAAAACTCGCCAGAAGTTCTCCCAATGGATCAAATTCCAAAATTGGCGGGTCGGTGCGCCCGACGCATGTGGCGGCGCCAGCAGGTTCCGTGTTGAAGCACCGGTGAAAAACCCAAATGTTCCCCTTGGGATCGATGTCCGCCCGGATCAATTCGCCCCAGTGGCCTCCATTCATGCTCGCGGGAAGAGTCGGCCACCCTTCCTCCAGGCGATAAGGATTTGGTAGGTCGGCTTGCTTGGGGTACTGAGTTTGTCGCGCGCGTGCAAAGGGCCCCAGCGTAGCGGACGCCGCAAGAACTGCTATCAGTGTGAAACTCATTCGTCGGAAAAATATCATCGCATCACCTTTCGGCCGTGGTTGAACGAGGAAATCACCGGCATATTTCACCATAAACGTGCCCGTTCCGTCCCGAAATTCACGGGACGCAACGGCCGTTACAAAACCGTCCTGTCATTTTGGTTGTGGATTTTGTAGAGGCCTCCCGGCTTTTGGGCGGGCAGCCGATTGTTTCTGTTTTAGCTTCATTTAGGCATCAGCTGCTGGATGAGGTCTGGAGAATCGATCTTCCAATCGTCCGCGAGGACATAGGCAGTTCGCAAAATCGTTTCGGTGCGGTAGTCGAGGTCGATCGGAATCGCGGCGAAATCGAGAGCGACTGCATCCAGAATCTTACGTGGAATTTTCAGCAAGCGGAATGTGGATTCGGTCACGAGCATGGCCCCGCCCCACGCGAACTCAATCCGATAGGTTCCCAACTGCCCTCGCACTTCGAGCCAGGTCTTGTGGATTTTGCAGCGGTCGTGGATCGGGGTGTGCGGCAAGACGAGCGACAGCGTCTCGCGCCGCAGGCCGATGAGGCCGGATAATTCCTGGACGTTGAACCCCTCGCTGAAAACTCCCGTGCCCCTGTCGCCCTGGTCGGCCCAGGTCTCGTCGCCACCCACGGCGGAGACCGAAGTGAACAGGTCGACGTCCCGCATCACTTCGGAATACAAAATCGCCGGAACCTCGTCGATGGCAACTTCACGGCCGTCGCGGTAGAAACGCACCTGGTCGGATCCGATGAAGAGGTTGATGCCCGCTCCCGATTGTTCCCCCAGAGCCGAATCGAGGAGCGAAGGATCGCGATCCGGCGGCAGATCGACGTAAAACTCCACGCGCATGTTCCAGGGATCGAGTTTTTTCGTGGGGACATTGGCACCGTCAAAATTTGTGGCCATGAGCCGGTAGTCCCAGCCCCGAGCGCGGCATAAGCTGGCGAACTGGTGCTGGCGCATCACGACTTTGGCGAATCGATTGGAATACATTTTGGTCTGGCGTTCGTCCTCCGTGACCTCGTAGAACTCGCGAAACGCCTGACGAAATGGCTGGCGGATTTTCGCCGCGAAGATGTGTTCTCGCCATCGCTGAACTTCCACCGCGTCGGAGGCCAGCGGATGCCAGAGCCGGACCGTCTGCGCGGCGCTGAGATCGACCGGGTTCCCGGACGCGTCAACCACGTCCTGCCCCGACCAAATTCCCGAACGCTCCCAGCCTTGCTCGTTCCGGAAAACCCAGATCAGCCTGCGGCCAAGGAACCCGAGCAATGGATGCTCGACAAAATATTTTCGCCAGTGGGACAGCGGCATGCTTCTCGTCAACACGAACGAGGATTCCAAGCGAGTCCGCTGGGCGAGATAAATCTGCTCGAGTTCCTTCGCCAGCGCAGCAATGGAGCGGACTTCCTTGGGAAACGCTTTCTTGACATGCGACGGTGCAGCCTTCACCAGTTTTCCGTCCGCGCTGTGCCAAGCGACAGCAACTTTTCCGTCGTCGCCAAGATGGACGATCGCTCGTGCATCCCCGATGTCAATTGCCGCCTCGCCCTGCGCGTCAAGCCCGTACTGGCCTACGGAAATGTCTTCGAGTTCATTGACCGTCAAACCGCTCCGCTCCGCCGCTTGTTGCAGCGACTTTTCAATCAGGCGGCGTGCGACCGTGTACTTCACCTTCGCGCGCAACCGCGTCAGTTGCGAGACGGCCTCGCTGCAATCCATCCCACCCAGCGCCTGCGCGCACGCAAACCCGACTTTTTGCGAAACAGCGCCAAGCAGGGGAACCTTGCGAAGGCAGGCAATTCCAAAATCGGCGATGGCCAGCGCCGATTCGCGATCGTCGCGCTGCCCCAGGCACCAGATGACTCCTTTTTGATACGGCGAGTCTTCGATGGGAGACCTCGCTTCGGACGGCTGGTCCGGCGTGGGACCGAGCGCCAGCCACCGCACCATCGCGGGGAAAACTTCAGCCTCTCCCAGTACGGTGATCAGCTCACGCGACCTCTTCTTCCACTTCGCCCCCGGGACAGTTTGCTCGAGAGTGCGGCAATGCTCGAGCAGGCCTTCCCAGCCCGCGCGTGCGATCTCCTCCTGCGTTTTGATTTCGTCGAACACGATCTGCGACCAGGGGCCGCGCCCTGGATCGAGCTGCTTCTCTCCCTCCACGCGGATCAGTTCCGCGATGACCTCCCTGAATTCCTGGTCCCTCGGTTCAATTTTGCCGCTCGGGCTTGGCGCCAGACGTAGGTGGAATTTCCGCAATTGCGAGCGGAGTCCGTCCGTCACCTGATCCCTCGTGATCGACGAGATGAGCTGCCGGATTGGAAAAAACATGTGCGCCATGGCGCCCATTTCACCGTAATACTCGCCAAATAAGTGCGACACAAGTTCACTCGGCAACGGCTTGGGCATTCTTGACAATGCGACCTGGATCCCCTCCGCAAGGGTACTGCACGTGGTGTAATCTTTTGCCAGATGCGCCTCAGCCCGCAGCCAGTCGAAGGATTGGGCGAGAAAGGCGTGGAGAACCGGAGGCTCGGCGCGGCCGAGTTCCACGAACGCTGGGTTATTCTCTTTCCAGGCCGCAGTCTCACGCCGCATTTGTTCCATGGTTTGGAAAGACATGGGACGTTGCTTGCTCGTCGCAGCAATCATTTCGTAGATGGCCAGCGCTTGCTTTTCGGCTTCCGTCATCGCACCCGCTCCGGCAGGCATTGCGTATTCAATAGTTTACAGCGTTCCATTCGTTTCGATTCGGTGCATTCCATGCAGTTGCTCATTCCCGAACGAGGAATTAATTCGGAGCGAACCAGTCGTTGACCTTCAATCCGCCCGCCCGTATAATAGGCGTTTCCGATTTGTGTCTGGAGGGGCGATGTACGCCGTGATTCGAAGTGGTGGGAAACAGTACCGGGTTGCGCCCGGCGATACGGTCAAGGTCGAGACCTTGCCCGGCAAAGTGGGCGGTAAAATCACATTTGGTGATGTCGTCGCCGTGGCGACCGACGAAAAGAAACTTCTGACCGGGGCGGAGGCCTCCAAGGCCAAAGTGACAGGCACGATCGTTTCGCAGGGACGTCATCCGAAACTCACGGTCTTTAAGTACCGCTGCATCAAGCAGTACAAGATTGTCCGCGGCCACCGGCAGAATTACACAGCCGTCGAGGTCAGCGGGATCGAGCTCTAAGAGCTCCAAAGGAAATTGA
>Ga0209415_10014332_pt1 | contig 12951 bp, 7 predicted proteins | sample PeaSoiSIISIP2007_FD_187696 | JGI IMG/M metagenome (GOLD analysis project Ga0209415, IMG submission 187696) | Peat soil microbial communities from Weissenstadt, Germany - SII-SIP-2007 (SPAdes) (version 2) | ecosystem: Environmental > Terrestrial > Soil > Wetlands > Peat | place: Germany...
CGGTCTGGCCGGACTGGTCGGTCTGGCCGGACTGGTCGGTCTGGCCGGACTGGTCGGTCTGGCCGGACTGGTCGGTCGGCCCCGCAGCCGCGCGCTCGCGGGCGTCGAGGGCTTCCTCGAGCCAGGAGGCGATCTCAGGGAGCGGGGCACCGGGCGTGAAGACGGCGCTCACGCCGGCCTCCTTCAAGACCTCGATGTCGCGCTCGGGGATGATCCCGCCTACGACGACGATGACGTCTTCGAGCCCTTCGGCTCGCAATCCCTGAACCACGCGGGGGACCAGCGTCAAGTGAGCCCCGGACAGCAACGAGAGCCCGACGGCATCGGCGTCCTCCTGCAGAGCGGTGCGAACCACCTGCTCGGGGGTCTGGTGGAGGCCCGTGTAGATGACCTCGAAGCCGGCGTCCCGCAGCGCGCGCGCGATGACCTTGGCACCTCGGTCATGGCCGTCGAGGCCCGGTTTGGCCACGACGATGCGGTAGCGACGATCCACTCCCGGCGATACTAGGCAGCAGCACACATCGAGGGACCAATCGTGACGGCCGTCCTGCCCCAAGGGGCCCTCAGGGCTTGACGGCGGGCAGCACGATGAAGGCGATCAGCGAGAGGTGGATTGCGGCAGCGGTGACGACACAGGCATGGAAGATCTCGTGATAGCCGAACACGGCGGGCCACGGGTCCGGGCGCCTGCGTGCGTACACCACGGCCCCGATCGTGTAGAGCAGGCCCCCTGCGAGCATCAACGAGAACCCGAGCACCCCGAGGTAGTGGAAGAACTCCGGCAGTGCCCCCACGGCGATCCACCCGACCGCGACATACGGCAGGGCGACTGCCCATTTCGGCGCTTCCAACCAGGCGAAGCGCATCACGATCCCAATGATCGATGCCCCCCAGACGATGCCAAGGACGATCCACGCGTCATTGTCGGGAAGCGTGAGGCCGGCGACTGCCGTGTAGGTCCCCGCGATGCACACGAAGATGGCCGAGTGGTCGGCGCGGCGCATCCTGCGGCGAGCCTTTGGGGACCAGGTGAAACGGTGGAACAGCGCGCTCGTCGTCAGCATCGCCGTCACCGAGAAACATGCGACCGCAGTGCACGCCTCGGCCTTGACTCCGTTTGCCTTGAGCCCGATCAGGGGTCCGATGACGACCATGGCGATCGCGGCGACTTCGTGCGACCACCCGCGCAGGAGCGGCTTGGGCCTGCCCTCCGCCGGTCCCTTCGGTGCCTTCGCCAGGACAACCCGCGCCACGTACAAAGTCTACCTACCGGTCGGTAGGCCTGCTCGGCCTGCACGGCGTGCTCGGCGTGCTCGGCCTGCGCGGGGGCGCTCCACCGGGCGGGGGCGCTCCACCGGGCGGGCTACCATCGGCGGCCGTGGCTCAGGCACTCCTCAACCGATCTTCCTGGTGGGAGAGCCCCCGACTCGCCGGCTTGGTCTCATTACCTCCCGCGCTCCTCGCGGTCGCCATTTGCTGCTACCAGCTCGCGTACCCGCAGGTGCTGCACGGTGTCCTCACCTACGACGACGGCGTCTACCTCGGGTCGGCGATCTACCTGATCCACGGCATCGTTCCCTATCACGACTACGTGTTCGTGGCTCCGCCCGGGATCACGTTGCTGATGACTCCGTTTGCTCTCCTCACCCACGTGACGACGACGAACGAATCGCTCGCTCTGGCGAGGGTCTTCACCGCGGTGGTCACCGGAGCCAACGCGTTTCTTGCCGGTCTCGTCGTGCGTCACCGCGGCTTCGCGGCGTCGCTCGCAGCGGCCACGGCGCTCGCGATCTTCCCGTCGGCCTACTTCGCCGACAATACGGTGCTGCTCGAGCCGTACCTCGTGTTCTTCTGCCTGCTCGGCATCGTCCTGCTCTTCCAGAACGGCGACCTTGCCACGCCGAGACGCGCCTGGCTCGCCGGCTTGGCCTTCGGCTTCGGCGGCGCCATCAAGCCCTGGGCTGTGATCCCGTTCGTCATCGCCCTTGCGTTTTGCGTCCCCGTGTGGCGACGCGCTGTCGTCCCGTTGGTCGGCGGTGCCGTCATCGGCTTCGGCGTGCCTTGCCTGCCGTTCTTCCTGCTTGCTCCCGTAGCGTTCCTCCGCGACACGATCTGGGCCCAGCTGCTGCGAACCACCTCCGGCGTCACGTTCACCTTGGGCGACCGCTTCTTGAACCTCACGGGCCTGAAGCTGCCCTTGGGCTTCAACGTCTCGGGCCAGGCCGCGGTCGAGCTCGGAGTCGCCGCGGCAGCCGTGTTCGGCCTCGTCTTCCTGGCGGCGCTGGCGGCCGGCCGTTCCTCGCGGCTCGACTGGTTCGCATTCGCCACGATGGTCGCAACGACGCTTTCACTCATGTTGCCGGCCAGTTTCTACAACCATTACACGTACTTCGCCGCACCGTTCGTTGCGATCGTCTTCGGCCTGCAAGTGCGCTACCTGCTCGAAGCGCTGACATGGGTGGCGCAGCGCATCGCAGGTGGCACGTATACCTCAGTCGACTTCGCGGCGCGCACGGGCCTGACGTTCATCATGGCGGCGCTGATCGTGGCCGGCACCTTCGACGGGGTGCGACGCGAGGTGCGATACACGCGCGTGTGGTTCTCGGCCGTGGCAGAGTCCCCTGGTCCTGGGATCGCCGCCAGGGTGCCGGCCGGAACGTGCGTCGTGACGGACATGTCGGCGCTCGTGATCAGCGGCAATCGTCTCTCGGCCGGCGTGCCAGGGTGCCCTACCGTCCTGGATTCGTTCGGGACCTGGCTCGCGGCGGATCCCCGCCATCCGCCACTGTCCTCGGGACCGCCGGACCCCGCGCTCGTGAACGAATGGCGCAACTGGCTCGCTCAGGCCGACTATGTCGTGCTGGGGAGCCCGGGCACCTTCCGGATCCCGTGGACGTCCGCGCTCGAGACGTGGTTCAACCAGACGTTCGTGTCGATCAGCAACCCGGGCGGTGCCGCTATCTACCGACGGACAGACCTCGCGTCGGTCACGGTCGCTCCAGCGGGCTGAGCGCCAGAAGGAAGCGCTTCTCTCCGTGGTCCGGGAAGCGGATCGTGGCCCGAGCATCGTCGCCCTCGCCCTCGATGTCCACCACGACTCCTTGACCGAACCGGGCATGCATGACGGCGTCGCCCGGCGCGAGGCCGAGCTGCTCGGCACCGGTCGTCGCACCTGCCGCCTGGACCGTCGGGCGCCGGCCGCCGCCAACCCCTCCACCCCGGCCGATTACCAACCCCTCGCCGACATCTTCGATCAGCTCCTCGGGGATCTCCTTCAGGAACCGGCTCGGGAAGCTCTGCTGGACGCTGCCGAAGAGCAAGCGGCTCCAGGTATGGGTGAGGTACAGCCGCTCGCGGGCACGGGTCACACCGACGTAGCAGAGCCGCCGCTCCTCCTCGAGCTCGTCAGGCTCGCCCAGGCTCTGGGAGTGCGGGAAGACTCCCTCCTCCATCCCGGTGAGGAACACAACTCGGAACTCGAGGCCCTTCGCCGAATGCAGCGTCATGAGTGAAACGCTCGGACCGTCGTCGAGCACGTCGGTCGCGGCGACGAGCGCGGTCGACTCGAGGAAGGACTCGAGATCGGCGTGCTCGGAGGCCACGTTCATGAGCTCGGCGAGGTTCTCGACACGGCCCTCGGCATCGATGGCCCTACTGCCTCCGATGGCGATCTCGGCCTCGAGCGAGTCCGAATAGCCCGTGCGCTCAAGGAGGATCTCGATCAATTTGTCCGGACGCTGGTCGACGAGCTCGCCTGACCGGAGCTCGGAGAGCAGGTCGAGCAGGCTCCGGATCCCGACCAAGGCCTTACCGGACGCGCCAGCCTCGTCCGCGCGCTCGAGCGCGGCGGCAAACCCGATCTCCCGCTCGGAAGCGAGCGCGATCAATCGCCCCACGGTCGTGTCGCCGACGCCGCGCCTCGGCGTGTTCAAGATGCGTCGGAGGGACACTTCGTCGCCGGGGTTGGCGATGACACGGAGGTAGGCGAGCACGTCACGTATCTCGCGCCGGTCGAAGAAACGGGTCCCCCCGATAACCGTGTAGGCGATCCCGCGATCGGCCAGCGCAGTCTCGAGGGCACGGCTTTGCGCGTTCGTCCGGTAGAAGACGGCGATCTCGCCGTAGCCGATGCCTTCGTCTCGATGCAGCGTGGCGATCTCGCTTGTGACGAACGAAGCCTCGTCCCGGTCGTCACCGGCGCGATACCGCCTGATCCGGTCGCCCTTGCCAAGCGCGCTCCACAGGTCCTTCTCCTGGCGGAGAAGGTTGTTCGCGATCACGGCGTTGGCGGCATCGAGGATCGTCTGGCTGGACCGGTAGTTCTGGTCGAGCACGATCATGCGTGCATCGGGGAACGCCCGCTCGAACTCGAGCAGGTTGCGCATCTCGGCACCACGGAAGCGGTAGATGCTCTGGTCGGTGTCGCCTACGACGCAGACGTTCCGCCGGGCCGCCCCGAGCAGGATCACGAGCTCGTTCTGGGCGACGTTCGTGTCCTGGTACTCGTCCACGAGCACGTGCTCGAAACGCTCCGAATAGTGCTCGAGCACATCGGGATGCTCGCGGAACATCCGAACCGTGCGGACGAGGAGGTCGTCGAAGTCCATCGCGTTCGCCGCGACGAGACGCCGCTCGTACTCGGCATAGGTCTGGGCGATCCGCCGCTCGTAGATCGTTCCGGCGCGCTGTTCGAACGCCGCAGCGTCGACCAGGTCCGACTTCGCCGCACTGATGACTCCGAGGACCGCTCGGGGCGGGAAGCGGCGCTGGTCGACGCCGAGGTCGTCGAGGACGTGCTCGACGAGCCGGCGGCTGTCGCCGTCGTCGTAGATCGTGAAACCGGGCCGGTAGCCGATCTCCTCGACGTTGCGGCGCAGCATCCGTACGCACGCCGAGTGGAACGTCGACACCCACATCCTCTCGGCTTCGGGGCCGACGAGCTCCACTACTCGACGCCGCATCTCGTCCGCGGCCTTGTTGGTGAAGGTGATGGCGAGGATCCGCCAGGGCGGCACTCCCGAGGCGACCAGACGGGCGATACGGCGTGTCAGCACGCGCGTCTTGCCCGAACCGGCGCCGGCGACGACGACGAGCGGCCCGCCGTCGTGCAGGACCGCCTCGCGCTGGGGAGGGTTCAGGTCGGCGACGAGATCGGAGATCGCGGCCGCCATCGACGCCGCCAGCGAGGCGGCATCCCGCGGCGCAGCTCCGGCGTCGGGTGCCCCTTGAGCCCCGCCCTCCGGCTCCTCAGACTGCGGTGAACCGATGAGCGGGGGCAGGTCGCCGAGAAGGTCCCACTCCTCGGCACCCCACGTGTCGGGAGCTCGCGGGGGCACAGAGGACATCACTCCCGAGACTACCGGCGCCCTGGCGCGTTGCCGGGGGTCTGCCGCCGCCCCGCGCCCTGGCGCCCCGCCCCTACCTCACTCCCACTCGATGGTCCCCGGGGGTTTGGACGTCACGTCGTAGGCGACGCGGTTCACGCCCCGGACCTCGTTGATGATGCGGCTCGACATCCGCTCGAGCACGTCATAGGGCAGCCGAGCCCAGTCGGCCGTCATGGCATCCTCGCTCGTGACCGCCCGGATGACAATAGGGTACGCGTACGTCCGCTCGTCTCCCATCACCCCGACCGAACGGACGGCCGGCAGCACGGCGAACCACTGCCACAGCTCGTCGTCGAGCCCGTCGCGCCGGATCTCCTCGAGCACGATCGCATCGGCCTCCCGCAGGATCTCCACGCGCTCGGGGGTCACCTCGCCGACCACGCGTACCGCGAGCCCCGGCCCAGGAAACGGCTGGCGCCACACGATCTCGGCCGGCAGCCCCAGCTCCTCGCCGATCGCCCGCACCTCGTCCTTGAACAGGAGCCGCAGCGGCTCGACGAGCTCGAGGTCCATCTCCTCGGGCAGCCCGCCGACGTTGTGGTGGGACTTGATCGTGGCCGCGTCGGCCGTTCCCGACTCGATCACGTCCGGGTACAACGTTCCTTGGACGAGGTACTTAGCGTCTTTCTGCCCGAGCGCCACCTCCTCGAAGAGGCGGATGAACAGCTGGCCGATGGCTTTGCGTTTCTCCTCGGGGTCGGTCAAGCCGGCCAACGCATGGAAGAAACGGTCCGAAGCCTTCACGTGCACGAGGTCGACGGCGAACTGCCGTAGGAAGGTCGCCTCTACCTGCTCGCCCTCACCCGAGCGCATCAGCCCGGTGTCGACGAACACTGCCGTGAGCTGGTCGCCGATGGCCTTGTGGACGAGTGCCGCCGCGACGGCCGAGTCCACGCCCCCTGACAGCGCGCAGAGCGCGTGGCCCGAGCCGACCTGGGCGCGGACGGCTGCGACCTGCGACTCGATCACCGAGGTGTGCGTCCAGGACGGGCGGCACTCGCACACCTCGAACAGGAACCGCCTGAGCAGGTCCTGACCCCGTTTGGTGTGCACCACCTCCGGGTGGAATTGGACGCCGTACAGAGCCCGGACCGGGTCCTCGAGCGCGGCAACCGGAACCTCGGCCGTCGCGGCGGTGACGACGAATCCGTCAGGCGCGCTCACGATCGAGTCCCCGTGGCTCATCCAGACATCGGTCGACGGTTCCCAGTGGTCCATCAGCACCGAGCCCGCCCGCGCGAGCAGCGGAGTCCGGCCGTACTCGCCGGTGCCGGTGCGGGCGACGTCCCCGCCGAGCAGTCGGGTGAGCAGCTGCGCGCCGTAGCAGATCCCGAGCACGGGAATGCCGGAGGCGAACAACGCAGGATCGACCGAGGGTGCCGCGGGCGCGTAGACCGACTTCGGCCCGCCCGAGAGGATGACGCCTTTCGGCCGGCGGGCGAGCATCTCGCTCGCTGTCGTCGAGGCCGGGACGATCTCGGAGTAGACGTGCGCCTCTCGCACCCGCCGGGCGATGAGCTGCGCGTACTGAGCTCCGAAGTCGACCACGAGGACCGTGTCGTAGTCGGCCGTCATCTCCTGACGCTACCAGCGCCCCCAAGTGCGCTAGACCCACACGGTGCGGCACGCGGCGGCGGGATCCGGGCCAGGACGCCTCGGCCCGGTCGTCCGCGCCTTCCTCGGTCCGCTCGTCGTCGTCGCGGTCGTCCTCCTCACCAACCTGCCGGGTCTCGTCGGGATCGTCCTCCCGAACCCGCTCCTTGTCACGAGCTTCGGAACGTCCCATGTTGTCTGGGGTTTCCTACCGGGTCAGTGGTTCAGCGACCCCTCGATCGGCTGGAACAGCCAGGCACTGAGCCACCTCGCGGCCGTCGACTGGTTGCACGGCCAGATCCCGTGGTGGAACCCGTTCATGGGAATCGGGATGCCGCTCGCCGGCCAGATCCAGGCCGGCGCGTTCTTCCCACCGGTACTTCTCTTCGCGTTGGCGAACGGCTCCCTCATCTTCCGCGTCGCCCTCGAGATCGGCGCCGGCCTCGCGACGTTCTTCCTTCTGCGCGAGGTTGGCATGTCCCGCCCGGTCGCGACCGTCGGAGCCGCGCTCTTCGCATTGAACGGTACGTTCTCCTGGCTCAACGCCGGCACCATGAACCCGGTGCCCCTCCTACCGATGCTCCTCCTCGGCGTCGAGCGGATCTACCGGCGTCCGAGGCAGAACGCGGGATGGGTCATCATCGCCCTGGCACTCGCCCTGTCGATCTATGGAGGGTTTCCCGAAACCGCCTACATGGACGGCCTCCTCGGCCTGGCCTGGGCGCTGCTGCGGCTGGGCCAGTCGGCCAGGGGGGATCGACGGCGTTTCGCCCTGCGGCTCGCGCTCGGTGGAGGGACCGGCCTCCTCCTGGCGCTTCCGGTCGGGCTTCCGTTCGCGGAGCTCCTCCTTCACGCCGATTTGGCAAATCATGCGCTCGCCATCGGCCGCGACCACCTCGGCGCGATCGACCTGCCGACGCTCGGGCTGCCGTATCTGTACGGCCCGATCGCCGCGTACCTCCGCAAGGACCAGGTCACCGCGTTCTACTGGGCACCCATCGGAGGGTTCGTGACCGCGTCGACAATCGCTTTCGGCGCCGCCGGCCTGTTCGGCGCCCGGCGCGAGCGGGGCCTCCGGATCATGCTCGCGGTCTACGCAGTCGTCATGCTGCTCTGGGTCTACGGAGTCAAGCCGTTCTCCGAGCTGAGCTCGATCGTGCCGGTCACGTTGCACATCGAGCTCACGCGGTACGCGACCCCGTCGTGGGAACTGTGTCTCATCGTGCTGGCCTGCTTCGGCCTCGAGGCGATCGGCTCCGACCGCAGGGCCCGCGTCGGCACGGCGCTGGGCGGTTGCGCAGCCCTCGGGCTAGGAGCGCTGATTCTCACCGGGACGGCGGCACGAGTCGCGTCGACGCTCGCCCGCATCTACCCCTCGGCGCACGTCTACACCGTCGGCACGGAGATCTGGGCAGGCGCGATCGTGGTGGCAGTGTGCCTCTTCGGGGTCCTGAAGAGACGCCGGTGGACCGTCGCCGCGGCGGGAGTGTTCCTCGTGCTTGATGCCGTCGCCATGGCCGGCCTCCCTCAGTTCTCCGCGCCGCGCAGCGCGGTGATCGACCAAGCGCCCCTCGCCTTCCTCCGCTCGCATCTCGGCCTTGGCCGCTACGCCAGCTTCGTCGCCTACCACTCCGACTACGGCTCGTACTTCGGCTTGGCTCAGATCGACACGACTGCGCTGCCGGTACCCATCGTGTGGGCGAACGAGATCACCCGGGAGCTGGGCTCGAACAACAACCCGATCCGTTTCGACGGTCAGCAGGTCATCAACCCGAACGGCCCCTCGGCGGCCGAGGAGGCACTTTCTCATCTCGCCACGTACCGGCGACTCGACGTCCGCTATTTCGTCGTCCACAACGGCATCGCCACATTCGGGAGCAGGGGGCACTACTTGGACGGACTGAGGAACGTCTTCCAGGACCAGAATTTCACGATTCTGGCGGTACCGTCGCCTGCGCCGTACTACTCCACGACCGGCCACGGGTGCCATCTGGCGGCCGAGGGCTTCGACTCCGTCGTCGTGACGTGCACGGCCCCGGACACCCTCGTGCGAAACGAGCTCGACTACTCGGGCTGGGCCGCCACCGTGAACGGCCGCCCGGTGCCGGTGCTCGGCGGTGGCACCGGGCTCGTGACCGACGTCCGGCTGCCGGCCGGGCGCAGCGTCGTCGTGTTCAGCTACGCGCCACCGAAGATCAACATCGCACTCGCCGGCTTCGCTCTCGGCGCCCTGATCATGCTCGGCATCCCGATCGCGACCCGGCTGTCACGCAGGCGGCGAGTCAGCTCCCCATACCCACCGACTGGGCCCGCTGCAACTGCTTCCCCTCAGTCTGCAGCGCCGGGGCGACCATGACCTCGGCCTTGTGGAACTCGCGTACGGTCTCGTAGCCGCAGGTCGCCATCGAAGTACGGAGCGCGCCGAACAGGTTCATGCGCCCGTCGTTCTCGTGCGCCGGCCCGAGAAGGATCTCGCGGATCGTGCCACGGCGCTCCACCTTCACGCGGGCGCCTCTCGGCAGAGTCGGGTGGAAAGTGGCCATGCCCCAGTGGTAGCCGCGGCCGGGCGCTTCGTGTGCGGCGGCGAGCGGGGACCCGATCATCACCGCGTCCGCGCCGCACGCAATCGCCTTCGCGATGTCGCCGCCGCGGCTCATCCCGCCGTCCGCGATCACCTGCACGTAGACGCCGGTCTCCTCGAGATGGCGCGACCGGGCGCCCGCCGCGTCCGCGATCGCGGTCGCCTGCGGCACGCCGATGCCGAGCACACCTCGGGTGGTACAGGCATTGCCAGGCCCGACGCCGACGAGCACACCGGCGGCACCGGTGCGCATCAAGTGCAGGGCGGCATGATAGGACGCGCAACCCCCTACGACGACGGGGATGTCGAGCTCACGAATGAACCTCTTCAAGTTGAGCGGCTCGCCGTTGCGCGACACGTGCTCGGCGGAGACAACCGTGCCCTGGATCACGAGAAGATCGAGCTCGGCCTCGAGCACGGCCGGGGCTAGCCAAGCCGTCCGCTGCGGCGTGACCGAGCCGCAGGCCGTCACGCCGGCATCTTTGATCTCCCGGATGCGCAGGCTGACGAGCTCGGGCTTGACGGGCTCGGTGTAGATCTGCTGCATGCGGGCGGTCGCCTTCTCCGGCGCGAGCTCCGCGATCTCGGCGAGCAACGGCTCGGGGTCCTCGTACCGGGTCCAGAGCCCTTCGAGGTTGAGCACCCCGACGCCGCCGAGGCGGCCGATCTCGACAGCGGTGGCGGGGCTCACGACGCCGTCCATCGCGGAGGCCATCAGCGGCAATTCGAAACGGAACGCGTCGATCTCCCAGGAGATGTCCACATCCTCGGGGTCCCGCGTGCGTCTCGAGGGGACGATCGCGATGTCGTCGAAGCCGTACGCCTGCCGCCCGGACTTCCCGATCCCGATCTCGACTTCAGCCACGCTCGACCTCCCGTCCCGCTCTCGGGCCCCTCCAGCCTAGTGCGCGCCCTGCCGGCGCCTGCGGGGCACGAGGGCCCGCGCCACCGTCCAGGACGCCCACCCGATCAGCGTCACGAGGCCGGCCAGCCCGATCACCAAGCCATCGGTGAAGCGGGACGGCCAGTACGAGATCGTGAGACGGTGCTCGCCGGGCGGGACGAGAACACTCATCATCACCTGGTCGTAGCGCTGCACCGGAAGCGCCCTGCCGTCCGCGGACACTCGCCACCCCGGGACGTCGGTCAGCCGGAGCACGAGACGCGACGGCCGGGCGGCCGCCACGCGCACCGTGAAGGAACGGTCCGAAGTCTGTCGCCACCCGAGAACGCTCCCGTCGGCCGATCCTCCAGCGAATCCGAAACGGGACGCCCCCGGCACCCGCACCAGTTGCTCACCCCCGAGCTTCGCGACAGGCACGGCACCTTGCGGTGCCGGACGGCCCGGCGCGACGAGAAGCCAGACGATGCCGTAGCGCTGAGCCTCGGCCACCGAGTCGATGTCCGGCACGAGCACGCTCGAGCGAACGGCGAGGTACCCGTGCGGCGCGGGGAACGACCTGAAGTACCCGGCGGGCAATAAGGGGTCGTGACCGGCGAACTCGGCCACGGAGAACGCGACGTTGAGATTGGGGTACAAACCGAGGAGGTTCCAGACGCGCGGCGTCCCGGAGACGGCTCCGTCGAGTCCGATGACCTGGCTGCCGACGTCGGCCTTCAGCGCAACGAGCGGCGGGTTGGAGATGAGGAACCTCGAGCTGTAGCTGTTCAGGCCGACGCCGGCGAAGATGAGAAACGTGGCCTGCGAGACGACGAGGACGCCGGCAAGTCCCGTCCTCCGGCCCCGGGACCACGGTTCGCCCCGGCGCGCCGCAACGAGCACCACGCCGGCAAGCACGAGGACGCCGGCTGCACTGGCGACAGGCCAGATGAGGCTGCGAAAGCGCTCCGTGCCCTCGAGGCCGCGGAGGTGCTCGGCACCGGAGTTGAGGGCGATCGCCGCCACGAGGCCCGCGGCCGCGAGGCTCGCCGCCGCGAACGCGAGGCGGACGAGCCTCGTCGGATGCGTGAGCAGCCGGTCCATGCCGATCGCGGCCAGCACGGCGATCCCGAAGTCGAGAAAGACCACCGACCGGGTCGTCGCCACCGACGCCAGCCCGACGGCGTTGTCGACCGCCGCGCCCGGGTCGAAGTGGCCGACGTGGAAGGCCAGCGCGAGCGAGACGAACGTCAGGCCGATTACGCCTGCCACCGCGGGTCGCCGCCATGAGGTCGCGATGCCGACGATCGCGACCACGAGGGCGACGATGCCGATGTAGGCAGCCGTCTCGTAGTAGTCCCCGGGGCCGAACCAGACACTCCCGCGCAGCGGGAGCCCGTAGTAGCCCTGGGAGACGAGGAGGCTGAGCGCCGAGGCCGCACGGGTCGAGTCGTGTGCGGCTGCGGCTCCGCGCTCCGAGATGGAAAGGAGCTGCGCGCCCGGGAGGAGCAGTGGTGCCGCGAGCGCGACTCCCGCCGCGACACCGCCACCGATCCTGAGGATCCCGAATGGTGCAACGGACCGGCGCCGCATGAGGACCGCCAATCCGCCCACGCCGAGAAACGCCCCGATCGCGTACAACGCGAGTGCATACGCCTCGGGGAAGCCGCCGTAGAACGCGAAGGCGACCGCGACGGCCAGCAGCACCACGTAGCGGCGTTTCGGGCTCCGGTACGCAAGTACGCAGAGGGCGCAGATCCAGCCCGACCACGCGACGACGTCCGACAGCGGCCAGCCGAGCCAGTTCGAGAACGAGCCGGACAACATGAACGTGATCCCGCCAAAAGCGGCCGCAGCCGGCCGGGCCCCGAGCACCCGGCAGAAGACGTAGGTGCCCGTGCCGGCCAGCAACAGCTTCACCGCGACCGCGACCAGGAACGAGGCCGAGAGGGGGAACAGGTAGCCGACCAGGTCGGGCAGGCTCAAGACGGCCGACTCGAAATTGAACATCTGAGGCGAGCCGAGCAAGGTGTAGCTGTTCCAGAGCGGCAGCTGGCCATGGTGCAACAGCCGCCAGTCGAGGGCGTTCCACGGGATCATCTGGGTGATCAGGTCGCCGTTCAGGCGGTTGTGCGTGAGGGTCGGGATGACGTGACCGATCGTGACGACGCTGCCGAGGTCGTACGGGCCAAAGCTCCAGCCGTCCTTCAGCACCGGGGACAGGTAGGCGGCGGCAGCGACCACGACAAGAGCGATCCCGACCACGTCGCCGCGCGGTGACCCCGTCGCTCGGGGCGCCCGGGGCTTCCGGTGGCTCACAGAAGCGGCGAGGTCTCCCGCCGCCGGAGCAGGCGGAGGAAGAAGCTATAGAGCATCCGAGCCGTCGCTCCCCAGATCACGTCCTCGCCCAGGTCGAAGAAGTGCATCGTCCACGCCGGGCTCCCGGGGCTTGCCGGGCTCCCGGGGCTTGCCGGGCTCCCGGGGCTTGCCGGGCTCCCGGGGCTTGCCGG